>Ga0210041_1000091_pt1 | contig 102442 bp, 74 predicted proteins | sample CryGeymeta201503_FD_183973 | JGI IMG/M metagenome (GOLD analysis project Ga0210041, IMG submission 183973) | Groundwater microbial communities from Crystal Geyser aquifers in Utah, USA - Crystal Geyser metaG 2015-03 (SPAdes) (version 2) | ecosystem: Environmental > Aquatic > Deep subsurface >... | reverse complement strand
GATTCCTTATTTAAGAAAAAATTCTAAACAATCAAGGGCTAGCCCTTGATTGTTTAGAATTCAATAACGATACTTTAACCAAGCAATGACACAACAACAATTCCTCGCAGACACACTTTTTGAATAACTACCCAGTAGTAGAATGACTTTTTACTAGATTTTCCGATAAAGTAGAGTAGAGTTTTACTCAATCCAATCACCTGAATAAAGGTTCATAAAAAAAATGAGATTTCAACCCACTTTTCAGTTTATTGAAATCTCATTCTACTTTTTTAAATGGTATTTAGACTAAATGGAGTAAAATCGTATCAGAACAGAGACTTAATTCAGCTCTAACTGATACTGCATAACCCACATCCCTTTGTAGGATTCTTGTTTTAAGCTAGTTTTACCAAAAATTGGACGCAATTGATAGCCAAAAGTAAACTTGTTATCATGTCCTTTAATAAACCAATTTAAATCAAAATCATAGACAATCATTTTATCATTTAAACCATCCCAATCTGCAATTTGAATAGAGAAATTCGGCTGTAATTGACCATAATCTTTTCCAAGCAATGATTTTGGCAATAAAAGTCCTGCTTGAATGAAAATCATTTGACCAGTTCCCATCAATGGAAAAGCATTTCCTGCTCCATTAAAACTTGCTTGAGTTGCAATGGTACTTGTTGCCATTCCATTAGCACCAACATTTCTTACATAATTTGGCCCAAAACCATAATTATGAAAACCAATATAAGAAGTAATCGCCATTCCCTCAGAAAGGCTAATAGGGGAATCATAGAATAAATCAACACTCCAATGCGCAATATTGTGGAATAGAGTATCTTGATTTGCAGAAATATCACCATAACCTGGATTTGACCACATTGCACTTTGTTGATAGGTAAAGCCTGTTCCTATTGCTAAAACGTTCTTTTTTCCTAAATAGGTTCCGGTAGAGTAGGGCGTTTTATTACTTTCTTCTTGTAAAAACTGATATTTAACATACCCAGAAAACTTTGGACGAGGAGCGTTGTAAGCAAAATTAGATTCTTTCTTTGGAGTGTAATTTGGTGCAGATAACGATTGATTCAAAACAAAACGATAATCCAATTTAAATACTTGCCCTTTAATATAATATCCAAAAAGTCTACCGATATCGTCATTTCTGTCAACGGTTGATAGAGAATAAAGTGGAGCATCTAAGCCCATGAGCGTTTTACTACTTCTAATTTCCCAACGAGAACCGCCTTGCCAACTTGATTTTCCAGCACCAATTGCAAACGATTTTGCAAATTCATAATCAGCATGAGCATCAAGCACTCTAAATACAAAAGATTTTGTTGTGAGATGATTCATGTTATTGCCACCAAAAGAAAGATTAAAAAATAATTTTGGTGTAATTTGGCTAGAAACATTGAATCGTAATCGTCTGAAAGAAAAATCAGGAAAATAATCTCTTTGTTCGGAATTAATAACAGTTCCTGGGTTTAAATCAGTAATTCTTGCCCAAGCTGTCATTCTTGCACTGAATTTTACATAAGTAGTACCCGAATCATCAAAATTGAATTTTAGTTTATTTTGCGCTAAAAGATCAGTAAGAATAACAAGAACAAGGAAAAAGAGTAACAAAACTCGTTTAGCGAGATTCATTGAGTTCAGGAATTTCATAGGTCTGAAAATTTCAAAAATTAATACAGTCACATTGAAGCAAAATTACAGACAAAACAGACTTAATATATACTCTTTTTTATGAATAGCAATGATTTAAATGAAACCGCTTTTATTAACATTATTAACATACAACAGAGTTTAATCAGAAAATAAAATGACATAAAAAAAGCTAGATTTAAAAAATCTAGCTTTTGTAAAATGAGTTTTCGTTTTATTAAGAACGGAAAGAAATGGCAAATCCAACGTTAGCAGAAGAGTATTTAGCATACGTATATTCACCAAAGAAATCAAAAATACCAAGGCTAGCACGAACACCTGCTAATAAACGAATTGAATTAGCACCTGTAAATGTTAAATCTATTGGGTTATTAATGTCTGTAACTTTTAAAGTTTGACCCTTAATAAATTCAGTTACATTATCATTAACAATAAGTAGAGGATAATTTCCATTCATTTTAAGAATAGTTTCAGAAGACTCAATACCAGCACCAACATAAGCGCCAACACCGACTACTAAAAGACTAATTTTTTTACCCACAATAGCATTTACAGTCCAAGAAGTAGTTTCAAATTGTACACCTTGACCATCAAAATAACCTGCTACATAAGAGTAACTAGCAACTTGACTGCTATTTGAAGAATTAATTAAGTCAGTAGGTTTAAGATCTAAGTTAACACTTGTTTTAAACTGAGTAAAACCAGCTTGCAAAGTAATATTAACAGGTAATAAACCTCCACCAGGAATCCATTGATCTAAGCCGTGTTTAACAGAAGCACCAAGTAATTCAACACTTCCATAATCACCAAACTCGGTTTTTGGGAAATATCGAACAGTTAAATCGGTATCAAAAATTAAACCAACACCTGCTTGAATCATTGGTGCAGGAAGGAAAGCTGCATTAAGACCTTCAGGTAAAGTCAAATCTGCAAGAACTACAGTACTTGTTACATCAGGTCCGCCTAATGGATCTGCAACAGTAACTGTTTGGCTTACTCTAATTTGGCCTTTATCTTGATCATCACCAGCAATAGTTGGACTAGTAGTGCTGCCTGGAAAAGAAATATTACTTGATAAACCTAAGGTAGTTAAATCGAAGCGTTGATCTTCTGTTGGTATAAGCGTTGCACTTGAACGCAATTGTAGCGAAAAACCTGGAAGAGGAATTGGGAAGAATCCACTATGTGCATTTGCATTTAAAATCCATCCTGTATTTAAACCTGCACCAAAAGCATTTGCCATTGGAGCCATGTAGGCTTCAACTAATTTATTAGCATCTTCTTTACCTGCTTGTAACAAATCTCCGATGTTACCCAATTGAGCCTGTGCTGGCGTTGCAGCAAAACTTATAGCTGCAAGAGCTAAGGCTTTTAAATTAAATCTGAATAATTTATTCATAAATCCTGAATCTAAGGTTTTAAAATTGATTGACTAATGATAAAAAGAACTTATCAGTTTTAACAACTGTTTATCAACTGTATAGTTTCAAATCTAAGTAAGAATAAAGGGAAATCCTACTAATGCAAATGTGTTAAAACGCAATTATTGCTAAGTTTTTGAATTTCTAATGATAAGCATACTTCGAAAAGTAGTTTTCATTAAACAAATCGGCGAGCGCGCTGGTTTTGGAAAGTTACAAACACAAAACAACTTTCAAGGGGGGAGCTCAATATTAATGTTCAACTAAACTAATATTTCTTTTTCTTCGATTCAATATCATAAAACATGGAGATATATGATTTATAACGACTTTCTGCAATATCACCAGAAACAACGGCTTCAGTAACCGCACATCCAGGTTCATGTAAATGGGTACAATTATAAAATTTGCAATTCTCTCTAAATCCTTCAAAATCAGTAAATAACAAATCTAATTCGTTCAATTTAATTTCAGCCATTCCAAACTCTCTAATTCCTGGAGTATCAATAATAAATCCACCACTCGTAACGGGAACTAATCTAGCAAAAGTTGTTGTATGCTTTCCTTTATTAGACCATTCAGAAATTTTACCAACTTTGTGATTTATTGAGGAATCTAGGGTGTTTAATAAGCTAGTTTTTCCAACCCCCGAAGGACCGGTGAAGGAAACAGTCTTATCTTTAATGTAATTTCTGAGCTCTTCCATGCTTTCTTCTTCAAAAATGCTAACATAGAGAACGTCGGCATTTAATGACTCATATAGACTTTTGATATTCTCTAATTCTTCAAAATCTTCCTCAACGGCTAAGTCCATTTTATTAATAATCACACAAACCTTGCTTGACTCATACAAAGCCGTTGCAATCATAAACCGATCAATTAAACCGGTTCTGTATTCAGGATCTTTAAGAGATTGAACAATACAGCCCACATCAACATTACAGCAAATAATGTGATTCCCTCTTTTACCGTGCGTTGCAGTTCGCACCACTGCGTTTGTACGTTCACGAGTTTCTTGAATGATATACGTTCCATCTTCAACTAAATCAGCTGTTACCCAATCGCCAACTGAAACAGGATTCGTTTCTTTTTTCTCTCTAAGTCGATGTTTACCTGGAACCCGCGCCATAACGATAGACTTATCAGGCAATAATAATTTATACCAACTACCAGTGGATTCTAGAACTCTGAAATACGTTTTGTTTAAAGACATAAAACAATTTACTGATTTAATTAGTTGATGAAAGCAATTCGAGCAATGAATTATCTCAATATTAAGAAATAGAATAATATAGAAATTTAATCTTGTGGAAAGATAGGCTTAACACGTACATAATTTGATTCCAACATCTAGGTAACAAGGTATTTATAATTTTTTCTGTCCTATAAACATTAACCTAGTTCTATATAATGAAAAATTTATTTACTAAACTTAAGAATAGTATCATTTTATCTACAGTGCTACTTTCTCCAGTTTTCGCTCAAGATGTGCCTAATTTTCGTTTAGTGCCTATTGGTACGTATCAAACAGGTCATTTTGACGAATCAGCAGCTGAAATTTCTGCTTATGATAAAACAAGCAAACGACTTTTTGTAGTAAATGCACTCAATAATTCTCTAGAGATACTCGATTTAACAAATCCAAATTTACCCGTAAAACTGAATACCATTAGCTTTGCTGATTTTGGTGGTGGAGTGAACTCGGTAAGTGTTTTCGATGGAATAGTAGTGGCTGCTATTGAAGCAAGTGTTAAACAAGATCCTGGTAAAGTACTTTTTTTAAGTATTGATGGAGCAGTTTTAGCAAACGAAACCGTTGGTGCTTTACCTGATATGATAACATTTAATCACGATGGAACACAAGTTATAACTGCAAATGAAGGAGAACCCAATGCAGATTATACAAATGACCCTGAAGGCTCTATTTCAGTTCTTGACATTATCATTGATAATGGTTCTGTCTCTGTAACAAATAATACCTTAATTAGCTTTACTGATTTTAATAGTGATGGATCAAGATTCGCTGAGCTTCCAAAAAACGTACGTATTTTTGGCCCAAATGCAAGCGTAGCTCAAGATTTAGAACCTGAATACGTTGCAGTAAACCCAGCAAATACAAAAGCTTATATTACTCTTCAAGAAAATAATGCTATTGCCATTGTTGATTTAACTACTAAAACCATTGACTCAATTGTTGGCCTTGGTTTTAAAAATCATAATGAATTAGGCAATGGTCTTGATGCATCCGATAAAGATGAAGCAATAAATATTAAAACTTGGCCAGTATTTGGAATGTATCAACCCGATGCAATTGCTGCTTATGAAGTGAATGATAAAACCTATTTAGTAACGGCAAATGAAGGTGATTCACGAGATTATGATACATTTTCTGAGGAAAATAGAATTAAATCAACAGATTTAGACACCATTGCATTTCCTAATTATAGAACACTAAAAGAAAATTCTAATTTGGGTCGGCTGAATATCACAACTACTCTAGGCGACGCAAATGATGATGGTAAATTTGAAGAATTGTACATTTTTGGTGCACGTTCTTTTTCCATTTGGGACGAATCAGGAGCTTTAGTTTGGGATAGTGGTGATTTCTTAGAAAAACTAACTGCTGAACTATTTCCAAATGATTTTAATTCGAATAATGACAAAAATCAGTCCTTTGAATCTCGTTCAGATAATAAAGGACCAGAACCAGAAGGCGTAACCGTTTCAAATATTAATGGAAAATGGTATGCTTTTGTAGGTTTAGAGCGTTTCGGTGGCGTAATTACTTTTGATATTTCAAATCCTGAACAACCTGTTTATGTTTCTTATGTAAACAACAGGAATTTTTTAGTCGAATTCGACCCTAAAACTATAACCCCAGAGCAACTAATGGAAGTTGGTGACTTAGGCCCAGAAGGTATTTTAAAAGTTAGTGCATCTGATTCACCAAATGGAGCCGATTTAATAATCGTTGCCAATGAAGTTTCTGGTTCAACTACTATTTTCCAAATAGTTCAATCTATTGAAACTGTATTGCCATTAGAGGATAATAAAGTTGTTTCTGTAGAAGGAATCGTAGCACGTCCTAAAGGGAAAAAAGCAAGAATTATTGACCATAGTGGTGCTATTTCAACCTTTCAATCTAGTGGTGAATTACGCTCAGCTATCGACAATGGCGACCTTAAAGAAGGCGATGTAATCAGAATAACTGGTGAAACAGGTGCTTACTCAAATCTGAAGCAACTCGATAATTTTAAAAGCTTTACTGTTGTAAAAAATAAGCAAGAATTGCCAAAAGCATATGAAACTACATTGGCTGAAATTGCTGAAAATGGAGAAATGTATCTCAATAATTTAGTCTACATAAAAGACTTGATGATTGTATCAACAGAAGATTCAATTTTTGCCGCATCTAAAACGTATGATATAATTGACGAATCGGATGATTCAAAAGTGGTAAAATTGAGAATTGACTCAGCAAGTGATACTGATGTTGATGGTACAAAAATTCCCGAAGGTAGCTTCTCATTTGTAGGAATTCTTGGTCGTTATAAAACCGAATTTCAAATTTTACCAGTATTTGAAACTGACATCATGACTAAAATGAATCTATTTGTATTAACGATTCTTCACAATAATGATGGTGAATCAAAATTAGTAAATGCAGGTCAAGGTTTAGAAAATTTTGGTGGTGTTGCTCGTTTTAAAACACTTGCTGATTCATTGAAAGCAAGATCTGCAAAAAATGGATTCCACTCAATTATGGTTTCTTCTGGCGATAATTTCTTAGCTGGGGCTCAACTAAATGCTTCATTAGCTAGGTCAGATGCGAAATTTTACGATGCATTAGCACTTAGTTCAATAAATTATGATGCCATTGCATTAGGTAACCATGATTTTGACTTTGGTCCAAAAGTATTATCAGATTTTATAAAATCATTTAATGTTCCAACTCCATTTTTAAGTTCAAATCTATCATTTGAAAATGAAGAGTTTTTAAAAGATTTAAAAGAACAAGGTAGAATTGCTTCAACTACAATTGTTGAACTTGCTGGAGAAAAAGTGGGAATAATTGGTGCAACTACACCTATGCTTAGAAATATTTCTTCTCCTGGTAATACAACAATTAAAGACAATGTCGCTGAATTAGTTCAAATTGAAGTAGATAGTCTTGAAAAAAATGGCATTAATAAAATTATTTTAATTTCTCATTTACAATCAGTGAAAGAAGACTCAATTCTAGCTACCCAGTTAACTGGAATTGATATTATGATTGCTGGTGGTGGTGATGAATTATTAGCCAATGAAAAGGATGTTTTAGTTCCAGTTGATGAAGGAACAGCTCGTGGTTCATATCCATTACTATTTCAAAATAAAGATGATAAAGATGTTTATGTAATTACAACTCCTGGTGATTATAAATATATTGGTCAACTTGTTGTAGAGTTTGATACGGAAGGTAATGTGGTTGACATTAAAGAAGAAGTATCAGGTCCTAAACGTGTTGCTGGTGGTGATTTACCAGATGCAGTAATTGAAAATCAGGAATTAGTTGAATCCGTAATAGTACCTGTTAAAGAGTACATATCTAGTTTAGCAACTACTATTCTTGCAACTTCAGAAGTAGCTTTAGACGGAACTCGTGGTAGTGTTCGTGGTAAAGAATCAAATTTAGGTAACTTAGTTACAGATTCATTTTTATGGCAAGCTGAAAGATTAGCTTCTCAATTTGATGTTCCTGTTCCTAATGTAGCTATTCAAAATGGTGGTGGAATTAGAAATAATACCGTTATTGAAGCTGGTAATATTACTTTACTAAATACCTATGAGATTTTATCCTTTATTAACTATTTGTCCGTTGTACCAAACATTACGCCTGAAAAATTTAAATCTTTACTTGAAAATGCGGTTAGCCGGGTTGAATTTGGAGATGGAAGATTTGCACAAATTGGTGGATTTGCCTACGAATATAACTTAAATGGAGTAGCGCAAACCTATGATTCAGAAGGTAAAATTGAAGTACATGGCACTCGAGTTGTTAATGTTACTTTAGTGGATGGAACAAAAGTGATAGATAATGGAATGGTAGCAGAAAATGCTCCTATGATTCATATTGCAACTATCGATTTTCTTGCAAAAGGGAAAGATGGTTATCCATTTAATGGAAGTCCATACACAACATTGGGCTTAACTTATCAACAAACCCTTGAAAATTACATTCGTGATGGTCTTTTGGGCACTATATCGAAAGATGATTATCCTGAGGCTGGGCAAAATAGAATCGTAGATATCACCAATACTGATGTTGAATCGAATCAATCTACTATTGCAGAATTCGAACTCTTTCAAAACTATCCAAACCCATTTAACCCAAGTACAACCATTCGATTTGCTCTTCCAAAAGCAACTCAAGAAGTATCACTTGCCGTTTATGATTTGTTAGGAAGACAAGTAGCTTTACTGGTTAAGCAAGACATGAGTGTAGGTATTCATACGGTTTCCTTTAATGCTGAAAACCTTTCAAGTGGAATGTATTTTTATCGATTGCAAGCAGGAAGTTTTGTTTCTGTAAAAAAATTAACACTTATTAAATAAGTAAAAAGAGCCAATAAAGCTTTATTTATTTAGATTTAAAAAAAACCGTTTGATTATTCAAACGGTTTTTTTTTGGAATTTTAACAAATTGTAAAAAATGAAATTAATATTTAATTTCACTATTAAAATGGATTCTTTCGGTTTACGCCCTTTTATTTCCTGCTAATTCGCCACCTATTTTGCTTAAAACTACTTTTCAAAGTAAACTTAATAGTTAAAGATTACTTCTTAGGGTTCTGAATATCAACCAAATAAGAAAAGTATTAAAACAAAAAAATTGTGAAGAACCTATAATTAACAGGAGTTTTTTTAGGTAAATGATTAATTGAGTTCTTTTTTATTCTCTTTTACATTATAAAATAAAAAAGCATCTTTAACAGCATTTTTTTCAAGAACTTTGTCAATTACTTGATCCATTCTTTCAACGTACTCGACATTCAAATCTCCAAGAATATTTTTTTCAATTTCAAAAATGTCCTTTTCGTTTTTTATTGGAAGTACTACCGTTTTTATTCCTGCTCGTTTGGCTGCAAGAACTTTTTCTTTAATTCCTCCAACAGGAAGAACAAGACCACGAAGGGTTATTTCGCCAGTCATTGCAATACTTGAATTTACTTTTCGCTGAGTGAAAATTGAAGTCATCGCCGACATCATACTTATTCCTGCACTTGGTCCATCTTTTGGTGTCGCACCAGCGGGTACATGAACATGTAAATCCCAATGTTCAAAAACAGCTTCAGGAATTCCATATTTAGTTGCGTTCGATTTCAAGAAAGAATACGCTAGTTGAGCGGATTCTTTCATTACATCCCCTAATTGTCCTGTGAGTTTTAGCGAACCTTTTCCAGGTGACATAGAAGCTTCTATAAAAAGAATATCTCCACCAACAGGTGTCCAAGCTAAACCAGTTGCAACGCCAGGAACAACAGTTCGCTCGGCAACATCTTGAAAGAATTTAGGCTTACCGAGATACTCCTCAAGTTCTTTTAGCCCAACTGTAATTTCTTCTGCTTCATCGGAGGCTACTTTAATAGCAACACCACGAATTACGCCACCAATTTCACGTGTAAGACTTCGAACACCTGATTCTCTTGTGTAAGATTCAATAATCATTTCAATCGCTTTGTCCGTGATTTTGAATTGTTTTTTAGTCAAACCATTTTCTACTAACTGACGCGAAACTAGATATTTTTTCGCAATTTGAACTTTTTCTTGTAAGGTATAACCACTCAAATGAATAATTTCCATACGATCTCTGAGTGGACCAGGAATGGTTTCAAGAGAATTTGCAGTTGCAATAAACAAAACTTTACTTAGATCATATTCAAGTTCTAAGTAGTTGTCGTAGAAGGTGTTATTTTGTTCTGGGTCTAAAACTTCTAGTAGGGAAGATGTTGGGTCTCCTTTATAATCATTCCCAACTTTATCTATTTCATCGAGCATCATAACAGGATTAGCCTTACCAGCTTTTTTCATGTTTTGAATAATACGACCTGGAAGTGCACCTATATAAGTTCTTCTATGACCTCTTATTTCAGCTTCATCATGTAATCCACCTAAACTGAATCGCACAAACTCTCTGTTTATTGATCTAGCTATTGATTTCCCTAAAGATGTTTTACCAACACCTGGAGGACCAACAAGACATAAAATGGGAGCTTTCATGTCTTTTTTCAGTTTGAGAACTGCTAAATATTCGATAATACGTTTTTTAACTTTTTCAAGTCCGTAATGGTCTTCATCAAGAATTTTTCTAGCTCTTTTTAAATCGAGTTTGTCTTCAGTAAAGTCTAACCAAGGTAAATCAAGAATCCATTCAATATGATTCATTAAAATACCATGATTTGGAGCAGCACTTGGTGTCCGTTCTAAACGTTGAAGCTGTTTGTTTAAAGCTTCGCGAATACTTTCAGGTAAATTTTTCTTCGAAGCTTTTGCGCGTAGCTTTTCAACTTCTTGAGAATCATTGTCATCTCCTAATGCCTCTTGAATCGCTTTCATTTGTTGTCGCAAAAAGAAATCTCGCTGTTGTTGATCAATATCAGTTTTAACTTTTGAACGAATTTCTTCACTTAAGTTTAAGAGCTGCAATTCTTTATTAAGATATTGCTGAATTTTGGTCAGTCGTTCAGAGAATTTCATAATTTCTAAAATCTCTTGTTTTTCTTTAAGACCAATATTTAAATTTGAAGCGATAAAATTAAGTAGGAAAACAGGGCTATTTATATTATTAATAGCAATAACTGCTTCTGATGGAATATTTGGTGAAATTTGAATGATTTGCGCTGCAGTTTCTTTAATTGTTCTTAACGAAGCGTCAAGTTCCATTCCTGTCAGATCCATATCGTTTGGATATTTTTCTACTTTAGCTCTAAAAAAAGGCTCTTCACTAGTAATTTTATTTATTTTAAAGACTCGTTTTCCTTGAATAACAATGCTTTTGCTGCCATCGGGCATTTTAATCAATTTTAAAATTTGTGCAACCGTTCCAATTTGATACAATTCGGAAGGCTTTGGATTTTCTGAATCAGGGTCTTTTTGGGTGACTATTCCTATTATTTTGTCACTATCGTAAGCTGTTTTTACAAGATTTAAAGATTTATCTCTTCCTACAGTTATTGGGATAACAACACCTGGGTATAAAACAGTATTTTTTAATGGTAAAATGGGTAAATCATCCGGAATAGTGGAATCGTGCATTTTTTTCTCTTCTTCATCGGATAATAATGGAATGGCCTGTTCGAAATCATCGAGATTGTCTGCTAAAAAGCGAATGTCTTTAAATGAGGTCATGTAATTTTAAATTTGGTTATCTTGTTTTAATTACAAAAGAAAAGCCAAGACAGGTAATTCGTTCATATTTTCATATTATTTAGGAAATGATGACAAACTGACAGTGCTGTTAAAAAGTGAATTAAGAAATTGACAAGATTTTTAACTAGAAAACGATTTATTAAAATTATTTAAGTCTGTGAGTATCAACGTGTTCTAAGAATAAAATATAATTTTATTATTTTGATTTATTTGTCATATAATTACATTAACTCGTTATAGTTTTAAAGCAAAAATCCGATAAATAGGCAAAATAAGACTTGCTTGAACACAATTAAGACAAATATACTTGCAGATACCATGCGTTTCGAAATCAATCGCAACAATAAGCTATTGATGAAACAACAGGAACGCTTAGCCACGGGCTTAAAAAATCCACGTGCAGAGGATGATGTGGCAAGTTTTTCAATAGCGGCAAAGTTAAATGCACGAATAGCAGGTATTAGCCAGGCTGAAACAAATGTTGCAGATGTTAAAGGGACTCTTGATGTAATGGAAAGAAGTTTAACGACTATTCTAGATTTGTTGAACATAGTAAGGAAAAATGTAATTCAAGCAGCAAATAGTGTGATTGGTGAAAATGAGCGAGATTATATAAGAGTAAGTATAAATGGTATAGTGTCTGAAATTAACTCTATTGTTAATCAAACTGTAATGAATGGCATTAATTTACTTGAACAAGGTTATTCAGCTTCATTTCAAATTGGGGAGACCATTAACGACACAATGTCTATGTTAATTGATGAGGATTTTACAGCTGAAGACATTGTAATTACTGAGGTAAGCTCTGCTGGAGTTTTAGTATCATCGGCACCTGCTTTAACAACGGCAACGAATATTAATGACATTACTCGATTTGGTAATATTCAAGCTGGAGATACTTTTGAAATTAATTTAACTAGAGGAGATGGAACAACACTTTCCACCACATTTACTGCATCGGGCTCTAAAGGTCAGTTAACTACGAGTACTGTTCAAGATATTATAGATACCATAAATGCAACCGTAGATTTTACAGCGGTTTATGATCCTGCTGATGATGGGCAAATTATTATAAGTGAATCTACTATTCCATCAGGAAATGCATTAGCGGCTAGTTTTAATACATTTACAGCTGCCACAGGCTTAGATGGTGCAACGGGTTCAACTAGTTTTATATATAATGCAGCAAGTGGGAATTTAAGAACCGCTTATACAGCTTCAGGCGCTGTTACTGCTGCTACGAATATTAATAGTTTAAATCAATTTGCTAACATTGAAGGGCAAGATGAACTTGATATAACTTTAACAGACAGAGATGGGGCAACTTATGCTGTAACTGTTGTTTTTGCTGGTGCTGCTGCATCCGCTACAACGTCAACCGTAAATGATATTATAACGGCTATAAACGCTCAAGTTGGTGCCAAATTCAATGCAAGTTTTGTTGGTGGGCAAATTGAAGTGGAAGAATTAGCTAAATCTCAACGTTCATTAAATGCAAGTTCATCATTTATTGAACAAAATTTAGATACTGGCGCTGCATCAACTCGTAATTTGAATTTCTCCCAGTCGTTTAGAACGGTTATGTTAAATGTTCCTGGTGTTGTTGTAGGAGCTACTCGCCTAGATGATGGTGTTATTGGTATTGGAAGTGGATTCTTAGGTGGAGATCAGTTTACCATTAATTTAACAGGTAGCAATGGTGCTGTTCAATCAATTAATTATACCTTTGCCAGTCCTACAGATACCTATCAGGATTTAGCCAATTTTATAACAGCTAATTCGAATTTTACTGCAAGTATTGTTGGCGGAGAATTTAGAATCTCAGAAAATTCGCTTACAATTGGAACTGCTTTAGCTGCGAGTTTTAATGGTTATACAGGTGGAGGAACCTTAGTAAATCCAGGTTCAGTTTCTAATGGTGATCGAATTGTGGTTACCAATACTTCTTTTGGTTCAGGTTATACTACCGCAACCTTATTAAATAATTTACCAAGTTTCACCAATGTTCAAGGTGGTGATACAATGGTTTTCAGACTGACCAATAATTTAGGAGTTGCAGAAACAGTAAACTTCGTATTCGCAGGTGGAAGTGCAGGTGCATCAACTTCAACAGTTGCTGATTTAATTACACAAATTAATGCACAAACAACATTAAATGCGGCTTTTAATGCGACTCTTGGTCAAATAGTAGTTGAAGATCCTGTTAATTTAGGTACAACCATTTCTTTTTCAATGGCTAATGCTGATTTTACCGAATTAGCTCGTCCTGCAAACAATGGAAGCATCAATTTGTCCTTTGCTTACAATAATGAATCGATGGAGTCTAATCAACTATTAGAAACAGGTGTAGCAGTTACAGCCGCAACTCGATTAACAGATATTGATGGTTGGGGAACCATAGAAGGGAACGATGTAATTGAAGTTCAATTAACAACTCGTGCTGGAGCTTCTGTGAATTTTACTTATACTTTAAACGATGTTGGCGCAGGTGTTACATCAAATAGAACAGTTGGAGATTTGGTTACCTTTTTAGATGGAAAATCGATTGGAGCTGTTAATTTCTCTGCAAGTTTATCTAGTGGAGTCATTCAAATTAGTGAGGAAAATTCTCCCTCTACAAGTGGTTTTGGTGCAAGTGCTACTTATGCAGAAAATGATATAACGATAACACCAAAAACTTTTCAAGATACAGAGTTTCAAGTGAAAGACTTTTTAAGAGTTTCTGACGATACAGGTTTGGTAATAGGTTTGGGTTATTTAGATTTTAATTCAGGTGCGAGACTTACCCCAACCATTGCAGCACTCATGATTGAAAACGTTGACGATTCAATTGACCGAATTATTAATAGATTAAACGTAACGGGTATTATGCAAAATAGTCTTTCAATACGGGAAGAGTTTTTGCGATCTCAGGAGAATGCGAATAGTAGTTCTTTAAGTAGATTAAGAGATACGGATTACGCAAAAGAGCAAAGTGAGTACATCAAACAACTAATCATTCAAGACTATCAAACAGCTGCTTACGCACAAGCTAATATTTCGAAAGCGTATATTTTAGATTTATTTTATTAAAATTTAGAACCACTTAATAACGGCTTTAATAATTTTTTTATGCAAATCTTTATAAGGTGGATGAAATAAATCTATCGGACTCCATTTAGTTGATCGAATAATTGGCTGTTCATGAGAAAAAGCTTTAAACCCATAATATCCATGAGCATTTCCAATTCCACTATTGTTTACCCCTCCAAATGGCGCATTTGGATGACCATATTGAACAATGACATCATTTATAACTACTGAACCTGTTCGAATAATGCTGGAATATACTTGAATATCATTTTCTGATGAGGTAAAGATATAACTTGCTAAAGGTCTAGGTAAACTAAGTACTTGATTTACCGCAGTGAATAATTCATCATATGATTTTACAGGTAAAATTGGACCAAATAGTTCTTCTTGCATTACAAGCATAGAATCTGTGATATCAGAAAGAAGTGTAAATTCAACTTCTCGCTTTTCGACATCGACATGGCCACCACATATTAAAGAAGCACCTTTTTCAATTGCATCTTCAATAATGTCTTTAAGTCTTTGAGCATGTTTCCGAGTAATAATTTTACAGAAATTGGATCCTTCAAGTTCATGTCCTATCTTGAAAGAAAGCATATTTTCTTTCAATTTATTAAGTAGTTCATCTTTTTTAGTCTCATTAACTAAGACATAATCAGGTGCAATACAAGTTTGACCTCCATTTATATATTTACCAAAAATAATTCTTTTAGCAGCTAAATTAATATCTGCAGATTTAGTTACAATAACAGGAGATTTTCCGCCTAATTCAAGAGTAACTGAGCTTAAGTTTTTAGAAGCTGCTTCCATAACTTTTTTTCCTACCATTGGGCTACCTGTAAAGAAAATGTGATTAAATGGAAGGGAGGTAAGATATTGTGCAACCTCCGCATCACCTTGAACAACAGCAACTTCTGAACTATGAAAAACTCTTGAAACCAATTTTTCAATAAAATAAGAAGTATGAGGAGTGAGTTCTGAGGGTTTAATTATGACACAATTACCAGCAGCAATTGCTGAAATAAGTGGACTGATTGCTAAATTAAAAGGGTAATTCCAAGGTGAAAGTATTAAACAAACGCCTTTAGATCTATATTCGATTTCGCCTGAAAGCGTTGGTATTGTTATAAATCGCTTTAATCGTTTTGGTCTCATCCACGATTTTAAATGGTGAATTACATGTCGAATTTCAGATGTAATGGTTGCAATTTCTGAAAGAAGTGTTTCAAATTCTGGTTTTGCAAAATCAGAATGAATGGCATTAATAAGTTCATCTTGTGACTCTAAAACCGCTATTTCAAGACGTTTAAGTTTTTGTATTCTTTCTTTAACTGAGCTGTCACCTATTTTAACAGCTAAGTTTAATTGAGATTGAAATACATTTTCAATTATTTCAATTGAAGTAGTTTGTAAAGGTTGAGATGCGTTGTTCATAAATTAAAATCTTATAAGTCAATACAAATTACAGCAAAAAAATTACATTTCGATGTTAAGAAAATTAGGCAAGACTAAAAATATTAATCTGATGTTTGATAAACAGTAAATGAAGACCTTTTAAGATTAACTTTTAAATTTAAATACTTAATTAAACTATCTTCCTGAATTAAAGTCTTTCGATGCATTAAATTAATCCAAACAATAACAGAATTACCTGTTAACCCTTTAAATTCGTTTAGTTTAATCTCTTCGTTTTGAAAAGGAGTAGATTTGATTTTTTTTAAGAATAAGGCATAAAATGCATCAGGAGCATTTGAAGCTGTAATCGGAATTTGGTTTCCAGTTTCTCGATACCAATTATAAAAATCTGATTCTCGCCACTCTGTTGTATTGAATCCACCTGCGCCAAATTCCATTTTTGAGTTTATATATCTGATTGAAAAAACACCTTGCCAAATACTAATTGTTAAAAGAAACACAAAATAGATAGTTCGAATAGTGTTAACACTGATTTCGCTGTTCAAAAAATAGGATCTCAATAAAATAATGAGTAAAAATGGGTACATCGGTGCTAACATTCTAAAACTTAGTGCTTCACTTTTACCTGCTGTTGAAATAAGCCAAAGACTCAGAAAATAGATTCCCAAAAATAGAATACTAGTCGTAATAGTCGAATCTGATGTTCTACTACGATTTAGAAAACTTATTTTTTTAAAAAAAATAAGTTTTTGGGTATTAATCTTAAATAAAATAAAAATGGTAATTAGAATTAGGATGACAGAAATCCTTATTCCAAAAGGCAAAAAATGGGGCAGTAGCCATTTAGAAATCACATCTAGTCCCAATAATAAATTCTCAGACAAACTAATAAAAGATTCTCCTCTTTTACCACTTAAGGTGTCGGTAAGCTGATAATTTCTGAAAATCCAAGCTAAAAAAGGAAATGAACTAATAAAAACTAATAAAGCCCATTTTCTTTTATTTGATGTGGAATTCAACATAATTAATGAAAAAGAAGCCCACCAAATAAAACCTATGTACCGTTGAAGCATCAATAAACTAAAAAAAAACAGACCTAAATAGATGCGTTTTTTTTGTATTCCGAAATGGAAACCTAAAAGAGCTAAAAAAATGAATCCTGTTTCACTTACGAACTCAAGACTGAGTTGCATTACTGGCCAAGCTCCAATCAAGAATAGAAAGAGTACACTTGAGTTTAATCTTGTAAGTTGAGTTTTAGGAATTTCAAATTGAATTATTTTCAGTAAACTAACTAATGTTAAGCCAAAAATAACAGCATGATAAAGACTTGAAAGAGCAAAAAAATAATCATCAAAAAGGCTTAATAAAGATAATTGTATTGGATATAAAGGTGGCCATGAAACAAAGTGTTCACCAGTAAATTGGAGAAATTCAAATTGAGCAAGAAAAGACTTTCCAGCATGAATATAATTCACCGAATCTGGGAAAATTGCCAAACCGTATTTAGAAACGGCTAATTGATGAATGCAAACTCCAATTAAAAAAAGGATTAAGCTTGAATCAAAAAAATGGCGTTTCATTAATTCGCTTTATCCAAAATCTCATCAACATAATCGATGTCTTCTCTTAGCCCCATTATTCGATGCGTTATACTATTAGAGGTAGAAATAATTTGTGTTTGAGGAATGGATGTCACTTCGTAAATACGCCCCAATTTATTTTCGTAATCAAATACGGTCTCAAAGGTAAATTTATTTTTTTTCATGAACTCAATAATCTCAGTCTCAGAACCAGACCAGTTTAAACAAACAGAAATGAATCGAATTCCATCAGCATTCGCTTTTTTTGATAACTCATTCATATAGCTTAATGAATTTCGAGAAAGAGGATGATTAAAAGCCCAAAAATGAAGAATTGTAACCGAGTTTGATGAAGGAATAGTTATAGTTGTTTGCTGCAGATTTTGAATCGAAATGGATCCAACTTTTTTATTAGGATAATCCCAAACGTATGTACTACATGCTTGGATTACGAATAAGAGATGAATAAATAAAATCTTTTGTCGCATAGAACCAATTAATTTTTAAGAGAATATAAATAACAAACAAAGATAATAAAACCGATTTTGCTTTTTACTAAGTCATATCATCTGAATAGTTTGTTTTAATTAAAATTACACTTGAGTAACTTTGAGCAGCTTTATGGCAAAACAGTGTTTTTAGGGGAAAATATTTGGCAAGCCATAAGCAGAAAAATCGTGTTTGAGCCTACGTTTATGCTTCATTTCTCAATATGCGTAATGGAGGTTCCTCAGATAATCCACGAGAATTTAACCAGCCAATTCCAACTATAAAAAACGCAGTTCCAACAAAACCGCCAAGAATTAAAACGAAATCGAATGAAAAACTTGTTTGAAAAACGAATTCAGTTAAACTCCAAGTTGCAAGTACAGATAAGATTAAGCCTGTAGCTGTCGCTAAAATTCCAATAAATAAGAACTCAGAAAGTAAAATGTGTTCAATTTGTTTTTTTGAAGCTCCTAAAGTTCGAAGCAAAACACTTTCCTTTACTCGTTGAAATCGTGAAGATAAAATCGAAGAAATTAGAACGATAATTCCAGTTAACATGCTAAAAAATGCCATAAACTGAATGGCTAATGAAATTTTCTTCAAAATGGTATCAACCGTATCTAAAATGACATTTAAGTCAATAACAGACACATTCGGAATTTTAGAGACTAAATCTTTTTTTACTGCATTACTTTGTTCTTTTGTAGTGAACTGAGTTAATAAAACCCAAAATTGAGGAGCGTTTTCTAAGATTCCAACTGGAAATATGACATAGAAATTGGGTTCAACTCTCTGCCAATCCACTTTTCGAATTCCTGTTATGTAGGTTTGAATAGGAATTCCTTGTACATCCCAAACCAAAGTATCTCCAATTGAAATAGATAAATCTCTAACTATAAATTCCTCGACAGTTATCGGAATAGGTTGAGAAGCTAAATTTGATTGTCCAATAAATTCACCTTCGGTTAGTGATTCGCTCCTAGCTAAATAATCTCTATATGAACTTCTGTATTCTCTCTTGAGCGCCCAACTTCGTATAGATTTGGTAGTGTCTTCACTAATTTTCTGAACAGATTCACCATTTATTTCAGAAAGAGTCATTGTTACTATTGGCGTTGCTGCACGTAAAGGCATTCCATTTTTCTCTAATAGTTGAATGGCAGTTTCCTTTTGATCGGTTTGCACATCAAATAAAACCATGTTTGTATCAGATTGCTGAGCAGTAATATCTAGCTGATTCAATAATTGCTGTTGAGTTAACAACAAGGTCATAATTAAAAAAGCTCCTAATCCAATACTTACTAATAATAGTAGGGTTTGGTTGTTGGGTCTAAATAAATTGGCTAAACCTTGGCGAGTAGTAAATGACGCATTAGAAGGGAAAAACTTTCGAGTTAAAGTCATTAAGCCATTGGCAGTCAATGCTAAAATTGAAAACGAAATGGCTAAACCAATACAAAATAGAATGGCGCTCAACCAAGAATTAGTTTGTAAGAATGTAAAAACAAATAATGTTGCAACAATTGCAGAAACGGTAATCCAATGTAATAAATCATTCCAAATACTTGGCATCTCATCAGAAATACGAAGAGTTGCTAGGGGAGACGTTCTTCTTGCTTGAATTAGTGGCAATAGTGCAAAAAGCAAGGTTAATAAAAGTCCAATTCCAAATCCTTTGGTTAAAGCCCAAAATGAAATACTTGATTCAATCGTAACTGGAATGAAATCAGAAAATAGTAATGGAAATAGTGGAACAATGGAAACCCCAATAAGCGTTCCTATCAAAGCTCCAATCAAACCCATAAAACTAATTTGAATGATAAAAATAATAAGAGCTTGTGTTGAACTCACACCTAAGCAACGCAAAATTGCTATCGTTGTTTTCTTTTGTCTTGCATACACTTGAACGGAACTTCCTACACCAACTGCGCCCATAAGAAGAGCAATAAATCCAACTAAATTTAGAAAACTATATAAATTATCTAAAGCTCTACCTAAAGAACGTTTTCTGCCTTCAACTGTTTGGATTCGAATTCGATCATCAGCAGCTTTTTCTTTTAAATTCGTAGCGATTTTTTCAGCATTTTCGACTTTATAGAATTTCTCATAAGTGACACGACTACCTTTTTGAACTAATTGCGTCTCTTCTAATTGTGCAAATGGAATAAAAACTCTGGGTCCAACAAATGCCGCAACAGCTGCTTCTCCTGGAATTTTTTCAACAAGAGTTGCAATTTCGAAACTTACTGAACCTACTTTTAAGCTATCTCCAACAGTTATTGATAATAATTCGGCAAGGTTTTCATCAATAAAAACTTGATTTCCTTTTAAATCTTTGAGTCTTTTTTCAGGATTTGAAAGAATTAATTCTCCGTAAAATGGGAAATCACCTTCAATTGCTCTAACTTGAACTAATCGAGAAAGCCCTGATTTAGGAGCCAAAACCATGGACGAAAATCGAACTTGTTCCGCTTTTTCAAAGCTAAGCGTATCGAAGGTGGCATTATATGAATCATTAAAAGGATAAGAAGCTTCTAGTACTAAATCGGCACCTAATAAGGTTTTGGATTGATTATCAATTGAAATTTGAATAGCATCACCAAAGGATTGAATGGAAACCAAAGCTGCAATTCCAATGGTTATTGAAGCGGCAAATAATAAAAATCTTCTCAAATGAGAGTGACCATCTCTCCAGGCCATTTTGAAATACCAAAAACTAGACATTAATAGTATCCTCAACTATTTTCCCGCCGTGTAATCGAATGATTCGATTAGCTCGTTTGGCTAATTCTAAATCGTGAGTTACTAAAACTAAAGTTGTGTCAATATCTTTATTCAATGAAAATAGGAGATCTTCAATAGAAGTTCCTGTTATACTATCTAAGTTTCCTGTTGGCTCATCTGCAAATAATATTTTTGGCTGATTAATGAAGGCTCTAGCAATTGCAACTCTTTGTTGTTCCCCACCTGATAGTTGAGTAGGGTAGTGATGTGTTCTATCGCCTAATCCAACTCGTTCAAGTAAAGCTTTTGCTTGGTTTGCACCATTTTTGATTCCTTTAATTTCAATAGGAACTAATACATTTTCTAAGGCTGTGAGTGTTGGAATTAATTGGAAGGATTGGAAAACAAAACCGACATGTTCACTTCTCAGTTTTGCACATTGGTTTTCAGATAATTTACTCATTGCAGTTCCTGCTAATTCAATTTCGCCACTACTTGCACGATCTAATCCGGCACAAAGACCTAAAAGTGTGGTTTTCCCTGAACCTGATGGTCCTACTATTGCGGTTATACTTCCTGCTTGAATTGAGAAATTAATGGAATCTAGAACCGTTAATGATTTATTTCCAGATTTATAAGTTTGCGTAACATTGGTAACTTTTAACACTGAGTTTTAAATTGATGATGGATAAAATCTAGTGATTTATAAAAAACACATCGTCACATATCGATAGGATTATTAATCACTTATTTAGGAATTCAAATGAATGCAAGATACGTTCAGATTGCTGTAATGTTGTTATAGATTTTTGTTATTCTAGAGTTAGATAAGATCAGTTCAAGAATTATCAGAAACGACTCCTAGAAATGGAATAAAAAACTAGGAAAATGCTTAAATGCTTCACGAAATTTTGAAATAAGAATTTTAATCGTGCTAGTTTTTCTGATGTTCATCTATTAAAAAAAGAAAATGCTAAAAGAAGTCGTTAAACTCAATTTTTCGATATCATTTAAATTTACAGGTATGAACTTGTTTCAAAAGTGTAGTTGAGTTAAATAATCAGCTTTTCCACAATTTGAAATCATAAAAACCGATAATTTCGAAAGGTTTATGTAAACTCAATGTTTGAATAAGAAATTTTTAAAATGGTATGAAAAAGTCCTTTTGATTAAATTTCATACCTTCTGAAAGAATTCAACAATTTATGCTTACTCTCAAAAGTAGTTTTCAACTCGATAAACTTCTATTTTACTCGATTTGAATGAGTAGAAACCTCAAAATGCAATTTTGGGTGATAACACATAATTTAATACTCGTAAACTGAGTTCATAATTAATGAAATTTAAGCACCAAATGAAGATTTTAGTACTGATTTTTTAATAAGATTATTGCTAAAATTCTAATTTCAAGTTGAACATCGAATTTTTACCACAGATAAATGATACAAATGCGTTTTAAACTATTTTTCACCCTTTCTTTTACTCTTTTAATTTTATCAAGTATTTCAAGTTATGCACAAACTGAAAAACCAAGAATTTTGTTCTTTGGTGATAGTATTACTGCTGGTTATGGGCTAGAAAAATCACAAGCATTTCCAGCATTATTACAAGAAAGAGTTGATTCTCTTAATATTCGATTTGATCTAATTAATGGTGGTCTTTCAGGGGAAACGTCGGCTGGTGGTCTTCGCCGAATTGATTGGATGCTTCAGAAAAAAGTCGCTATTTTTGTTCTTGAATTAGGCGGAAACGATGGTTTAAGAGGTATAGATGTTAAAGATACAGAAGCAAATCTTATTGCAATTATTGATAAAGTAAGAAAGAAAAATCCAGCTACAATAATCATTTTAGCTGGAATGCAAGTTCCACCAAACTTGGGAAAAGAGTATACAAGTGCTTTTGCCGCTATTTATCCCAAAATTGCTAAAGAGAAACAAACTCGATTAATTCCATTCTTATTAGAAGATGTTGGTGGAATACCAGAATTAAATTTACCTGATGGAATTCACCCAACAGCACAGGGACACAAACTAGTCGCAGAAACCGTTTGGAAGTATTTATATAAAGAAATCAATACCTATTATGGTATGCACTAAAAAAAAACCCGCTAAAAACGGGCTTTTTTTATGAAATTATTCAGGTCTCATGTGTGGGAAGAATAAGACATCTCGAATAGATTCCTGACCAGTCATTATCATGGATAATCGATCAATTCCGATTCCTAAACCTGCCGTTGGCGGCATTCCATATTCGAGTGCACGTAAGAAGTCTTCATCAACTCCCATAGCTTCGTCATCACCATTTTCGCGTAAAGCAGCTTGTTCTTCTAAGCGTTCACGTTGGTCAATTGGATCGTTTAACTCAGAGAATGCGTTACAAATCTCTTTTCCGTTACAAATACCTTCAAAGCGTTCAACCAAACCAGGTTTAGAACGATGTTTTTTTGCTAAAGGACTCATTTCAAGCGGATAATCTGTAATAAATACTGGCTGAATTAGTTTGTGTTCAACAAATTCACCAAAAATTTCGTCAATGATTTTACCAACTCCCATGGTGTCATCAACTTGAACATGTAATTCTTTCGCAATTTGTTTTAATTCGTCTAGAGACTTTCCAGCAAGATTATGTCCCGTTTCTTTCTCAATGGCATCAAACATAGGAATACGCGGCCAAGGAGTTTGAAAGTCAATTTCATTTTCACCAACTTTTACTTTTGTTGTGCCATGAAGAGCTAAAGCAACTTTTTCAACCATCTGCTCAGTGAATTCCATCATCCATTCATAATCACGATACGCTACATAAACTTCAACTTGAGTAAATTCAGGATTATGAAAACGACTCATTCCTTCATTTCTGAAATCTTTTGAGAATTCGTAAACACCATCAAAACCACCAACAATTAAGCGTTTGAGGTATAATTCATTGGCAATACGAAGATATAATTTCATATCTAAGGCATTGTGATGAGTTACAAAAGGACGAGCTGCTGCGCCACCATAAACGGGTTGTAAAATCGGAGTTTCAACTTCTAACAGCTCTAAATCGTTCATGTGTTCACGCATCACTTGAACTAATTTACTGCGTTTACGGAAAACTTCACGAATATCTGGATGTACTATTAAATCTAAATAACGCATTCTATATCGAAGTTCGATGTCAGAAAATGCACCGTAAACTTTTGTGACTCCATCCTCTTCAACTTCTTTTGAAATAGGAATTGGTCTTAAGATTTTGTTCAATAGAACTAATTCTTCAGCATGAATAGAAATTTCGCCAGTTTGGGTTCTAAAAACATAGCCTTTAATGCCAAGTATGTCGCCTAAATCGATAAGCTTTTTGAAAAGAGTATTGTAGTTATCAACACCAATATCATCTCTTCTTACATAAATCTGAATACTTCCTTCAGAGTCTTGTAAGTTGAAGAAAGAAGCTTTGCCCATTATACGACGAGTCATGATTCTTCCGGCAACAGAAATGCGTTTTCCATTTTCCTTAATTTCGTCAATAAAGTTGTCAGGATTTGATGTTACATCTTTACTGTGATGAGTTACAGAGTAGGAACTAGGGTAAGGGTCAATTCCCATTTCTCGTATTTGGCGCAATTTATTGCGTCTTAATTCTTCCTGTTCGCTTACGGAAAGTTCTTGTTCAGACATGAATGAGATTGGTTGTGTTTTTACTTTTGATTACATGAAAAAGAGTTTATTAAAGAAAAAGAAATAAACTCATTTTTAATTTGTGATGAAATATTGTTTGAGTCCACTCCAAAAAGTCGATTCTTTCGGTTTTCACCCTTCCAAATTCGACGAATTCGACGAATAGTTTGCTAAAAACTACTTTTCGGAGTACACTCTTATTTATTAACTGAACTCTTATTCAGCTGAATCCTCTATAAAAAGTACTTCCATTGAAACGGCTTCGCGTGGATTATCACTTGCGTCGGTTTGTAAAGCACTAATTTGATCAATTACATCTAAGCCTTCGGTGACTTCACCAAAGACAGTGTATTGATTATTTAAAAAGTGAGCTCCATTCGTTGCATTCACAATATAAAATTGAGAACCAGAAGAAGCACGTTTAGGATTCATTTGATCACCAAGACGAGCTGCTGCAACAGCACCCTTTTTGTGTTGAAATTTAGGATTTATCTCTGCTGGTATTGTATAACCTGGTCCGCCAGTTCCAATACTTCCATTTCCATCAGGTTTTGAATTTGGGTCACCACCTTGAATCATGAAATTCGGAATAACTCGGTGAAAAAGACTGTCGTTATAAAACCCTTCTTTTGCTAATTTGATAAAATTGTCTTTATGAAGTGGAGTTTCATCGTATAATTTGATTTTAATGGAACCAAAACGGGTTTTAATTTCTATCATGAATCTATTTTTCTTTTTTTGATTGATTAATTTCGTGCACAAAGATACAAAATTGTTTAATTGCTGATTTTGGAAATTCTAAAGAGATTGATGGCTTCAAAACTAGAATTGTTGTTTGCTTGGTTTGCTGTCGCTATGAATGTGCTTAGAATGTTGTTTGTTGCCTTTGTAGCATGCTTTTTATTTTGTTGTTGTCAGCGAGGACGCTGACGCTATGGATTTGCTTTTATTACATTATTTGGAAATCTAATTTCAAAAAAAACTATAAAAATGTTGGTCTAGTTAATTGATAACCAACATCTGTTATAGAAACAATTTTTTCCATTCCCATTTTAAATAGTGCTCGTTTTAAAACAGATTCCATCGAATGACTAACATCAGGGAAACCTAAAAGGTGTGAGGCTGCTTTTATTAAATCCTCATAAGCAATTGGATAATATTGATCTAGAACTAGGAAAAGTGCCATTTCTAACTCAACTAATGGAATTTCTTCACTATTAAACTCTGATAAGCCAGAACGCGAACGAATGGTAAATGTGTAAGATGGATTATCATAAACAACACCTTCTTTTATGAATAATTCATTTTGTTGCTGTAATTCTGTTAGCAATTTCTTGGTAATTAAGATACAGTTATCGTTCAGGGAGTCCATTTTCCAACTGTCCGCTAAAAGTCTTGTTAATCTGTACCAATGAATTGGACTCTCGTTTTTAACAATTTCTAAAATAACTTTTTTAATTGACCGTGCCGTTGTAGTGAAGAATTCATCCGGATTACCCAATATGGCAATTGGATGTGGCATAAAAAATTTAATTCTAGGAAGTTTGTTAAGCTTGGGTTTTATGCTCTTTGTAGTCGTAGCCTCAATTTTGTTGAAAGTAAACTCAGAGGGAATAGGCGTTGTAGCAAAAATATCAGAATTGGTGGCTGGTTTTGGAGTGGGTGAGGAATTAGAGTTAGAATTTGAAGAAGAAACTAGTTCTGATCTAACTTTGGGTTTAACTAAACTTTGTTTAGGTTCTGTATTTTCCTGAGCCGATTGCTGAGCAGAGGACTCGTCCAAATTTAAAACGGCATCAATGTCTTCGATATCTTCTTGAGTAACTTGAGGTTTTAAATCGAGTGTATCTACTTTTTTAAGAATACGTTTTTGAGGCTCGTTTTTTGTAAATGCTAATGCATCAAAAAGTAAGGTATCTGTCTTTTTGTAAAGCTTTCTAATTGGATTATAAATCGGATAAGAATAACAAACTGAATTTATAATCATCTCAATAAGGCGATTATTTTGATTTTGAGTAGCATCGGACCAGATGTAGGCTAAGCGTTTATCTTTAAATCGTAAGAATCCGTTTAATAAACTATCAGGGATAGAATAAACATAGGTATCATTTAAGAACGTAGCTTTTTCTAATTGTTGTTTTAATAAACTTGTATCGTGAAATGACCATTTTGTAGCGTTTTCCAAAAAGAGAATCCGCTTTTTAATATCATCATCCTTTTCACCTTCATTTGAAATAACATAAATATAATCAGCAATGGCACTAATTTTTTCAGCGTTCTCTTGAAGAATTTTAGGACTTGATTTTTTAAGTGCAAAAGGATTTATTTTCGGATCAATATAGGAGTAATTCGCTACAACAGAAGCAAAATGTCTATCTCTTATACTATCCAAATTATTTTCATTAACCGTAACTAAAGAGATAGATGCATTTAAAAAATCATGAACAGTAGAACGGTCTAACGTTAGGTTAGTCCAAAAGGCTTTTTCTGCTTTTTCTGAATTAAAAACCCATAAAACAGGTAAAATTTCTTTGGTTTTAAATAATTCTTTAAGAACGGCAGTATCAGATTTACCTTTTTTTTGTTTTAATTTAGGAACACATCTTTTATAAAGAATTGGAGGATAAGTTGGTTTTTGGATTTCTGTGTCAACTTTAAAATAGAGTGTACTTTCCTGCAAAAATTCTGTTTTAACAGGAAAATCGGTAATCAAACAAACATTAGAAAGATTTGGATATACATATTCCAATTGTTCCATTGAACACATCAAAATCGGATGCGTAACAGAAATGGCGTCTTTCGTTGATTTGAATAATGAAACGTAATGAGGAATGCGACTTGTTTCGGTAAAACGAGAGAGAAGGTGTGAGATGTCTTTAATCTTTTTGCGAGCAGAAGGATTCTGTCGAGTTTTTAATAAATAATCAATGAACTCAGATTGAGTTAGTTCTATAAGCCCTGAATAAAAGTCGGTTACAATTTCAATTAAAATTTTTAAATCACTTGTTTCAACATGTTTTAAAATTGGACGATCAGCTTCAATTTGTTCTAAAGTTGAACGTAAAATTACAAACTCGTATAGATCGGCAATTTCAATTGTATCAATGGAATTAGTTAAGGCATAATTAACAAATTTGTCAAAATTTCTTGCATGATCACTATCTTTTAAACGATTAAGCATTTTCTTTTGTCTTAAATAAGACATTGTATTACGTAAATCATTAATAAATTCTAGGAACGATTTTTCAGATTTTTCAATTTCCTTATTAAGCGATAGCGATTTTAATTTTAGAAGCTTTTCTAATTGAAAGATAAAGTTTCTTCTTCGTCTCATTAATTCTTGGAAATCTTTTACGGCACGTATAGCATTTGAAGTATCTTTTCGAATAATGAGTTTTTTTAATTCCTCAATATTTTGATCTTGAAAATCAAATTTTAATTTTGATATAGCTTCTAACCATGAAATTTGCTTCCTTAAGTAGTCTAAATCCGTATCTAAACCTTGCCAATAGGAGCCTAAATATTCTGAGGTTTTTTTTCCTATCTCATTTAGGTCGGCTAAGGTTTTTTTAATTTTCACTAAATCTTTTACTGATCTTAGGAATGAATAATCAAATTTTTGATTGGGATTTTTTGCATAACCAAGTAGTCTTTTGGTGTGTTGCATATAATTCCAGTCAATAAAACGCTTTGGGCTATTACTTAAAGGCTCAATTATTTGTAATAATTCTTCTACAGGTTCTGATAGAATTTGAGAATGGAAATAAGGGTCTAGATCTTTTTTTAATAAAACTCTTGTTTGTTCAAGTAAGTTTATGGCATTTGTAATTACACTAGGAAGTGGATGCCAATTCATATCTATTTGATGACGTTCAAAAGATGGTGGGTTTTCTAAGATTTCTAATCGTTCAATAAAATTTAGTAATCGAAATTCATCTTCAGGAACCGTTATACCCGTTATTTTATTAATTTTATCTTTTAATTCATTTATTTTTTCAGCGGTTGCTTCGTATTGTTTACCGATTGACTCCAATTCTTCATCAAGTTCGTCTATTTCTTTTTCTGGGTTTGAATCATCCCAAATTGGATTCGGTTTCAATTGACTTTGAATTTTTAAAACCTGCTTAAGTAATTGTTTTCTTTGGTTTAGAATGACAGGAGTTACATCTTTTATTTCTGAGTATTCCGGTTTGTAATCACATTCAAATTTAGAGTTCATTACCATACCCATAATTTCAGAAGGAGACCATGAATCATTATAAAATGGGCTATTTAAGGCAATATCATATTCTTCCAATCGAGTAACGGCTTCATTAATCATTCCATAGTCGTTGGGTAAATCTGTTTTTTCTGGAATAAATTCAATTCTTTCTAAAGCATTAGAAACAAAATCTTGCCGTATTTTTAAATGATGAAAGCTGAAAATTCCATGATGATTCCCATATAATTGTTCAAATCGTTCAAGAAGCTGTTTACTTCTAAATGCAATTAAAACGGTGTGATCTTGAGCTTTATTGAAGGCTAAATTATGAACATAAGGCGCATATTCATCATCTGAAACCTTGAGTTTGATATGTTTTTCAGGCGATTTTACGGCAGCATACAGCCTTGAAAGAGTTTCAGTTGTAATTTTTTGAGAGTGCTTGTTTTCAATTTCAAAAAAAGAAAATGCTTCATTTTGAGGTTCTACCAAATTCTCATCATCAGCTACAGTATTAAAACGAACTCTAGAGAAATAAATATCTTGTTTAAACTTGAGTTGTGTTCCTTCATCAAGTTGATAGGTTAAATCATGGATTAAATTTGACAAAGAAATATCAGATAAAACATCAGGGATAGCAGGTAGTTTTTTATTGAACTCATTTATCCAAGTTACAGCCGTTTCATTGTAAAAAGGTAAATCACCAGTCCAACGAATTCCAAAAGGATGTTCAATGGGTTCATTAATCTCATCTTCATCAAATGCTGGAGTTAACAATACGAGTTCTACAGGAATGCAAAAGACGATTTCTTTTTTTCTATCTTTAACAATTGAACCTAAACCTAAAACGAAAACATAAGGTTGATTGAAACTTCTTAAATGGTAAAATTCTTTATATTGTTGTACTAGTTCCTCAGTCAATATAGGATTGGGTAGATCAATGATAAGAGAGTTGTTCTGGGCTTCATCTGTTTCAGAAGTTTTTTTCTTTAAACCGAACCCTAATGCAGATTTTGGTTGTTCAACCATTTTACCTGAAAGAATCACATTCCGTTCTTGAATAATGAGATGTCGAAACAACTGATCCGGCTCAAAACCTTGCAGGTCCCATTCGAAAGAATTATCTAAACTGAGTGAAAAAAAACTGTTTTCTTTTAAAGTCATAAATTCTGGTGTACTTCAGAAAATCAATACAAATCTAATTTATTTTGATACAAGAACAAATTAAGTCATATTGGCCTTTGAACAAAAATGAAACTTCAATTTTATTCAGTTTATTTTTCGTTTCGGCCATTTTATTTTGGGCTATGCGGTTTTTAAGACTCAATGACCAAGTCGCAGTACAGGTAAAAAGCACCATTTCAATTTACATTGATAAAAAAATGTCCGTCAATGACTTAGCATTGAAACTTAAAAAAAACCAAGTTATAAAAAATACAAAAGATTTTACTTGGTCAGCATCAATAAATGGGTATAAATCGGTACAAAAAGGACACTATTTACTCAAACCTGGTGTTTATTCTGTTAAAGATATTATAAAAAACTTTGGATTAGGAATTCAAAACCCCGTAAAAGTCACAATTCCTTCTGGAGTTTCAATGGAAAGAATAGCACAATCAGTTGCTTCACAATTAGCATTTTCAGAAGAAGACTTTTTAGCAATTGCAAACAAAGATTCAGTATTAAAAGATATTGGACTAAATTCAAAAAATTTGATAGGAAGACTTTTACCAGAAACATATTATTTATTTTGGACAATATCTCCAAAGCAGTTAATTCAAGAATTAAATGCGAGTACAATGAAAATTATAGAATCTCATGTTACCGAAATCCCTCAAAATTTGAATACCGATCAGGTTTTAACTTTAGCTTCAATCGTACAATGGGAAGCGGGAAATAATGATGAAAAACCAGTAATTGCTGGTTTATATCTTAATCGTATGAAAAGAAGATGGAGATTACAGGCTGATCCCACAGTGAATTACGCATTAGGTGAACGTCGTCGTTTAACCTATGCCGACTATGAACTGGTTCATCCCTACAATACGTATGTAATTAAAGGTTTACCACCAGGTCCAATCACTAATCCAGATGAAACATCAATTAAAGCGGTACTAGATCCTTCTAAGCATCGATTTATGTATATGGTTGCTACTCCTGAGGGTGTACATGACTTTTCAATAAGTTATGAGGAGCATCAAAGAAAAAGCCAAAAGTGGGTTCGTTGGTTAAGGCAACAATACAGAATTAAGGCTCAACGTGAACGAAACGGATAATTGTTGTTTTTTATAAACTGAATACGTAATGTTCCATAAAGGAAAGTAGTTCATTTTGAGGTATCATCTATATTAAGAGAGAGAATTATAGATTTTGGCTTTCGCCATAATGACCGATGATAAAATAGAGACAAATTTTACATCGAACTCAGTTATATAAACTATAAAAAATTCGATTCCCAAAAAGTCGATCTGTTCAGTTTAAATCTAACTTAACCTCAAGAATTAGTCGAATATTTTGATGAAAACCATTTCTCAGAGTGACTCATCAACGTAATCACAAATCATCTTTAAGCGAAATTAAAATAACTTACAAAAATAAAAAAAAGTTAGATTACTTAGATAAAGTACTAGTGAAAAGCTTTTGAAATACCAGAATGGTCAAGTTTGAAAATGTAAACAGACTGATTGATATGAGTTCCTAAAAAAGAAATTTCAGTTGCAATACCCATAAACGGTTTACGAGTTTTGATAGCGGACCTAAACTCAGAAGGTTTCTTAGTTGTCAAAATAATTTCAGTTATATAAGAACCTAAATCATAACCTAAGAAAGAAAAATAATTAGGTTCAATAGAATGATTTAGATCCATAAAATTTTGTCTGAATTGAATCACATTCTCATCTTCTTCATTTAATTCTTTTGCGTCAGGGAAATAAATAGTGAATTTTTTTAAACGTTCAGGTGGAAGTTCTAAATAGCCCCAATCTTGTGACCCTAAAATGGGAATTTCTGAACGTCCAGCTTCTAAATCAGTAAGAGTTAGATCAATTAAGGTTTGAGAATGTTCACCCGTATAAGGGAAATAAACCGCATCAATTTGTGGGATTTCTAGAGAATCTTTTAATACCTGATCAGAGGTAAAATATTTGGTAAACTCACTAATATCAAAACCAGTTTTCTGGAATTCACCAGTAAAGAAATAAACAACATCGACATTTCTTCTTTCCATTTCTTCCTTGAATGCTAAAGCAGCTAAATAACCCATAGAGTTTTTGTCAGCCATAATGGCAACTGTTTGAACGTTTAACTTAGTTGCTGCAAAATCAGCCATTCTTTTTCCAACCGTTTTAAATGATGGATTTAGTTGAAAAAAGAAAGAATTATCAATAGTCAAGGAATCATTATTTGCCAAAGGGGCAATCATCGGAGTTGAAAACATTTCGGCGTAATGAACCATATCTTTTGCAGATTCAGAGGTTAATGGTCCTATTAGAATATCAGCAGATTCCTCTGTAATTAAAGAAGCAACAGTATTAATGCTATCTGAATCATTTTTAAATGATAAATAAATCTTATTCGAAGCATTTTGTTGATTGTATTCTTCTATAGCAGTTTGAACGCCCAAATACAGATGTTTACTAACTTCAAAAGTCGGGCTGTTTTGATTAGCAGGAAGAATAACGCCAATACTGTAGTTGAAACCATCAGGTGGAGTTCCATTTATACGTTTTATTTTAATCGTGTTTTTTTTGTAAGCAATAGAAAATTCACGAATTAGATCTTCATTAATTAAACCTGAACGATGAAGGTTTTCAGCCAAATGAAGTAAAGTTGCAGCGTCTTTTTTTAATTCAACTCTAAGACCTTCACGAATAACTTCTTCAATAATGGGAGTAAAACGAGTATGTTTAATTACTTCAAAACGCTCAGAAAAAGATAGGAAGGTTACTAATTGATTAAATAATATTTTAGCTTCACTTTTAACTGCCCCACTTCCTCTGGGTAATTCATGAATCTCATAGAGAAAATCTAATGCCTTAGCTGTATTATGTTCATTAACAGAAATTTGCGCAAGAATGAAAAATGCTTCAGCTTTAATGGTAGGAGAATCAGTATGTAGTACTTTAATTAAGGTCATTCTTGCTTCATCAAGTCTGTTTAAGTGATATAAGGTTTTACCTTGAAACAAAACACTTTCTTGATCTGAACTAGTTGAGAAAATACCTAATGCAGTTTCGTAATCTTTATTTTCAAAAGCAGTTAATCCGTCTTTAAATGTTTGAGAATAGGCAGACTGAACAAATAAAAAAAGTAGTATAGTTAAAAAAATGAATAACTTAGCCATTATAGTATAAATAGATTATTCCCATTCAATTGTCGCAGGAGGTTTCGAACTAATATCGTAAACAACCCTGTTAACTCCTCGAACTTCGTTTATTATTCGATTAGAAACTTTGGAAAGGAAAGAGTAGGGTAGATGTGCCCAATCTGCTGTCATTCCATCAATACTTGTAACCGCTCTAAGGGCAGCAGTAAACTCATAAGTCCGTTCGTCACCCATTACGCCAACACTTTGAACAGGTAATAAAACAGCAAATGCTTGCCAAACATCATTATATAGACCATCTTCTTTTAACGAGTTGATAAAAATGTGATCAACTAATCTAAGAATTTCTAATTTTTCTTTCGTGATGTCAGAAATTACTCTAATTCCTAAACCAGGTCCAGGAAAAGGATGTCTTTGAATAAAATGAGCAGGAATACCAAGTTTTTTCCCAACTTCTCGAACTTCATCTTTGAACAACTCTCTCATTGGTTCAAGAAGCTTAAGATTCATTTTTTCTGGTAAGCCACCAACATTATGATGAGATTTAATAGTTGCTGATGGTCCTTTAAACGAAACCGATTCAATAACATCAGGATACAAAGTTCCTTGAGCTAAATGTGTAAACGAAGCATCGTGTTTTACTTCATCATCAAAAACATCAATAAAGGAATTTCCGATTATTTTGCGTTTCGTCTCAGGATCTGTGACACCTACTAATCGATTTAGAAATAAATCACTTGCATTTACGCCTTTTACTGGTAAATCTAAATCATTTTTAAAGATTTCTAAAACATCGTTATATTCATTTTTACGTAGTAATCCGTTATCAACAAAGACACATTGTAATTGATTGCCAATGGCTTTATGAATTAAAACGGCGGTTACCGTTGAATCAACACCACCTGATAAACCACAAACAACTTTGCCATTTCCAACTCTATTTCGAATTTCTTGAATAGATTCATCAATGAAACTCTCCGCAGTCCAATTACCCTTACATTTACAAATAGCAATGGCAAAATTAGATAATAATTGCTTACCATGATCAGAATGCACGACTTCAGGATGGAATTGTACTCCAAATATTTCTTTAGATTTATGTTTTACGGCTCCAATTTTGGCGTTTTCTGTATGAGCAATAATAGAATACCTGGAAGGTAAATCAATTATATGATCACCATGGCTCATCCATACTTGAGATTTATTGGGTATGTCTTTAAAGAGCGAGCTATTTTTGTCATCAATAATTAATTCAGCTCTACCAAATTCTCTGCGTTCAGCTTTGGCAACAGAATTTTGAATTTCAATATGAGCTAGAATTTGTAAACCGTAGCAAATACCTAGAACAGGTACATTCCATTCAAAAATAGTAGTATTTAACTGTGGTGCATCCGTGTCATAAACACTTCTAGGACCACCAGATAAAACAACACCATTTGGTTTGTGTGATGAAAATTCATCTAAATTGTGATTAAAAGGGTAGATTTCACAATAAACATTAAATTCGCGCAGACGTCTTGCAATTAATTGAGTGTATTGAGATCCAAAATCAAGAATTAGAATCCATTCAGGATGTTGCATAAGAATGCCAAGGTTGATTTGAGTTAGAAGTGCTAAGTATAAAAATCACAACTAACAATAATTAAATTGATTAGTTGTGATTTGAAAATGTTAAGAAATAAAGAATCTAGATAATATGCTGATAATCATCAGCAGTCAGTAAGTCGTTTAACTCAGCTGCATCGGAGATTTCAATTTTTATCATCCATCCTTCACCGTAACAATCTTTATTAACCAATTCAGGATCATCAACTAAAGCAGCATTGTGCTCAATAATTTTACCTGAAACAGGAGAGAACAGCTCGGATACCGTTTTAACAGCTTCTACTGTTCCAAAAACTTCATCTTTTGAAGAAAATGTTCCTAAATCGTTTAATTCAACAAAAACAATATCTCCTAACTCACTTTGAGCAAATTCAGTAATTCCAATAGTAGCTGTTCCATCACCATTGTCTTTTATCCATTCGTGTTCTTTTGTATATTTTAAATAAGATGGGTAACTCATAATGTTAAATTTTAATTGTTATGCCAATTCTGGCTTATAAGTAAATGATGTTTCTAAATACTTGGTATCACAGATACCTTTTATAAAATTAGGATCGTCCATTAATTGTAAATGATAGGGAATTGTAGTTTTAATACCTTCAATTACAAATTCATGAAGAGCCCGTTTCATTCTAGCAATGGCTTCAGTTCGAGTTGGTGCGCTCACAATAAGTTTACAAATCATGGAATCATAATTTGATGGAACTACATAGCCTGAATAAACATGTGTATCAACACGAACGCTATGCCCACCTGGTAGATTAAATACAGTTATTTTCCCAGGGCAAGGTCTAAAATTAAACTCTGGATCTTCTGCATTAATTCTACATTCAATGGCATGCCCTCTAATTTTCAAAGGTTTAACATCTAAAGGCAAACCGTACGCAATTTCAATCTGATTTTTTATTAAATCATAATTGGTCACTTCTTCTGAAACAGGGTGTTCAACTTGAATTCTAGTATTCATTTCCATGAAGTAGAAATCCAGATTTTTATCAACAAGAAATTCAACGGTTCCAGCACCTTCATAATTCACAGCTTTTGCTGCCTTAATAGCTGCTTCACCCATTTTTGCTCTTAATTCAGCTGATAGAACAGGAGATGGGGCTTCCTCTAAAACTTTTTGATGGCGACGTTGCAAAGAACAATCTCGTTCACCTAGATGAATAATATTACCATGTTGATCACCCAGAATTTGTATTTCAACATGTCTAGGTTGAACAATAAATTTTTCCATGTATAAATGAGGGTTACTGAAAGATGCCTCAGCTTCTGCACTAGCAGAGTCATACATTTTTTTTAATTCTAACTCATTGTTAACAACTCTCATTCCACGTCCTCCACCACCAGCTGTAGCTTTTAACAATACGGGATAACCAACTTGTTTAGCAATTTCAATCGATTCTTCATAACTCTTGAGAATACCTTCTGAACCAGGAACAACAGGTACACCATTGTTAATCATAGTAGCTTTAGCTGTAGCTTTATCTCCCATGGTTTCAATCATGTAAGGAGATGGACCTATAAACTTAATTTGGTGTTCAGCACAAATACGAGAAAACTCAGCATTTTCAGATAAAAAACCATATCCAGGGTGAATTGCTTCCGCATTAGTAATTTCTGCAGCAGCTAATAAACGAGGTATTTTTAAATAACTTTCTTTTGATGGTGCAGGTCCAATACAAACCGCTTCATCAGCAAAACGAACATGAAGGCTATTGGCATCAGCTGTTGAATAAACGGCAACAGTACTAATCCCCATTTCTTTACAAGTTCGAATAACTCTAAGAGCAATTTCACCGCGATTTGCGATTAGTATTTTTTTAAACATCAGGATGGATCAATAATAAATAGAGGTTGATCAAATTCAATTGGTTGAGCATTATCAACAAGAACTTTAACTATAGTTCCGCTATGTTCAGAAGTAATTTCATTCATTATTTTCATAGCTTCAATAATGCAAAGAGCGTCTCCATTCGAAACGCTTTGCCCAACGCAAACAAAGGCAGGGGAGTCGGGTGATGATGCTCTATAAAACGTTCCAACCATTGGTGATTTAATGGTAACATGATTTGAGTTATGCACTGGTTCTGAAAGAGAAACAGGTGAAGAAATTGGTGCTGGAGCGCTTACTTGAACAGGTTGCATTCCTAGTTGTGGCATTGCCATCTGAGGAGACTGATAAATTACAGATGCTTCTTTAATTTCAGCGGCTTTTTTAATTTTAATTTTAAAATCACCTTCTTCAATTGAAACTTCATTGACTTCGCTTTTTGCAATTAAATCAATAAGATTCTTAATAAGTTTTAAATCCATACTTCAGTACATTTAATTGTTTTTTACACGTTCTATATAAGAGCGCTCACGAGTATCCACACGTAAAACATCTCCTTCATTAATAAACAGGGGCACATTTATAACAGCACCTGACTCTAATGTTGCAGGTTTAGAAGCACCTTGAGCAGTGTCGCCACGAACTCCAGGGTCTGTTTGCACTACAAGTAATTCTACATGATTGGGAACCTCTGCAAAAAGTATTACATTTTCATCCGCATTAATTGCAATAGTTACTTCACCACTTTCTTTAAGAAATTCAGATCCTGCAACTTTATCGGCACCAATCATAATTTGCTCATAGGTTTCCACATGCATGAAGTGCATAAAATCGCCATCGTTGTATAAAAATTGATAAGGATGTCTTTCAACACGAACACTTTCAAGTGTTTCACCGGTTTTAAAAGTTCTGTCTAAAACTTTATTATTCACAACACCTTTCACTTTAGTTCGAACAAATGCACCACCTTTTCCAGGTTTTACATGTAAAAATTCTACTACTGAATAAATATTGCCATCAAGAATAATATTGAGGCCGTTGCGAATATCTGAGGTGGTTATTTTTCCCATAAGTTAATTAAAAGGTTATCTAATCAAAGAATAAATAGTTTGGAAGAATACAATCCCAATAAGTACTGGACTGATATACTTCACCATGAACGGCCATAATTTACCAAAAAACGAACTATCAATTCCATCATATCCATTATTTAGCTCAATTAAAGCATTATTAGTTTTCCAAATATAGACTAAAAAGATAGAAATCATAAATCCACCAAGTGGTAAACCAATATCATTGAAAATTGTGGAGAATAAATCTATCAGATTTAAATTGTATGAAATGGCAAGACTAACTAATACTATAGCCCCACCAATAACGTATGCGGCAACTTTTCTTTTAACTTTAAACTCATCAATTACATAAGATACAGGCACTTCAAGTAAAGAAATTGTAGAGGTAAGAGCGGCCATACTTAAAAGAAGAAAAAATAAAACACCACTAAATAATCCTATCAAAGGGTGCATGGAGTGAAATAAATTGGGTAAGGCATTGAAAACTAATGTCGTACTTGCAATCAAATTTCCAGCATCATCAAAAATTTGTACACCACTTGACTGAGCGACAAACATAGCAGGAATTATTAATAATCCTGCAAGAAAGGCTATTGATAAATCTGCAATTGTCACATAAAATGCCGCTTGTGGAATGTTGGCTTTTTTATTTAAATAGGAACCATAAGTTATTAAAGTTCCCATACCGAGTGACAAAGAGAAGAAAGCTTGCCCCATAGCTTTAAAAAATAAATCGAAGGTTATTTTAGAAAAATCAGGTTTTATATAATAAACTAAACCTTCTGCTGCTCCATCTTGAGTAAATACAAATGCTATCATAAACAGTAAAATGGCTAATAGAGCAGGCATCATTATTTTAGTTGCCTTTTCAATTCCCTCTGAGACTCCACCTGTTATAATTCCTACTGTTAATAACATGAAAATTATCGAAAAAACAGCATTTTTATGACCATTACCTAAATCTCCAAACCAATTAGCTAAATCAGGATTGCCAGCAAAATAGAATATTTCTTCAAAGACATAACTTAAAGTCCAACCCGCAACTACATTATAGAATGAGAGAATCATGAAACCACATAAGATTCCCCAAAGACCAACAATCCCGAAAAATTTTGGAGCCCCAAATGAACGAAAAGCACCAAAAGGACTTTTTCCTGTTTTTCTGCCAATAGCGAGTTCTGATACCATAATTGGGAAACCAACTAAAAAACAACATAACACATAAATAAGTATAAATGCTGCGCCACCATTATCGGCAACTTTAGATGGGTATGCCCAGATATTCCCCAAGCCAATTGCTGAACCAGCAGCTGCAAGAATAAAGCCAAGTTTTGAACTCCAATTGCCTCTGTTATCGGACTGTTTTAACTCCAAACTATACCTCTCAGATTATTTTTATAAATTAAAATTTATTGAATTTTGTGCGAAATTAACGGAATAATTACAAGTTCTGCAAATTGCTTGTTAAAACTAAAGCACTTGTCTGTGGTATTTCATAGTCTCCATGTATAATTGGGAAATTAGATAAATAAACCTTTTCGTGATCTACTAATTTTGCCCATGCTCTATCAAAATGAAAAGAATGAGACGCATTTGCATTTCCATTCAACCAAATCTGAAAGATTTCTTCTTTATCATTTTCGTCAAATTTTATTTCACAGCCAACTACATGTGGGTCGTGATGATAGAAAAAAGTATAATCTTCTAGTTTTGCTTTTCGAAATACAGCATTTCTTTTTCTCAATTCAATTAACTGTTTATAAAATTGAAAAATTTCACTATTTTGTTGCAGTTCATAGAATTGTAAATAGTTGGTTTCATTATCCTTATTATAACTATCATGATCTATAAAGCCTGCATTAGGGTCATTTACAGGTGAGGGGGCAATAATTTTAGAGCGAGCAAATTCTTGACCTGCATGCAACATCGGAATGCCTTGTGAAAGCAATAATATAGCTGCTGCAAATTTTGAAATTCTTAATTCAGCAGCATTTAAACGGATAAATTCTCGTCTATTTCTCACAGGTTTTCCAATCTTTTCTGGACTAACAGAAATACGAATAAAGTCTGCAAGAGTGTATCCATCGTGTGATTCCAAATAATTCAACGATTGCGATGAACTTGGAAATAACCCATTTAATCTATTTCTTAATGACCCAATTAAATAGTTATTAACGGAATCACGATTGCTGAATTCATTTAAATGACCAAAAATAAAACCGAGCTTATGTATTGGTTCAACACCTTTTATCCCATTCCTATATTTGTCATTCCAAGCAACCCAACCTCGTTCACCAAACTCATTCGGATGATAATTAACTGGCGACCAAGGTTCAGCAATTAAATATACATTTGGATTCATTTTCCGTAATTCAGATTGAATAAAATCAATGGTTTCCCAATCAATTAAACTTGCTAAATCAAATCGAAAACCATCTATGTGAAACTCTTTCATCCAATAAAGGAGGGAGTCAATTATAATTTTTCTACTATGTTTCGATTCCGTTTTAAAATCATTACCACAACCTGAATTGGAAATAAAATTATTATTTTGATCTAATCTGAAATAGTGTTCTTTATCTAAAAATTTAAAAGGATTTAAATCATAATTAGATACATGATTATAAACTACATCCATAATTACAGCAATATTATTTGAATGAAGTTCATTTACCATCTCTTTTAGTTCATGGCTAGCTTTTAAATCCTTTCCAATGGTATCGTACATTGCTGTAGATGCGTTACTTGCATAACTTGTTTCTGGGCAAAAATAGAAGCTAGTCATATAACCCCAATAGTTTCTACCATAAAAATTCCAAGTATTTACCGATCCTTCTGATGTTGCTTCTAAAAAAGAGGGTTCAATCTGTGCAAATTTTTGAATGGGAAGAAGTTCAATGGCATTAACTCCAAGTTTTTTTAAATGATTTAAACCACCTTGAGAGGTTGGGTCAATCATACTTTTATAAGTACCATTTGAAAATGACCAACTTGATTCTGAAGCAGTAATATCTTTTAAATGCGTTTCATAAATAACTAAATCACGCATATCAGTTGGTGCTTGAAACTCTTTGTCTGTCCAATTAAAAGGAACTTCATTGATAATGTAACTTAATGGAAATTGTAAATAATGATTTCTAGAAACTATATGTTTCGACCAAGGGTCTGCAATAACTTCATTACTAATAATGATTCGATTAGGGTCAATATCTCCATAACTTAATTTATACCCATATAACCAATGACTTAAATTTCTGTTTACCTGAATTGCCCAAATTCCATCTTCAAATTTATCTAATGAAATTTTTTGCTCTATTTTTCCGCCATAACTTCGATATAAATAAATCTGAACAGATTCTGCAACAGAAGAAAAAACTTTAAATAGTGTAGCATTCACTGTTACTGTAGCGCCAAAAGGAATAGAGTCGATACTGTCGGGAATTATTGAACTAATCACGCTTATGAAATTTGAGTGCCTGCTTCATTTTCAGAACTTAAAAGAATGAGTTTGCCATCGTGTGATTCTGAAAAGAGAACCATTCCATTACTTTCAATTCCCAGCATTTTTCTTGGTTTTAGATTAGCAACCACTGTTACTGATTTACCAACAAGATCTTCTGGTTTAAAATGTTCGGCAATTCCAGATAAAATAGTTCTTGTTTCAAAACCTAAATCGATAGTTAAATTTAATAATTTCTTTGATTTTTCAACTTTTACAGCATCAACTACTTTTCCAACTCTTAAATCAAGTTTCGCAAAATCATCAAATTCAATAGAAGGTTTTAACGGTTTGAATTCAATTTGCTCAGTTTCAGTTAGATCCTGATTGGTAACATCTAATCTAGGTGGGAACAGTTTAGCAATTTGTTCATCAATAATATCATCTTCAATCTTTTTGAACAAGATTTCACCAATGTTAATAGAATGACCTGCCGGAATATTTTCTCCATTAATTTCATCCCAGTTAATTAATGAAATAGTTAACTGCTTACGAAGTAAACTCATTTTTTGAGGTAAAATCGGATCAAAATAAGTTGATAAAGCCGCACAAATTTGAGTACAGACAAATAAACTCGTTTCACAACGTTCTGAATCTGTTTTACGTGTTTTCCAAGGCTCTTGCTCTGTTAAATACTTGTTTCCTAATCTTGCCACATTCATGGTTTCACTTATGGCCTCTTTAAAGGAGAATTTCTCATAAAATTCACCAATCTTTACACCACTAACTTTTAGTTGATTTAAAACGGCTAAATCTGATTCGGTTAATTTTGATGGTTTGGGAACTTTTGCCTCATAAAAACGAGTAATAAAACTCATGGTTCGAAATACAAAGTTTCCCAAAATATCAGCTAGTTCCGAATTTACTTTTAATTGAAATTCTTTCCATGAAAAATCGCCATCTTTAGATTCAGGCATAGTTGAGCCTAAAGTGAAGCGTAATAAGTCAGCATCAAAAATTTCTAAATATTCATGTAACCAAACGGCAAAGTTTCTAGAAGTGGAGAACTTTTTACCTTCTAAATTTAAAAACTCGTTAGCAGGAACGTTGTCTGGCAGAATGTAATTATCGTTTAATTTTAAAATTGCAGGGAACATGATACAATGAAATACAATATTATCTTTCCCTATAAAATGAATTAATCTTGTTTCATCATCTTGCCAATACGTTTTCCATAAGTCTGGCTGATTTTGTGATAAAGCCCATTCTTTTGTGGCAGATATATATCCGATTGGTGCATCGAGCCAAACATAAAGGACTTTTCCTTGAGAATCTGGTAAAGGAACCTTTACTCCCCAATTCAAGTCTCGAGTTATTGCTCGGTCATTTAACCCAGCTTTTAACCAAGATTTTACTTGACCTAATACATTTGGTTTCCAATACGATTTAGTATCAATCCATTCTTGAATAGAATTTTGTAGATCACCAAGAGGTAAATACCAATGGGATGTTTTTTTTGTAACAGGTGTTTCTCCAGTTAAAGTACTTTTAGGATTTAAAAGTTCTGATGGAGACAGAGAGGAGCCACATTTTTCACATTGGTCACCATAAGCTTCGTCAAATCCACAAACAGGGCAAGTGCCTTTTACATATCTGTCAGGTAAGAACATTTGAGCTTTTTCATCAAATAATTGTTCTTCTTCTTTTAGTTTAAAAATTCCTTTATCGTAGATGGTTTTAAAAAACTCTTGTGAAGTTTCATGATGAATTGGGCTAGACGTTCTCCCGTAATAATCAAACGAAATACCAAAATCTTCAAATGCTTTTTTATTAATTGAATGAAACTTATCTATAATAACTTGAGGCTGTACGCCTGCTTTTTCTGCTGCAATTGTAATGGCAACGCCATGTTCATCGGATCCGCAAATAAATAATACATCTTCTTTTTTTAATCGTTTGTACCGTACAAATAAATCAGATGGTAAATAGGCACCGGCAAGGTGTCCTAAATGTAAAGGTCCGTTTGCATAGGGTAATGCTGCAGTAACTAATGTTCGTTTAAACATGAATAGAAAATCTAAATTGAAAATTTGTCAAAAAACGCATAAGCGACAATGCCATAAGATACAGATACATTGAAAGAGTGTTTATCACCAAATTGAGGAATTTCTATGGTTAGGTCACATTCTTTTAACACCTCCTTGTTAATTCCATTAACTTCATTGCCAAATATGAGGGCATATTTATTGGAAGATTCTAATTTGAATTGGTGTAAAAGCACACTTTCCGTAGTTTGTTCAATGCCTACTATAGAGTATCCAAGCAGTTTAAGTTCATTAATGATGCTTAAAGTGTTCTCAATAAAGTACCAAAAGACAAATGCTTCAGCGCCAAGTGCAGATTTTGAAATTTCTGGTCGTGGAGGTTTGGGAGTTATACCACATAAATAAAGTTTTTTTATTCCCAAAGCATCAGAAGTTCGAAAAAAAGAACCAACATTATGCATACTTCTAATGTTGTCTAAAATTACGACTGTTTCATGGAATAACGTGTTTTTGGTACGTTTTTTGTTGTTTCTATGAATCTCTTTTGTAGAGAGTTTTCGCACCATATTTTCATTCATACTATATGAGTTTGCTAATTGTTTTTTCCATTATAGTTTTACTTTCGCTTGGACTTACTCAAATGAGTATTCTCTTTGCAAAGTCACATAATATACATGACCATCCCGATGATTTAAGAAAATTTCATCTTATTCCGACACCAACTACAGGTGGCCTAGCGATTGGAATTTCATTTTTTATGGGATTATTACTTGTTCAAGAAATAGAACCAAGTAAAAATGAATCTTTAAATGCCTTTCTTTGGTATTTCTTTTCTGGTGCCTTAATCATTTTTGTTACGGGCTTAACAGACGATATTCTGGGATTAGCTTCAAAGCCTAAGTTTTTATTACAATCAATTGCAGCTATAATTGTTTTATTTGGTATTAAGCAGGAACTTTTTCCACATTTTGGAAGAGTTGATGATTTAAATCTGTGGGCTTCATTTGGATTATTGGGTTTATTATGGTTTTGGATTGTCTCCAACACAAACATGATGAATTTAATAGATGGGGTAGATGGCTTAGCCTCGACTATTAATTTAACCATTTTATTTGGACTAATGACCATTGCTTTTAGTTGGCAACTCGGCGATGCAAGTATGTTTATTGTACCTTTAGCTGCAGCTATAATTGGCTTTCTTGCATTTAACAAACCTCCAGCATCCGTTTTTATGGGAGATACAGGTTCTCTACTATTAGGGTATTCAAATGCTGTAATCGCTTTGGTATTGTGTTTTCATGCACCACACTGGAAGTACACCTTCTCCTTAATTTTATTGCCAGCTGTACCCGCAATTGATACCTTATTTTCAATCATTCGTAGGGTAAAAAAAGGGGTTAATCCATTTGATTCAGATCATGAACATATTCACCATATCTTTCAGAAATATTTTAAAAGTCCAGCTTTAACAGATATTACGCTAGGATCAATTTCAATGATTTTTGTTTTAACTGCTATTTTGCTTGCAAACACTAAAGACGATACCCTATATTTTACGGTTCTGTCCGTTTTATTGCTTTTAGTTATTTCGGTTTCTATAATATACTATTACAAAATTGATGCTATCAATTCAATAGTGATTCAAGAAAATGAGCTAAAAAGAACAATTAGACGAATTTCAAACGGTAAGAGGGAACTTAAATCTGACACTGAAAGTGCAGCAATTGATAAGTATGTTAGAACATTTAAAAATTAAATTAATATGAATTATTTGAGCAAAGAAGGTTATGAGTCACTTGACGCTGAATTACGTGTACTCAAAACAAAAGGTAGAAGAGACATCGCAGGTCAAATTGCTGATGCAAGAGCTCAAGGTGATTTAAGTGAAAATGCGGAATATGATGCGGCTAAAGAAGCTCAAGGGCATCTTGAGAAAAAAATTGCTGAATTAGAACACGTATTAGCGACATCTAAAATAATAGATGAAAAGAATATCGATAACTCTAAAGTTTATATTTTGTCAACTGTTACTATTTTAAATAAAAAAGTAAAGAAAGAGATGAAATACACTTTAGTTGCACCTCAAGAAGCGAATTTTAAATTAAATAAAATATCAATTGATTCTCCCATTGGACAAGCTTTACTTGGTAAAGCTGTAGGCGAAATAGCCGAAGCAATTGTTCCTGCCGGAAAATTAGAACTTGAAATCTTAAAAATCGAACGTTAAAACAATATGAAAATAGCTGTAATTGGAACTGGATACGTAGGTCTTGTAACCGGAACCGCCTTCGCCGACTCAGGCAACCAAGTTATCTGTGTAGATAATAATCCAGCCAAACTAGAAGCTCTTTGCGCCAATAAAATCCCCATTTACGAGCCGGGATTAAACATTTTATTCGATCGTAGTGTTCGCGAAGGTCGTCTTCATTTTACTGATAATTTAGAATACGCTGTGGATAATTCCGATATCGTTTTCTTGTGCTTACCAACGCCTCCAGGCGCTGACGGTCAAGCTGATTTAAGTTTTGTACTTAATGTTGCCACAGATATCGGTAAAATTATGAAATCCTACAAAGTATTGGTTAATAAAAGTACAGTACCTGTGGGAACCGCAGATAAAGTTAGAGCAAACGTTGCAGCAGTAACTTCAATGGAATTTGATGTGGTTTCAAACCCTGAATTCTTACGTGAAGGAGCAGCAGTAGAAGATTTTGTAAAACCTGAACGCGTAGTAATCGGTTCATCAAGTGAGCGTGCTACAAAACTAATGGAACAATTGTATGAGCCATTTGTACGCAGTGGAAATCCAATTATTGTGATGGACGAACGCAGTAGCGAATTAACAAAATATGCGGCAAATGCCTTTTTAGCGACAAAAATCTCTTTCATGAACGAAATTGCCAATGTGTGTGAACTCGTTGGGGCCAATGTAGATAACGTAAGAAGAGGAATTGGAACCGATACTCGTATTGGAAAACGTTTCTTATTTGCTGGAATCGGTTACGGTGGTTCATGTTTCCCAAAAGATGTTCAGGCTTTAGATTATACAAGTGATGAATACGGATACAATTTCAGTATTCTGAAATCCGTAATGGAAGTAAACGATCGTCAGAAATTATCAATCGTTGCTAAAATGGACAAACACTATGGAAATGATGTAAAAGGCAAAACATTTGGAATTTGGGGCTTGGCTTTCAAACCAGAAACAGATGATGTTCGTGAAGCTCCAGCCATTTATATCATCAAAGAATTATTAGCTAGAGGCGCAAAAGTAAAAGCGTATGATCCTGAGGCTGTAGCAACCTTCAAATTAGCTATTGGCGAATCGGTAGCTTCCCAAGTAGAATTTGTATCGGACTCAAATACAGCCATTAAAGATGCAGACGCATTAGTGATTTGTACCGAATGGAATGAGTTTAGAAGACCAGATTTTGAAAATATTAAATCGAACTTAATATCACCTGTAATTTTTGATGGTAGAAACTTATTTGATTTAGGAAGAATAAAAAGTGCAGGTATCAAATATTATAGTGTAGGTCGCCCAAATGTTAACTAATAGAAAAAAAAGAGTATTAATTACTGGAGGTTCTGGATTTCTAGGCTCACATTTATGTGAAAAATATCTTAGCAATGACTGGGAAGTTATTGCCATGGATAATTTATTAACTGGAAATATCGAAAATATTACACACCTTATAGGAAGAGAAGATTTTCAATTTATAAAGCATGATGTAACTAATTATATTCACGTAAGTGGTGAATTAGATCTGATTTTACATTTTGCTTCACCAGCATCTCCAATAGATTATTTGAAAATGCCGATACAAACCTTAAAAGTAGGTTCACTAGGAACTCACAAAGCTTTAGGTTTGGCAAAAGCTAAAGGAGCACGTTTTTTATTAGCTTCAACATCAGAAGTGTATGGTGACCCTCTAGAACATCCTCAAAAAGAAACGTATTGGGGAAATGTAAACCCAATAGGTATGCGAGGTGTTTATGATGAAGCAAAACGTTTTGCTGAAGCCATGACGATGGGTTATTATCGTTTTCATGGGGTAGATACAAGAATCGTACGTATTTTTAATACCTACGGGCCAAGAATGAGACTCGATGATGGTAGAGCATTACCTACATTTATGGATCAGGCATTAAAAGGAGAAGACATAACCGTTTTTGGTGATGGTTCACAAACAAGATCATTTTGTTTTGTTGCTGATTTAGTCGAAGGTATTTATAGATTATCTCAATCCGATTATGTTTACCCAGTAAATATTGGTAACCCTGAAGAAATTACAATAATGGATTTTGCAAAAGAAGTGGTTGAACTTACAGGAACAAAATCTAAAATTATTAATAAGCCATTACCACAGGATGATCCTAAAATCAGACAGCCTGATATTACAATTGCATCTAGTTTATTGAATTGGAAAGCTGAAGTTCCAAGAAGTGAAGGACTAAAACTAACATTAGACTATTTTCAGAGAAAAGTTTAATAGATTATGAAAACAGTAGTAAACAGTTCCATACAAACCAACAGAAATTCTGAAATTGAGCAAACTCCGTATGAAAAATTTCAAAAATATTGGTGGTTAGTTCGCAGAAAACTATGGTTGGTTATTTTGTTTGGATCTGTTTATTCAATTTATAAGTACAATGAAATTTTAAAAATACAAGAGATTTATAGCTCAGTTAGCACGGTAATGTTAGATGGAAGCTCAACAGATAGAGCAGTAGCGTTGCTTGGAATTCCTGGGGCAAGATATGGGTATCAAAATGAGCAATATATTTTAAAATCTGATAAATTAGCTAAGCAAGTAGCCCAAAGTTTAATAAATAGTTTTAATTCAAAGCAACTAAATGATACTTTACTAATACTAAAAGGGAATTTAGGCACAATTGCAAATGTCGATATTGTTGCTAGACGTTTACTTTCAGCTGTTAGATTTACGTTTGAAGAAGAGGACAATATTATTAGGATTTTAGCAACTTCATATAATCCTATTGAAGCCTCAAAAATATCAAATGCGTATGCTCAAACTTATCGAGAATATAATATACAAAATAGTAGAGTTCAAATACTTGAAACAAAAGATTTTTTACAGAAAAAAATTACAGAAAGTCAAGATTCATTAATAAGTCTTGAGTTTCAAATAATGGACTTTTATAAATATAATGAATTTACAAACTACGATATTTCTACTGGAAATATTCTTAATTTAATTTCAGAATTATATAAACAAATAGATAATGCAAAAATAGAGATGACATCAAATCAAGAGGAAATTAAGGCAATTGATTCATCTCTTGAGTTATCACGTTCAAAAGAAATGGATAATCTCGTGAATACGACAGATAATCTAATAGAATATTACAACGGGCAAATATTAGGTTTAGAAGTTAAAAAAGAAGAGGAGTTAACTCGCTTAGGTGGAAATCAAAATAGAAATGGATTAAATTCAACAATAAAAGTTATTGAAGAAAAGTTACTTATTTATAAAGAGAAATTAAGTTTCTATATAAATAAAAAACTAGATAATACTTCTATTTTATCTTCAGTTGATGGTTCAGTTTCTAAATATTGGATTGATATTAATACAAGAAAATTGGATTTAGAAAACAGAAATAAAGCTTTACCTCTAAAAATTGAAAAAATTGAGGAGCAAATATCTCAGTACAGAAAAAAACTCGAAGAAATACCTTATAAGAGATTAGCACTCGAGAAATTAGAAAGAAAGAAATCACGTTTTAATGATGCTTTTGCAAGGTTTTCGTCTAGATATATGGATATGGAGTTAGCTGAGGCAAGTGAAGGGGGATATGTTAAATTATTAGATGCAGCAAAACCGAATTATTCACCCATTAATAAGCAGACAACGTCTGGAGTAATGGAAGGCTTTTTGTATGGAGCAATTTTTGCAATAGGTTTAATAATTTTACTTGATAAGATTGATGACAGGATTAAATCTGACGAAGATTTAGCAAATTTTGCAGTTGGAATTGTTGGTGGTATTCCAACAATGGAACCTATAATACAGAAGGAATTTAATAACAAGAAATTCGTTGAATATAGAGATACCTTTATCTCGACAAAACTATTAAGTACGTTAATGCCATTATCTGGGATTGCTGAGTTATATAGAAGACTTCGGAGTGATTTTTTATTTAGTTTACCTGACAAAGCGTCCAAATCAATTTTAATTTCAAGTGCTAATCCGCAAGAAGGTAAATCAGTTACAGCTTCTAATCTTTCAATAGTGTTAGCACAAAGTGGTAAAAAAGTGTTACTTGTAGATACAGATTTAAGAAGACCGAATATTGAAGTATTATTTGGATTGTCAAATGTAGGACTTGCTGATTTTATAATTGGTCAGGCACATTATGAAGATATCATATTACCAACTGTTGTAGAAAACTTAAATGTAGTCATTGCGGGTACTCAGGTGCCCAATCCCGCAGAATTACTGGGTTCTGATACATTTAAAAAGTTTTATGAAATTGCTATGACTGAATATGATTTTGTAATAATTGATTCACCACCAATAAATTCAGTTGTTGATGCTGTAGCAATATCTGACCTAATTGATATGATGTTAATTGTTGTACGTGCTGGAAAAACAAAAAAACGTGAATTGCGGACTACACTTCAAATATTAATACATACTCATCAAAAAATAAAAGGTGTATTATTAAATGATATAAATCAAAAAAGTTTTATTACAGATTATAATTATTATAATAACTACAATTATTATGGAATTAGAAATCCTGAGGCAAAAAAGCAAAACAAAAAAGATAAATCTCTTTGGGAAAAATTGAATGCTTAATGTTGTAGCTTTATTATTGATTACATTTTTTATTACTGTACAAAATCTAACTGCGCAATCATCTTATGGATATGGTACTGTTATAGGTGGTCAGTCAATTTCAAGTGATGGTGTTAAAGCACAAAATTTTATAAATGACAATGAAGAAGGGATAAGGGTTGTATTTATTCAATCTCGAGGTAGTATTGGTGGCATCAGAAGTGGTGGTGGCGGAGTTGTTAGAATGTTAGATGTTCCAAAGGATACCGATTACTTAGAATTAATTATGTTATATACTGGATTAGATCCAAGATCGCTTAGAAAAGATAAATTTAAAATTCTTAGAGTCGCATCTACTGGACAAGATCCTTACCTAAGTAAAAATATTCAAAGATATTGGACATCTTACAATTTTGGAGAGCAATATAATAGAGGCGGTCCATTTGATTTAGTTAGACCTTATGATATTATAATTGTACAACAGAGAGGATTGTTTAATAGAGAATTCTTTGACCCTATGACTGACATAACTTTTTTATTAACATTACCAACTTTTGTTTATTCTATAATTACTGTTTATAATACTTTTATTAAATAATAGATATTAATGAGCAAGCAAGAATTTCCATATTTATCTATTATAATGTTAGTAATATTTGTAGTTTTTACACTTATTACATATCCAGAATCTAATTTGCTTGAAGATACATTAAACGTAGATAATCAATTCTATGCAATATTTTTAGCTCTTGTGATTCTAGTCTATCCTCTTGAACAAATTTTAAAAAAGGGATTAGGGGCAATTATTCATACAGATGTCGTATTGATTCAAAGTTTTATTTACTGGAGTTTACTAGATGTAATACAATCGCGATATCCATTAACTTCTGTTTCACTAACTGCAGTTAAATACACCTATATCTATCTATCTATTTTCATTATTGCAATAATAATAGGTACAAATTTTACGTTTAGATTTCCGAAAATAGTTTATGAAGCATCTGCAGTTGATCTGACAGAAAAAGTGATTTTTAATTTTTTCATAGTAAGTTTTTTCATTTCCATTTTTTATTTTTATAAATCATCTTATTATGATTTTGATTACATGATTAGAGCTTTAAATAGACCTCGTTTTAGTTCACCTTGGGCTAGAGGTGTAGAAGGCGGATTTGGTGCTATTTTAGAGCATTTAAAATATTTTGGTTATTTTTTACCATCTGTTGCAGTTCTATATGCGATTAAAATTAAGAGAATTACTTTTAAAGTAGTTTTACTATTTGCTTTGGCGATATTTTTTAGCGCATTTGAATTTCAAGGAGGAGGAAGGCGAATTACAGGTTTTTTAGCAGGGGTGGCTGTAATTACTTTTTTGGTGTATAAAAGAAATAATCTAAAAATATATCATTTTATTGGTTTAGGTGCTATTGCTGGAGGAATGCTTGTATTATTAGATATGCAATTGGCTTTTAGAAATAAAGGGTACGAAGGCATGTTCAATGATTATGAAATTGAAGGTCTAAATGAAGTTAGGGTTGATGATAATTTCTTTCGTATTGCTCAAGTCATTGATTGGATACCTTCCATTTATCCATTTGCAGGTTCACAGTGGCTCATTTATTCCCTAAGTAGACCAATACCTAGGTATTTCTGGCCAGGTAAACCAATTGATCCTGGTTATGATGTTGCAAAGATGGCTGGAGAGTATGGAGTATCGTTAACCACAACAGTTGTAGGTGAAGCTTATGCCTCGGGTGGTGTGTATATGATTATATTTATAGGATTTATATATGGTTTGATTGCGGCCTCATTTAGAAATTTGTTATATACAAATTTAGGTATTCTTGGTTTTGCCATTTACAGTATTGGAACCTTAGCTACGGTTGGTGGAGTAAGAGCCTTGGTAGATTTTATTATTTTTTCCTATGCACTACTAGGTTTACTTGTTTTATTTAGGTTTTTTCTTAAAAAACGATCTGTCGCAATGCCAAATTCATCTGTTATACAGGAAAATCAAATTTAGATTTATTAACCATGAAAATAACTTATTTATGGTTAACGATGGGTCCTTATCATATTGCAAGAATGAATGCAATTTCATCAATTATTGGGAAAGAAAATCTTAGAGTAATTGAACTTTGTTCTCAAGATGATCATAGCTGGGATTTAAAGAATTACGTTAGAAATTTTAACTATTTATGTTGTTTGCAAAATGAAATACTGAATCAGAAAAGCATAAAAAAAGCTTCGTTTTTAATAGAGAAATATCTTTCTGATTCTTACTCAGAAATAGTAATTAATGGATGTGGTTATTTTGATTCTACTTTATTCAATTTGCTAAAAAGAAATAAAAAATATTATGCAAAATTGATTTTATGGAGTGAGAGTACACTTCATGATAATCCTAATCCCTGGTATAAAATTCTTGCAAAGAAATATTTAACACATATTTATGACGGTGGAATAGTTGCTGGTAACACCCATTCTCAACTACTTGAAAAAATAGGTTTTAAAAAAGATTCAATTGCTGTTGTTGGAAATGTAGTTGACAATTCTTCATTTAATTCATCAGAAATTATTGAAAGAAAAAATTTTCTATTTGTTGGAAGATTGCTTTCTATTAAAAATGTCGATTTTCTAATTAAAGCATTTGGAGAGTTTAATTTACTAGTTAAAGATTGGAAATTAACTATTGTTGGAGATGGGCCTGAACGCTCAACTTTGGAAAAGTTAGTTATTGATTTAAATCTTAAAAATTCTGTCACAATTTTGGGAATATTGCAACCCGATGACTTAATAGAAGAATATCAAAAACACGCTGTATTTATTTTGCCTAGTTTAAGTGAACCTTGGGGTTTAGTTGTTAATGAAGCAATTGCATCAAATTTGCCAGTCATTGTTTCTGCAAATTGTGGCGTCGCTGAGGTATTTGAAAATGGGAAAAATGGTATTGTTTTTAATCCATACGACAAATATGGATTAGTTCAAGCTATGTTGAAGTTATATAAGTCAACCGAATTAAGAACCAGTTTGGCAAAAGAAGCTGTAAAAGTTCTTGATGATTTAAATCCACAAAAATATGCTGAAAAGTCAATTTTACATTTCCAAAAATTGCTTGTAGACAAGTGAATATAAAAGCAAAAGTAGTAATTATTTTAGTTGGTTTATTTCCAATTAGTTTGTTAATGACCTCACTCATTACAAATGCATGCTTACTTTATATTCCTTATTTAATCTTTCTTATTCCATTTAGTTTAATTTTTATAAAGTTTACTATTAAACGAGAGGAGTTAAACAAAATTGATTTAACAAGTGAGAATCATTCTATTATTTTTAAACTATGGCTTTTTCTTTCGGTAATTCAGTTATTATCTTTATTTTTTAACTCATTCGTTTATCCGTACAAACCGAATCTATTCTTAATAAATACATGGTTTTTAGGATTTATACTTACTGCAATTTTGACTAATTCAATCTTTAAGTATAAAAACGCCGTATTTCTAACACAGATAAGTCTTTGTTTATTAAGTTTCAATCGATTATATGTTGCAATCTTTTTGTTGGCATTGTTTTTATCTGATAATTCTCAAAATCTTGTAAAGAAATGGCTAAAATCGGTTCCTTTTGTTGTTGTAATTTTACTTTCTACAATTTATTTGAGGACAATGTTAACAACAAATAACCTTGAGTTCAATTCATCGGAATTCTTTCAAATTTTAACTAAAACAATTGAACGTCCAACATTTTCATTTCAAACTGATTCAAGAGTCTTACAATCAGATGTTAATTCAGATATTATTTCTACCTCTGATTTACTTGAGTCTATCATTCCAAGAATATTTTTCAAAGAGAAGAAGAGTTTTGAGCCTGGATTGGATATTAAATCCAAGTTTTGGCCTGAATTCAATCATAATCAAAATAGAATTCCTATTGGTTTTGTTGGGACTCATTATTTAATCTTTGGTGATTATTTATGGTTTTCTTTATTTATACATGGTTTTTTACTATCACTATTGCTAACGTTCATTATCACGAAAATTTCTCTAAATTTTCAATGGATAGCTATTTTTTTTGTTATTACTCAGTTAATAATTTCAGAACATGCTGTTTTTTATGTCTCATCTTGGCTTCGTGTTTTACCTGCTTTTTTAGTTGCTTTTGGGTTGCTTTATAAAATGAATAAAACGAAAACGGTGATGTTGTTGTATTCAGAAAGCTCAGAATATGGTGGAATTCAACGAATTACGAGTTTAATCAAAAAGCATTTTCTCGAACAAAATATTGATTTTAAGGAATTCGCTTATTCTGGAGAATCAAGCAGTTCAAAATTTTTATTTGGATTAAAAGTCATTCTAAACTCTGTTTTTTATAAAACTATTTTGGCAACTCATGTTCAGTTTCTAAAGATTTTTTCTTTTTTCAAATTGTATGATAAAATGATAGTTCTAACTCATGGAATTGAACTTGAAGCCGAAATTAAATCAACTAATAATTCAGTCGACGTTGTCTTTTCTAATTCTCTAGCTACTTCAAAAAAAAATCCATTTAAACAAGCTCAAAAACAATTTACGGTTCCTTATCCATTTTTATGGATAGGAAATGAATCAAAAGAAAAAACGGCAGAACCAACAGTTCTCATGGTTGGCAGACTTTCAGAGCATGATTTATATAAAGGTTATGAAAATGTTATTGATGCATGGAAAGATATTCAACAGAAAATCCCGAGTGCTAATCTTAAAATTATTGGGGAGGGAAATTTGAAAAATAGATTGAATGATTTAATCATAGAAAATAAGTTGAGTTCATCTGTTATTTTAACAGGTTTTCTTTCAGATGTTGAGCTTAAAAAGGCTTATAAATCTGCTTCTTGTTTGATATTGCCATCAACTAAAGAAGGGCAGGGCTTAGTTTATTTTGAAGCAATGTCAGCAGGGATTCCTGTGATTGGTTTAAAAAACTCTGTTTTGAATGAATTTATTCAACATAAAAAAGAAGGATTATTAATTAATGATTCAATCGAATCTATTCAGGACGCATTATTTCTTATATTAACAAATACTGATTCAGCTCAAGAAATGGGAAATAACGCTTATTCTAAAGCTTTAGAAATCCATCAAAAAAATGAATTTTTCGAACTTCTTGATAATGAACTAAACTATGTGTGGAATTCTCGGTCTATTTAAATTTAGACAATCAATTACAGATTCAGATCTTGAAAAATTCAGAAGTGCTAACCTGAAAATGACTCATCGTGGTCCGGATTATGCTGAAGTGCATCAAGTAAATGATCGGATTCTACTGGGGCATAATCGTTTATCAATTATTGATTTAGCGGAGGTTTCGAATCAGCCTTTTCGAAAATCCAACTCGGCTGACGCATTAGTTTTTAATGGTGAATTGTACAATTTTAAAGAACTTAGAACACAACTTGAAACTGAAGGATTAGCATTTTCAACAAAAGGCGATACTGAAGTTTTATATGAAGGTTTTAAAAAACGTGGACATTCATTTCTTGATGAAATGAATGGGATGTTTGCGTTCGCCTATTGGGATTCAATCGAAAATAAATTGAGTTTAGTTCGTGATCGACTCGGTATTAAACCGATGTACATTTTAAAATCCGATGATTATTTAGTTTTCAGTTCTGAAATTAGGCCGCTTCTTGCCTATTCTAAAAAAGCTTGGAGTTCAAAAACACTTCAGGAATGGCTGTTTTATCAGACGAATCCATCAAATCAAACTTATTTTGATGACTTAAAACTCTTATCTCCGGGTTCATGGCTCACTTGTTCTTCAAGTGGAGATATTCAGTCTGGAACCTATTATGATTTAAAATCTTCGTTTCATAAATCAGAAGATTTTAGCACTGAAAAATTACGAAATCTAATAACAGTTTCTGTAAAAGATAGATTAATAAGTGATGTTCCATTAGGTGCTTTTTTGAGTGGCGGAATCGATTCTTCAGTTGTTGTAGCTGCAATGCGATCCATTCACTCTGGATCAATATCAACGTTTTCTGTGGGATTTGACGATCCGAATTATGATGAAAGAATTTTTGCAAAAGAAGTATCAAACAAATTTGAAACTGATCATCATGAATTATTGTATTCCTCATCAGAGATTTTAGATTTAATACCGAAAGCTGTCGATTCCTTGGATTACCCAACTGGAGATGCAATTAATACTTGGCTTGTTAGCAAAGCAACAAAAGATGCTGGAATTATCGTTGCTTTATCAGGTTTGGGAGGAGATGAATTATTCGGTGGATACCCATCGTTTTCACGTTTTTCAAATCCTAAATTTTCTAAACCAGCTTTTTTAAAAACAGCCAATTATTTAGCAAAAATTTTTGGTAAAAGAAGTAGAGAATTTCAAAAAATTAAAACCCTGTTTGAATTAAAACCAGCAGCGTTCTCTCACGTAGCCGTTTCAAGAGCTGTTTTTTTACCAGATCAAATTGCTGAATTAGCTAAATCAGATTCGTTTCATCCATATAAATCGGGTATTGATGAGGTGATGTATCAAGAATTGAGCCAATATACGATTCCATTGCTATTGCGTGATGCTGATCAAGCTTCGATGGCACATGCTCTTGAACTTCGTGTTCCTTTATTAGATTATCGATTGGTGAATTATATGGCAGCCGTTAACCCTACTTATCGTTATTTACCTAATCGTCCGTATCCAAAATCCACTTTGGTTGAAGCCTTTAAAGATGATCTTCCAGAAATGGTTTACAAGCGGAAAAAGCAAGGGTTTGTCTTGCCTTTAGATAATTGGTTGCGAAATGAATTAAAACAGTTTGCTAAAGAATCCTTATTTGATTCTCCTTTAACAACTTTACTAGATGGTTCTGCAATTCAAGAACTTTGGGCTGATTTCTTACATCAAAAGTCCTATGTAAAATGGTCTATGATTTGGAGTTTGGTTATTTTGGGAAGATGGATGCAAACGAATCAGTTAAATGGTAAATAAATCAATTTTTGAATAATGAGTCCACTCCAAAAAGTCAATTCTTTAGGTTTAAACCCTTCCAGATACTACGAATTTGACGAATATTTTGCTAAAAACTACTTTTCGGAGTACGCTCAATGATTAAAGTTTTGCATGTAATTCCAAGTTTAGATCGGAAATCAGGTGGTCCAGCTCAGGTTATTTGGGATTACATTGAAGGTTCAAAAACTCAAATTGAGTATCAAATTTGTACGAATCGAGAAGGATTAAACAATCAAGATTTCAATCAACTTTCAGAAAAACATCAAATACCGATTCATCATTTTGATTATTTAGGCACTCATTCTACTAAGTTTTCATTTAGCTTGTTTTTTTGGTTTTTCAAAAACTACAAGCAGTTTGATGTCATTCATATTCACGCTGGTTTTTCACTAACTTCTGAGTTTGTTGGATTATTTTGTCGGATTTTAGGTATTCCGTTTATTTTTAGACCTTTAGGTACTTTATCGCCTTATTCCATATCAGCTGGTAATAGCTTGTTTAAGAACGTCTTTTTACCATTGGAAAAGATGCTTTTGCGAAATGCGTTTATTGTTCATTGTACTTCACCTCAGGAAGAAAAAGATGTTTATTTAATTGAACCAAATTGTAATTCTGTAATAATTCCACCACCAATTCTTTTTTCAGAAAATAAAAAAGAAAGCTTGAAAGTGAAGAATAATCAAGAGTTTAAGCTTGGATTTTTATCACGGATTCATCCGAAAAAGAATATTGAATTTATTTTTGAACTTCTGATTAAACTTCCAACTGTTAAACTTATAATTGCAGGTTCAGGCGATGAAACTTACTTGCATCAATTAAAAGAATTGATTTTAGAGAAAAGTTTAGCTAATCAAATTGAGTTTAGAGGATTTTTATCAGGAGAGTCTAAAAGGCAGTTTTTTTCTGAAATTGATTGGATGGTGTTGCCAAGTTTTCATGAGAATTTTAGTGTTGCCTCGGCTGAATCTTTAGGATATGGCATACCCGTTTTAAGTTCGACTTTTGTAGATGCTACTGATTTTGGTGAATCGAATGGAATTATTCGTTTAGAATTAGAACAAGAAAAATGGATTGAAACAATCCACGAAATTCAAAATGAATCAGCTGAAATCTATACTCAAAGACAAACAGAGGCAATCTTGTATGCAAAAATGCATTTTTCTAAATCGGTGGTTATGGATAAATTGATTACTTTGTATCAGTCTATTAAAAGAAAAACTAAAACACTCGAATGAATCTAACAGCTATAATTTTAACTTTTAATGAAGAATTAAATATTGAAAGAACACTTTCTGCTTTATTTAAGCTCGAAAGTGTTTTAGTAATTGATTCATTTAGTTCAGATAAAACGGTTGAAATTGCTCAGGGATTTCTAAATGTTAAAGTACATCAGAGAGTCTTTGATGAACACACTAAACAATGGGAATTTGCTAGATCTTTAGTAGAAACAGATTGGACATTAGCGCTAGATGCAGATTATCAAGTTTCTGAAAATGCCCTTTATGAAATACAGGAACTGGTAAAAAGTAATCCCAAAGAAAACGGATTTTATACTGATTTTTTATATGCAATTGATGGAAAAGTCATTAAATCGGGAATTTATCCACCAGTTTGTGTTTTGTACAAAACAGCATCCTGTGAATATCAAAAGGATGGGCACACACAACGTTTGTTTGTTAATGGTAAAACCGGAAAATTGAAAAACAAATGGATTCATGATGACAGAAAGTCCTTCATACATTGGATACAATCACAAGTAAACTATGCTCGATTAGAAGCCGAAAAATTAATCGAGATTCAAAAAGAAGACCTATCAAAAAATGATAAAATTCGACTTAATTATAAATTAACGCCGATTCTAGTGTTCTTTTATTGTATTTTCGCAAAAGGTGGGATTAAAGAAGGTATAGCGGGTTGGAAATATGCTTATCAACGCTTACTTGCTGAAATTATCCTACAATACTTTTTATTAGAATTGAAAAAATAATTCATGTACATCTTAGGAATTAATGCTTATCACGGTGATGCCTCAGCTGCATTACTCAAAGATGGCGAGGTTTTACTTGCTATTGAAGAAGAACGTCTCAACAGAAAAAAACACTGTGCTGGCTTTCCCATCTTAGCTATTCAATCTTGTCTAAATCAAGAAGACCTAACGATTTCAGATATTGACCATATCGCAATTTCAACAGATCCATCTGCGAATTTAAAAGAGAAGGTTTTATACAGTTTAACACGCATAACAAAGATTCATAAAATGTTGCGTGATAGACTTTCAAAAGTTACCAAAACTCGAGATTTGCGCTCTGATTTAGCCTTTCATTTGGGAATAGAAAAAACACAAATAAAAGCAGAAATTCATAACGTAGAACATCACTTAGCTCATATGGCTTCTGCGTTTTTTTCATCACCATTTAAAGAATCAATTGTTTTGTCTTTAGATGGAATGGGCGATTTCGTTTCAGCAAAATGGGGCTTTGGAAAAAACGGAAAATTCAGCGATGATGATCAAGTTGAGTATCCTCATTCAATTGGATATTTGTATACGGCAACGACACAATTTTTAGGTTTCCCTTATTATGGTGATGAAGGAAAAGTAATGGGATTAGCTCCTTATGGAGAACCTAAATTTCTTGAAGAATTTCGAAAAATTATTACAACTGATTCTAAAACAATAGGATACAAACTCAATTTGGATTATTTCTTGCATCATTCTCAAGGCATTGAAATGCAATGGGATGATGGTCAGCCGACAATAGGAAGAATGTATTCTGATAAATTTATTGAAGTGTTTGGCTCTGCAAGAGAATATGGTTCTGAGTACACTCAACACTATATCGATATTGCGGCTTCCATGCAAAGAAGAGTTGAGGAAGTCTGTTTGGAGATGATTCAAAAACTTTCAGAAAAATACAATTCATCCACGATATGTTTGGCTGGCGGAGTTGTTTTTAATTCAGTAATGAATGGAAAAATTCGTTTAGAAACATCAATTCGAGATATCTATATTCATCCAAATGCTGGGGATGGAGGAACTAGTCTTGGTTCTGCTCAATTTGTTTATCATCAATTGTTAAATCAACCTGTGAAACAAAGTATAGAACATGCCTATTTAGGTTTAGAATATTCAGATTCACAAATTAAGGAAGCCTTAAATAAATTCGGAATAAATGATTTCGATTATTTGACGGATCAAGAATTGTTTGACCAAACTGCACTATCAATTTCAGAAGGAAAAGTCGTGGGTTGGTTTCAAGGAAGAATGGAGTGGGGGCCAAGAGCTCTAGGTTCAAGAAGTATTGTTGCCGATCCAAGAAGAACGGATATGAAAGACATTTTGAATGAGCGAATTAAAAAGCGTGAAAAATTCAGACCGTTTGCTCCATCTGTAATAGATTCCTCCATTTCAGAGTATTTTGAACAAGATTACCCTTCACCAACGATGTTAATGGTTTATCAAGTTAAAGAGGAAAAAAGAGCGGTATTACCTGCAATTACTCATGTTGATGGAAGTGGGCGTTTGCAAACTGTTCACAAAGAACATCATCCCAAATATTATGGTTTGATAGAATCTTTTGGCAAATTAACTGGAGTTCCTGTTGTGTTGAATACTTCATTTAATGAAAACGAACCTGTTGTTTGTACTCCTGAGGACGCAATAGAATGTTTTCTTAGAACGAAAATGGATGTCTTAGCAATTGGGAATTATATTATTCAGAAATAAGTTTAATCCGTAAAGTCGTTTTTTTTCACATTGTACTCTTTGTAATCCTTCGATTTTTCCGAATATTTTGATGAAAACTACTTTTTGGCTAATCTCAGAAATATAAACTCAATGATAAATGCGATAAATAAGTAAACAAAAACGATTAATAAAGTAAGCTCTTATGAAAAATGTTAATTCATCGATTCTAGTATTATTTTTTGTACTTTTGTTTAGTTCTCATTCATCGCTACTTGCACAAACATTTGATTCAACAAAAGTTTATGTTGTTATTAAAAATGATGGTGCGCGCTATATTGGTAAAATAACTTCAGATAGCCCAAAAGAAGTAATTATTATAACAAAGGAAATTGGCCCTATAGCGATTCCAAAACATGAAATTAAACAAATAAAGGAATATTTAGAGGGTGATGAATACTCAAAAGAATTGTTTTCAACTCGCTATTTCGTTTCTACGAACGGTTTGCCCATTAAAAAAGGGGATAGTTATTATCAGTTAACTTTATTAGGCCCAGATATTCAATTTGGTATAGCAGACAATTTTGGAGTAGGTCTTATTACAACATGGATTGGAAGTCCAACAGTTATTTCAGCTAAATTTTCTGGAGACCTTAAAAAAGATATTCACTATGCAATTGGAACCCTGATTGGTGGAACCTTATGGGAAGGAATGGGTGGAATTTTTACAGTTCTGCCATTTGCGTCTATTACTTATGGTGATGAAAAAGGTAATTTTAATATTGCATCTGGCTATGGATATATCTCAGCAGATGGCGAGTCGAGAAGCCAATTTATGATTTCATTTGGAGGAATGAGAAAGGTTACAAAAAATGGAACCTTAGTTTTCGACTCATTTGCTTTTCCAACTTCTACGACAACGTATTTTGTATTTGTTCCGGGTTTTAGAATACAAACAAGTGCAAATACCGCATTTCAATTAGGATTTCCAGGAGTTTTAACACTTGAAAATTCTACACCATTAGGTTTTCCAATGTTTAGTTGGTTTAATAAATTTTAATACAGACATGAACATCTTAGGTATTTCCTGTTATTATCATGACGCAGCTGCTACCCTAATTCAAAACGGGAAAATTGTAGCAGCGGCTCAAGAAGAACGATTTACTCGTAAAAAACACGATGCTGATTTTCCAATAAATGCTATTGAATATTGTCTCAAACAAGGAAAGATTCAGCATAAAGATGTTGATTTAGTGTGTTTTTATGACAAACCCTTTTTAAAGTTTGAACGGATTTTAGAAACGTATTTGGGTTTTGTTCCAAAAGGAATTCTGTCGGCATGGAAAGCTTTACCGATTTGGATAAAAGATAAATTGTGGATTTCTGATTTAATTCAAAAACAACTCGGAACAGATGTTAAGGTAATTTATCCCGAACATCATGAGTCTCATGCGGCTTCTGCATTTTATCCATCACCATTCGAGACCGCAGCAGTTTTAACCATAGATGGCGTTGGAGAATGGGCTACAAGTTCAATCGGATTTGGACATCAGAATAAACTTAATTTAACGCATGAATTACATTTCCCACATTCTTTGGGATTATTGTACAGCGCATTTACCTATTTCATTGGGTTTAGAGTAAATTCTGGTGAATATAAAGTGATGGGTTTAGCACCTTATGGAACACCGAAATATGCTCAAAAAATATATGATCATCTTATTGATTTAAAAGAAGATGGCTCATTTATCATGAATATGAACTATTTCGATTTTGCAGCAGGATTAAAAATGACATCATCAAAAATGGATGTGTTATTTGATGGTCCGCCAAGAAAACCAGAATCGAAATTGGGTCAGCGAGAAATGGATTTAGCGGCTTCTGTTCAAGTGGTTACAGAAGAAATAATGCTCAGAATGACGAAGAATGCTGTAAAAGAAACAGGATCTAGAAATGTCTGTCTTGCTGGTGGAGTTGCACTAAACTGCGTTGGAAATGGTAAAATTCTAAAATCAGGTATAGTTGATAATTTATGGATTCAACCTGCTGCAGGTGACGCTGGAGGAGCCTTAGGTGCAGCCTTAATTGGTTGGTATCAATATTCTGGAAAAGAGCGAATTATTGAAAAGAAAGAAAGCCAAATAAGTTCAGATTCCATGAAAGGTAGTTATTTAGGGCCGGAATTTTCAAATGAAGAAATTCAAAATTGGTTAAATGATGAATCGATTCCATTTTATTTTGAAGAAGATTCTCGATTATTCGACACGGTTTCACAGCTATTAAGTGATGGAAATGTTGTGGGTTGGTTCAATGGACGAATGGAATTTGGCCCAAGAGCATTAGGCGGACGTTCAATACTTGGAGATCCACGATCAGATGAAATGCAAAAGACCTTAAACCTTAAAATTAAGTATCGCGAAAGTTTCAGACCATTTGCGCCAAGTGTTTTATCAGAACACGTTTCAGATGTCTTTGAATTAGCTTCTGAATCACCTTACATGCTTATCGTTGCTCCAGTTAAAAAAGAACGCTGTTACAACGTAAAAGAGGACAAAGATGGCATGGAAAAATTATATCAAAAACGTTCCGATTTACCATCAATAACTCATGTTGATTATTCAGCAAGAGTTCAAACTGTTCATAAAGAGACGAATCCTCGTTATCATGCACTCATTTCATCATTTTATAAAAAAACTGGAGTTCCAGTAGTAATAAATACGAGTTTTAATGTAAGAGGAGAACCGATAGTTTGTACACCTCAAGAAGCATTTACCTGTTTTATGCGGACAGAAATGGATAATCTAGTATTAGAAAATTGCATTTTGTATAAAAAAGATCAAAAAACAAAAGTAAAAGATGAAAGCTGGAAGCAAGAATTTGCATTGGATTAAAAAATTTATAAAATGAGTATGCTACACACTTTATTAAAAGAAATTGATGCTTCCCCAAAAAATGTTAAGCAATTTGCTTGGTTATTTGCTTTTATTGGAATGATTATCATTCCTGGAATAATTTGGTATAAACATGATGGAGCTATTGGAGAAGCTGGAATTATTGCTTTCGGAATTGGAGCAGTATTTTTAGGTATTGGAATTATTCGTTTTCAAATCTTAAATCCAATTTACAAAGCGTGGATGGTATTAGCTTTGGGTTTAGGTTTGGTTATGACAAAAGTGATTATAACAATTGTTTATTATCTCGTTATGACTCCAATTGGTTTGGTAAAACGAAGTGATTTAAATAAGTCAATGCACTTAAAATTTACTAAAAGTGCTACTTCTTATTGGGTAAAAAAAGAAGTAAACGATAATCCTAAACGTTTGGAGCGATTATTTTAATGAAGATTGTGATGCTTGTCGATCGCTGGAGTAATGGAGGAGTTGCAACCGTAATTTCAGACTTAAGTATTGAGTTGCAAAGTTTGGGACATGAAATAAATTGGATTTTTTATTATTCAGGAAATCTTAAGAATAAGTCGATACCTCAAATTGAGTTAAACGCCCGATATAGTGGAGATCCCAAAGCTCTTTTAGCTTTAAAATCGTATTTACAAAAAATAAATCCAGATGTAATACACGATCATTTTGGTGGAATTTGGGCAATTGGCTATTTGTTTTCAAAATGGAGAAAAAAAGCCATACTTCATTATCACAATGAGTTTAATGTAGTTTCTGAGAGTACAGATGAGAGGAGACATCTTAAAGAAAGTTTATTTAAAAATATTTTATTGAAGCGTTATAAAAAAATTGTTGCTGTAAGTGAGCATAACGCAAAAACCATTAAATCATTTTTAAAAAATGAGCAACAAATACATATAATTCCTAACTCGATTTCGAAGAAAAAAAATATTTCCAGCAAAGCTAAAAATGATGTATTGACAATTGGCTTTTTGGGTAGAATCGTTTTTGAAAAAGGTGTTGATACATTATTAGAAGCTGTTGCTTTGCTTCCAAAGTCTATAACTATTAATGTGTTAATAGCAGGAGATGGTGATGAAATGTATAAGGTAAGTTTAGAAAAAATTATTAAAAAACATAAGCTCAGCACAATTCAATTTGTTGGAAGAATTTCAGATAGAGATGATTTTTTTAGTAAAATTGATTGTATGTATTTTGGTTCAAGACAAGAACCATTTGGGTTGACAATTCTGGAATCCTGGAGTTATCAAACTCCGATTATTGGTTTTTATCCAGAAAATGGAGGCGGACCGTATGAAATATTTAAAGAGGGAACCAAATCAGGTGGACACTTATTAGCTAGCCGTAGTAGTACAGCTTTATCATTATTAATTAAGGATATTGTTGAAAATCGAGATTGGATTGCTACTAAGACTGAAGGTATTGAGAATAAGTTAAGTCCATTTTTAATAGAAACAATACTACCAAAATGGATTGAATTGTATGAAAATATCTGAGAGAAACAGATTGTGGTTTCAATGAATATTGGTTTGGTCTGATATTGTGATTGGATTTGTTGCAATAATAGGAGAACAGTAATTTAGCTTCACATTGAATGAATCACTTTTAGTTTAGTAGCGCTTTGAAAGGGTTAATAGGAGAGAAAAATCGTTATAAGGACGAAAGCCATAATCTCTTGCTCTCGCTCTACTTCAATATATAAACTCCCAATTCGACTGAGATCCTGTTTTTCAACAGGTTGACGTTAATTCCGAGAAATTCAAAGTACTTGCTTAATATAAACTCCCAATCAGACCGAGATCCTGTTTTTCAACAGGATGACGTTAATTCCGAGAAATTCAAAGTACTTGCTTAATATAAACTCCCAATTCGACTGAGATCCTGTTTTTCAACAGGATGACATAAGTTTCGAGAAACCCAAAGTACTAGCTTAAACAGAATTATTCAGAAACGTTAAATCGTAACTCTGAAAGTATTAAACTATCCGTTGTTTGTAACTCAACTCGCCAAAAACCTTTGCGTAAATTTGAATTAGAATAGGTTCTCCAATTCGAAGAATTTCCAATTTTAACAGGTACTTCTGAGATTAATTCATCATTCAAATACCATTTGAACTTTAAATCGGTAAGTCCATTTGAATTATACACTCGAGCAAATACCCAAGCTTTGTTATTTTCTAAAGAGAAAGAAGAAACGGGTTCATAAGGTTCTCTTTCAATAACATCTCGACATAAAATGAATTCAGAAACTTTAAGAATTACAGTATCTTGAACTACCTGAGCCTTGATAAATAAAGCTGAATTAAAGCAGAAGGCTAGTAATAAAAAGAAAAATTTACTCACACGAAAACTGATTAATGAAACCAAACATACTTAAAGTTATTGATGTTTATCCATACAAAAGGGACAAAAATGAAATAAAATTTCTTCTATGCCTTCGAAGTAGGACGAAAGTCTATGGTGGACAATGGCGTATGATCGGTGGAAAAATTAAAGAAAATGAGCTAGCTTGGCAGGCAGCTCTGCGAGAGTTTAACGAAGAAACTCAAATGAGTCCAAAATTGTTTTGGTGTGTGCCAAGTCTAAATACCTATTTTGACTTCAAACGAAATGAACTCCTATTCATTCCTGCTTTTGCAATTGAAGTTGACTTTGAAAGTGAACCAATTCTAGATGATGAGCATTCAGCTTATGTATGGATAGAACTAGATCAACTAAAAAAATATCCAATATGGCCGGAGCAAGAAAGAATAATCAAGGTAATTCATGAAATATTATCGAATAATCATATCGTTCCTGACTGGATTATCCAAAAAAACATGTATTCGAGATACTAGTTGATAAAATGTTTCATTTCTTATAAATCGAATTCACAGAAGAGAAGCTTAATATAATATAATTAGTTATTTAACACAATATGAATAGATTTTATATGTCTAAATTATCCATTTTCGGGTTCAAATTACAAAAAATAAGACCGTATTAAACCTTAGAAATTTGTTTATTCAACCTTAACTTAATCATGTTGAAAAAGGAGCTAATACCAAAGAAACCAAATTAAATAAAAAATGTTATAATTCGTATTCAAACTCCGAAGGTAGATTAGTCATAAAAAACGATATTAAAAATCGTACAAAATTGTCTTATTTATAAGAGAATCTTTTGAAAAACCGTATATTTAGTTTCATCAACCCAAGAAAAATCTAGTATCATGATTGTCTTAGTCATTAACTGCGGAAGCTCATCTATAAAGTATCAACTTATTGAAACGGAGTTAAAAAAGAAACTCATTTCAGGATTAATTGAGCGAATTGGTGCAGTTACCTCCATTATAAAACACGAAATTCCAGGCATGAAACCCATTAAACTTACTTTAGGTTTAGAAAATCATAATGCGGCTCTAACAGAAATCATGAATTTTCTTCAAAATAATGAATTTGGAGTAATCAGCTCATTAGATGACATTAAAGCAGTAGGGCATAGAGTTGTTCATGGTGGTGAGACATTTAAAGATTCAGTATTGATAGATGACGACGTAATACATGCTATTGAAGATGCCGTAGATTTGGCACCTTTGCATAATCCACCAAATTTAAAAGGGATTGAAGCAGCAAAAAGAGCGATGCCCACAATTCCACATGTTGCCGTTTTTGACACAGCATTTCATCATACACTTCCAGCGGAAGCGTATTTATATGCAATTCCAAATCGTTTATATCGTCGATATAAAATTAGGCGATATGGTTTCCATGGAACATCACATTATTTTGTTTCACGTCGTTATTTTGCATTAAATGAGAGAAATCGAGAAAATTCAAAAATTATTTCTTGTCATTTAGGAAATGGATCTTCCGTTTGTGCAATAAAAAATGGCAACTCTATTGATACAAGTATGGGCTTTACTCCTTTAGCAGGTTTGGCTATGGGAACTCGAACAGGAGATATAGATCCTTCAATTTTATTTTATTTAATTGAAAAAGAAGAATTATCGCTCAAAAGTTTGCATGAACTATTAAATAGACATAGTGGTCTTTTAGGTTTAAGTGGATATGCAGCAGATATGCGTGATTTAATAACAGAGATGAAAAATGGAGATTATCGTTGTAAACAAGCCGTAGATGTGTATTGCTACAGAGTGAAACAATATATTGGAAGTTATATGGCTGTTTTAAATGGTTGTGATGCCATAATATTTACAGCAGGAATTGGTGAAAATTCTGCATTAATTCGGGAACTTGTTCTTGAAAATCTTGATCACATGGGTATTATATTAGACAAAGAAGCCAATAACGAAGCAGTCGGAAATGGGGAACAATTAATAAGTACTCCAGATTCAAAAGTTAAGGTATATGTAATTCCAACTAATGAAGAATTAGTAATCGCTTTAGATGCCGCAAAAATTGCCCTAGCTTCTAATCAATCACCTTGGATTTAAACACATCATCAAAACTTGTGATAAAAAGATACCTTCTTTTTATTTCTCTACTATTTAGTACAACATGTACTTCTTCTCGTTGGATAGTTGAAGACAGTTTTTTTGCGGACAAATCGACTGCAACGATTTTGGAAAAGTCTATAATTGTAAACTTTACAAGTATTACACAGAATCCAGATCCGATGTTAAACTTTTCTCTGAAAGAAGTAAATAAAACAGAATTTAAGCAAAGGATTTTAACAAGAAGATATATTCAGGAGTACAGACCTCGTTGGGCTTGGTTTATTGCAGGTTTGGGTATTTCTGGTTCCATGTTTTATTATACTAATTTTATGGATTTAAGTGGAGCTGAAAGTAATCAAACAGCTCAGATAGTATTGAATATTGCGAGTACAGGTGTTTTAATTGGAAATTTCTACATTCAAAAACCCATAGGAATACCTTTAAAAACAGATGAAACACGCTTAGTTTCGAATACAGGAACAATTATAAAAAATGATACCATTCCAGCGGTTTCGAAAGATGATGAAAAAGTTAAAGTCAATATTTATTACAAAAATCAATTATGGCTTTACAACAAAGAGTTTTCGATAAAGGATTCAAAAATTGAAATTGATATTTTTAGATATATTCAAATAAATCCTTTAAAATTAGAGGGAGATGAACAAATTATTGCTGATGTGGAATACAGTGGCTCTTTTCAAGAGTTTTTTATTCCCTTAAATACCTTACTTGTCCCTTATGTAAGTTTTAATAAAACTGGTATCATTTATAATAAACCAAGTGATTCTCGCCACGATCAAATAACAACCTCGCAAATCAGAACCATGTATCCTTTACAATCGGAAGAATTATCGGATTGGTACAGAATTCAATTTGGACCGACTACTGCATTTGTTGAAAAGTCCAAAGCTGAAGTAGTTTGGGCACAACCTGGTCTAGCTCCAGAGAAGTTTGTAACAAATAGCCAAAAAGTTGCGGCATTAGGTAATCAAGATAATATTGAAATTGGGATACCTTTAGAAACTAGAAGGCCAAGAAGTCCACGAGCATTACTAATAGGAAATAGAAGAAATGATGCTATTTCATCACGAGATGATTTAAGAGCATTTAAATCCTATTTAATTCAAACATTTGGTTATGAAACCGATGAAATAGTGAATACCAATCAACTTTCATTTGATGAGTTTAAATCTATTATTCGGAATTTTAGAGATTCGGGACCCCATCAAGAAATAACTATTTTTTATTCTGGAAATTTTGATGATTCTTCGGAGCCGATGCTTCAATTTTATGACAAATCAAGAATCACCTCAATCACATTAAAATCATTTTTTGATCAATTATCGTTATCAAGAGCTGTTAATTATCGAGTTTTTATTGAAGCTTCCTTTAAATCTGTTCAGCTATCACAATTGGTATTAAAAGATAAAATGGATAGAGTAGTGCAGGGTTTTTTAAGTGGAAATGACCAAAGTTTTGTCTGGTTTTCAACAAATCTAGGTCAGACTTCTGCGCCTTTATTATTTAATCAAAATAATGAGCAATTTACTTATTCGGCTTTTAACTATAATTTACTAGCAGCATTGAAGAATGGATTGCGTTCACATGTTGATATAAAAAATTATTTAGACAGAGAACTCAATTTTATTTCAAGAAAAGACTTTAATCGATCACAAGAAAGTCTCTTATATGTTAGAAAATCATTTAATGTAATGGAATGAACTCGGCATATCTCTTTGTAATAAGTTCAGTATTTTGTTCCCTTTGTGTTGCTCATGTTTTACGTTATGCAAAAAAGCATTTTTCATCTGTAATTCTTGTAATAACTGTTAATTACGCAATTGCTGCATTGGTTGCTCTTTTTCAAGCAAACTTAGTTGGTTTAAGTATTTTTACCTTAATCAGTGGGTGTATAACCGGGCTTTTATTCATTGCAAACTTTTATATCTACGCTGAAAGCGTTAAAGAAAATGGAATAGGAGCTTCCGTAGCAGCAATGAGAACATCTCTGATTATACCAGTTGGTTCATCGGTTCTTTTTTTTAGTGAAAAACTCGCACTTCAAGAAATTTTAGCGGGTTTTATAATTGTAATTTCACTTTATCTGTTACAAAATAAATCCGTTGTAACATCGAAGTCACAACAGAAAAATAGAGCGTGGCTTCTGATTATATTATTCGTTTTATCAGGGCTCGCAGATTTTTCAGCGAAAGTATTTCAAGAAAACAAATCCGGTTTAGAGAATCCGTACACCTTTATGTTTATTATATTTACGGTTGCATTTATTACAGGATTCTTTTTTTTACTTAAGGATAAACGAACTATTCAACAAAGAGAAATCCTTACAGGGATTGCTCTTGGAATCCCCAATTTATTTTCCAGTATTTTCCTGATTCAAGCATTAGCACAATTACCAGCTGTACTTGTCTACCCGTTTGCAAATATTGCAGTAATCGTTTTCGGAACCTTATTGGGTTATTTTTATTGGAAAGATAAACTACAACAAAAACAATGGCTTGGAATCGGTTTAGCGGTTTCAGCCTTAATCATTCTAATTCGATAAATCGTATGACAGTTTTAGAAAAATTAGCACTTAATGCTAAATCCTCCTTAAAAAAAGTAGTATTACCAGAAGCAAACGATGTAAGAACATTACGTGCAGCCTCTTCTTTACATCATGAATTAGTAGCGCATCCAATTTTAATTGGAAAAAAAAATGAAATTCAGAAATTAGCTGAATTAAAAGAGATTAACATATCTGGAATTGAGATTCAGAACCCTGTAGAAAGTCCTTTATTCAATGAAGCTGTTACTCATTTATTTGAACGGAGAAAAGCAAAAGGAATGACTTTTTCTCAAGCTGAAGAATTGGTAAAAACACCGTTATACTTTGCTGCATCGTTATTAGCTCTAAATAAAGCTGATACCTGTGTTACAGGAGCTGTTCACACAACAGGTGATGTTTTGCGTTCTGCTTTATTTACTATTGGCTTAAAACCTGGCTCAAAAGTAATTTCAAGTATTTTTTTGATGACTTTACAAGACGGAAGAACCTTAACATTTGGCGATTGTGCGGTTGTTCCTTATCCCGATGTAAATCAATTGGCAACAATTGCTAAAGATGCTGCTGAATCGCATAGAAAACTGGTTGGAGAAGAACCCAAAGTAGCTATGTTATCTTTCTCAACAAAAGGAAGTGCAGCTCATCCAAATGTTGATCTTGTTACAGAAGCATACACTAAAGTGAAATCAGAGAATCTAGATTTATTGGTTGATGGTGAATTGCAATTTGATGCCGCATTTGTTCCTTCAATTGGTGCAAGAAAAGCTCCGGATTCAAAAGTAGCAGGGCAGGCCAATGTATTTATTTTTCCAAATTTAGATGCAGGAAATATTGGGTATAAATTAACCGAACGACTAGCTGGAGCTCAAGCTACGGGCCCAATCATTCAAGGTTTAGCAAAACCTATGATGGATTTATCTAGAGGAGCATCTTGGCAAGATATTGTTAATACTGCGCTTGTTAGTATTGCTTTAGTTTAAAATATTAAGTTTTAGATTTAAAGAAAGCGTCAAGTCAGTTTTCTGAGTGACGCTTTTTTTTTAATTATGGGCTAACAAGACTTATTGTAAAATTGAAATACAATGGATTCCCGATTTTGTTTTCAAAAGCATAAGGATCATCACCAAATGAACCTCTGAAGAAATCTTTTCCATCAGCAAGATGGTCAACATTAAAACTATATCCAATCTGGTAACCTGCTTGTACACCTAACCAGATAAATCCAACAACTTGACGCTCATAAATAGCTCTTACTCGAATCTCACCACGACGTAATTCTAAGTTATCAAAGTTCCAATTTACATTGTTACCATTGTTTAAACGATAACTTTGCCCTTGGAGTTCATAACCAAAAAATAACATGTTTCTTGGATTTATCGTGTATCTCAAGTGAGCACGAGCAGGTGCTAAAACTTCAGCACCCCATTTTAAACTTGGATGTGTCCAGTTATATAAAACGATTGGAATATAGTTCAACTCTCCAACTCTGTACGTTTGCGCTAAACCAATACCCCACAATAAACAATCAGATGATTTCCAACCGTAAATCGCAGCTGCGGAATATTTTAAATATTTGGAATTTTGCAATGTTGTTAATTCATAATCATCGTTTAAATCCATGAGTCCACTCCAAAAAGTCAATTCTTTAGTTTTATACCCCTCCAAATACTACGAATTCGACGAATATTTTGCTAAAAACTACTTTTCGGAGTAAACTAAATCCATAGAACCTTGAAAAATCAAGAAGTTTTTCTCATTAAATGGTTTTGAAAATTGTGGTGTTTAAGCCCAAAGTATGATGAGTTGCATTGGCAAGAATCTGATTAAAATCATTTTCATAACTAGATCGTGTTGAAGCAAACGTAGTTCCTTGGTAATTAAACCTAATTGAACAACCAAGCTATCTCTAGAATAAACGGGAATATTTGCCGCTAGCTGAAAACCATGAGTCAAGGTCGTATTCATTGTTCTTGCTAGAGTATTATTTACTGCGCCTGATTCAATTTTATATGTACCTTGCGCATTGTAACCCATCAAAATTAGCTTTTGTGGGCTTAAGCCGATCACTTTAGATGTTGCATATCGTTTAGCCGCTTCATCAGCAAAATCTAAATCATCATACATTGAAAAATCATCTTCATCAGTATCTTGAGCTTTAAAATAAGTAGGTGCAACAAGAAAAAGTAAAATGAACGAAAAGCGTAAAGCTAATTTACTCATGAATTAACCCTTTTTCTTGATAATTAGGCGTTTTCATTCAACAGTTCTACCAAAAGTTTGGATTCCGATAAATCCTCTAATATCAAGAGTATTGTCAACTTTTAACTTAATGATGCAACTATAGTTATTACCGTTTTCAGGATCGTAAATCGTTCCTTATTCCCAAACTCCATCACCTTTAAAAACAAAATCTTTGAGTATTCTATAACCTCTTAATGGAGTAGAACGAAGGGACTCATCAGGATTGTTTTTGTCAACTTTAGGTTCTTTAAGCCAAACTATTCTGCCGAAATATTTATCACCAATTTTATCAATTTTTACTCGATCTTTACCATTACTTGGCTCCCAAACTCCCAATAAGGCATCACCATTATCTTGGGCTGAAACACTAAATGTTAAAAGTAGCATTAATGAAAATAAATTTAATGTAAATAGCTTTATAAAGACGTTTTTCATATCAAAAGTTAGTTTAGGTTATTAGTTGGTATAGTGAATTTCAAACTCAAAATTACCTTCAAGACGAAGTGAAGTTTCTTCTGAATCATTGATAAAATCTGGATCTAATACCAGAAAAAATGATTTATCCAACAAATAGCTAGTTAGGTTTTTGTAGTTGGATGTTGTTAATTTCTGGCTTAAACTCGTTGGAATAGTTGGATTTAACACCGCAACAGAAATTAATAGTTGAGTAGCTGACCCGATTTGCAAAGTAATAGTTTGCAAATTTTCAGCAGTAACTGTAGTTGAGTCAGTTACAATAGATGCACTTTTTAATTTAACATCATTAATTTCAAATCCATCACCAATATCTTTTGATAAATCGATGCTTAATTCAGCAGTAGCAGAATTTGGCCCAGCATAAATCGGAGCTTCAAACTCAAAGTTGATATTGCTAACTGTAATCATTTTAAGTTCTGTTTTAGGTGAACAGCTAATTAAAACAGCTAGATATAAGAATAGTAGAGAGTAACGATGTGTCGTTTTAATTCTTGATTTTTGTTGTTTGTGAGTAGTGTCTTAGAAATGCCTTCAAAAATATTTCAAATTCAGCTCTCGCTTTATGAATAATATTTGGGTTGAGTAAAAATAAAAGTTTATGAAATGCTGGGCAGGAATAATTTATTATTAAACAAATGCTAATGTCGATTTAATCTTATTTTAATAAAATAAGCGCAATTTAGTTTAGTAAACCGTTTTAATTACACCTTTTGGTGTATTGTAAAATTGGCAATAAAACCTTTCCTTTGTGTTTTCAAAACGATAAATACATACAATATGAAATTACTTGTTTTTCTCTTAGTACTATTTCCTACATCAATTTTTGCACAACCTGCTTGGTTTTTAGAGACTTCAACTCCAGCTTTCAAAAATGATAAGGAGATTTCTTTTACTTCATCAGCTACAAGTTCGGAGTCAAATGAATTGGCAATAGCAAATGCCACTTTATCTTTTCAAACTGAGTTAAATAAAATTAGAAGTTCTTTTTATGCTTTTGTTTATAGAGATGTAAAAGCAGAAGGATTTGATTTTAACAAAGATAATTCTGTAAGTGAGAGTGATTTTTTAAAAAAATGTTACCCATTGCTTTTGAATTATGCGTTGCCATCACCAAAATGTGATAAAGTTGAAGTAAAACTTGTAAATGGTGAATATCGCGCATATGTGCGGTTTAAAGTTAATCGCTTAGAGTTGGCTAAGTCTGTAATGAATTTTATTATTGGAGATTTGGGTCCAGGAATATATACTCCATTCAGAGCGTCTTATGCCTATCGAAACTATTTTTATTAATCCAGTTTTATTAGTTGAGCGTACTCTGAAAGTTGTTTTTAGCAGAATATTCGTCGATTTCATAAGATCTGAAAGGTTGTAAACCGAAAGAATCGAATTTTCGAGCGAACTCATTAGTTTAAGTTTTCGAAGTCGTCATTTTTCAAATAAAGTAAATCTGGAGTTTGGTTAATTATTAGAATAGAACGAGTTAGATAGTGGTTAATAGGTGCGTCTATAGCACTTCGTATTAATTTACAAGTAAGCTTGATGAATCAATGATAGTTAAAACCAAGTCTTAATTTTTGACCACATTGAATGTTAAAAGAGGAAGGCTTGGTTTTTTGTTTTCTAGTTTTAAAACGTGTTTTTTTTATCAATTGATTTTTGAATGAGCTAGAATTGGGGGGCGTTTTCAATAGTTGCAAATTCAGATTGCAACTATCTTGTAACTATTTTTTCTGAGATTATTTAAATTGAAATCAAGGTTGAGCCCATTACAAAAAGTCGATTTAAGCAGATTCAACCTTTTTGATTTTGTATAATCCCCATTTTTTTTGCATTTAAATATTTTTCGGAGTAAGCACAAGGTTAAGTTTTTTTCTTAATTGTTTCGTAATTGCAGGTTATTATTTTTAAATATGGCTTAAATGAATTCATCTCGAATTAAGACTCTTTTGTACTCGAATAAAGTTAGTCTATTCACTCGATTACCATATTCTATTGGATTAAGAAGGATTTAAGTTACATATTTGGATGTTATTTTTATTAAGATTCAGTCCATATAGTGGTTGAATTTCCGTATTTTAGTTATGAAACAGCAATTTTACCCTTAAAGAAAAGAATGAGCGATACACAAACAATTGATAATATGGTATCTCAACCGTACAAATATGGTTTTGTTACAGATATTGAATACGATTATTTCCCCAAGGGACTAAATGAAGAGGTAGTTAAGGCCATTTGGGAGATTCGTAAAGAACCCGAATTTATGTTGGAGTTTAGATTAAAAGCCTATCGTAATTGGTTAAAAATGGTTGAGCCTAAACATTGGGCTAACTTGAAAATTCACGATATCGATTATGATGAGATTACCTATTACTCAGCGCCAAAAGTAAAACCTCAAATAACGAGTTTAGATGAAGTAGATCCAATCTTATTAGAGACATACGAAAAATTGGGAATTCCACTTGGTGAACAAAAACGTTTAGCAAATGTAGCCGTTGATGCCGTGTTTGATTCTGTTTCTGTTGCAACTACTTTCAGATCGAAATTAAAAGAAGCTGGCGTAATTTTTTGTTCAATAAGTGAAGCCCTTCGCGAATATCCTGAATTAGTTCAAAAATATTTAGGTTCAGTTATCCCTACAAACGATAATTTCTATGCGGCGCTAAATTCTGCCGTTTTTTCTGATGGCTCGTTTGTATATGTTCCCAAAGGCGTTAAATGTCCGATGGAGTTATCTACCTATTTCCGAATCAACAACGAAGAATCTGGACAGTTTGAACGTACATTAATTATCGCAGAAGAGTATGCAAGTGTTAGTTATTTAGAAGGTTGTACGGCACCTCAGTTTAGTACAAATTTATTGCACGCCGCTGTAGTTGAATTAGTTGCTTTAGATCACGCTAATATTAAATATTCTACCGTTCAAAACTGGTATGCTGGTGATGAAGAAGGAAAAGGCGGAATTTATAACTTTGTAACAAAACGTGGAATTTGCAAAGGTGATTTTTCAAAAATCTCTTGGACTCAAGTCGAAACTGGTTCTGCAATTACGTGGAAATATCCATCAGTAATTTTAAAAGGGGATAACAGTATTGGCGAATTTTATTCCGTTGCTTTGACCAACAAAATGCAACAAGCAGATACTGGATCAAAAATGATTCACCTTGGAAAAAACACCAGTTCGACGATTATTTCAAAAGGTATTTCTGCTGGTAAATCGAATAATAGTTATCGTGGGCAAGTGAAAATAAGTGCAAAAGCTTTCGGATCTAGAAATTATTCCCAATGTGACTCTATGTTGATTGGAAATGAATGTGGCGCTCATACTTTCCCATATATCGAGCAAAACAACTCAAAATCTAGTATTGAGCATGAAGCAACAACATCAAGAGTCGGTGAAGATCAAATTTTCTACCTCAAACAAAGAGGTTTATCCGAAGAAGATGCTATTTCCATGATTATTAATGGTTTCTGTAAAGATGTATTTGCAGAGTTACCCATGGAATTTGCCGTTGAAGCGCAGAAATTACTCGGAATTAAATTAGAAGGAAGTGTTGGATAGCTTCAAATAAATCATAGTTTTTTTTGGATTTTCATTGATTGTTTGATTAGCTAAATAGAATGTTAATGACAATGTTTATACAAAAACAAACTTCCAACTCATCCAAATTCTTAAAGAAAGCTGAATACATTCTTAGAAATAGTGCAACATTCGGTAATCTTGAGTAAAAAAATTGTAAAATAAATAAAATCAATAACGAAAGAAATATAAACGTGTTAGAAATTAAAAATCTTCATGCCAAGATAGAAGGCGAAGACATCGAAATTTTAAAAGGAATTAACCTTGTTATCCATAAAGGTGAAAAACATGCCATTATGGGTCCAAACGGTGGTGGTAAAAGTACACTTTCAAAAGTAATTACAGGTCATCCAGCTTATGAAGTAACTGAAGGCGAAATTTTATTCAACGGTGTTGATATTCTTGAAATGGATCCAGAAGATCGAGCTCGTTTAGGTCTTTTTCTTGCGTTTCAATATCCAGTTGAAGTTCCAGGTGTTTCAAATGCAACATTTTTGCGCATGGCTTACAATGCGATACAAAAATCAAACGGTAACGAAGAATTAGATCCGCTAGAATTTGACGATTATGTTCGTGAGCAATTAAAAGTTGTTGAAATGGATCCTTCATTCCTTGATCGATCTGTAAACACAGGTTTTTCAGGTGGTGAGAAGAAAAGAAATGAAATTCTTCAGATGGCTGTTTTGCAACCTAAAATGGCTGTTTTAGATGAAACAGATTCTGGTTTAGATATTGATGCTTTACGTATTGTAGCTGATGGAATTAATAAATTATTTACAGCTGATAAAGCAGTTTTAATGATTACTCATTATCAGAGAATGTTGAATTACATTGAACCTGATTTCGTTCATGTTTTAGTAAAAGGACGTATCGTTAAATCTGGTGGAAAAGAATTAGCTCTTGAATTAGAGGAGCGTGGTTATGATTGGATTTTAGCTGATGTGCCTGTTAATGGAGCCGTAAAGTAATGACACAGCAAACAAATCAATTTACTGATAATCTTAAGAAAGCGTTTGCAGCACAGACGTTTAATCAAGATTATCTAACAAGTTTCCGGGAAGCATCTCTGGAGAAATTAGCAGGGATTCCTCTACCAACTGCAAAAAACGAAGAATGGAAATTCGTAAATCTAAAAGAAATTTTTCGTTCTGAGTTCAAACCCATAAACGGTACAAAAACAGTTGATGTAAGTGCGTATTTATTGCCTGAGTCAGCTGAGACAACTTTGGTTTTTGTTAATGGCGAATACAGACCTGAGCAATCAATAGTTGGAAAATTACCACTTGGTGCTGTTATTCAGACTTTTGATAAGGCTGAGGAAAAACAAATGCACGAATTAGAAACGCATTTAGGTGCTTTTCAAACAGCAGCAGAAGATATTTTCACGACAATAAATAACAGTTTCGTTGATAATGGTGTTTTTATCTACATCCCAAAAGAAACTAAAATTGAGTCACCGATTTATATTTTAAATATCGTAACCAGAGAAGCCCAAAATGCTTTAATTACTTCTCGCTGTTTAGTTTGCGCTGATAAATTCTCTAAAGCTACTTTAATTGAAAACTTTATTGCTATCGGCGATGCAGCATATTTGAATATTCCTGTTACTGAGCTTAGTATTGCTGAGGGAGCTTCATTGAAACATTATCGAGTTCAAAGAGATAGTAAAAAAGCATATCACGTTAATAGAATTGGTACTCATTTAGAAAAAAACAGTCATTACGAATCGTATTCCATTCATTTCGGTTCAAAATTTTCACGGTCTGACGTTCGAGCTAATTTAGCTGGAAGTGAAGCCGATTGTACTTTAGACGGACTTGTACTGCTTTCAGATGAGCAAGAGTCTGATACTCATACTGTAATGCATCATCAAAAACCCCATTGTACTTCGCATCAATTACATAAAGTAGTAGTTGACGATAAATCACATTCTGTCTTTAACGGAAAAATCTGGGTGGATAAAATTGCTCAAAAAACAGATTCGTTTCAGGAAAACAGAAACATCATTTTATCAGATTTTGCACGAGTTGATACAAAGCCACAATTAGAAATTTTTGCAGATGACGTTAAATGTTCACATGGTGCAACGGTAGGACAAATGGATGATGAAGAATTGTTCTATTTAAAATCTCGTGGTTTAAACGAAACTTCTGCAAAAGAATTATTGATGTATGGATTTGCATTAGAAGTAATAGAAAACATTGAAATTAAATCTTTGAAAAAACAATTAAGTGATGTCGTTTCAGAATTCGCACAACGCTTGATTGAGCCAACACACGCATGAGTAAAACCAAAAACGTAAGCCTTCAATCTTCTTTATCAGATTCTGATATCCTAAAAATTAGGGATGAATTTCCAATATTGAATCGAGAAGTTTACGGAAAACCATTAGTTTATTTTGATAACGGGGCGTCTGCACAGATGCCTTGTGCTGTTTTTGAGCGAATTAAAGCGTATCACAGTTACGAACATTCAAATGTTCACCGTGGAGTTCATTATTTGAGTCAAACTGCTACCGATTCTTATGAAAAAGTTCGTGGAATAGTGCAAAAGTTTATTCATGCCAAACAAGAAGAAGAAATTGTTTGGACAAGCGGAACAACCGATGCCATAAATATGGTTGCGGCTTCATTGGCTCAGTTTTATTTTCAAGAAGGAGATGAAATTCTGCTCACTGAAATGGAACATCACGCAAATATTGTTTCTTGGCAGATTCATGCCGTTCCAAAAGGAGTAAAACTAAAAGTTATTCCAGTTTTGGATAATGGCGAATTAGACATGATTGCTTTTGAAAACTTATTAACTGATAAAGTTAAATTGGTTACAATGATTCATATCTCCAATGTTTTGGGAACAATAAACCCTGCCAAAGAGATGATTCAAAAAGCTCATGCAAAAGGAGTTCCAGTATTACTAGATGGAGCTCAATCAGCGCCACACACAGCTGTTGATGTTCAAGATTTAGATTGCGACTTTTTTGTTTTTTCTGCTCATAAATTATTTGGGCCAACTGGAGTCGGTGTTCTTTATGGAAAAGGTGAGTGGTTAGAAAAAATGCCACCAGTTCGTGGTGGTGGTGACATGATTCGTGAAGTTAGTTTTGAAAAAACGACGTATAATGATGTCCCGTTCAAATTTGAGGCGGGAACTCCTAACATTATAGGAGTCATTGCATTAGGTGAAGCAATAAAATTTGTAGAATCTATTGGAATTCAAAAAATGGAAGCTTACGAACACGAATTATTAGCTTATGCAACAGATCAAATAAATAAGTTAGACGGTGTTAGTATTCTAGGAAAGGCAAAACAAAAAGCATCCATTATTTCCTTTTTAATGGGAGATATTCATCCCCATGATGTAGGAACAATTTTGGATATGGAAGGCGTTGCTATCCGTGCAGGACATCATTGTGCGCAACCACTAATGACTCGTTTTGGGATACCAGCTTCAAGCAGAGCATCATTTGCGGTTTATAATACACCACAAGAAATTGATGTACTTATTAACGCTATCAAGAAAGTTCAAGAGATTTTTGCATGAGTATTCATTCTATTTATAACGATCAAATTACCTATCACAGTAAAAATCCCAAGAATTTTGGTGTGATGGAGCATCCTGATGTTACTTTTAAAGGACATAATCCACTTTGTGGAGATAGTTTTGAGTTTTATTTGAAATTAGACGCCGAAAAAAAAGTAGAGAAGATTATGTTTACTGGAAAAGGTTGTGCCATTTCAGTGGCTTCTGCATCGATGATGACAAAACTTGCGATGGGTAAGACAGAAGAAGAAGTAGATATGCTTGTGAAAGAATTTCAAGCAATGACAACTGGAAAACTAGATGTAGATACTCAAGAAAATCATCTTGGACACTTAACGGTATTCAAAAGTATTAAAGACTTTCCAGTGCGCATTAAATGCGCAAATTTACCTTGGCATACGCTTAATTCAGCTATGCACGGGCAAATTATTGCTTCAACCGAAACAGAATAAAAGGTTAAAAACATGCCAAAAATTGCAGAAATCGAACGTACTCCCAACCCAAACGCAATGCGTTTTGTATTAAAAGAGCCTATTACACGTGGTGTAACAAGAGCGTATGACAATGTTGAACAAGTAAAAGAAGATGATTCTTTTGCAAAAGCTGTATTTGAAATTCCTCATGTAATTTCTTTGTATTACGTAGATCGTTATGTAACAGTAACTCAAGATGGACACGCAGAATGGAGTGAATTATTAAGACAATTAGCCCCTCCAATACGCGAAGCAAAAGCTCAATTTGACTTAGCGGAAGATAAATCTGTTCATTTTAGTGATGAAGCTAAAAATAGTTCTGACCCAAGATTAGTTCAAATCAATGAAATGTTAGATCAACAGGTTAGACCGTATTTACTAGCTGATGGTGGTGGATTGCAGGTTTTAGGCTTACAAGACAATGTATTGAAGGTACACTATCAAGGTGCTTGTGGAACATGCCCAACATCTACAACAGGAACTTTATTTGCTATTGAGAGCATGGTGCGCAGGATTGACCCTGAAATCATGATCGAATCAATATAAATCTTTTTCATTTTAATTATAAATTTGAGTTCACTCCGAAAAGTCGATTCTGTAGGTTTACACCCTACTAAATTCTCCGAATTCGACGAATAGTTTGCTAAAAACTACTTTTCGGAGTACGCTCAAATTTTGAATTTTTAATTAAAATGAAAAATGATATCTAAATAAATTCATCTTTTTTGAATTAAAATTGCTTGAATGCAAGCAGAAAAATAGCTTATTATGGCGATTACGGTAACAGAACGTGCGGCAGAAAGAATTCGCGAAATTCGTGATACTAAAGGTTTGGCTCTCGAAACACCACTTCGAATTAAAGTCGTAGGTGGCGGTTGTTCAGGTTTAACCTATGCGTTTGATTTTGATACAGATGAGGAATATGTTGGTCAACACGATCAAAAATTTGAAAATCACGGCATTCCAATTGTTGTTGATATGCGAAGCTTTCTGTATATCGCTGGAACGGAATTAGATTTTACCGATGGTTTAAAAGGCAAAGGATTTCATTTCAATAATCCAAATGCTTCAAGAACCTGTTCTTGCGGAGAATCTTTCTCCGTGTAAATCAGCTTTTTTATGTCTTCCTCCAAAAGGAAAACGGAAAAATTGAAAAGACTAGATTGGAGGGAGAGGAATACTACGAATTACAATAAAAACTCGAACTCCAAATCAACAAATTTCCTAATTGCCGAACATAGAATTCATAAAAGCAAACGCTGAAATTAATTGAGATTAAGATAAAGTTCAATTAAATAATATAACAGAAAAGCAAAATGATAACATGGAAGCCATAATTGAAAATAAAGTCGCTAAATCTGGTTTAATTACCTTTGATTTAGAAGCTTTTTATCCGAAATCTGAGATAGTTGAATTAGACATTGCTCCATTTTTGTTTCAAGGGTTGTTACTCAAAGAAAAAGAATACCGTGAGTATTTAAGTAATTTAGATTGGAGTGTTTATTCAGGCAAAATAATTGCTGTATATTGCTCAACGGATGCTATTTTAGCTCCTTGGTCATTTATGCTTGTTGTACAACATGCTTCTGGTATTGCAAATAGAGTTTTAAAAGGAAACAAAGATGTTGTGAGAAATGTGCTTTATTATGAAGCCTTGCAACAAATCGATTGGACTCAATACACTGAAAAACGAGTGCTATTAAAAGGCTGTGGCGATAAAGGAGTTTCGGATGAATTCTACGCTTATACTACAGAAAAAATGATTCAAGCTGGCGTGAATCGTCTTATGTATGGTGAAGCCTGTTCGTTTGTCCCAGTTTATAGAAAATAAATAGAATGAAAAAAAGTACGGTTTTAGTTACAGGAGCAAGTCGAGGAATAGGGTTTACTATTGCCGAAAAATTGCTCGAATCAGGTTTTAAGATTATTGGAGTTGGGACAAACGACTCAATCAAGAAAACATTTTCTCATCCGAATTACTCAGGAATTTCTTGTGATCTTTCGAGTAAAGCAGATATAGAACAAAAATTAAAGCCAGTTTTTGATTCTGAAAATTGTCCAGATGTATTAATTAATAATGCAGGAATCGCAGAACCTTGTTCGTTTGATGTAAGTGATCAGGAGTGGGCTATTCAATGGGAAAGAACACTTCAAGTTAATTTGAATACACCTGTTCAGTTGATAAAATGGGCTATCCCGATGTGGGAAAAGCGGAAGCAAGGAATTCATATTGTAATTTCATCAAGGGCTGCTTACAGAGGCGAGACCGAGCAATATGCTTCGTATGCAGCATCAAAAAGTGGCATAATTGGCGTTAGTAAAACGATTGCTCGTGGTTTTGGTGAGCGTGGAATAACATCGTTTGCAATTGCTCCAGGATTCACCATGACTGATATGTTAAAAGAAGCCATCCCGGTTTATGGTGAAGACTATATGAAACGTGAAAATGTATTAGGTGAAATTGCACCGACTGATGATGTTGCTGATGTATGCGTTCTGTTATCACAAGGAAAATTAAAACACATGACAGGGCAGACATTTCATATTAATAGTGGTTCTTATATGATTTAATTGTGTTGATATTTTTTAATTAAACTGTCGGTTTTAAGTTCCTCTTAGTAATTGATTAGAATGAAAGTATCGGTAAGCAATTAATTTTCAGAATCACAAAATTGAACCCACACCTGAAAGTCAATTTTGTCGGTTTTTACGTATTCAATTGGTCTGAAATTGAAGATTATTTTACAGATTCATTTCCGGAAGAGAATAAAAATTTGGTTAATAATAAAGTGAAAATAATTTTCTAAACTGATTTTAGGTTATGTATTATGTATAAATTTGTATAAAAACACTTTATGGTATTGCAAATGACTATATAAAAGAATGAAATTAATTTTTTTTCATGAAATCAATGTCTAAAGTATTATTAGTACCGAATGCTCAATCGCATTCATCCCCACCTCAACCCCCTTTAAAATTCTTGCATCTTTTTTAGCATTTTGGTCTGAAGTAAAAAAGAGGGAGTTTTTTATTTTAAATTGTACTCAGGACATTAGCTTATTATCTAGTAATATAATCTTTAAAAATTGAACAAATTTATGTCGGAACTCACAAATCGCAAAAAAGCACATGTTGAGTTAACTGCTTCTGGGAAAGCTAGTTATGATTATTCGACTGGTATGGAATCAGTTCAATTTAGGCATGAAGCTTTACCTGAATTAAACCTAAGTGAGATTTCAACAGAAGCGGTTTTGTTAAATCGAAGCTTTTCAATGCCATTATTTATTTCGAGTATGACGGGCGGTTATCAAGGTGCAATAGCTGTAAATGAATGGATTGCAGCTGCTTGTGAGCGTTGGAATTTACCATTTGGAGTTGGGAGTCAGCGTGCTATGTTAGTTGATTCAGCTCAAACTGAGTCATTTAGTATTGTTCGAAAAACGGCGCCAAGCGCATTTATTGCTTCAAATATCGGAGCCTGCCAATTAATAAAAGACACAGAATTAGCAGATATTCAACGAATAATTGATTGTATTGAGGCTAATGCCTTAATCATTCATCTGAATCCACTTCAAGAATTGATGCAAACTAAGGGTGATACTGATTTCAAGGGAATTTTAAAACAAATTGAGTTTCTTTGCTCAAGCTTAACTATTCCAGTGATTGTAAAAGAAACGGGAGCCGGAATTCATCAAAGAACGGCTCAAAAATTGGTTGAAGTTGGAGTACAGGTTATTGATGTTGCAGGCGCAGGCGGAACGAGTTGGGCAAAAGTAGAAAATTTACGAAAAGTTGAATCTGAGCAGTATAGCCCATTTAATAATTGGGGAATTCCTTTAAAAGATTGTTTGGATTCGTTTAAAGGAAGGAACAAAAATGAGTATCAATTAATTGCATCAGGTGGGTTGAAAAATGCACTCGATTGTGCAAAATCAATTGCTTTAGGGGCAGATTTTACGGCAACGGCTCAACCTATCATAAAAGCTTTAGTTGATGGAGGAGAAGAGGCATTGGAAGTTTTGTTGCAAAAATGGCATCAAGAACTTAAACTAGTTTTACTTTTAACGGGATGTGGAAGTGTAACAGAGTTAAGTCGTGATAAATTGATGTTAGTTTAAAATCGGATATTCTTAAGATTTATTTAAGTGTTGTTCTTTTTTTAATGCAAATTTTCATTTCTTTTTTGCATCCAATACGTTAATATAGTTAATTAAAAGCTGTCTAATATCGTTCTCTTTTGGATTATTGGGGTCAACGACTACATCTAAATACTTGAAATCTTTCACCCATTCCAAATTAGCTTCGCTTCCAGAAGACATAAAATCGGTAAGAACCACTTTGTAAGAAGTTTTTTTTGAAAGCTTCTTTCCATTTATCATATAGGTATTATTTTTAAAACTAACTCCAGAAGTTTGTAAATAACCACCTATTCCAATATTTTTTATAAGACCGATATGGAGCATTTTTTCTAATTCAGCTCCTGTAATGGTAGTTTGAACTATTTTTCCACCAAAAGGTAAAATTCTAAAAATATCAGGAAGCGTTATCATTCCAGTTATTTTATCATCAATACGAATAGAACCGCTATTTATAATGGCAATATCAGCATTTTTTGCTGCATATTTCATTGCATTTGCAATTAAATTTCCCAAATTAGTTTGTTTAAATCGTACGCTACTTTCAAGTCCATCTAAAATACTATCCGATTTTGTAACTACTTTATTGTTATCAAACCCAAGTCTTTCCATATTATTCTGTGCAATTGAGAGCCACTTTTGAACCACTTCATTCGTTTTATTCTGAAAAGGAATAAGATCAGTAACTTGTTTTAGTTCAGATTGAAGTATAAGTTTTTGGGTTTGAAAATTATAGCTGAACGTATGAATATAAATTGATTTTGCGTTGGCATCCGCTTTCGTCACTTTATTAAACTCTGCGTTTATTTCCATATTAGTGTGATCATGACCGCCCATAATTAAAGGTACAGAAGGGTAGAGCTCTGCTAATTTCTTATCGTCAGAAGCTTCTAAATGAGTAAGAAAAACGGTGATATCAGATTCGTTATTAACACTTGGGAATACTCGTTTTACAGCTTCAAATGGATCTTCATAGGCAACATAAGTAGCTTTATTAAAAGGCAATGTTACAGAAAGAATTCCAATTTTAATGCTTTGCCCAGAATCATTTGTCAAGGTTTGAATTAGGTATTCAGGAAAAGGCTCAAATCCATTTTGACTATGTTTTCCAAATGGAGTAAATCCATCGGCAGTTTTGGTATTAGCGCTAGTCCATTTAAAAGAAGAAGCATTTATTCTTTTGTACAAAGCTATTTCAGGAATATCGAATTCGTGATTGCCAAAAGTTACTAAATCAATTCCCGCAGCATTCATAGTTTCAACTACGTGCATTCCATAAATACGTTCACCAAGTTCTTCGTTTTTTAAGGTTCCAATAAAAGAAGGACTTAAAAAATCACCTGCTAGGACAGTAAAAACAGGTTTGCAAGAAACTTTTAGTGAATCGATTAACCAAGCAACTCGTGCTAAACCGCCATTTTTTCCATTGTTAATAGGAGCAATTTCATAAACATCGTTAAGTTGAACAATATAAAATTCAAAATCATTTTGATTGCTTGAACAAGAGACTAGTAGAAAAGTGATAAAAAGTAAAAAAAAACGTGTTTTCGTAATCATCTGTTATACTTTTGAAATGAAATAGATATCATTTACAAATTTACGGTTTAATTTTGTTTTCAATAAACTAGAATAAGTTATTGTGGATTTTTTAGTAATTACATAAAAAGGAGAGTCGCTCAAAATCAGACTTCAACATCTATTCAATATCACGTTGATTAAAAAGAATGAGTATTTCAATTGATATTCTTTTAAAAATAATTGAGGCATTTAGAACAAAATCAACAGTAACAATGCCAACTTCTGAAAGTCGAATAGATCAGTTTGCGCTGATCCAAATCCTGCGAATCCACCGATTAGGTTACTGAAAACTACTTTATAGAGAAAGCTCATTAAAAGGATTCACTGAAATCCGAAATAGTCTAATAGGTTTGTTGGCAATGAAGAATTGAAAATGTAAGATTTTAAAAATTAACCATAAAGCATTACCCAAATCAAAGCATATTAACAAACCATTAAAGTTTTTAAGTAGAGAAAGGCAACGGGTTAAAATAAGTATATTTGGAGACAAAAAGGGTTTGAACGGAATCGTATGTATTACAACAAACAGAAAACAGGATAACCCAAAATCAACCTTAAACACCATATAAAATAAACATGAAGTTAAGTTCAACAATTAACTTAAAATCATTATTTGCTCTATGTAGCATACTTTTTTCATTGTCATTGACAAATTTATCGGCACAAGGTATTACAACATCTTCAATCAATGGAATTGTAATTACCACTGATGGTGAAGAATTAGCAGGGGCAAATGTCATTGCAATTCATACACCAACAGGAACAAAATATGGAGCGGCAACAACAGCAAATGGAGAATTTAGAATTCCTAACATGCGAGTTGGTGGTCCTTATCGAATTACAGCAAGTTATATAGGTTTTGAAAATCAAGTAATAGAAGGAATTACGTTGAGTTTAGGTAATACTGAACGTGTTAAATTCACCTTACAAGTAGATGATTTAGCATTGGAAGAAATTGTAGTTTCGGTAACTGGATATGAAGACAAATTATTTAACTCCGACAAAACAGGAGCTGGAAATAACGTTGATCCCACAAAATTAACCGCATTGCCAACCATTTCAAGAAGTGTAAATGACTTTACTCGTGTTGTTCCACAAAGCAATGGAACAAGTTTCGCAGGGCGTGATAATCGCTTCAATAATTACACAATTGATGGAAGTATCTATAATAATAACTTTGGTTTAGGAAGTGCACAGTTTGCTGGTTCTAATCCAATTAGTTTAGATGCTATTGAAGAAATACAAATCAATTTAGCTCCATTTGATGTCCGTTTAGGAAGTTTTACAGGAGCAAGTGTAAATGCCGTTACAAAAAGTGGTTCAAATACATTTAAAGCAACAGGTTACACTTATTATAGAAATCAAGATTACCAAGGCTTAAAAATTGGTGAAACTGAATTTGAAGTAACAGATGCTTACAATCAAATTTTTGGTGTATCTGTAGGTGGACCGATAATTAAAGACAAATTATTCTTCTTTGTGTCAGTAGAGCAAGAACAAGCCTCAGCACCTGGCGATAATCGTTTAGTAGCAACAGCTACAAGACCTGCAGATGGTTTAACAGTTTCTCGAGTAACTAAAGATCAAGCTGAATTTGTTCGTACACAATTGAAATCGATTTATGGATATGAAACGGGAGATTATGAAAATATTTCTTTTGCAAATGAGGCTCTTCGTTTCAACATGCGTTTAGATTGGAATATAAATGATCGACACAAAGCGATGTTCCGTTATAATCGTTTTAGCAGCGTTCAAGATCAATTAGTAAATGGCAACTCTATTAGAGGATTTCCAAGTATAGATAGGTACAGAAATACCAATCGTTTTGGTCCTGAAGCCTTAACATTTGCGAACACGCATTATTCAGTAGATAATATTATTGAGTCTTATGTTGCTGAGTTAAACTCTAATTTCGGCTCAAATATCTTTAATAGTTTGAATGTTTCTTTTAACTCGGTTACAGATCCTAAAAGAAGTGTTCCTGCTGGTCAAACGTTCCCGATGATTGAAGTTATTCAACAAGATGGAGCAGGCGTTAATCAGTATTTTTTAAGTGCTGGGAACGAATTATTTACAGTGGGTAACTTATTAGAAAATGATGTATTTAGCATTACGAACAGTACCATAATTTCATTAAATCAACATACCATTACAGCTGGTTTAAGTTATGAATATATGTCATTTGCCAATGCATTTAATCCAGTTTGGAACTCATGGTATCGTTATGCTTCTTATGATGATTTTGTTGCTTCTGTAATTAACAAAGATTTAACGGTTCTGCCATCACACTTTGCCGTTGGTTATTCTTATGATGCCGCTAACCCAAATGCACTTCCATTAGATGAAGTGAATTTCTCTCAGTTTGGTTTTTATGTTCAAGATGAATTTCAAATCAATAAAGACATAAAAGTTTATGCTGGTTTACGTATAGATTTACCAATGTATCCAAACGATTTGCCAAGAAACGAACTAGTTGAGAGCTTAAATCTTAACATCCCAAATCCAAGAAATACATCAGAAACCATTTCTCCTGATGTTAGCAAGTTGCCAGGAGTGAATCCTCTATTCTCACCAAGACTTGGTTTTAACTGGGATGTAAAAGGAGATAGAAGTTTCCAAGTTCGTGGCGGTACAGGCTTATTCTCTGGTCGTTTACCTTTTGTTTGGATATCAAACCAAGCAAATGCAAATGGTGTAACTCGTGGTCAAATAGGTCTCTACGCTGCTGATTGGGGCGTAAATGGCAATCCAGCATGGACTGGTTTCCAAGCAGATCCTAATGTATATCGTCCCGATCCTGCAACAGTTAGTGCTGTTGTTCCTTCACAAGTAAATATTACAGCAGATGATTTTGCCTTGCCACAAGTTTGGAGAACGAATTTAGCTGCAGATTTCAAATTACCTTATGAAGTTAGAGCAACTGTTGAAGGGATTTATTCTAAAGATTATAACAGTCCTCTATCTGTCAACTTAGCTAATCAAGCTACTGGTAGTGTTGCAAAAATTGGTGGAAATGATTATCCATTATACTCAACAAGTGTTCCTGGTAACCCCGTTGGATCATCTTTACGAGAAATTTATTATTTAACCAATATTGATATGGGATCTTATGCTTCCTTGACTCTTGAATTGGAAAAATATTGGGATTTCGGCTTGTACACACGTTTAGCTTATACAAGAAGCCAAGCTCGTGATTATGGTTTAATAGGTGGGTCACAAGCTCAGTCATTATGGCCAAATGCTGTTGCGTTTGATCGTAATAATCCTGAAGAAGGATTCTCACGTTTTGATCAACCAAATCGTATCATTGCAGAGGTTAGCTTTAATTCAAGCTCATTAGACTTTATCTCTGAAGCTTTAAACACAAATATCTCCTTGATTTATGTTGGTGGTGAAGCAGGTCGTTTCAGTTATACTTACTCAGGTAATTTTGGTGATGGTTCAGGTGTTCGCTTAATGTACATCCCAAAAAATGAAACGGATGCTCAATTAATAGATATCGTTTCAGGTGGTAATGTAGTGATGACTGCTGCTGAACAATGGGCAGCTTTGGATAAATACATTAGTCAAGATGAGTATTTAAGTGAAAACAGAGGTTCAATATCTGAACGTAATGGTGGTATTTTACCATGGTTACATCGTTTTGATGTTCGAATTGCTCAAAATATTGGACTTCCAAAATTCAAAGAGCACAAATTCCAATTAACCTTAGATATCTTAAACTTTGGTAACATGATTAATGATGAGTGGGGTGTAACAACTACTGCTGCTCAAAGAAATCTATTAAACTACCGTGGTGTTGATGCTAGCGGAAATGCTCAGTTTACCTTAAATTATATTTCGGGTACAAGTGATGTTCCAACTAAAACATCTCGTGAAATTTTTGACCTAAATCAAACTTGGAGAGCTCAAATCGGATTTCGTTATTTATTTAACTAATCAGATTCTGACTTAAGAAACTAAAAAGCCTCCATTTATCGAAGATAAATGGAGGCTTTTTTTATAATTTGATTCGAGACTGAAGTCTTGGATTAACATGCAAAAAAGAGACTTAGTCTCATTTCAAATTTATAGCGACAGCGTCCACGCTGGTGCTTCATAAAAAAGAGTAAGCGTCTTCGCTTATAACAAAATTTGAAACTCTGCAAAACTCGAAATTAAGAGTTTAGTAACTCAAGTAGTGATTTTGCTTAATTCTGAGTTTAAAAAAGGATGTCAGCGAGGACGCTACCGTTAATTTTTTAGGCACCTGCGAGGACGCAGTCGCCATGATTCCTGCAACAAATAAAGGAGAGTTTTTGGCTCTCCCTAGTGAATAAATAAAAAATCAATTCTTACTTCTTAACTTCGAATTCAATTGTACTTTCAGCTTTTCCTACTTTGAATTGGATTTGGTATTTCCCGATCTCTAGAAATTCTTTCTTTCCGTCTTTTTCGTTCCTAACTAAATTCCAGTCATATTCATTATATCCCGATTTAGAATTAATTTCCCAAGATTTTAATGTTTTTGGCTTTTTGTCTGATGATAGTACTTTTATTTCAACAGATGCTGATTCAGCGGTATAATAAGGAAGTGTTACTTTTGGCATAAATGCAGGTGTGAATTTGTTTCTTTCTACACCCCAACGACTTGAAAATCGTACTGATTCAACTTTATAGGCATAAATCTTAGTTTCAAGTCCAGCTTTTGCTATTTCATGAATTGGTTCTAAATCCATCACATAGATGCTTCTTCCATGTGTTGCTATCACTAAATCTGATTCACGAACTTGTTCTATCATATCATAAACTGCTACATTCGGAATCGAATTTGGCATCGATTGCCAGGTTTTTCCTTTGTCAAAACTCATAAATCCACCATGATCAGAACCTGCAAACAATAAATCTGGATTTTTAGAATCTTGTAAAACAATGTTTATTGGCTGATAGGGAAGCCCTTCGCTAATTTTTGTCCAAGTTTTTCCTTTGTCTGTTGTCATGTATGCATAAGCCGCAAAATGATCGTAACGATAACCTGTTAAAGACACAAAAGCGGTGTTTTTGTCATGAGATGAAACCGTGATTTTGCTCACCCACATTTTTTCAGGTAAACCGTTGTTCATTTTATTCCACGTTGCACCACCGTTTTCACTTAAGTACACCTTTCCATCATCCGTTCCGACCCAAAGGAATCCAAACTCAAAAGGAGATTCTGCAATTGATGTAATCGTAGAATAAGGCACATTTCCTTGAGGAGCGTAATTCGTCGTTAAATCAGGGCTGATTTCAGTAAATGAAGTTCCACGGTTCATGCTTCTCATTAACATCTGAGAACCCATATAAACAACATCAGGGTTGTGTGAGCTCAATATTACGGGAGTATTCCAATTGAAACGGTACGCAGGTTTGCCTATATCGTGTTGTGGTGTTATGTATTCACGCTCATTTTTGGCTAAATCGATTCGATAATAGTTTCCGAATTGGAAACCTGTATAGATCAATTTATTATTGGTTTGATTTACCGCAACGTGCATTCCGTCTCCGCCCATTAAGCGTTCCCAATTGACTGTTTTATTCGGAACACTTTTCGAAGATCCATAAAAAACGCCATTATCCTGAAGTCCACCATAAATATTATAGGTTTTTGCTTGATCAACATTTACTGTATAAAATTGTCCAACAGGAATATTGTTTTGATGATTCCATGTTTTAGTTCCATCAAAACTTGTGTAGATACCGCCATCATTTCCTAGAAGAATATGATCGCTATCGTTAGGGTTTATCCATAAAGCTTGATGATCTACGTGAACTCCAGAATGATCAACTCGTTTCCAAGTTTTTCCACCATCTTTAGAGTTTAACATTGGAACTCCCAAAACATACACATCATTGTCATTCGATGGATTTACTCTGATTTCACCAAAATAATATCCATAAGTGAAATAAACGCCGTCTAATTCATAGGAATTAACTTTATTCCAGTTTGCTCCAACATCATCTGTGCGATAAACTTCTGCACCTGAAACTTTTGTTTCAAACAAAGCATCATTCGCATTTCCACCATAATTGGCAATATCTTTTCCTGAATACAAACCTGCTTTTACATCTTTTTTGATTTGTTCAGCGGTGTATTTTTCAGGATAATTATTTTTTTTTAAATAAGTTGCGAGTTTTTTATCATCTAATTTTTGAATATCAGAAACAGACATTTTTTCGAAATCAACAGCATATAATTTGTCTTTATCTTTTTTGACATCTGTTTTTGTTTCTTCTAAATTGTCAATTAGTGCATAAACGATATCTGGGTTTGTTTTACTGATATCTAAACCGATTCTTCCAGTGAATTTACCAGTTGGTAAACCTTGTGTTTGTTTCGTCCACGTTTTTCCGCCATCTACGGATTTATAAATCGCAGAACCATTCCCACTACCATCAAAGTTCCAAGCTTGACGAATTCTTTGCCAACTTGCAGCATAAAGAATGTCAGGATTTTTAGGATTTACCACTAAATCAATAACGCCTGTGCTGTCATTAATAAACAATGTTCTTTCCCAAGTTTTACCACCATCAGTCGTTTTGTAAACGCCACGTTCGCCACCAGTTGAATACAAAGGTCCAATTGAGGCAACCCAAACGGTATTGTTATCAGTTGGATGAATTACAATTCTTCCGATGTGTTGAGAATTGCCTAAACCCATGAATTCCCAAGTATTTCCTTCGTCGGTTGTTTTATAAACTCCGCTTCCAGCATAACTTGACCGAGATGAGTTTTTTTCTCCTGTTCCAACCCAAATGATTTTTTCATCTGTAGGAGATAAGGCTATGTCACCGATTCCTAAAGCATCAATATGATCAAAAATTGGTTTAAAACTTGCGCCATAATTTTGTGTGACAAAAACGCCACCTGATGCGAAACTTGCATAATATTTTTTTGGGTTCTTAGTGACAGCAAAATCACTTACGCGTCCACTCATTACCACCGGACCAACAGATCGAGGAGATAACTGATTGAATAAACTATTTTTTTGAATGGTTTCTTGTTTTAAAAATCCATTCATATAATCATCTGATTTACTCGCTTGTTGAGCATCGGTTCGTTGAGTTCCCCATGAAAAAAGGAGGGAAAGCGAAATTACAGAAAGGGCAGTAGAATGCTTCATAGAATTGTATTTCATTTAATGAAAACTGAGTTATAAAATGTTCCAAATCATCGGAACTGAATTACCAATCAAAATCGTACACTTAATAATTTATCAATTCTTTTCTAAGAATGATGATTTGATGCTAAATTAGGAATGCTGAATAAGTTTGAAATCAAAACCATTCAACACACTAAAAGTTGAGTTGAACAATTTAGTTTAGTGCAAACTTTTTTGATTGGGATTTTGAACTGAGATAGTATAAAAAATAGGTGAGGTAATTCTCAAAAAGTTGTAAATCTGGAGTTAAATCAGAAAAATAAAACAAAAAAAGCTGTGGCTTAAACCATTTTTATCAGTTCAAATCCCGTTTCTAGCGCCAGCGTCCACGCTGGTGCTTCATAAAAAAGAGTAAGCGTCCTCGCTTACAACAAAACAAAACTCTGAACTAAGCATTTGCAATAAATGAGATTTCGAGTTGTGCAAATTTCTGCGTTTAAAATGGATGTCAGCGTGGACGCTGACTTTAATTTCATAAGCACCTGCGAGGACGCTTCGCTATGATTTTGGTCGCTTTGCTTCCCGTTTCTAGCGCCAGCGTCCACGCTGGTGCTTCATAAAAAAGAGTAAGCGTCCTCGCTTACAACAAAACAAAACTCTGAACTAAGCATTTGCAATAAATGAGATTTCGAGTTGTGCAAAGTTCTGCGTATAAAAAGGATGTCAGTGTGGACGCTGACTTTAATTTCATAAGCACCTGCGAGGACGCTTCGCTATGTTTTAAACAAAAAAAAAGCCGTCTCTTAAATCAAAAGGTTTTAGAGACGGCTTAAAAACAAGAACTAAAAAATGATTTTTACTTTAGTACTTTAAATGTCTTCACAGCAGACGAACTTGCTTTTTTATCACCGGCAATATTTTCTTTTTTAGCAGGATATTTTACGCCATTGTAATCAGTCCAATCCAAGAAATTTTCAGTTACCATCATAGCTTCACCACTCATGGGATTCACTTGAGAGTACATTAATTTAGCAGGTAAGGAAGTTTTTTCATCTAATAAAATAGAATACGCTTGATCTGCATTAACTGAGATCTTTAAATATTCAACTCCATCAACAGCTTCTTTTCCTGTATAAACTGCATCAAGATTCATGTAATTCATTGCTAAGTATAAAGGATTACGATGAATGTCAGCTTTCATCATACTGATTTGTTGTGGTGGTAAAGGCTGAGAATTTGGCCCCATTACCATACTTCCTGTGCTTCCTTCTACAGTCATAGTCATTTCACCTTGAGGCGCTGAAATAACAACTTTCAAGTTTTCAGGGAAAGTTACAGTCGATTTTGTTCCCATAGTCATGGATCCGCCAGGAATGCGTTCATTGAATTGTGTTGTTTCATTTTCCGCTTCAAATCCTGAAACAGAAATAGTTGAACCTAAAATCGCCTTAGACATATTGCCTAATAACTCTTTTGCTTTTCCAGCATCGCCTTTAACTTCAGCTTTTTCCATTCCTGGAATTGGAATCGTAATATCAATTTCGTTTACTTTTCCGAAGCGATTTAATTGATCACCGATTTCGTTTTTGTTACCAACTACTAAAATTTCAAGCCTATCTGGTTTTAGATATTTTTTAGCAATGCGTTGAATATCAGCAACAGTAGTTTTTTTCACGCCATCAATGTAACGATCAAAAGCATCTTTTGGCTGACCCAAAAAGTCATTATTCAATTTTTCATACAAAATTTTTGCAGGACTATCGTAACGGAAAACGGTAGAATTTAAGATTCTGTTTTTTGCATCTTCTAATTCTTTTTCCGTTACCGCTTCGTCTTGTAGGCGTTTAATTTGAACAATAATGGCATCAATAGCATCGGCAGTTGTTTCACTTTTGGTCATTACACCCGCGTAAAAGCGACCTTCGTAAGAAATGTTTCCTTCAACAGCGCCGTAAACACTGTAGGCCAGACCTAAATCAGTACGAACTGATTGCATCAATCGTCCAGAGAATCCACTGGAAAGAATTTCGTTCATCAACTGAAGACTTGGAAAATCATCGTTTCTCTTGGTTGCTAAATGTCCCAAAAATACAGCAGACTGATTCACATCTTCTTTATTAATAAAGTTGATACTTTTCTTGAAGGTGTACTTAATTTCAGGATAATTTGGCTTGTTTTGTTTTCCTTTAGGAATGGATTTTAATGCTTTTTCGATTTTCTTTTTCATGTCTTTTGCATTAAAATCGCCAATTACAGCAACATACATGTTCGAACCAACAAATACGGATTTATGAATTGTAATCAAATCTTCGCGAGTTACGGCATCGATAGTCGCCATTTCTTCCATTCGTCCATAAACAGAATTCGGTCCATAAATTAAACGCTCAAATTCACGATCTGCTATGGATTGAGCATCTTCATTTCTTCTTGAAATCGAAGATTTTGTTTGTTTTTTAGCTAAGTCAATTTTGTCTTGTGGGAATGCTGGGTTTTTAATCACATCAACAAAAACAGGAATTAACGCATCAAAATCTTCTTTTAACACACTCATTGATGCGCTACTTGATGCGAATCCCATGTATGTTTCAATCGAAGCTGCTTTGTTTTCAAGCAATTCATTAAGTTTATCAGCAGGGTATTTTTCAGTACCGCCAGAACGCATTACTGTTCCTGCAATTCCAGCAACTCCTATTTTATCATCAGAAGTGAAAATATCACCACCATAAATCGTTGCACGAACTGAAATAAGAGGTAACTCTTTGTTTTCAACTAAATAATAACGGATTCCGTTTTTACCAGTAAATTCAGTGATTTTTGGAATGTTAATTTTCCCGATTTCAGGAAACGTTAATTGATCATGTTTTTTTTGAGCGGAAACTGAAAAGGAAAGAGATAATCCGACCGTTAAAAACAGTAAAAAACGAAAAGATTTCATACTTGATGTTAAATTAATTGCTCTCATTATTTCGCCTCCGCAGTTTCAGTTGCAGCAGGTTTATGGATAATTCCTACAGTACGATTCGATTTAATAAGATAGGTTTGAGCAACTCGTTGAATATCTGCTAGCGTAACAGCTTGTAATTCATCGGTTTCTTTAATGAATGCTCTCCAGTCGCCATAACGAATTTCCGCAGTCGCTAAAGAAATAGCTAAGTTCATATTTGAACCTAAAGATCTAATTTTAGAAGCACGTGCATTTGTTTTTGCACGAACTAATTCTTCTTCTTTAATATTGCCGTTTTTAACTTTTTCAATTTCTTCGGCAATTACGTCTTCAATCTGAGTTAACTCAACACCTTGATTTGGAATAGCGTAGGTTAAGAAAAGAGGAGAGAAGCGGTCGCCTGGAAATCCATTAAAAGCACCAACGGTTAAAGCCAATTGTTTTTCTTCAACCATAGTTTTGTATAAACGAGAAGTACGACCACCAGATAAAATGGAACTCATTAAATCCAAAGCTTTTGAATCATTGTGATTAAACCCAACGGTGTGATAACCTTGTAAATACCAAGGCTGCGTATTCTCTTCCATTACAAAACGACGTTCGCCACGTTGTTTAGTTTCTTTAGTCATGACTTTTGGAACATGATTTCCAGCAGGAATGTCACCAAAATAGGTCTGAGCTAATTTTTTAATTTGATCAGGATACACATCACCTGCAACTGCAATCACTAAGTTTGAAGGAACATAAAAAGTTTTGAAAAACTCTTTTGCGTCTTCAACGGTAGTTGATTCAATATCTGAAGGCCAGCCAATTCCAGAAACACCGTAAGGATGAGAAGTGAAAGCAACAGCTAAGAATTCCTCAATTAATCTACCGATTGGTGAAGAATCTGTTCTCATACGACGCTCTTCTTTAACAACGTCTTTTTCCACAAAGAATTCACGGAAAACGGGATCTTTGAAACGTTCAGCTTCTAAATTAAACCATAATTCAGCTTTGTTAGATGGTAAACTATAATAGTACATCGTTTGATCTGAGCCGGTAGAAGCATTTAAACCAACGCCACCTTCACGGTCAATAATTTGTGAAAACTCATTGTTTACAACAAATTGTTTTGCAGAATCTTGAGCTGCTTTAAACTCAGCCCAATAGGCGTTCATTTTTGCAGAATCGACAATAGCTTGAGATTTTTCGTTCAGCCATTTTTTATATAAATCTTCAGTTTGATCTAACCAATAGGCTTCTTTTGTAGCATCTTTGGTACCGATATAAGTTGAGCCTTTGAAAGCCATGTGCTCGAAAATGTGAGCAATACCACTTTTACCAATTGGTTCGTCAACGCTTCCTGCGTTAACATAGGTTAAAAAGCTGGCAACGGGAGCATCGTGACGTTCAATAACAATAACTCGTAAGCCATTGTCAAGAGTGAATTTAGTTACTTTTTTCTCAAACTCTTTCAGGTTTTGCGCATGTGAAACGCCAAATCCTGATAAAGTAAAAGCAAGTAGAAGTAAACCGAGTTTTGATTTCATTTCGCTTGAATTAAAATTACTATTTATGTTTTAAGAGACCTAAATTTAGTGTTTTTAGAATTAGTAAGGAATTAGAATTTGTGGGGTGATGTTTAAGTAAGGGTTTTAATAAGAAATGCGTTCTTAAGTTTATCCCATTTGGCCCATTTTGGCGCGAGTTTATAAACTCGTGCCTTTTTGCATCTTCAGGCGCATGTTTTGAAACATAGCCAAGTAAAATTTTAAGCATATACTCATATCATTTTAACCAAAGCCAAAATTCAACATCAAATTAATGATTGATTAACTTGAATTGATTCAGTTAGAATAAAAAGGAAATTTAAAACTGAAGAATAATTACTCAAATCATTAGTTTAAACCCAGAATTATTTGATTTTTTTGGATTAAGTTAAAGTCCTGGAAAAAGTTTTAAAAACAAAATCTACTAAAAAGGTTTACCAACAGTTAAAAAGGATGGCAAAAAAAACGAATGTTCCCGATTTAAAAAAGTTTTCTGGAATAGTTCAACTAAAAGAAGACCTAGCAGAGTATCAAAAGAAAATCCGAAATGAGGCCTCCAAACAATTTGCTTAAATGGATTTAAACGAATGGTAAAATAGCATTCGATAACCAATCTAATTAAGAAGTAATATCTTCAATAAATATCATTTTCTTTGACTTATATTTAAAACATGACTCTAAAGCTCACAACAGGTTTCTTCTCCCAATCTTTCATTGAAACTACCGAATGATAGACTTTTGAATTATCCATAACCCAAAATCGATTGTGTCTTCACGCAAATTGTTTTAAAGTTAACCAGCCATATTGTTCATTGGCTGTTTCTACATCTAAAGTCAGAATGGAATCTAACAATTTGGATTCTATAAACTACTTTTCGATTTACTGGGCTTTTTCAGTATCAATAATCTTAACTAGCCAATCTGTCATATCATCTAGATAGGTTTCTACAATTGTCCAAATAATTTCATTATCAATCCCAAAGTAATCATGAACAATACGATTGCGAAATCCACGAATTCTATTCCATTCAATTTCTGGGTTTGAATTTCTAAAGTCAGGGTCAATGCGATTAGCTGCTTCTCCAATTATCTCGAAATTCCGAACTACCGCATCAATCGTCTTTTCATCCGACAGAAAGGAATCAAAATCAAGATCTTGAGTATATCTCTTAATCTTTAATGCAGATTGAAGCATATCATCCAATAAAAGTAAGGTATCTCGTTTAGACATAAATTAAATCAGAATCGATTTCCTCTAAATACTTTTCTTTAATGCCTTTTTTAGAAACCAAATCCACCTTGAATCCAACAATGGTTTCTAATTCTTCAGCTAAATCAATAAATCTAATACCAATTCTGTCTGAAAATTCAACAAGAATATCTAAATCGCTGCATTCATTTTGTTCCTTACGAGAATAAGAACCAAAAATAGCCATTGATTTTAAAGGGTAATCATTAAATAACCTTTTCTTATGAATACCTAAAGTGCTTTTAATTTCTTGTACTGTTTTCATATTCTAAAAGTACCATTTTTTTATCAATCCAGAAAAAATCAAATGAAGAGTCCACTCCGAAAAGTCGATTATGTAGGTTTACACCCTACTAAATTCTCCGAATTCGACGAATAGTTTGCTGAAAACTACTTTTCGGAGTACGCTCAATGAATGAATGTTAATCGATTACTGAAAAGTCAAAGCAGTAGTATAATTGTTCAAATTGTGACAAAGATGTTTCAAATTAAATAAATTCAACTCTTTATATGAATAAACTTCTAAGACGAATAAGAAATCTGATTCAATATACTTCCCAACTGAACTAACATCCATTTTCGAAAAAGCAAACCATGGTTCGACAGGGCTCACCACATGCTTTTTGCCCAAATCTTTAAGAGAAGCACCCAAATGATAGACTTCTGTATTATCCACAAGTAAGAATCTGTCGTGACTACAAGCAAATTGCTTTAAAGTAAATCCACCAAATTGATCATTGACTTTTTTTACATCTAAATCAATTTTAGCATCCGATTTTTTCGAGAGAAGAAGAACAGATACATCAAAATGTTTTTTTGCTAAATGAGTCAGTGTTGTTTCATCAATGTAATTATCAATGAGAATGAGCGATTTTTTGGCAGATCGAATAATTTTGGAAGCAAGTTCATAAGCATCGAATATTTGTCCGTCGAAGAAAACGCCTTGAGTTGGTAATTGATTTGTTTTTAATTCTTGATGAATTTCTTTCATTTTATTCGTCAAATTCTCAACCGTCTTTTCTATTCGGTTCATTCTTTGATTAAGAGCATATCCTTTCAATAAATAATCTTTTAGCACGCGTGTTGCCCATATTCTGAATTGTGTACCTTGTTTAGATTTTACTCGATAGCAAACAGAGATAATTACATCTAAATTGAAGTATTCAACAAGGCGTTCAACCGCTCTATCACCTTCATTTTGAACAGTCGCAAATTTTGCGACAGTTGTCTGATCTTCCAACTCTCCTTCAGAGAATACGTTATTTATATGCTTACCTATAGTTTTTACATCTCTACTAAATAAAGCGGAAATTTGCTGCCTATTAAGCCCAACAGATTCATTTGCAATCCGAACTTCAATTAGTGATTTAAGGTCGTTTGCTTGATATAAAACAATTTCGTTTTTCATATATAATTGTTGTTATGGTTGATTAATAATCAAAAGGCTCAATTTTTTATTGAATCACTTCTAAGAACTGATGAAAGTTTGGTGGCTCTGTGTTCTGTAAATGTGATTGGAGCTCGCCTAAAACCCATTTTGTCTGGATTTGACATTGCAATTTGTGATTTCCAACCTTCAAATTCAGCGTCGTTAAATGGAGAATAAAAATCAACCAGAAATCGCTCAAAGTTTCTATTAACAGCTTGATTTATAAGACGTGTTTCAGCTTGATTAATTATAACCTGTGTTCCCAGAATCATAAAAATTCGGTTTTTGATATGTACTAGTGCAGTTGCGGGCCTATTCATACTCATAAAGATGTTTAATTAAATTTCTTACTATCATTTAAAAGTAGAGCGCTTGAAACCAGAAAATCTTACAAACTTTTCTAAATAATTTGTAACTAGTTGTAGGGTAATAGTTTGCAGACAAAGAAGACATAAGTGAAATTGCAGTTTTCAAAAAAAAGAACAACTAATAGGAGTAATAACCAGAGTTCGGGATAAAAAATTAAAATAAAAACTGGAAAAGCTAAATTTCGTCATGCTGGGCCCTGACCCAGCATCTCTACCTAATTGTGATTTAAATTAAAGATTAGACAAAACCAAATAAAGTTCACTATAGTTATTCAGGGTTTTGATTAAAATTATTTTAAAAAGCCTTAATCAGAAATCAGGTTAAAAAGCTTTATAAAACATAAAGAATTAGAATTTGCGGGGGCCAATTAAGAAAGGATACACATCATTTAATGTTCTCTTCGGTATCTGTTCGTAATCTCTTTATTGTACTAAAGATACAACAAGGGAATAAAATGACAATTGAGCCTTGTTATAACCTTGTTAACTACTATCGATGTCGAATAGAAGAAGTAGAAAAGATAAATAGAAGATTTTGGACAGATACTAAACTCAAGATTTAGTTTTACTCAGAACTTTCCTTAAATCGATAAAAAATAAATTTGACACACTTTATTGAACACTCTCACTATTAATCTAAATTATTTCAATAAGAATAATATTAACAGTATCTTAAACTACTTGTATTTCATCTAGAAATCAACATAATCTAATCGATCATTTTTTTCACATGAATAAGAGCACAATTCGCAGGCACAGTTTCTAAAACAAATCGAGGTGTTATTTGATTGGAATTCTATAGCCAAACTCGTTAGTGTGTTAGATAAAACGATAACTGGAAATGGAGGCAGGCCTCGCTCCACGACGCTATTATGATGATAATAAGCGAATGGCTTGTCAATTCGGTTGGTTTTATTGCATTTTAGACAAAACTAAAAGAGGACAACCTCTTTCCAGCAAACAAATAAATCAAAACAAGAAATTCAGCAAAAAACGTTGCAAGGTGGAACACTGCTTTGCTTAAATGAAAACCCAATGCCGAAAAATGAGTGCATCGGCAAACAGTCCAAAGAAAAATGCCTTGAAATTCGACTTTATGCGCATGGTTTGGAATATTTGACAGGCCAAAATTTTATTTAAATGAAACAAGCTATAGGGTAAGACTGTCCATGAGTCGGCTAATTATATAAAGTCTAATATATAATTACAAATAATACACGTATTTTAGCTTATCGTTTAACTAGCAAAATGAACATGAGCAAAGTCAGATTAAAAGTAGAAAATTACACATCATCAGAACTTAAAGAGTTATGGAGAAAAGACGAGAAGTTTCAGCAAGGAGTGCGGCTTTATGCGTGCTATCAAGTATCAAAAGGGAAAAAACCAAGTGAGTTAGAAGATTTGTACGACACATCATTTAAATCTATTTGTAACTGGGTG
>Ga0210041_1000084_pt1 | contig 106212 bp, 85 predicted proteins | sample CryGeymeta201503_FD_183973 | JGI IMG/M metagenome (GOLD analysis project Ga0210041, IMG submission 183973) | Groundwater microbial communities from Crystal Geyser aquifers in Utah, USA - Crystal Geyser metaG 2015-03 (SPAdes) (version 2) | ecosystem: Environmental > Aquatic > Deep subsurface >... | reverse complement strand
CCGTGAAAGACCTGTTGCTGTTGCATAGCCAAATGTGCTGAGCAAATAATCTGTGTATAGTTCCAAGTGTTGTTTGTTCATGTACAAATTTTACTCGGATTCCGCACCTGCTGCGTAACATCAGTTAATTAATACGGCATAAATGCCAGCCACCAGCACGGCGAAGGCCAGGTTGGAAAGCGGCAGCCAGCCGGAGCCTTGAATGAGCGCCACCAAAACCGCCAGCGCGGTGACGGCCAACGGGCCGACATCCGGCACCAGGCTGAAGAGTCCCGTCAGCAGGCCAATTACCAGCGCATAGGGCAGGCCAATCGCCGCCCAAATCAGGGTGAAAACCACGCCGACAATCAGCATCAACGTAACCTGCCCGCGCAAATAAGACATCCACACCGCGCGGATTTGTTTGTAGAGGCGGCGCGCATCCTGTTGATAGTCGGGCGCAATCAGGCCAATCAGCCATTCGCGCAGGGTTTCCCAGTCCACCATGAAGTAGTAGGCCGAAATGACAATCACCAAAAACCAGGCGCCGCCGCGCGAGGCGATTTCCAGCGTGCCGAGCGCATCGTGCATCATTGGATTTTGCGTCAGCGTCTGGCGCAGGCCGGGGATGATTTGTCCAAAATACAAGCCAAAGCCGCCAATTTCCACCGGTTTTTTGAAAACTTCCTGCAACTGATTGAGGACGGCGTTCAAATCTGCCATCAGTGTGTCCAATTCCGAGAGAAAAATGGGCGTCAGGGCGGCTGGAACGGCAATCAGCAGGGTGAGCGCGATGAAAAAAACGACGTTGGCGGCGGCTTTGCGCGAGAGGCGGCTGTGACGCATCAGCAGGTGAACCAGCGGGCTGAGCAGGTAGGCAATCAGCGCGGCCACAATCAGCGGCGTGAACATGACGCGCACCTGCCAGGCCACCCAGAAAAACAAAATCAGGGCAAGCGTGGCAAAAAAGTAACGAAATTCACGGCTCCACTGCGTTTTCATAGGATTTTTTTGAGCGCCGTCAGGGTGGGTTCAATCACCGGCGCGGCGGAAACGGCCTGCATGGCGGCGCGAATATCCTTCAGCCCGCTACCGGTATTCAGGACGAGAGTCGGCGCGGCGGGCGAGAGCCAGCCTTGGGCGAGCGCCGCCTTGACCCCGGCCAGCGCCGCCGCCCCAGCCGGTTCGGCAAAAATGCCGTGCGGGCCGAGGTCGCCCAGCGCGGAAAGAATTTCCGCGTCCGAAACGGTGAGATACGTCCCGCCGGTTTCACGCGCGGCGCGGATGGCGCGCACGCCGTCACGCGGCAGATCCACACTGATGGAGTCTGCCAGGGTGGCGGCCTGTACCGGCGTAATCTTTTCATCCCCGGCGCGGAAGGCATTGGCAATCGCCGCCGAACCTGCCGCCTGCACGCCGACCAGGCGCGGCATCCGTCCCAGCCAGCCGAGCGCCTGCAAATCCTTGAAGCCTTTGTGCAGGCCGGAAATGATATTGCCGTCGCCGACTGAAACGAAAATCGTCAGCGTGGCAGCGGGGATGGTGGGGGCAAGTTCGCCGGTGGCGCGCTTGGCGCGACCCAAACGCGCCAGTGACCACTCCCAAATTTCAAAGGCGGCGGTTTTTTTGCCTTCCAGCGTAAAAGGGTTGTAGCCGGTGTTGCGACAGTACCAGCCAAATTCCTGCGCGGCCTGCAGGCTCAGGTCAAAAGCGTCATCGTAGGTTCCGTCCACCAGAAAAACCTGCGCGCCAAAAATCAGCAGTTGGGCGATTTTGGCAGGCGGGGCGTTCTTCGGCGCGAAAATGACCGCCTTTTGGCCGATGGCCGCCGCCATGCCCGCCAGCGCCGCGCCGGCGTTGCCGGTCGAGGCGGTGACGATTGTCGAAGCGCTGATTTCCTGAGCGCGCGCCACAACAATCGCCGAGGCGCGGTCTTTGAAGGAAGCCGTCGGGTTGCGGCTTTCGTCTTTCAGCCAGAGCGCTTCGAGGCCGAGGCGCGCCGCCAGCCGGGGCAGGGCAAGCACCGGCGTGCCGCCCGCCAGCGCCAGCGGCGTATTTTCGCCTGCGGAGGGGAAATCCGCCGGCAGGAGGGGCAGGTAACGCCAGAGTGAGGCTTCGCGGCGGCTGAGAAAATCATCCGGCTGATAGCTGCGCCGAATCGCCTCCAGGTCGAGGGCAACATCCAGATTGCCGCCGCAGGTTGGGCAGGTGTACATCGCCTGCTCTGGCAGATATTCACGCTGACAAAGCGAGCAACGATAACCGAGAAATTTTATCATGCCTGGATTTTACTCTGAATCGAAGGTTGTCCCCAAGGCGGCGGGCGGTTTGGCGCGCAGGGCGCGTAGAATTTTTTCGGCCAGCCGGCGCTGACGTTCGGGCATGGCGGCCAGGGCGCGCTCCACCCATTCGCTGTCGCCGATGTTGACCAGCAGCAGGGTCAAAATCATCAGCGGGAAGGGGGCAACTTGCAGCACCTGAGCCGGAATGCCCGGCAAAATCGGCTGAAGCGCCAGCCCCAGCCATTGCAGCAGGGCGAAAAGATAGGCGCCGAGCGCCGCGCGGATGGGATTCCAGCCGCCGAAGATGGTGATGGAAAGTGCAATCCAGCCGATGCCGTCCAGCCCAGAGATGGTGCCCTTCCAACCGGCTTTGACCGAAAGCGAGTAAATCGGCCCGGCCAGGCCAATCAGCGCGCCGCCCAGGATGGTGTAAAAATAGCGCAGGCGGTTAACGTTTGCGCCGCGCACAAAAGCCGCCGCCGGGCGCTCACCGATGCCCTGCAGCATCAGCCCGGGGCGGGTACGGAAAATGAAGGCCCAGGCCAGGAAAATCAGCAGGAAGGAGAGATAGGTCATCAGGTCTTGCTTGAAAAGCAAGGGCCCCAGCACGGGAAGCTGACTCAGGCCGGGCAGCGGCAAACTTTGCAGGCGCGGGCCAGGCTGCCCCATCACCGGGTTGCCGAGGAAGTAGGCCAGGTCACGCGTCAGCAGGGCCAGCACAAAACCGACCGCCACTTGTGACTGTTTGAGGGTGATACTGGAAAAAGCCACCACCAACGCCACCAGCGCACCGATTCCCGCCCCGGCCAAAAAGCCGAGCAGCAGGCTGCCCGTGTTCAGCGCAACCGCAAATCCGCCCATCGCCGAAAGCAGAATGGAGCCATTCATCGAAAGGTTGATGACCCCGGCGCGCTCGGAAAATGTTTCGCCCATGACGGCGAAAATGACCGGGGCGGCGGCGGCGAGTACACCAGCAAGACCAATGAGGAGGGTTTCAGATGTCATGGTTGTCAGTTGTCGGTTGGCAGTTGTCAGTTGGCAGTTATCAGTCATCAGCTGATGGATAAGGCAATCCTAATTCCTAATTCCTAATTTTTGCCGCGCGCCCTGCATAAGAAGCACAAATAAAACCAGCGTGCCTTGCAAAACACCGGAAAGCGTCGAATCCAATTTGAGCACAACCGGCAGTTGAATGCTGCCGATGTTGAGCGCGGCAAAAAAGAAAGCCACTGGCGCGGCCCACAACGCCTGATAATTGACCAGCATCGCCACCATCAGACCCAAATAACCGTAACCGCTGGAGATGGAGGGAATCAGCCGGTGATAAACCACCAGCACCTGCATGGCGCCCGCCAGCCCGGCAAAAATTCCACACAGGGCAAACGCTGCCAGGCTGTATTGCCAGGTCGGCACACCCAGCAGATAGGCGGCTTTGGCGTTTTTGCCAACCGCTTTCAGACGCAGGCCAAAATAGGTTCCGCGCAGCAAAAAATACACCAGGACAATCGAAATCAGCGCCAGGCCAAGCGCCCACAGGCTGAGGCGCGAACCCGGCAACGTGGGCAGCCACAAGGTTTCGGGAAACGGAATCGTGCCCGACATGGAGGCCACACCGGGGCGTTTCCACGGGCCGAAAATCAGCCACAGGTTGATGGAGGTCGCCACAAAATTCAACCCCAGCCCGCCGAAAATTTCATTCACCCCGCCGAAGGTTTTCAGCACGCCGGTCAGCAGCGCCCACAGCGCGCCGCCCAGCATCCCGCCGAGAATCGCCAGGCCGAGAATCAGCGCCGGGGGCAGGGTGCTTTCTTGCAGCAGGCGCAGCACCCAGGTACTGAAAACCGCGCCAATCATCATCTGCCCTTCGATGCCGATATTCCACAAACCGGCGGTAAACGTGATCAGTAGCCCGGTCGTCGCCAGCAGCAGCGGCGTCCACGAAATCAGCACATCTGAAATTTTGGTCCACGAGCCGATGGAGCCGATGATGATATTTTTGAAGGCGTCGAGCGGCGGGGCTTTGGCAATCAGCATGACCAGCGTGGTGAAGCCCAGCGCCAAGATTACCGCAATCAGTTGAAAAATCAAATTCGTCCAGCGCGAATTACGCATGAGCGGCCTCCCCGGCCAGCGTTTCCCAGCCCTTGCCGCCAATCAACTGCCCCAACTGCGTCACCGAAGTCTGCGCCGCGTCGAGCGGGGGCGAAACCCGCCCGGCAAAAAAGACCAGCACCCGGTCGCTGTACTGCAAAATCTCGTCCAGGTCGGCGGAAATAAAGAGAATCGCGCTGCCCTGGGCGCAGCGTTCTTTTAATTTTGCCCAAATATACAGGGTGGATTCGATGTCGAGGCCGCGCGTGGGATGTTCCAGCAAAATCAGATTGAGCGGCGTCTGAAGTAGCGCCAGCAGAGCCCGCTGTTGGTTGCCGCCCGAAAGCGATTCGACCGTGCTGGCGGGCGTGCCTTTGATGTTGAAGGCAGAAATTCGTTGGCGCGCCAGCCCCAGCGCCGCTTCACGGTTGATGAAAACGCCGCGCATCTTTTCGGCCAGCACAAAATGGTCGGTGAGCGTTAGGCCGGGAATCAGGCCTTCTTCCATGCGCGAGGCGGGCAGGTAGGCCACGCCCTGTTTTTTGAAGGCGTGATGCGCCTGCCCGGTCAAATCGCGCCCGCCGACCAGGGTTTTCCCGGCCACCGGATGCAGCAGCCCGGCGCAGGCTCGCAAAAACAGGGTCTGACCCGAGCCTTCCATCCCGGCCAGGCCAATCACTTCCCCGGCGCGCACGTCCAAATTTGCCTGATGAATTTGCAGGCGGGAATCTTCCAGCGAGAGATTCTGCGCCCGCAGGGTGACGAGGCCGGGCCGGGCGGGAGTCCGCGCGGCGAGCGTGACCTGTTTCCCGAACATGCTCTCGACCAGGCGTCCGGCGTCGAAGGGCGGAGTCATCATCTCAACCAGTTTTCCCTGGCGGAGAACGCTCACCCGCCCGCAAAGCGCTTCGACATCTTCCAGTTTGTGCGAGACGAAGAGAATCGTCATGCCCTGCGCGGCGAGCTTTTTGAGTGTGGCGAAGAGTTTTTCTTTTTGCGGCAGGCTGATGCCGGTGGTGGGTTCGTCCAAAATGAGGGCGCGCGCGCCGAGCCACAGCAGGCGCAAAATTTCCAGCTGCTGGCGTTCGCCAACCGTCAGCCGGTCAACGTACGCTTCGGGGTCGAGGCTGAAATCGAATTGCGCGGCCAGGGCCAGAAAGTCACGCCGCGCAGTTTTCCGGTCAGGGAAGAGGCCGCCTGCGCGCCCCAGCAGAAAATTGTCCAAAATTTTCATGGGCGGGAAGTCGAGCGGGTCTTGGTGCAACATGCCAATTCCCTGCCGAATGGCGTCGGCGGGAGAGTGGATGGTGGTGGCGCGGCCGTCCAGCCGGATTTCACCCGCGTCGGCGTAGATGAAGCCAGAGAGGACTTTCATCAATGTGCTTTTACCCGCGCCGTTTTCGCCCAAAATCCCCTGAATCGTCCCGGCGGGGATGTCCAGGCTGATGTCGTCGTTGGCGTGGACCTTGCCGAAGGTTTTGTGAATGTGACGCAGGTCAACGTTCATGGGAGAATGGGAGGGGAGAGAATGGGAGAAGGAGAGAAAAATGATGATGAGATGAATAACGAAATGGCTGACAACCGACAACCGACAACCAATATGATACAACAAAAAAGTGTGGGGCGGGATTGTCATCCCGCCCCACTTTACAGCCAAATGTAATTTTGTTACTGCGAGGCGCCGTCCATGCCTTCGAGCAGCTGCGGCAGGTACCAGATTTGCAAGTCGGTGGCGACTTCGCCATCCGCCAGGTAGGCCGAGCCGTCTTGCAGCGTCAGCGGGCCTTTCCACAGCGTCAGTCCGCCCGCCAGTTCGGTGATGAATTTGTCGAGGTTGGCGGAAGCGTCAGCCGAGAGCGCCGCGCCTTTTTGGAAGCCGACCGCCGAAGTATCGGGGTTATTGATGTCGGTCCAATCCGGGCTGTTCCAGCTCCAGGCGGCTTGCCAGGTGCCATCCTGAGCAGCGGTCATTGTGGCGAGGTAGGCCGGGCCCCAGTTGAAGTACGGGACGCCCAGGCAAATTTCGGCACCTTCTTCGCAAGCGCCGATGTAGTCGTAGGGGATGGCGTAGACCTGTTTGCCATCGGCGGCGAAGCGTTTGGCTTCGGTGACGGCTTCGGTGGTGTCAATGCCAGAGATGACGACATCATAGCCGCTGTTGAAGAAATCGTTGGCAACCTGAGTCGGGTCGGAGGTCACGCCGGGGATGTTGAACCAGAAACCAATCCAGGTGACTTTGAATTTCAGGTCGGCGGCGTTTTTGCCGAGATAATTCGTCCAGCAGTATTTGGCGCCGAGGTAGACCGAGGAGGCCAGGCGGCGGGTTTCGTCATTGATTAGGGGGCCGAGGTAGCCAATTTGGCCGGTTTGGGTTTGCAGGGCGGCGGCGCAGCCAGCCATCATTTTGCCAAATTCCATGCGGCCCATGATGTTGCCCATGTTCGGCAGGTTTTTGAAATCTTTGCCATCCGCCCAGGCCGAGTCGCCGGAGGCGTGAATGACGGTGATTTCGGGGTGGTTCTGGGTGAATTCGATGGCGCTGTCTTTCATATCATCCGAGTTGAAGATGATGACTTTGGCGCCTTTGGAGACCAGGTCTTCGGCCAGTTGGGCGGGGGTGGAACCGGGGCGGTCGGCGGGGTTGACTTTGTCCACGTAAATCATTTCGCTGCCGGGCAGTTTGTCCTGCACGTATAAGCCAGCATCGTAGTGGGCCTGGCTCCAGCCGTGGTCGTTGTAGGGGCCGACCAGCAACATGCCGAAGATGAATTTTTCGGCGGGGACGGCGGCAGTTGCGGCGGGGACTTCCGTCGCGGCGGCGGACGCAACGGTGGCGACAGGCGCTTCCGTGGCAGCGGGCGCTTCGGTGGCGGCGGGCGCGCAGGCGGCCAGCAAAATGCCGAGCAACGCCAAAAGGGAGATGAATTTCATCAGGTGACGCATATTTTCTCCTCCAGGGGAAAATGTTTGCACGGGAACGCCCCGTACTTGACTAGACTGCGGGCGGTATTGTAGCATAAACCGCCAACGGCTAAATCATATCACTTTCTCTGCCAGTTTTTTTAGCCCAGATTCCTCAATCACCGGCACGCCCAGCGACTGCGCTTTTTGCAATTTTGAACCGGGATTTTCGCCCAGCACCAGATAACTGGTCTTTTTGCTGACCGAATCGGTCACTTTGCCGCCATGTTGTTCGATAAATTCCTTTGCGGCCTCGCGCGAAAGCGTGGGCAGCGTGCCAGTGACGACAAAGGTCAGTCCGCTCAACGACAGATTACTGGTTACTGATAACTGGTTATTGGATAACTGCCTGCTGGCGACCGGCCACACTTCTGCCGTTTTAAGTTTTGCCAGCACCTGCTGATTTCTCTCGCGGGCGAACCAATCCACAATGGCGGCGGCGATGTTCGGGCCGATTCCTTCAACGGTTTGCAGCGAATCGGCATCGGCGGCGGAAAGCGCGTCGAGCGAGCCAAAGGCCGCAGCCAGGTCTTTGGCAGAGACTTCGCCGACGCCGCGCATCCCCAATGCGGCCAGCAAGCGCGCCAGGGGTTGGGCGCGCGCTGCGCCAATCGCTTCCAGCAGGTTGTCGGCTTTTTTCTCAGCGAAACCTTCCAGTGTCAGCAGTTCTTCCTTCTTCAAAAAGAAAATATCGGCCACATCGCTGACCAGACCGGCGGCGATGAGCTGCTCCACAATTTTGATGCCCAGGCCGCTGATGTCGAGCGCGCCTTTGGAGACAAAATGCTCCACGTTGCGGATGAGCTGCGCCGGGCAGGCGGCGTTGACGCAGTACCAGGCCACTTCACCCGCCAAGTGTTCGGCGGGCTGGCCGCAGGCCGGGCAGGTTTGCGGCGGCTGATAGGGGACTTCGCCGCCGGTGCGCGCGTCGGGCAGCGGGCCGATGACGTAGGGGATGACTTCTCCGGCGCGTTTGACCAGCACGCGGTCGCCAATGCGGATGTCTTTTTCGGCGATAAAGTCGAAGTTGTGCAGGGTGGCATTGCGCACGGTGACGCCGCCGATTTCGACCGGTTCGAGGACGGCGCGCGGGGTGAGCACGCCGGTGCGCCCGACTTCGATTTCGATGGCGGTCAGGGTGGTGGTCACTTCGCGCGCGGGGAATTTGTAGGCGATGGCGCCGCGCGGGTCTTTGCCAACAAAGCCGAGCGCCTCGGCCAGGGTCAGGTCATCAAGTTTGATGACGAAGCCGTCGGCCTCGTAGCCGAGTTCGTCACGGCGGTTTTCCCAGCTTTGGATGTAGGCCAGGGCCTCGTCGAGCGTGTCGAAGCGCCGGGCGGCATCGGTGACGGGGAAGCCCAGCGCTTTGAGCCAGCCGAGCAGTTCCCATTGGGAGGTTTGCCAGGTTTCCGGTATTTCGGTGTTTCGGTTGTCCGGTTGTCCGGTTTGGCGGTTGTCCGGTTTGCCGCCGAACTGGATAACTGGATAACTGGATAACTGGTCAACTGGATAACTGGATAGCGCACTTTCCACATACACCACCTGATACACCAAAATTGTCAGCGGGCGGGCGGCGGTGACCGCCGGGTCGAGCTGGCGCAGCGAACCGGCGGCGGTGTTGCGCGGGTTGAGGTAGGTTTTTTCGCCCGCTTCGCGCAGGCGCAGGTTGAGCGCTTCAAAATCGCGGTGGTTGATGAAGACTTCGCCGCGCACAACGAGGGTTGAAGGCAGAGCGAGGTTTCGGTTTTCCGGTTGGACGGTTTTCCGGTTTTCCGGTTGTTCGGTTGTCCGGTTTTCCGCCGAACTGGATAACCGGTCAACTGGATAACTGGGTAACTGGCTAACTGGATAACTGGACTTCATCACAGGAATTTTGAGCGGAATGGCGCGCACGGTTTTCAGGTTGGCGGTCACGTCCTCGCCGATTTCGCCGTCGCCGCGCGTTGCGCCCTGGGTAAAGATGCCCTCGCGGTAATGCAAGACAACGCTCAGACCGTCAATTTTGGGTTCGACAACAAATTTGGCCGTTTCAACGCGCTCGTCGAGTTTGCGGATGCGCTCGAACCAGGCGCGGGCCTCCTCTGCGCCGAAGGCGTTTGCCAGGCTGAGAATGGGACGCGGGTGGGGGATTTTTTCAAATTTATCAGAAACCCCGGCTCCGGCGCGCTGCGTCGGCGAATCGGGGGTGACCCATTCGGGGTGTTCGGCTTCCAGGCCGCGCAGTTCCAGCAGCAGGCGGTCGTATTCGGCGTCGCTAATCAGCGGGGCGTCGAGCACGTGATAACGGTGATTGTGAAAGTGAATTTGCTGTTTCAGTTCTGCATAACGAGGGATGGGTTGCATAAATCAATTATATATCGCTCACGGGCATAAAGTGCGCCTTTCACTTTCTAAAAAAGCGCAATTTGTGACTCAATGCGGTATAGCCGGAATAAAAAAGACGCCAATATTGGCGTCTTTTCGCACGGGATGCGCGTGGTTTATCGTGTTTTCAGGGCATCAGGCGGGCAAAAGCGGCAAAAGCAGGCCGTAGAGCGCATCGGCCAGCGGCGTGGGCAGGCCCGCCTCGCGCCCCTTGCGTCCAATCACACCCACCAGCGCTTCCAGTTCAAACGGTTTGCCGGCCTCCACATCCACCTGCAGCGAGGCCTTGATGCCCGGCTCGGCGGCATCCAGAAAGCCGAGCGCTTTTTCCACCACATCCGCCTCCAGCGCCACGCCCAGGCTGCGCCCCACCGCTTCCACTTCGCGCATCAGTTGCACAATCAGCGCGCGGGTTTGCGGAACCTGGCGGTAGCCGCCCAGCGGCAGACCGGTCAGCGCCCCAAAGCTGGCGGCGGCAGCGATGAAGGTGAATTTCGTCCACACCATTTTTTGGATGTCGGGGGCGATTTCCACGCTGACGCCGGTTTCGCGCAAGGCGGAGAAAATGGCCTGCAGGCGCGGCGTCACCTGGCCGGAAAATTCTCCCAGCGCGATGCGGCGGAAGGCCGAAACCTGACGGATGACTCCCGGTGACTCAATCGCCGAGGAAATCCAGGTTACGCCGCCCAGCAGGTGTTCGGCTCCCAGAATCGCGCCGAGGCGTTCCGCCGCGTCCACGCCATTTTGCAGGCTGATGACGGTCGTCTGCGGGGAAATTATCGGGGCGAGGGCGCGCGCGCCGCTTTCAGTGTCGTAGGCTTTGGCGCAAAAGAGAATCACCTCCGCCGCGCCGATTTCTGCCGGAGAATCCGTCGCCTGGGCCGGGAAAATCAAAAAATCGCCATGCACACTTTTGATTTGCAATCCGCGTTGCCGAATAGCCTGCAAATGTGCGCCGCGCGCCACAAACGTCACCGAATGCCCCTGGCGTGCCAGCAGCGCGCCGTAATATCCGCCGACACCGCCGGTGCCGAAAATGACAATTTTCATGCTACGCCTCGCTAATTTTCATTTCAATCGGGAAGGTGAGTGTGTATTCGGTTGCCATGAGAATTTCTCCTTGGCTTCAGTATAGGGCGAAACCTGCGCCAATTCAACCTGGCGAAAAATGGGGATGTCGCGTTATGGTGACCCTGGTTAGCTTGATATAGCAAAGAGGTGGAGTAAAAAGCGACAGAATTATTTTCAGTGCTAAAATTGAAACAAGTTCTTGAATATTCACTTGGAGGTGGGCTGTGCCTATTGACAATGAGGTTGGTTACGGGGAATATACCAGTGTGAAGATTGAACATCTGTCAAAAATTTTGGCAATACATATGGCAATCACGCAAGCTGTCATTAAAAAACATGCCAACTATTACGAGCCAGAATATCAATATGTAGACCTTACCTCCGGCAAAGGAAGTACGCCTGATGGAAACGCTGGAAGCCCAATCGTTTTTCTCGATAAAGCCAGCGAACAAAAATTTGACATAAATTTCTGTGCACATTTCATTGAACGGAATAAAGACAATCTGGACGAATTAAAAAGAACTATCACATCTCACAAGATTCATGGCACCGGACAAGGAAGGTTTTATTTTCATCTTGGGGAGTACGAATCTGTTATCCCAAATTTGTTTAAGTCTAAAAAAGATTTTGAATTCGGGTTGGTCTATGTCGATCCAACTGGTAATTTACCAAATTTTAAAACGCTGGCATATCTTTGCGAAGTACGCCCCAAAATGGAGATTTTGATTTATTTATCGGCTACAAATGTAAAGCGTCAGTTTCAACAAACCCAAAAATTTTTAGCTGACTTCGTGGCCGAAACGGATAAAAAATATTGGCTAATTCGAAAACCTTTCAAGGGTGATGCACATCAATGGACATTTTTACTTGGTAGTAATATTGACTTTTTTAAGCCACATAAAAAGATCCAAAATTGCTTTTGCACATTAGATTCGCCCGAAGGACAAGAAGTGTTTAACAAAATGAACCTAAATCAGACACAAAGGATAGAGCAAGGACAAACCCGCATGCCGGGATTTTGAAAAATAAAACATTCGTGCTATTATAGAATAAATTCATTGTTAAGACTAAGTTCCATAAGGAGAAAGTAAATGGCAGAACATTCGGGCATTGAATGGACAGAGTCCACATGGAATCCACTAACAGGTTGCTCAAAAATAAGTCCTGGCTGCAAATACTGCTATGCTGAGCGAATGGCAAAACGATTGCAATCTATGGGACAACCCAATTATCGCGACGGTTTCAAATTAGCGTTACACGAAAACAACATTGACTTGCCATTGAAATGGAAAAAACCGCAGATAATTTTTGTCAATTCTATGAGCGACCTATTTCATAAAGACGTTCCAATCGAATTTATCTTGGAAATTTTCGATGTAATGAAACGGGCTCACTGGCACACTTTTCAGGTATTAACCAAACGGGCTGAACGGCTTGAAGAAGTCAGTTCACAAATTACATGGCCGGATAACGTCTGGATGGGAGTTAGTGTTGAAAATGCTGATTATACTTTTCGTATTGATCATCTTCGGCATACAGGCGCAAAAACAAAATTTCTCTCTCTCGAGCCGCTCTTGGGGCCTCTACATCATATGAATTTAGAAGGAATCAATTGGGCCATTGTTGGCGGAGAATCTGGCCCAGGCGCGCGCACGCTTGACCCAACCTGGGTTACCGATATCCGCGACCAATGTATCCGCGCGCATGTTCCATTCTTTTTCAAGCAGTGGGGTGGTGTGCAAAAGAAAAAAGCCGGACGCATCCTTGAGGGAAAAACGTGGGATGATATGCCAGCAATTACGAACTACGTTGCCGCATAATTTTCTTCCACGTTTTCGAAAAGGGCACAAATAAATTGAGACCGGCGATGAGCCGGTCTCAATTTCACATCAAATTTACTTCACCAAATTGCGCAGAACCGTGTGCAAAATACCGCCGTTGCGGAAGTAGTTGACCTCGACCGCCGTGTTGAGCAGCGCCGTCACCTGGAATTTGAGGGTGGAACCGTCTGAACGATGCGCGGTGACGTTCAGGGCAACTTTCGGCGCAAGCGAAGCGCCCAGGCCTTCGATGTCGAAGGTTTCGTCGCCCTTCAGCCCCAGCGATTCAACATTTTCGCCCTCGGCAAAACGCAGCGGCAAAATGCCCATACCCACCAGGTTCGAGCGGTGGATGCGCTCAAACGATTCGGCAATGACCGCCCGCACGCCCTGCAGCAGCGGGCCTTTGGCCGCCCAGTCGCGGCTGGAGCCGGTGCCATATTCCTTGCCCGCCAACACAATCGTCGGCTGACCGGCCTCCATGTATTTCATGGCCGCGTCAAAAATCGGCATTTCCTGGCCGTTGAATTTCGTCCAGTTGCCTTCTTTCGGCGCGACCATTTGGTTTTTCAGGCGGATGTTGGCGAAGGTGCCGCGCGCCATCACCAGGTCATTGCCGCGGCGCGAGCCGTACGAGTTGAAATCTTTGGCGGCCACCCCGCGCGATTGCAGGAATTTTCCCGCCGGAGAATCGGCGGCGATGTTGCCCGCCGGGGAGATGTGGTCGGTGGTGATGGAATCGCCGAAGACGCCCAAAACGCGCGCGCCGCGGATAGCGGCCACGGAGGGAATTTCGCGGGTCAGCGCCTGGAAGTAGGGCGGGTGGTGAATGTAGGTGGAGTCGTCGCTCCAATCGAACAATTCGCCGCCCGAAACGTTAATTTCCTGCCACATTTGCGTGCCGTCGAAAACGCTGGCGTATTTGCGCTCAAACATTTCGCGGCGCACATGCGCGGTAATCGCTTCGGCAATTTCGGCATTGCTCGGCCAGACATCCTTCAGGAAAACCGGCTGACCGTTTTTGCCGACGCCGAGCGGTTCGTTGTTCAGGTCAATGTCTACCGTCCCGGCCAGCGCGTAGGCGACGACCAGCGGCGGCGAGGCCAGGAAGTTGGCCTTGACCAGCGGGTGAACGCGGCCTTCAAAGTTGCGGTTGCCGGAGATGACCGCCGCCGCGACCAGGTCGCTGCCGGTGACGGCTTTCGCCACTTCGCCGGGGAGCGGGCCGCTGTTGCCGATGCAGGTGGTGCAGCCGTAGCCGACGATGTTGAAGCCCATCTGCGCCAGCGGTTCAATCAGCCCGGCAGATTCGAGGTATTCGGTGACCACGCGCGAGCCGGGGGCCAGCGAGGTTTTGACGTAGGGCTTGACGCTCAGGCCTTTTTCGGCGGCTTTTTTGGCAAGCAGGCCGGCCGCAATCAGCACCGAGGGGTTGCTGGTGTTGGTGCAGGAGGTGATGGCGGCGATGACGACGGCGCCATGTTTCATTTTTGCGCCGCCGAAAGCGGCCTCGCGCGCCAGGGCTGCGCCGCTCAGTTCGTAACCGCGTTCTTTGACCGGGGCGCTGAGCGCCTGGCGGAAGGTGGATTTCATCTCGGACAGGGCGACGCGGTCTTGCGGGCGTTTCGGCCCGGCCAGCGAGGGAACGACCGAGCCGAGGTCCAGTTCGAGGGTGTCGGTGAATTCCGGGTCGGGAGTGTTTTCTTCGCGGAACAAGCCCTGGGCGCGGCAGTAAGCTTCGGCGCGCTCAATCACTTCCTGCGGGCGTCCGGTTAATTGCATGTAGCGCAGGGTTTCGGCGTCTACCGGGAAGTAGCCCATGGTGGCGCCATATTCCGGCGCCATGTTGGCGATGGTGGCGCGGTCGGTGAGCGACATGGCGGCCAGGCCGGGGCCAAAGAATTCGACAAATTTATCCACCACGCCTTTTTTACGCAGCATTTGCGTGACGGTCAGCACCAGGTCAGTGGCGGTGATGCCTTCGCGCAGTTTGCCGTACAGTTTGAAGCCGATGACATCCGGCAGGAGCATGTCCATCGGCTGGCCGAGTATGACGGCTTCGGCTTCGATGCCGCCCACACCCCAGCCGACGACGCCCAGGCCGTTAATCATGGTGGTGTGCGAGTCGGTGCCGACCAGGGTGTCGGGGAAGAGCAGGCCGTCTTTTTCCATCACCACGGGCGAGAGATATTCCAGGTTAACCTGGTGGATGATGCCGGTCATCGGCGGCACCACGCGGAAGTTGGTGAAGGCTTTTTGGCCCCACTTGAGAAATTCGTAGCGCTCACGGTTGCGCTGAAATTCGACTTCGGCGTTGCGGGTGGCGGCGTCGGCGCTGGCGAAGAAATCCACCTGCACCGAGTGGTCAATCACCAAATCCACCGGGACGAGCGGGTTGATTTTTTTGGGGTCGCCGCCCAGGCGGGCGACGGCGGTGCGCATGGCGGCCAAATCCACCACGGCGGGGACGCCGGTGAAATCTTGCATCACCACGCGGGCGGGCAGCAGGGGAATGCCGGGGCGCGCACCTTTAGGCGTCCACGCCGCAATATTTTCGACATCCTGCTGGGTGATTTCGTGGTCGTTGCACTGGCGCAGGGCGGCTTCGAGCACCACGCGGATGGAGAAGGGCAGTTTGGCAAGGTTGGTCAGCCCGGCCTTTTCCAGCGCGTCGAGGCGGTAATAGACGTATTTTTTGTTGCCAACCTTCAATACATCGCGGGACTTAAAAAAATCGTTCATCGGTTCTCCTTTTTGGCGTAAACGCAGACAAATTGTGTTCTAGAAAACAAAACACCTTTGGCTTTTTGTGACTGAACGTTAAAGCCATCAGTTTCACAAAAAATCCAAAGGCGCGCCTTTGATATCCTTCGTCGTTGGTCAAATTCTACCGCACTTCAACCGTCTCTGCAAACTTGTCTTTGCCTTGCAAAACTTCATATTTTTGCAAAACAATCTGGCGGAAGGTTGGGGAAAGGGTTTGCCAATCCAGCACATCCACACGAAAAGGTAATTTTGATTCTTCAAAGGCTGTGCGCAGAAGGGAAACTTGTTTGAAGGATAATTTTTCTGTGCTGACCAAAACCAGATCTAAATCGGAATAGGGTTTGGCTTTCCCGGCAACGCGCGAGCCAAAAGCGCGCACTTCGCAATGGGGAGCGCAACGTCGTAAAATATCTTTGACTATTTCCAGATGGTCAAACGACAGGTCAATCATTGTGCGCTTTGAGATAGGTCAGTAAGTTTTGGGCGGCAAGGATGAAATCGCCAATCAGGACTTGCGCGTCTGCCGCCAGTTCCTGATCGTAGCGATGTGACGTTTGATTGCGCAAATCGTGAAAAACCATCCAATCTTCCACGCTGATAATTAAATGATTTTCAGCGGCCATCCGAAAAAGTTCACGGCGGGTCAGCCCATCCATCATTTGAGAAGTGGCATTTATTTCCAGCCAGCGTTTGATGGTTTTCCAGCAAATTTCGTAGGTAAATTCCAGGTTTTGAATTAACCCGGCTTGCAGCCCCCAGCGGATGACATCATCCTGACCGGCCATGAATCTTGGGTCAGAAACGCGCTGATACAGTTGCGACAAAGAGGTCAGCGCCTTTTCCAACAAACTCAGGTCAAGATTGGTTTGCTTCGCGTTTGCCATCTTTAATTCAATTTCAATTCTTTTTTCAGGCTGGCGATTAATTTGGCCTTGTCGTTGTCTGGCAGAAAAGCGGCCTGCGCCCCGGCAACGATACATTCTTTGATGGTTGCCAGCGGCACTTTGAGTTCCTGCTCGGCCAGGCGATATTCATTACCAAGCGTAATTTGCGAAATGGAGGGGTCGTCAGTGTTGAGAGTAACATTCAGCCCGGCGGCCAGCATTTGCGGCAGCGGATGAGTTTCGCCTTCTTTGACCACGCCGGTCTGATAGTTGCTGGTGAGGCAGACTTCAAAGACGGTGCGGTATTCTTTGGCAAGTTTGGTTGTAAAGTCATCTTCCAGCACGCGCACCCCGTGACCGATGCGCTGGGCGCCGAAATCTTCAATCGCCTCGCGCACATTTTGCGGCCCTTTCCATTCTCCGGCGTGCATGGTCAGCATCAGCCCGGCCTGGCGCGCTTCTTTGAGGATGGGCAGGAAGGGCCGCGCCGAAAATTGCGCCTCGTTGCCCGCCAAATCAATGCCGATGATGCCGTCTTTCACCCGTTCGGCGGCCAGCCAGGCGACCTGCTCGGCCAGTTCGACGCCTTCGTGGCGGTTTATAGAAACAATCAGGCGCACCATCACCTTGAATTTTTTCTCGGCGTCTTTGGCGGCTTTTACCACCCAGTCGGTGACATCTTCCAGTGGAAAGCGCTCGGCGCGGCTGAGCGCTACCGGCGTAAAACGCAGTTCCAGATAGCGCACGTTGTCTTTGGCGGCGTCCTCCACGGCTTCGTGGGTGATGCGGTCAATCACTTCGGGCGAGCGGTAAAACATGCGCAGGGTGTTAAATTTCGCCAGAAAATTTTCAAAGGTGAAGTTGTCTTCGTCCTGCACCTGCACCAGCCGCGAAAGCCGCACCACGTTGGCGGGAATGGTCAGGCCGTGTTTGCGCGCCACATCGAGCATGGTGCTTAAACGCAACGACCCCTCCAGGTGACGGTGCAAATCCACCTTGGGCAGGGCGCGATATATTTCTGGAACTGGAATGGGGGTGTTGAACATGTTTACCGCTTTTTGTGTCGCTTGCGCCCAGCATAGCCGTCGGATTCTGGCAAGTCGGAGGATACGGCAGGAGAAACTGCCTGCGTCTCTGCTGTTCCGGCTGGGGCGTTGGGCGCTTCGGAAACTTGGGTTGCGACTCGGGGTCGGTAGACAAACAGGTTGCTGACTGCCCCGGCGCGAATTTCGGCCAGCAAGCCTTGGAACATTTCGGATGCTTTTCCCTTGTATTGTACCAGCGGGTCGCGTTGGGCGTAAGCCTCCAATCCAATTGACACGCGCAGGGCTTCAACGTTGGTCAGGTATTCCACCCACAATTCGGAGATGACGCGCAGTAAAACGCTACGGAAGAAGCCGTTGATGGTGTGTGCGCCGAGCGTCGCTCGCAGGGTGGATTTTTGCTCTGCGGATAGGGAAGACAGCGCGGTGTCGGGGGAGAGCGCGCGCAGCGACTCTGCTGGCAGGTTGAAGTCGGCCAGTTTGACGGCGTTTTGCCCGAGCCGGATAAATTCCACGCTTCCCCAGGCTTCTTCCAGAGATTTCAGCCCTTTAGCAAGGTGGGTAAAGATGTCGCCTTCGCTGGTGTTTTCTTTTGCCAGTTGGGCGGCCAGGAAGGTGTAGGTGAAACGGGTAAAGTCTTGGGTCACCTGGCGGTGATTTTTGTCGTAGAAGGCGCGCCGCGCGATGGGGAGTGAGCCGAGGATGCGCATTCGTGTGGATTCGTCCCGTCCGCTGGCTTCGGAGCGGGTGAGCAGAGTCTCAATCTCGCGCGACATGGGGCTGGTCTCGCCGGTGAGGCGCTCGTGGCGATTCTGAAGCATTTCTTCCACCCCGGCGCGGAGTTGGGACAGAGCGGCGGTCCAGTCGGAGGTGTCGAGGCTGCTGCGGGCGGGGAAGGGTTCGTTGAGCCGTAGTTCGATACCGCCTAGCAGACGGTTGATGGCGATGCCGGTCAGTTGTGTGGCGGCTTGCTGGTAGAGTTCGTCTTCCAGGCTCTGCGGGTCAGTTGTCAGGGTGCGGAGTTGCTCGCTGGTGAGGCGCAGCGGCACACTGACCAGGCTGGTGAGTTCTTCGAGCATTTCTTGCGGGCGTTTTTTCTCTTCGCTGTCGCGGAATCCTTCCAGCGCGGTGGAGAGCAGGTCGGCGCGTTCTTGCAATTGGGTTTCAAGGGCGCTTTCGGCGCTGGTAAAACTGTGTTCGATGGCGTTGATGATATGTTCTTGCTCGGCTTCAACGGCGCGGCGGACGATAGTGAGCAGGGATGCATTCAGGTTGGCGAGATCAATCTCGTTGAGCAATAAACGCATGGAGTAGGATGGGTAAAGTTCGCCATTGGCGGCGTAGAAGGTTGGCTGGGTTTGGTCAAGCCAGGCCATCAGTTTCCAAGGACCTTCTTCATCCTTCATCGCAATCGGTACGCGGGCGGCAATTTCGGTGCGGAGAAGTTCAAGCACATCTTCGGCCAGATTTTCTTTGAGGAAGACGCGGTCACGCTGGCTGTAGATGCGGGCGCGCTGGGCGTTGAGAACGTCGTCGTATTCGAGCAGGTGTTTGCGCATGTCGAAGTTGCTGCCTTCGACGCGATGTTGTGAGCCTTCGATGATGTTGCCGACCAGACGAGCCTCGAGCGGGAAATCATCGTCGAGTTGGAAGCGCTGCATCAGATTATTAACCTGTTCGCCGCCGAACATGCGCATCAGGTCATCTTCGAGCGAGAGGTAGAAGCGTGAGGAGCCAGGGTCGCCCTGGCGAGCGGCGCGTCCGCGCAGTTGGTTATCAATGCGGCGGGCTTCGTGGCGCTCCGAGCCGATGACATGCAGGCCGCCGAGGGTGCGCACGGTTTCCATGTCATCGAAATACTGCAGAAAGTGTTGCGCTTCGGCATCGTATAGACCAAAATCGGCGCTGGTCATTTTGAGCAGCGCTTCGCGCTGCTCTTGTGGGCGCATGTCGTAAGGGTCGTTGTAACCATTTTTCCGCAGGATGCGGTTAACGGCGCTGATGATTTCTTCAGCCAGTTCGCCGCCGAGTTTAATGTCTACACCACGCCCGGCCATGTTGGTGGCGATGGTGACTGCGCCAAATGCACCTGCCCCGGCGATAACCTGGCTTTCTTCGGTGTGTTTGCGGGCGTTCAGCACCTGACGCGGAATTCCGCCTTGTAGGACGGCTTTGAGGCGCGCGGCGTTACTTTCTTCCATTCGAAGCAGTTCCAGCAGGCGCGTCAGATTGGCGGGGTCTTCCGGGTTGATGGAGGTCAGACCAAGTGGTTTGGCGAAGGTGCGCAGGGCGGCTGGCTCAAGTTGTTCGATAGGCTGGTAAAGGCTTTCCAATTCCTTGTATTGGCGACCATCTTCTTCTTTCTTGTTGACGGTAAACCAGGCGTCACGGAGCAGGCGCACTTGTAGCAGGCGACGCACCGCTTCGGCTTGCAGGCGTGAAGCCAGACGTTCTGAATTTTCCACCGAAGTGGTACCAACCAACAGCGGGCGTCCCGCAACGTGATTACGGAGAATATCAGTGACGATGGCGCGCAGTTTTGCTTCGGCGGTGCGGTAAATCACATCCGGATAATCGGTGCGCCGCCAGAAAGCGGGCGTTTTTTGAGCGTCGTCGCGTCGTGAAAAATAGGCGATTGGGTAACCGGCGGCATCTTTGGCTGTGATTTCCACCAGTGTCGAATCAAGCCGGCTGGCTTGATATTCGAGGTGGGTCGGAATGGGCAAAACGGGCAGCTTGTAAATTTTATCAAATTCTTCCGCTTCGGTTAGCGCAGTGCCGGTCATGCCCGCCAACTTTTGGTACATGCGGAAGTAGTTTTGGATGGTGATGGTGGCGTAGGTGATGTTTTCCGGCTCAACCTTGACGCCTTCTTTGGCTTCGATGGCCTGGTGCAATCCGTCGCTCCAGCGCCGACCGGGCATCTGCCGCCCGGTAAATTCATCCACGATAACGACTTTTCCGCCCTGTACCAGATAGTCCTTGTTGCGCCGGAAAAGAAACTGGGCGCGCATAGCCTGCTCCAGGTAGCCGAGCAGACGCGCTTGTTCGGATGTAATATCTTCAGGGCGGTCAATATCACGCAAGGGTTGACCCAGCAGCTGCTCCATATGGGCAATACCGACTTCAGTGAGCGAAACAGTGCGGTCTTTTTCTTCGATTTCGTAATCTTCGGGTTTGAGTTGGCGCATGAGTTGCGTCATTTTACCGTACCATTCCAGGTCGCCTTGCGCCGGGCCGGAGATGATGAGCGGGGTACGGGCTTCGTCAATCAGCACGTTATCCACTTCATCTACGATGGCAAAGTAGTGTCCACGCTGAACTTTATCTTCATAGCGGTAGACCATGTTGTCACGCAGGTAGTCAAAGCCGAATTCGGCATTGGTGCCGTAGGTGATGTCGGCGGCGTAGGCGGCGGCACGTTCTTCCAGGCGAATTTGATGCTGGTCTTCGCGCGGCGATTCCTTGGATAAATCTACCACGTAGGCTTTTTTGCCGTTTTCGGTGCTGGCTGCCATTTGGAGCAGTCCCACTGAAAGGCCGAGAAAATTATAAATTTTTGCCATCCAACGCGCCTGATAGCGCGCCAGGTAATCATTGACGGTAATCAGATGTACGCCGCGCCCGGTGAGCGCATTGAGATAGACGGGCAGGGTAGCAACGAGGGTTTTGCCTTCGCCGGTTCTCATTTCGGCAATGCGCCCGTGATGCAATACCATTCCACCCAATAACTGCACGTCGTAGTGACGTTGCCCGATAGTGCGTTTGGCGGCCTCGCGCACGGTGGCAAATGCCTCGGGCAATAATTCGTTTAACGCGGCCTGTTCGGCCTGTTGACGTTCTTTTTCATCTTCGATACCAGCCAGCGTATCAGAAAGCCGGGCGCGGAATTCGTCCGTTTTGGCTGCCAATGCTTCGTCGCTGAGCTGCTCAAAAGCAGGCTCCAGCGCATTGATTTGTTGAACTGTCTCGGAGAGTTGTTCGATTTCACGCTTATTGGGGTCTCCCCCCAGAATTTTGATAAATTTCGAGAACATGTTTTAGCCTTTCCGGGGCGGAATTATAGCATAGGCAAATTGCGAGCAGTATTCAGGGGTGATTACCCACAAGTCGCCAATTCTCGTCCTGCAGACAAAAGCGACATAAATGTCGCGCTACGTTGTGCGATATTTATGTCGCTTTGCAGGGTGGAGCAAAGATGTGGGTAATCACCAGACCAAACAGTATTGCTTTTATTGGGGTTGTTTCAGCGGAACTTGCAGGAAGAAAATACTACCCTTGCCCAGTTGGCTTTCCAACCAGACTTTGCCGCCGTGCCGTTCGGCAATGGATTTGACAATCGCCAGGCCGAGACCAGAGCCTTTTTGTTCGCGCGCCTCGCGCTGCCCGCCGCGGTAAAACTTTTCAAACAGGCGCGGCTGATCAATGGGTGCAATGCCAATGCCGGTATCTTGCACTTCAAACAACATTGTATCTGCAGGAACGCGCAGACGGGCTGTCACCATGCCGCCGTTAGGCGTGTATTTGATGGCGTTTTCAACCAGGTTGTACATTGCCTGGTAGAGCAGAGTCTGGTCGGCCTCGATAATTGGCGCGGTGTCATGTGGCAATTCCAGCGTGAGTTGAATGTTCTTTTGCGAAGCCTGCGCCTGCAGGCTGTTGGTGACACCTTCCACCAAATCGAGCAGGGGCAGCATGGTCAGTTGTAGGCCAACGCCCACTTCAATGCGCCCAAGGTCAAGCAGGTTGTTCACCAGGCGCGCCATGTTCTCAACGCCGGAAATGATTTTTTTGACATAGCCTTGCTGTTGTTCATTCAGGTCGCCGACCATTTCCAGCATCGTGGCGTAACCGCGCATCAGCGTCAGTGGCGAACGCAAGTCGTGGCTGACGGTGTTGACAAATTCAGTCTTCATCGTGTCCAACTCTTTGAAGTGCGTCACGTCGCGCAGAATGCAGACACGTCCCACCGGGCGGCCTTCAGCGACCACGGGTGAGGCGGTTGCCAGGTAAACCTGTCCATTGCCAATCACCACTTCAGCAGAGAGTTTGTCGGGCGAATCGGCCTGGAGAATGTCGAGCAAGGCTTTTTGTGAGATGACGCGCTCAATCGGTTGGCCTTCACCTGCGCCGACGCCTGCGCCCAGCGTTTGCCAGGCGGCGGGGTTGGAGAGCAACAGGCGATTCTTCTGGTCGGTCACCAAGACCGGGTCGGGCGTGGATGCCAAAATAGCGGCCAGGCGCTGTCGGCCTACCTCGGCAGAAAGGAAAAGGTGGTTGTTGGAGGCGGCCAGCGCAGCCTGTCCGGCTAGCGTAGTCAGGAAGCGTACATCCGAATCGGAAAACAGGCGCGGCTGGTCGTAGGCTGCCCAGATGACGCCGTAGTAGCGATTCTCGTAGCGCAGGGGAAAACCAATCAGTGAGGCGGGCGCTGTTTTGCCGGGAGCAATTTCCAGCCCGCGCGCCCGCGCTACGTTGGTAAAAATCACCCGTTCCTGATGCTGTGTCAGCGTAATCATTTGCTCATCCAAAAAGTCGTAGTGCTCTTTGGAAGGGCCAATCGCAAACACTGGCGCAGAGTCGTCTTCGCCGTCTTTCAGGTTGGCTGCCGACATGACCACGCGCACGGCGTTGGCCCCTGTGGCGAGGATGGCTTCCAGTACCGGCTGTACCGCGTCGCGCATGTCAAGGCTGGAGGCTACGCCCTGACTGACCAGCAACAGGCGGTTGAGTTCTTCCAATCGGGCTTGCAGGCTGACGCGCATTTGCTCGAAGGCGCGGCGCAACTGACCAACTTCATCCACGCCTTCGATTGTCAATGGATGATCGAGTTGTCCCTGGGCAATGCGGACGGCTTCGCTGGACAGCGTTTGCATGGATTGGGTGACGGTTTTCAGGCCAAGGCGCAGTGACACCAATGCCACCAGCGCCAGCAATAAAATCATGGCTGAGAGGGGCGCGGCAATGCTCAGTGCCAGTTGCTGTGCTTGTTGCGCTGGAATGGCTAACGCCACCGCCCACGAGCGGCCTGCGGCGGGTTGGAAATAAACCAGGTTACGTGTGCCATTGGGCGCGGTGTCGTCAAAGAAACTTGCCTTCTCAGGCCGATGGCCGGGGTAGGCGCTCATTACCAGCGTGGTAACGGGATGGACCAAAATGCGGCCATTTTCGTCCATCAAAATACCTTCGCCGCCCAATTCTTGCACGCTTTTCAGGCTTTGAAGCAAAGGCTGCGTGAACGGATTGGTTTCCAGGTTGGTGCGCGCCACCAGGACACGCTCTGGTTGGCCGGTGGCGGGGTCTATCAGCGCAATGACAAAGGAGACGCGCGCAGGCTCGCCGCTGGAAACGGGTGGGATGGTGTAGGTTTGGCTGAGGACGCCGCTAAAAGCCAGATCCAAGCCGGCAGTTTCTTCCGGAAAAAAAATCAGTTCTGCGCTGGAAGAAGTTTCCGGGTAATTGCCCAAGACCTGGCCGGAGCGGCTGGCAACAATGAGCTGATCAAAATAGGGCACTGAACGAATTTGCTCGCTCAGCAATGCGGAAAGTTCCGCGCCCGCAGCGGAGCTCATTTCGGGGCGAAACGCCATTTGGCTGGCGAGGCTTTGGCCGGTTTCGAGGAAGAACGGAATGCTTTGCGAGGTTAGTTCTGCTGTGCCGCGCAGACGATTTTCCAGCATCTGACGGGCGGCAGACCCGGCCACCAGCCAGTCGCCGATTAACAGGGCAATCAGCAAAAATGAAATGAGCGTACCCGTGCCGAAAAGGAAACGCGTTTCGATGCTGCGCTCGGTGGGTGAGGGTTGCAGTGGCGCGCGACGCCCCCACAAACCAGGGAAGGTGATTGCCAGTACTTGAGCAAAAATGCCGCTGATTAATAGTTCACCGCCCAACGCCAAAATGGCGTTGGGCGCGCGGGTCAGGGCGTAATCCAGCCGGGCGGCCATTGAACCGGAAGCCACCAAAAACGAATCTAAAATAAAAAGTGGAGCGTATAACGCCGTCAGTACCAACGCGGCAATCAGCGGTTCGCGCAACAGACGAAATGACCAGGTGCGGTAGCGTTGACGCGCAGCCACGCTGAATAGAATTCCCAACAGCGCCATTTCGAGCGGGGTAAAAATGCTATGCGTATCCCAGGCAAAGCGGAAAATACCCCCCAATAAGCCAATCAGCATGCCGGCCCAGGGGCCAAACATGCCGCCAGCCAACATCCACGGTAAGGCAGAAAGCGCCATCAGCGCTGGGCCGCGCGGTTCTTGCGGAATTCCTGGCAAGGGCAAAGCTGCTCCGGCGGGCAAGCGCAAGCCAATAAAAGCATTGGCAAAAAACGCCGCCAGCGCCAGCGCTGCTAACACGCCCAACGCGCGCGCGTCCCAGTGCGGCTGGTAACTTTTCCATGTATTTGCCAGCCAGAGCGTCCAGGTGACCAAAAGCGCCCAACCCAGCCAACCAATCAGGGAGGCAGGCCAAAGTGGCGCTGGAAAAACGTTAGCAAGCAAGGAGAAGATGGGTTCCATTACAAATACCGTTTTTCGATTATAGCATGGGCGCCAAAAAAGGACTTATCTACACGCGCAACCGGCGATTTTGTTAGGCTCTACACCAAACGCTACGGAACAAGAAAGTTCTGGTACTCGCCGCGATATTCAGGCGGCAACAGCGCCGCGATATGGCGCATCACCAGGTCAGCGTTGCGCTGGCGGGAGATGCGGCGTTCCTCGCCGCGCCCGGTTACTGCCGGAACGCAAAAAGGTTGGCCCACCCGCAAAATCAACTGCGGACGCTGCCAGCGGAGGGCGCGGTTAAAAAAGTCATCGCTGGTGCCAATCACGCCTACCGGCAAAATGGGAACGGCGGCGGCTTCCAGAATGAACGCCACACCAGGGCGCGCGCGGCGCATGGCGGCGGCGTGTGTGCGCCCGCCCTCTGGCGACATGAGCAACGGATATCCCGCCCGGAGTACTGCGCCAACCCGTTCCAACGCTTCACGGTCATACGCGCCGCGGTGGACAGGAATCGCGCCATACAGCCGCACCAACAGGTTTTGCCCAAATCCGGCGCGATTCCAAATGTCAGACGCGCCCAGAACTTCAATGTTGCCCGGCCAAAAGGTCAGTACAAAAGGCGGGTCAAAGACCGAGACGTGATTGAACGCCGCCAGATAGGGCGCACCCGTTGGAATGTTTTCCAATCCTTCGAGGCGCACGTCAGCGAGTAAGTGAAACAGGCCGCGAAAGATGGGGCGCAAAAGCGCCCGCGCCAGACGAGAACCAGGCGCGGGCGTGTATGTGTTCATTTTTTGCATAGTGATAAGGCTCGTTGGAAAACCGCATCAGCGTCCAGTTTGTCGGAGTCAATCAAGATGGCGTCATCTGCTGGTTTAAGGGGAGCAACTGCCCGGGTCGAGTCAATGCGGTCACGTTCAATCACCTGGGCGAGAATTTGAACGAAATCTGCTGTTTCGCCGCGTTGAAGCATTTCATCACAGCGGCGACGGGCGCGTACTTCGGCAGAGGCGTCTAGATAAATTTTCACATCGGCGTCCGGCAAAACAACTGTGCCGATATCGCGTCCAACCATCACGACGCGCCCACGCAATCCGATGCGGCGCTGCTGACGGGTGAGCGCTTCGCGCACGCCAGGGTAGGCGGAGACGATTGAAACGTTGGCGTCCACTTCCGGCTGGCGAATGTCCCAGGTGATGTCGTGACCGTCCACGACCACATCACAGGGGCGGCCATCTTCAAAAGATGGTTCGGTCACTTCGATGGGAACATCCTGCGCCAGGCGGGTAATGGTGGATTCGTTTGTCAGGTCGAGGCCGTGGTCAAGCGCCAGCCAGGTGATGGCGCGATACATCAGCCCCGTGTCGAAATACAAATAGCCAAGCGCTTCGGCCAGGTGAAAACCCAGGGTAGATTTGCCCGATGCCGCCGGGCCGTCAATGGCGATGATGCGAAGATGGGTCATGGATTGCTTTCGTTGGAAAACAGGTCGGTGCGCGCCCACAGAATGATGTTTTCCTCGCCGGAAGGCAGGGAATGCTCCACCAGCCAGGTCATCCAATCGGCGGCGGAGGCTTGCTCCCAGCCAGGGTAGCTGTACCAGCGGAAATCTGCGCCACGGTAGGCGCTTTCTAATTGCGGAGCGGAGAAGCCTTCAGAGGTAATAAACAGGTTTGAGGTTGAATTGGGCACAAAATCGGCGGCGACGGTTACGTCCCAAGCGCGCAGAAGCCAGCGCAAGGCGGCGGGCGCGTTGGAAGTGGTGGAAGAATTCATACCGACGAGAATGACTTTCAGTGACTGGGATGTTCCGGTGTGGCGCAGTGACAGGTCATTCATCTGGCGCTGGAGGGCGTCGGCCTGGGTCACTTGCGCGCCGGGGCGCCAAAACTCAACGGTGGCATGGGGTTTCAGGTTGGCGGCAAACAAGGCGATTGAAAGCGAATAAACTGCCAAAAATCCCAACCCGCCCCAGAGCGTTCCCTGCCAGGCGACCGCGGTGTTCCAGCCTTGCGCTACAAGCGCGGCGCCAACGGCTAGCATCAGAACAGCGGCCAGTGCGACGAGGGTGTACATTTGAGCGCTGGGAGGGTCCATCTTTCCCAGGGCAACGGCGGTCAGGGCCAGGGCGGCAAAAGTGAGCAAGAGCAAGGTCAGTACCGTCATCGCCAGTGTTTCATTGCGCCCGGCTTGCGCTGGAATCAGCAGATGTTGCAACTCAAGCGCAGCCAACGTCCAGAGCGGAATCAATGCCCAGGCCAGGCCGCCAATCGGGCGCGCCGGCGGCGCCAGAGAAAGAATCAGCGCCGCGAAAAACCAGAAGGTCAGAAAAAGCGTCAAGGCATCGCGTTTCAGCGCCCCGCGAACGGCAGCGATGAGGCCAAAAATGATTGCCAGTGGCTGATAAATAAACGGAGTGGTTAGCATTACCAGCGGCGGCAAAGCACCAGGAGTCCAAAAGTCATCCAACGAAAAGCGGAAAATTGCGCCCAGCCCGCCAGGGGAGAGCAGGAAGAAACTGCCAAAGGCCAGATACGCGCCGATGGCATAGAACGCGGCGCGGCGCAGGCTGGAAGCCTCCAGCCGAAAATCGTCGGCGGGAACGATGCCGCGCGTCAGCCCGTAGGACACCGCCAGCGCCAGCAGTCCGGGCCAGAGTGCGGGGCCGCTCAACAGCATCCATCCGACGCAAATTCCAGCCCACTCAACCCGGTTGTTGCGCCACAGCCCCCAAACCAGCGCTGTTAGCGTCATCGTCAGAATGGGGCTGCCGGCTTCGCGCGAAAGCGCCAGCAGGCCGGGGTCAAGCGCAAGAAAAAAAGTCAGAAAAAGGGCGGCTTTTTGTCCCAGTTTGTCGGCGAAAAGCAGGGGCGCTAAGACGAGGCCACTGCCTGCCAGCGCTGAAACCAGGCGGGCGGCGGCATTGCTTGCCTGAAAAATGAAAAATAAGCTGGCAGTCAGGTGGACGTAGAGCGGTTGCGTGCCTAGCGTCACCGGCTGTGAGCGCAGCAAACCCAATGCCTGTAACGCCCAATTGGCTTCGGCGTCGGAAAGGGGAAGTTCGCCCAGGCGCAAAAGGCGCAAAAGGAGCGCCAGCGCAAAGGCCAGCGCGAACCAGGGAATGAAACGGCGGGAGGAAGATGAAACGGTCATGGTTGTATTTTACTGTAAACCAAAGACTTCGTTTAGCGCGCTCAGGGTGGTTGCGACAGCCGCGTCATCAATCCAGTAATGCGTCACCAGACGAAACCGGCGTGGATTGCTGGCGTGCATCAAGACGCCGCGTTGTTCCATTTTTTGCTCAATTTCGTGGTCACTGAACTGTATTTGCGGAGAAAAATCAAAAAAGACCATGTTGGTGGCGGGCATGCCCGGCCAGAGACGGAGGCTGGGGATTTTTTGAATTCCTTCGGCTAGGCGCGCAGCGCGGGCGTGGTCATCGACCAGGCGTTCAACCATCGTCTCCAGGGCGACGATGCCAGCGGCGGCCAAGATGCCGGCCTGACGCATGCCGCCGCCCAGGTGTTTGCGAATTTTGCGGGCGTGGGCAATGAATTCACGCGAGCCGCACAGCACCGATCCGACCGGGGCGCACAGCCCTTTTGATAGACAAAAAGTGACAGAATCGACCGCGGCGGTCAAGGCGTGCGCGTCCACTTTTTGGGCAACGGCAGAATTGAACAGACGCGCGCCGTCCATGTGAACAATCAGCCCGCGCGCGTGAGCAAAGTCGGCCAGACGGCGCACGGTTTCGGGCGTCTGATACACGCCGCCGCAACGGTTGTGGGTGTTTTCGATTTCTATCAGGCGGGTGACGGGTTCGTGGTCATCTTCAGGCGGGCGGATGTTGGCTTCAACCTCATTCAGGTCGAGTGAGCCATCGGGCAATTCGGGAATTTGGGAGGAGTGGATGCCGCCCAGCGTGGAAATGCCGCCGCCTTCATACAAAAAAGTGTGCGAATGTTTGCCCATGATGACTTCGTCGCCGCGTCCGCAGTGCGCGAGAATGGCGGCCAGATTGCCCATCGTGCCGGAGGGAACGAACAGCCCGGCTTCTTTGCCCACTTTGGCGGCGGCCAGTTCTTGCAGGGCATTGACGGTTGGGTCATCGTGGTAAACATCATCACCGACAACGGCTTTTGCCATCGCCTCGCGCATGGCGGGCGTTGGCTGGGTGACAGTATCCGAGCGAAAATCAACAAGGCGCATAAAAACTCGCTTTCTGGGGTGGAGGACAGGCCGGTAAACTTGTTTTACATTATACTTTCGAGGGTAAAATAAACGGGTGATTACTTCGCCACACAACCCAAAACTCAAACTGATACACGCGCTGGCCGGACGTTCCAGGGAGCGGCGCGAAAATGGCGCTTTTCTGGCTGAAGGCGTGCGCCTGGTGGAAGATGCGCTGGCGGCTGGCTGGCCGTTTCGCTTCGCGCTGGCGGCAGAGACGCCGGGCGGACGCGCCGCCAAACTGATTGCCCGCCTGGAAGCAAACGGCGTTGATGTGGAACGCGTTCAAAACGATATTCTTGCAGGCGCAGGCGAAACCGAAACCAGCCAGGGCGTTTTGGCCGTTCTCGAATTGCCATCCGCGCTTGCTTCACCCGAGGCCCGATTCCCTGTTTTCGCTGCGCCCAACGCCAGCATCCCCGCTTTTGTTGTCCTTTTTGACCAAATCCGCGACCCCGGCAACCTCGGCACGCTGATTCGCGCGGCGGCGGCAGCGGGAGCGCACGAGATTCTTCTCCCGCCAGAAACGGCTGACGCCTTTGCCCCAAAAACTGTCCGCGCCGGAATGGGAGCGCATTTTCGCCTGCCGATTCTTTCACGCGCCTGGGGAAAAATCCGTACCCGGCTGAACGGGTTGACCGTTTACCTGGCCGAAACCGAGCAAGCAGCCCCGTGCTGGCAAGCCGATTTTCGCCGTCCGCTGGCGCTGATCATCGGCGGCGAAGCCGATGGCGCCAGCGCCGAAGCCCGCGCCCTGACCAGCCAAAATGTTGTTATTCCCATGCCCGGCGGAGTAGAATCGCTCAACGCCGCCATGGCCGGAACCGTTTTGATGTTCGAAGTAGTCAGACAGAGAGAAGAGAGACACCCATGAAAATCCGTTCCATTACCTATTTTTTCAACCCCGGCTGGCCGCTTAACCAGGAAAAAATACAAGAAGCCGGAAAATTTCTGGCGGAGGCCAAAGCCGCTTATCAGGCCGAAGGCTACGAGGTGCAAACTACACGGGTTGCAACGGTTCCGTTCCCAATCATTTTGGGCGAACCGCTGATTGGCCTGACCACGCGCATGTCACAAAAAATGAGCGCCGCCATCAAGGCGCAGGGCATTGATTACGCCGCCTTCGGCCCAGCCATGCCCGAAGTGGCGGAAAGTTATGAACTGATTCCCGACGCCATTCTGCTTTCCGAAAACATCTTCTTTGCCGGTGAAATGGCGACCCCGCAAAAAGGCATTTCCCTGCCCGCCATCCGCGCCTGCGCCGAGGTTATTTTGCGCAATGCCACACTCAAGCCAGATGGCTTTGCCAATCTGCGTTTCGCCGCGCTGGCAAACGTTCCGGCGGGCGGGCCATTTTTCCCGGGCGCGTATGCCGACAGTGACAACCCATCCTTTTCGCTGGCGCTTGAAGCCGCCGACCTGGCAGTAGACGCTTTCAGCGACGCCGCCACCCTGGACGATGGCCGCAAAGCGCTGGCCGCCGCCATGACCTCCCACGGCGCAAAACTGACCAGCGTCGCCAGTGTCTTGAAATACCAATTCTCACTCAAATTCAATGGGATTGATTTCTCCACCGCGCCCTATCCCGAAGAAGCGCGTTCCCTCGGCGCGGCCTTTGAACGCATTGGCGCGCCCAAGGCCGGGATGCACGGCTCGCTGACCGCCGCCGCCTTGCTGACGGAGAGCATGGAGCGCGCCGACTTTGCGCGCGTTGGCTTCAACGGCCTGATGATGCCCGTGCTGGAAGATTTCACCCTGGCCGCCCGCGCCGCTGAAGGAATTCTGACCATCAAGGATTTACTGCTCTTCTCGGCAGTCTGCGGCACCGGGCTGGATACGATTCCGCTCCCTGGCGATGTCACCGCCGAGCAGATTTCTGCGCTGCTGCTGGATATTTCTGCCCTGGCGCTGCGGCTGAACAAACCGCTGACTGCCCGGCTGATGCCGATTCCCGGCAAAAAAGCCGGGGACGCCACCGGCTTTGATTTTGACTTTTTTGCCAATAGCAAGGTGATGACGCTCGAAAGCGCCGGGCTGGGACGGCTGTTCTCGTCTGACGAGCGGCTGATACTGAAGCCGCGCTAAAAACGCCAAAGGGCGGGAGATTTTCTCCCGCCCTTTTTTATATCCGCCAATACGCTCCGCTGCCGCCCTCGCGCGCCATCAGGCCACTGCCAACCAATTCGCGGCGCAAGGAGGCGGTATCTTCGTGAAAACGCGCCAATATTTCGTTGACTTGTTTCTCGCTGTAACGCGTCCCCGCATCGAAGGTCTGTACAACATGCCGCAAGATGGCCTCCAATTTTTTGCGCTGCGCCGGAATCGTTTTCAGGCGTCCATCTGGTAGGCTGAAAACGCGCACAACCTTGTGGTCATAGGCATTCACATCTACGCCATCAGCGGCGGCGCTCATTTGTGCCGGGGAAAGAATGCGGCGTGAGAGCGCTTCCAGCGCCTGCTGGTCAAGGTGATAGACGCTGTAATAACCCTCGGCGCGGGCTGAAATCAGCCCGGTTTTGACCAGTTTGCCGAGGTGATGCGAAACGGTTGGGGCTTTGAGTTCCAGCAGCGCGGCCAATTCTTCCACGCTATATGCTTTTTGCGCCAGCAGGCCGATAATTTTCAGCCGGTTTGAGTCGGCCAGCGCTTTGAACAGGGTTACAAGTTCATCGGTAGTGTCTTCTGAATTCATTTTTGCCTTTTTAATTATATTATCTTCTAATTGATTTTACCATAGTTAAAACAAAAAGACGGCTCGACAACGAGCCGTCTTTTTGCAAAAGGTGCGCGTCAGTGCGGCAAAATTACGCGCGAGTCGTCATAGTCTTGTTTGCGAAAGAGGATATTGACCAGGCTGATGGGCAGAAAAACCAGCATGAGCGCCAAAACGAGAATAACAAAAATGGGGTCCATGAGAATGCTCCTTTCCAAATCATTTCTACGCGCCAGATAAGAAAAAGACGTAAAAAATGTTGTTTTGTTCCATGCTTAATCAAACCCCATTTTGCTCCAAGAGGCGCATTACAGAAGCCTGACAGCGCCTCAACAAACCTGCAAGGTGGATTCTTCCACACCAATCCACAATGTGCCGGGCAAAATGGAACGCCAGGGGCGCACCGTCACCGGCCCGGCGACGCGCTCCGCGTCGGTCATCATGGCGGGATTCACGCGGCAAGCGTTGGGCGTTTTGCCATATTTGGCGCGAAAGTAGGCCGCCGCGCGCAACACTTTTTCATCCAGCGCCGTTTTGGGGTCGGGGTCAAACCACATCATGCCAATGTCCATTTCAATTTCTCCTTTTTATGCGTTGGCGGAAAGCCAAAAGCGCAACCATTGCGAGCGTTGACGCAGGCAAAACTCGTAGCACGGAAAAAGTTGGTTGAGCGGCGCGCCCGGCACGGGGGTCAGTTCTTCGTTCAGCGCCGGGTCGGCAATGCGGCCAAAAATGCGGGTGCGAAAGAAAGCCAGCCAATCGGGCAGTTTCGCGGCGCGCGCCGAATTGATGGCGGCCACCGGCCACAGCCGGGCACGCGGGCCGTATTCCAACAGATAAGTCAAGTTGGCGCGGGCATCGTCATCCAGGTGTAGGGCCGAATCGAGGCCGTCAATCAATAAAATCAGCGCGCGGCCATCACCGCCGCGCTCCACCCATTCGGCCAGATGCGCCAGTAACTTGGCGGCGGAGGCAGCGTAAGCGGGAAAAACATTCAGACCGGTTTCGGCTTGCAGGGCGCTCCACTCGCTGGGAAAATCCGTCAGCGCAGTCAGCCCAACCGATTGAGGAGAATTCATGCGCGCGGTGGAGCGCGCCAGGCTCTGCAAGAAAAGCGTTTTGCCGCTGCCCCGGTCAGCAGTGACGAGCACCGCGCCCGTGGCGGGCTGGTCCATGCGTAAAAGCACGGGCAACCCGTCGCCGGCCACGCCAAACAGCGCCGCGTTGGGCGGAATGGGACCCATTTGCGCCAACACTTCCGCCAGGTGCGGGAAGACCACGCGCGCCGGGAGCGGTTCCGCGCCCAGCTCGGCTTGAACTTCTTGTAAGGCGTGCAAGGCCAGCGCAAAGGTTTCATAACGAGGCATAGGACATTCCATTGACGAACATTTGTTCTATTATAATGGGGTTTTGACGTTATTTCAAGAGGCAATTTCTGGTGATTACCCACAAGCCGCCAATTTTCGTCCTGCGGACAAAAGCGACATTTATGTCGCCTTGCAGGGTGGAGCAAAGATGTGGGGTATCACCAGGTAATTTTTGGTGATTAAATTTTTCTAGCAGTTTGAATCAAGTACAATCAGTCGGTCTTCCAAAAAAACATTGTACAGACTGTTTATTTCAAACCACCTTTTTATGAATTTCATTTCCCTTCTTCCAGTTTTATACGGCCTGGGCGCTGCGGGTGCCTGGGGCGCCGGCGATTTTGCTGGTGGTCTGGCCGCGCGGCGCAGTAATGCGCTGGCGGCAGTTTTTCATGCAGAATGGCTGGGAATTATTGGCGTGCTGGGCGCGGCCTGGCTGTATGCGGAACCCATGCTGGCGGCGCGCGTGTGGCTGTGGGCGATGCTAGCCGGGGCGATTGGTTCGGCGGGCCTGGTGCTGTTGTACCAGGCCATGTCTGACGGACAGATGAGCATTGCCGCGCCGGTTTCGGCGTTGGTGGCGGCAATCTTGCCGGTGACGGTCAGCGCTGTCAGCGAAGGCCTGCCGGGCTGGGAAAAAATTATTGGCTTCGGGTTGGCGTTGCTGGCGGTGTGGCTGGTTTCAACCGGCGAGAGCGGCCCGCTGGGAATGAAAATTGCGAGCTGGCAGGCGTTACGTTTGCCATTTTTGGCTGGGATTGCCTTTGGCCTTTATTTTGTACTGATGCGTGATGCCGGGCGCACAGGGTTATTTTGGCCGCTGGTAGCCTCGCGCAGCGGCGGCATGGCAATTTTGGCTGTGTATGCCGGGCTGACACGTTCATCGTTGCGCGTCAGCCGCCCGGTTTGGCCGGTGATGCTGGTCAATGCCGTGATGGATGTGACCGCCAATGGGCTGTATGTGCTGGCCGGGCAGGTTGGACGGCTGGATGTCGCCGCGGTGCTTGGCTCTCTCTACCCGGGTGTGACGGTTTTACTGGCGTGGCTGGTGCTAAAAGAACGCATACGCGGCTGGCAAAAGCTGGGAATTGCGCTGGCGCTGGCGGCGATTGGTTTGATTGCAGGTTAACGGAAGCAACTCAATGAGCAAACTGACCGGAAAAACGGCAATTGTGACCGGGGCGACAAGCGGTATCGGCAGGGCAACCGCGCTACTTTTCGCGGAAGAAGGCGCCAGCTTGGTGTTGACGGGCCGCCGCCGGGAACGCGGAAAAGCCGTCGAAGCGGAATGCAGGCAGCGGGGCGCGCGCGCTGTCTTTGTCGAGGCCGACCATACTCAAAGCGCGGATTGCGTCCGAGTGGTCACGTCGGCCCTGCGGGAGTTTCATCAGATTGATATTTTGTTCAACAACGCTGGCATTGTTACTCAGGGGACGGCAGAAAGCGCGAGCGAGGCAGATTGGGCGGCGACGTTGGCGCTAAACGTGACGGCGGTCTGGCGGATGTGCCGTTTGGTCATCCCGGAGATGCGCAAAGTGGGCGGCGGCGTAATTGTCAATAACGCTTCGGATTGGGCGGTGGTGGGCGGGAAAGGTGCATTGCCCTACGCTGCCAGCAAAGGCGCGGTGGCGTCAATGACCAAAAGCATGGCGCTCGACCACGCGCACGAAAATATCCGCGTCAACGCTGTTTGCCCCGGCGATACGTTTGTGGAGCGCTGGCTGGAGAAGGGTTACTTTGAAGGCTCGTCGCCAGTGACGCTGGAGGCAGCCCAGGCCGAGTCGGCGGCCTATCTGCCGATGAAGCGCTTCGGGCGGCCCGAAGAGATTGCGCGGGCGGTGCTGTTTTTGGCGTCGGAAGATTCGTCCTTCGTCACCGGGCATTTGTTGTTGGTGGATGGCGGCAATACGGCACAGTAAAACATTGGCTCATTGGGAATCGGCGTGGTTAACCATTTTGGGACACGGATTTCACGAAAAACACGGAAAAAGAGCCGATTTTAAAGGCTTTTCCGTGCCATCCGTGTTGTCCGTGTCCAAGAACCTGGGCAACTCCCAGAGAGCCAAAACATTAGAGTCTTATCAGAATTTCTGGTTCGGGGGAATGCAGGCTTGACAGGATTTTGATTTCAGATATAGTTAACCATACTTAAATAGAAGGCAGGCTTAACTATGACTAATTTGCTCCAATTTTCAAAATCTTTGCGCGAGTGGATGGAGATTTTTGCCCACCATTCAATGCACGATACAACCCGGTACATCAAAACGACCGGGTTTTCGATGCCGCAGTTTTTTATGTTGATGCACGTCCATCGGCATGAGCGCTGTGGCATTTCAGATTTAAGCGAGCGCATGGAAGTTTCTGCCGCCGCCGCCAGCCAGCTGGCCGACAAATTGGTGCAGGCCGGGCTGTTGGAACGCAATGAAGATTTGCACGACCGGCGTGCCAAGCACCTGACCCTGACGCCAAAGGGGCAGGCGTTCATCAATGCCAGCATTGCCGAGCGTTACCGCTGGATGGAACAAGTGGCCGAGAATTTGAGCGCCGATGAGCGCGAAACGGTCAACCAGGCGATGGTTATTTTGACCAAAGCAGCCAAACAACAGGAGGAGTCCCTTGCAAGCAACCATGAGTAAGTCCAAGTCGCGTTCTCGCGGCGGGGGAAACAATTCCAAAGCCATTCTGCGATCCACCAGCTACCTGTGGAAATATCGCGGGCAGGCCGCCCTGCCGTATGTCTTTTTGCTGGTTGCCACTCTGGCGCAACTGGCCGTTCCGCGTCTAATTCGCAACATCATTGACGCGGTGACCAGCGGTGTCATCGCCGCCAAAGTGCTGGCAGCGCTCAACCAAATTCCAGCGATGATGTTGGATCAGGCGTTGCCGAAAATTTTAACATTTTTGCATTACGACAGTGCGATGACGGCGGAGCAGTTGACGGCTCAATTGACTGCCGACAAAACCAATGCGCCGACTCTGCTGATGCAGGCCGGGCTGATGATTGTCGGCTTTGCAGTTTTACGCGGAGTGTTTTCCTTTTTGCAGGCTTATTGGGCGGAGCGCAACTCGCAAGCCATGGCCTACGACTTGCGCAACGACCTGTATGCCAAAATTCAACGCCTGTCATTTTCTTACCACGACCAAAATCAGACCGGCCAGTTGATGATTCGCGCTACCGATGACGTCGAAAAACTGCGCCTGTTTTTGGGGCAGGGCCTGTTGCAACTGGTAGGCTCGATTGTTTTACTGGTCATTACGCTCATCATTCTCTTTAGCGCCAACACCGGGCTGGCGCTGGCAACCATCTGGATTTTGCCAGTGGCGCTGATTCTGTTCATGATTTTTGGCACCATCAGCCAGCCGCTGTTTGCACGGGTTCAGCAAAAACTTTCGGCGCTGAATACCATTTTGCAGGAAAACCTGGCCGGGATTAAGGTCGTCAAGGCTTTTACGCGCGAAAAGAGCGAACAGGTCAAGTTCAATCAGGCCGCCGACGTGCTGATGGCGCAACAAATCACCATTGCGCGGCTGTTTACGTTTTTGATGCCTTTCGTGTTTTTGATTGCCAACCTGGGACAGGCCACCACGCTGTTCGTGGGTGGGAAAGGTATCATCGTCGGCACGCTGACGTTGGGCGAGTGGCAAGAATTTAGCATGTATCTGATGTACCTGTTTTTTCCGATTGCGCAACTTGGTTTCATCATCACACAGTTTGGACAGGCCGCCGCATCAGCCACACGTATCTTTGAGATTTTGGATGCCAAATCAGATGTCAAGGACAAACCCGACGCCATCCGCTTGCCCCCTTCACAGGGCCACATCAAGTTTGAGAATGTCTCCTTCCGCTATATTGGGACGGGTGAACCGGTGCTGTCCAACGTCAGCTTTGCAGCCGAACCAGGACAAACCATCGCCCTGTTGGGCGCAACCGGTTCTGGCAAAACTTCCATCATCAACCTGTTGCCGCGCTTCTACGACCCGACCGATGGCAAAATCACCATTGACGGCTATGATTTGCGCGATGTGACACTCGAATCGCTGCGCGCCCAAATTGGCAATGTCTTGCAAGAGACCACCCTGTTCACCGGCACCATTCGCGACAACATTGCCTTTGGCAAACCGGAGGCCAGCGACGAGGAAATTATCGCGGCGGCCAAAGCGGCAGCGGCGCACGATTTCATCCTATCTTTCCCTGAAGGCTACGCTACCCCCGTCGGTGAGCGCGGAACCACGCTTTCGGGCGGGCAAAAACAGCGTGTCGCCATTGCCCGCGCCTTGTTGCTCAACCCGCGCATTCTGATTTTGGATGATTCCACTTCCAGTGTGGATCTCGGCACCGAAGCGGTCATCCAAACTGCGCTGGAGAAATTGATGCAGGGGCGTACCTCCTTCGTCATCGCCCAGCGCATCAGCACCGTCATCAACGCTGACCAGATTATCGTTCTTGATAAAGGTCAGGTGGCCGCCATCGGTAAACATGCTGACCTGCTGGAAAACAACGAAATCTACGCTGAAATTTACAGCTCACAATTACTCGGCGACGAAGACCACAAGTAGACGCGCAAGCGCTGCTACCGACACCTTTTTCCCGATTAACAAGGAGAACATACCCTATGATGCACGGACGACAGGGCGGCTTCCTGAACCAGGAAACCTCCAAACCGAAAAGCGCCGGTCAAACCCTTGGCCGCCTGGTAAAACATTTTGCCCCATTTTGGCCGGGGCTGTTGATGGCCGCAGTTTTTGTGATCATTGCCACCTGGGCGCAAGTCACCAACCCGGAACTGACCGGACAGCTGGTGGATTGTTACCTAGCCCCGGCGGCTTCTGGCAGCGGGCTCAGTTTTCCCGGCGCCGGAAGCGATACCAGCAACGCTGGTTCCAACTGCTGGCTTTCTGACAACAAAACTCCCGCAGGCGTCACACAGACGATCATCAAAAACGTCTTCACACTGGGTGGAATGCCGGCCCCAAAATCTGACGGTTCGATGACCAACGAGGAACGCATTGCCGGGCTTTCACGCATGATTGCGCTGGTGGTAACGTTGTTTGTGATGACTTCTCTGCTTAACGGCCTGACCTTTTTTTCCATGACCTGGGCAGGACAACATGTTCTGCGCTCTCTGCGGGTGGAAGTGTTTGAACATCTGCACCGTCTGCCGATTGGTTACTATGCCGAACACGAGGCGGGCGACCTGATGAGCCGCATCACCAACGATACCGAAACCATCAATCAGGCCATCAGTTTTGCGCTTGTCAACGTTGCCAGTGGAATTTTGCTCTTGGTCTGGATTGCTTACAACATGCTCACCAAAAACATTCCGTTTGCGCTGTTGAGCATGTCCGTTGCCCCGCTGATGTTGCTGGCTACGCTCTACTTCTCTGACCAGGCGCGCAAAGCCTTCCGCAAGACACGCCTGGAAATGGGCTCGGTCAACGCCAGTTTGCAAGAGAGCATTTCGGCGGTGCGCGAAGCCCAGGCTTTCAATCGCGCTGAAGAAAACATTGAGCAATTTCGCGTCACCAACGCCGCCAACCGAGACGCCAACGTCCGCGCGGTGATGTTTACCTCGGCCCTCGCCCCCACCCTTGAGGCGCTCGGCTACCTGGCGCTGGCGATTGTCGTCGGCGCGGGCGGATTGGCGCTGCTGGGTGGCACGCCCCTGTTCGGAACGGCGGTTTCACTCGGCCTGGTCATCACTTTCCTGGCTTACGTTCAGCGCTTCAACCAGCCTATTCAACAGATTTCGGTGCTGTGGGGCAATATTCAGAGCGCCATTGCCGGGGCCGAGCGCATTTTTGGCTTGCTGGATGAAGACCCGGCCATCAAAGATCGCCCCGATGCCGCACGCATGGGCACGATTACCGGGCGGGTGGAATTCAAGGATGTCACCGCTGAGTACAAGCCCGGCGAACCGGTGCTAAAAGGGGTCAACTTTCGCGCTGAAGCCGGGCAGACGGTTGCCATTGTTGGGCCAACTGGCGCGGGGAAAACCACCATCATCAACCTGATTCCGCGCTTTTATGATGTCACTGGCGGCGCGGTGACGATTGACGGTACCGATGTCCGCGCGGTTACCGCCGAATCGCTCCGCGAGCAAATCGGTATTGTTTTGCAAGATACCTTCATGTTCAGCACCAGCGTGATGGAAAACATCCGCTTCGGCAAGCCCACCGCCAGCGACGAGGAAGTCATCGCCGCCGCGCAGTTGGCGCACGCCGACGGTTTCATTGAGCGCCTGCCAGAAAAGTACCAAACTGTTCTCGGCGAGCGTGGTTCCGGCCTCAGCCAGGGACAGCGTCAACTGCTCTCCATCGCGCGCGCCGCCCTATCCGACCCGAAAATTCTCATCCTCGACGAAGCCACTTCCAGCGTAGATACGCGCACCGAGCGCCTGATTCAAAAAGCGCTGGAGACTCTGCTTCAGGGACGCACCAGCTTTGTCATCGCCCACCGCCTCAGCACCATCCGCAGCGCCGATGTGATTCTCGTCCTGAAGGATGGCGAAATCATCGAGCGTGGCAAACATGACGACTTGCTGACCCAAAAGGGCTTTTACTACGACTTGTACATGAGCCAGTTCAAAAAGCAGGAAGAAATGGCGGTTTAAGCCGCGGCACAGGTTGTTTGCGGCTGAAAGCCGCGCTATGATTGACGGGTGATAAAATAGCCCGTCAATTCTTTTTTAACCCGGAAGCCTTTGATGACATCCAAACCCACTGCCGAAAGAGTCTCAGAACTGGACGGAATGCGCGGGCTGGCAATTTTGCTCGTGCTGGTTTACCATATTTTGCGCCTCAACCCGGTGCCGATGCAGGGCGCAGTTTTCAGTGGTCTGCTACGCTTCGCCGAAATGGGCTGGGCCGGTGTGGACGTGTTCTTTGTGCTTTCGGGGTTCCTTATTACATCCATTTTGTTGCGCACGAAAAGTCAACCCGGCTACTTCCAAAAATTCTATGCCCGGCGTATTTTGCGCATTTTCCCGCTCTACTACACCACCATTACGCTCATTTTTATTGCCATGCCGCTCATCAGCCCGGCACAAACTGACATGGCCCGTGCTGGTTGGTTGTGGTATTACTTGTATGTTCAAAACTGGGGCAATGCTTTCAGCGTCATTCCAACCATCTTTGCCATCAGCATTACCTGGTCGCTGGCAATTGAAGAACAGTTTTACCTGTTCTGGCCGAGCGTGGTTTACTGGCTCAACACCAAAAAATTGGCCTGGGCCGCCGGTCTGCTGGCGTTTTTTTCACTGGGCTTGCGCCTGCTGATTGTCAACCGCTTTCGCAAATTGCTCGACTACAACAAATTCTTTTATTTCGCCACCATCACCCGCCTTGATTCACTGCTGCTCGGCGCGCTGATTGCGCTGGCCTTCGAATCGGAAACGCTCAAAAAATGGCTTAAATTTGTAGCCGCGCCGGTGTTTATCGTTTCCTTCGGGCTGATTGTTATCTTCGCCTCACGCAAACCCGATTCGCCGCTGGTGGATAACTACCTGATGTATACCTACGGCTACAGCGTTATCGCCATTGCCAGCGCCGCGCTGATTGTGATGCTGACCACTTACGCCGAATCCAACCCACTGCGGGCGTTTTTTCGCAGTTCAGCGTTGCGTTTTTTGGGTAAATATAGTTACGCGATTTACCTTTTTCACATACTGCCCTTGCTTATTTTTCAGCGTCTGTTTGCCGAAAGCCAGGGTTTTGCCGCCTGGCTCATTTTTAATGCGCTCACCCCGCTGGTCACCGTTTTACTGGCGCTGCTCTCGTGGAATTTACTCGAAACGCGCATGTTGGCGCTCAAAAAATACTTTGAATACGCCTGATGCACCTTGCACATCCCCAAAAAGAGCAATACAATCCAACCATGGAAAAAATTTCAATTGAAATTCCCGTAGAAATTTTAGCCGCCGCCCAGACCTCGCCGGAAGAACTGAAGCGTTCGCTGGCGTTGGCCTGGTACCGGCAAGGAAAAATTTCCCTGACCCAGGCCGCCACGCTGGCAACTCTTCCGCCCGAAGAGATTTCTGCCCTGCCCGAAACACATTTTGACCTGGACGAATTTCTCGATTGGGCTTCGCACGACCTAAAAACGCCACTCAACGCCGTCATTGGCTTCAGCAAGGTCGTCCTCAAAGGCATAGATGGCCCGGTTAACGAGACTCAGGCCACAGACCTGGCTTCTGTTCATGCCAACGGGCAGAAAATGCTAACCTACATGAATCACCTCGTTGACGCCGCCCGCCTCAATCGCGGCGACATCACGCTGAAATCAGAAGAAGTGGAAATTGCCACGCTGGTGGAAGAAGCCCTGGCGCGTTGGAACACTCAAAACCCCGCCAAACAGGCTTTTTTCCTTTCGCTGGTGGCGCCAGCCTCGCCTAAGATACTGGCTGACCCGCCGCGGATGCGCCAACTGCTCAACGACCTGTTCAATTTTGCCGCTCTGCACCTTGAAAACGAAGGCCGTCTAACGCTGGAAATGGAAGCCTCCGGCCCCGGCTGGCTGGTTTTCCAATTGCGCGCCATTGGCCTGAAAAGCCGCGCCGTACCCAAAGTGGATACCGAACTGGCGGCTTTCGTTGCCCGTGGGCTGATTGGCCTGCATGGTGGGCGGGTAGACTTGTTGCAAGAAGAAGCCGACGGCGCGCGGGCGCGTTTTTCTCTGCCAACGCGCTAACCAGCGGGGACTGTCAAAAAAAATTGGGAGATTTTGGACTCCAACATCTCCTGACGTTGGAGCAAACAGCGTTGATAAGCCATGGACTCAAAGACCCTCTCCCTGCTCGAATACCCCAAAATTTTAGCGCGTCTGGCCGCCCACTGCGATTTTTCTGCCTCGGTAGAACTGGCGCGCGCCCTACAGCCAACCTCTTCCTATGACCTGGCGCTTCAGCGCCAACAGGAAACCAGCGAAGCGCGCCGTTTGCTGGCAACGCACACCGTTAGTATCGGCGGTGCGCGCGATATGCGCGCAAAAGTGGAACTGGCGCGGCGCGGTGGCATTCTCGAAGCGCAAGACTTGCTGGATGTTAAATCCACGTTGATTGCCTGCCGCGAGCTAAAGAAAACGTTGGAGAAAACCGTTGCCGCCTTTCCGCGCCTGGCCGAAATGGCGTTGGAACTGCCTCTGCCCAGCGGCGTGGTGGATGCCATCAGCCGCGTGCTATCCGACAAAGGCGAAGTGCTCGACAGCGCCTCGCCCAAACTAGCCGCCTTGCGCCGCGAGATGAGAACCGCCCACGAGCGCCTGATGAGCCGCCTGCAAAAGTACATCAGCGACCCCAAAAGCGTTCCGATGTTGCAAGACGCCCTCATTACGCAGCGTGAGGGGCGCTACGTCATTCCCCTGCGCGCCGAATTTAAGGGGCAAATCAAATCCATCGTCCACGACCAATCCTCCAGCGGCGCAACGCTCTTCGTCGAGCCGCTGGCCGTTGTTGAACTGAACAACACCTACCGCGAAACACAAATTGCCGAGCGCAACGAAATTTTGCGTATTTTGGCCGAAGTTTCGATGCAGGTTGGCCTGGCAGCGAGTGAAATCATCCCCGGCATCGAAGCCCTGGCCCAAATTGACCTGGCCTTCGCCAAAGCCAAATACGCTGACGAAATCCGCGCCAATGAGCCGATCTTGCACAGAGCGTCGCAAGTCAAACGTCAAACGTCAGACCTTCAACCGTTGATTTTCGATTCGCCAACCATCAGGTTCTACAAAGCCCGCCACCCATTGCTTGACCCAGCCACAGCCGTCGCCAACGATATTGACCTGCCGCCTGGCGCGCGCGCTGTCATCATCACCGGGCCAAACACTGGCGGCAAAACCGTCTCGCTGAAAACTGTCGGACTGCTGGCGCTGATGGCCCAAAGCGGGTTGCACCTCCCGGCGCAAAGCGGCTCCGAAATCAGCCTGTTCGACGATGTTTTCGCCGATATTGGCGACGAACAGTCCATTGAGCAATCACTTTCCACCTTCAGCGGCCACATCACCAACATCATCCGCATTCTAAAAAAAATTGACGCTAATTCACTGGTCATTTTCGACGAACTGGGCGCTGGCACCGACCCGCAGGAGGGCGCGGCGCTGGCGCGGGCGATTTTGCAGCACCTGCTGGAAAGCGGCTGTACCCTCTTTGTCGCTACACATTACCCGGAACTGAAAAGTTTCGCTCATAACACCGCTGGTGTGCTAAACGCCTCGCTCGAATTTGACGTAGCGACCCTGCGCCCCACCTACCGATTGACACTCGGCCTGCCAGGGCGGTCCAACGCGCTGGCAATTGCCTTGCGGCTTGGCTTGCCCGAAAGCATCATCGCCGTAGCCCGAAGCGTGGTCAACCCGGATGAGCTGCGCACCGATAAACTGCTCGACGACATTCGCAAGGAACGCAACCGCGCCAGCCGTGAGCGTGAAAAAAGCGAAAAAATTCGCACCCGCGCCGAAGGACTCAACCACGAACTGTCTGCCCGCCTCGAAAACATTGAAGACGAGCGCCGCGAAACGATTGCCCGCGCCAAGGCAGAAGCCGAAATGGAAGTGGAAATTCTCAAGCGCAACCTGGGGCGGCTGAAAGCGGACTTAAAGAAACTCCGTCAACCGCTGGACGCGCTGAAAAAAGTGGAACAAAAAGTGGCGGCGCTGGAAGAAAAAATCGCGCAGCCGGTGGAAAGAAAGCCATTACAGGGCGAAAGTCAAAAATTACAGGAAGAAAGTATTCTGACAGGCGTGTTAAAATTGGGTGAAAAAGTGTTTTTGCACACCCTGGGCAGTGAAGGTATCATCACCTCGTTAAGTGAAACCGAAGCCGAAATACAAATTGGCGCACTGCGTATCAGGGCGAAGCTGGGAGAAATTCAGCGTAAAACAGACGAAATCGCGGATGTGCCGAAAGCAGGGAGTCAGCCATTGGTCACAGATACCAAAACTCTTCGGCCTGCAACTTTTGACCAGCGCGCCTCGCCTGGCATGGAACTCGATATTCGCGGTCAGCGCGCCGAGGATGCCCTGCTGATGTTGGAAAGTTACCTCGACAAGGCTTATTTATCGGGCTTGCCTTTTGTGCGCATCATTCACGGCAAAGGCACGGGGAAATTGCGTCAGGAGGTGCGCGCTGCGTTGAAAAACAATCCGCAAATCGCCACCTACGAAGAAGGCCTGCCCAGCGAGGGCGGCGATGGTGTGACCGTGGCGAAAATGGTGAAAGACTAAAAAAGCGCCCGCTGGCAGGAAATCCTGTCGGCGGGCGTCTTTTTCATCGAAAGCAAGTTAAGGCTGAGGCGTTGGCGTTTGCGGCGAGTAGATCGGTCCGCCGACATCTTGAATTGGTACGGTAGTAATGGCGGTATTTTCGCTGGTAACGAAGTTGTAGACACCATAAAGCATGGCCGCGCTGATAACAATCGCAATCGGCCAGTAAATGCGTTGGCGTTTGGCGAGGGTGACGGCATTAATGACCGGCTTGTCTATGCCCGCTTTGATGTCAGCCAGTTCGAGCGGGTGTTCGTGAAGCATTTCTTCTTCAGTCAGATGACCGGTCCACATGGCTTTGTTGAGTGTTTTCAGGTGAACGCCATAGAAGTGCCACAGCAAAATTGCCAGCACGGCCAGCACCGCTTCAGCGCCGTGCGCGGCCTTGGCGGCGGGGATAAATTCGCCGGGCAGATACATGGTGGTGGCAATAGGATTCCACATCATGTAGCCGGTGATTGCCATGACAACCGTTCCCCACACAAACGCCCAGTACTCCGCTTTTTCTTCAAAGCCGTAGCGTCCCATTTGCGGGCGGGCCTTGGCAAAACCAAGATTGTATAAAAAGGCTTGCAGAGCGTCTTTGGCGTCTTGCAGACTGGGGAGCATGGTCAACCGGGCGCGTTCGACGTAGAATTTATAGCCGAACATCATCAGGTGATAGATGGTTCCCAGCATCAAAAATGTTGCAGCGACGTGATGAACCTGACGCAGGTTATCAACGTTGCCCAATAAATTTACAATTGCCTGCGAAATACCGCTGTCTGGATATTTTTGTGGCAAACCGGTCAATCCCAAGGTGGAGAACGAAGTCAGCATCAGCACATGCTCAATGCGCCGGATGAGAGGAAATCGTTCAAAGGTGCTGGATGTTTTGCTCATGCGTGGCTCTTACCTTTCCGGCGGTCAATCAGACGCCGCGTGAAATCTGAAATGACGAAAATTGCCATGCCGCCCAGTACCGTTGGAATGAGAAATTGGTAAAACAAGTTGATGTAATAAACGATGGGGTGTTTGGTCGGGCTGGCGATGTAATGCCCCATCCACGCATCGGGAAAATTTTCATTTAGCCCAGGGTGACATTTCTGGCATTTGGTCAATAGATTCTTTTTGAGCGCAATGCCCGTGCTGGGGTCGTCCACCCGGCTGATGTTATGAATGCCGTGGCAGTCGGTACAGACAGCCTTGTTGGTTGGCTGGTCGGGGTCGGTATTTTCAAACAAGGTTACGGTTGCGCCATGAAAATCGGCGACATACGTTGAATAGACTTTGGTGGATAGCCCATATTTATCCATGATGGCTGCGTTGGTGTGGCACTTGGCGCATAACTTTGGTGTTTCGTTTCGAAACAACGTGGAGGTAGGGTTTTTGATATTATGCAACCCATGACAGTCGGTGCAGGTAGCGACATCGGTATTGCCCTCACCGATCAACGCTGAGCCATGCACGCTGGTTTTGTAGGCTTCATAAATAGCATTGTGGCACTGGGCGCATGTCGCGGCGATGTCGGCTTTGGTCATTTCGGCAACGGGACGCGTCTCGTGCGGGTTGTGGCAGTCGGCACAAACGGCGGCATTCAGATTGCCGCCATCAATATCCATCTGGTGAATGGACTCTAAAGTCAGTTTTTCTTCTTGACTATGGCACTGACTGCATGTCTGACTAAACTGAATCGTCACCTGGCGCGCTGATTTTGCCGTCTTTTCCGGGTGCGGAAACGCGGTGATATCGGTATGGCACGCTACGCAGGCGATTTCTTTTGTGCCGTGCGCGCTGGTTTTGAAGGCTTCGCCGTTGACGTACAGCGAAAGCGTTTCCCCGCTATCCAGCGGAACTTGCATGGCCTGCTGGGCGTGGCAGGCCAGACACATTTCATTGTTTGGCGCGGCGGTTTGAGCAATCGGGCGCGGGGCCTGCGCCGCAACTGCTGGTTGAGGCAGTAACGCTGTCGCCAGCGCTGCCACGCTCAGTCCGAGAATCATCAGCAGGATTCCCGTCCATCGCGCTCCAAAAAGCGGATATGGTCTTCTCATTGCATTCTCCTGTGGCGAAAAATCATTGCGCCGGGCTTTTGCCTTGGCGTTTATACCAGGCAACTTGCGTATTGTAGATGACCGCGGGAAAGAATGAAATGATTGTTCGTCCTCGTTGTTTGAGATAAATGTCACAATTCCCCGCGCATTGGTCAAATTGCAAGAGGAAAACCGGTCGGTTGACGTGAATAGACACCCTTATTCTTACCTGGCTTGAATCAAAAAAGCGGGAGCGTATAAACGCTCCCGCGTGATATCCAACTAGTACCGGAACTTTCCGATTTTGTAGGGTAAAAACGGCGCAATTGCGCCGTTTTTACCCTACATCTTTATAAAGTTCCGGCACTAGCCGCCAGTAAGACTACGGTTGGACGGCGGCCAGCGCCTTCATCAGGCGGCTCTTACGGCGGGCAGCATTGTTCTTATGCACGACGCCCTGCCCAGCGGCCTTGTCGAGGCGGCTAATGGCTGCCAGCACGGCTTCTTTCGAGGCAACAGCATCGCTACCGGCCAGAGCGGCGCGCGCATCGCGCACAGCAGCGCGTGTGGTACCGCGAACAACACGATTGCGCAGACGGCGTTTGTCGTTCTGCTTGTTACGTTTGATTTGCGACTTAATGTTTGCCAAGGTACTTCCTCCAAAAATAAATCTTGCCCATAACAACGGGGCGAGATTGTAACCCAGGGCGATAATTTTGTCCAGACTCCGCATTGAATCACGCAGGGGCTTCTTAAAGTCACGATGCTTTTTATCGCGAATAGCGCGAATTGACGAATGGCGTGAACAACCCGATAAAATTTGTTGAATTTGCTCGTTCCCGTTATTCGCGCTGGATGTTTTTCGACTTTAAGAAAGCCCTGTTGCATCACGGAAAACATTGCACCTGTAGCGCCACAGGTGGCGTCTTGTCACGGCACCTCCTGGAAAACCATCATTTGCGCGTCTTGTTGTATTTTCGCCGGTGATATAATTTCGTCAACTTTTTGACAAGGAGAATAACCATGAGCGATGCGCGTGTAGACAGGTTTGCGAAAATTCTAGTGGAGTATTCCGCCCGATTAAAAGCGGGCGACCGGGTACTGATTGAAGGCACAACCGCCGCTGAGCCGCTGGTGAACGCCATCTTTCAGCATGCGCTGGAAGTAGGCGCACAGCCGCATACGTTGATTGAATTCCCTGACCAGCAGGAGATTTTCTTCCGCAACGCCAATGGCGATCAGTTGGATTTTCCGCCCACGTTCATGAAATACGCCTACGAAAATTTCGAGTCGCGCATTCGTATTCATTCTCAGACCAATCCGCGTATGTTGTCGAGCGTGGACCCGGCCAAACTGGGACGCCGCCAAAAAGCGATGTCGTCCTTGCTGGAAACGCAGATACGACGCGGCGCCAGCGGCGAGTTAAAGTGGGTGACGACGCTTTTTCCCACTGATGGCTACGCCGTGGAAGCCGGAATGGGCCTGCGCGCCTATGAGGATTTCGTCTTCCGCGCCTGCCACGCCAACGAAGCCGACCCGGTTGCCTACTGGAAACAGGTCGAAGACGAGCAGAAGAAAATGATTGAGCGAGTGCAGGGCCACAATCTGGTAACGCTGACCGGCCCCAACGTGGATTTAAGTCTGTCGGTCAAGGGGCGCACTTTCCTCAACTCGTGCGGCACGCACAACATGCCGGATGGCGAAATTTATACCGGCCCGGTCGAAGATTCGGTCAACGGCTGGGTCAAATTCACCTACCCGGCCATTTACAACGGCGTCGCCGTCGAGGGCATTGAACTGACTTTCAATCAGGGGCGCGTGGAAAAGGCCAAGGCGCAAAAGAACGAAACCTACCTGCACGAGATGCTTCAGTCAGATGCCGGTTCGCGCTTTTTGGGCGAATTTGCCATCGGCACCAACTTTGAGATTAACAAATTCACCGGCAATATTCTTTTTGACGAGAAAATCGGCGGCACGTTCCACATGGCGCTCGGCGCGGGCTACCCCGAAACCGGCTCGCATAACAAAAGTGTCATTCACTGGGATATGATTTGCGATATGCGTCAGGACGCCGAAATCGCCGTGGATGGCGAGGTGATTTATCGCAACGGCAAATTTGTGTTTTAGCGCAAATTGGGTTTAAAAGTTAAATGGGTGAAGGCTCTTCAACCTTCACCCATTTTTTGTTTTTGAATGCGCTGATTACATCGCCCCGGACGCAATTTTGCGAATGACCATCACCACTTTGCCGCGAATTTCCAGCGGTTCTTCTTTTGGAATATAAATTGGTTCCATGGTCGGGTTGGCGGGCTGCAGGCGATAGCGGTTTTTCTCTTTGTAGAAATACTTGAGCGTGGTTTCGTCGCGTTCTGGCAACCAGACGGCCACCATGTCGCCGTCTTTGGTTTCGGCGTTGCTGATTTGGCGCATGATGACGATATCGCCATCGTTGACCATCGCGTCAATCATGGAGGTGCCGCTCACTTCCAGCGCGAACAATTCCTCGGCTTTTTTGGCGGGCAACAGCGAGCGGGCGATTTCCACGCCTTCCTCCGGGCCGTAGTACGAAAAATCGGAGGCCGGGACCGGCATCGGCAGGCTGGCGCCAATTCGCCCGGCAAGTGGAATGCGGATCAGCTCGTTGATGGCTTGCGCCAGCGCTTGTACTGGCGCAGCAAAGGTGCTGCCCAGTTCAGCCAATCGTTCTGGCACGACGCGCATGCCGCGCGAAATATGCCGGTCGCGTTCGATATAGCCCCATTTTTCCAGCTGCTCCAGATAGTAGTTGACTACTGAAGTGGAAGAAATGCCGGTTTGTTCGCCAATCTCCCGAATCGACGGGGGATAGCCTTTATCCTGGTGTTCACCAAGAAAACCAAGAATTTTGATATGTCGTTCACCAAGGCCTTTGCTTTTTCGCACCATCATCATTTTTATTCTCCTGAGCCAAATCAATACTCGCTCAAACGTTCTAATAAAATCATACACGAACATGCGTTCCATGTCAAGAGGGAATTTCTTACGACGCCGTGATAAAATCGCCCCCATGACTCACGCCGACATAATTGCCAAACTTCTCAATGTTCGCTCCGCGCAGGTGCAGGCCACCGTTGCCCTGCTTGACGAGGGGAATACCGTCCCTTTCATCTCCCGTTACCGCAAAGAAATGACCGGCACATTGGATGATGAACAAGTTCGCCAGGTTGCCGACGAGATTTCACGTTTGCGCGCCATGGATGAGCGCCGCGCCGCCATTCTCAAATCTATTGAAGAGCAGGGAAAACTGACTGATGAGCTGCGCACTGTCATCGAAAACGCTGAAACGCTGACGGCGCTTGATGACCTCTATGCGCCCTATCGCCCCAAGCGCAGCACCCGCGCCAGCATCGCCCGCGAGAAAGGGCTGGAGGGTCTGGCCGAACACATTCTCAAACAGACGGTCACCCGCCGCGCCATCGAAGACCTCGTGCGCGAATCCTATCTTAACGAACAAGTGACCAGCGTCGAAGAAGCCCTGCAAGGCGCGCGCGACATCGCTGCCGAAACCATCAGCGACAACGCCAACGTGCGTCAGGCAACCCGCGAAAAAGCGCTCAAATTTGCCATGCTCTACGCCGAGAAAATGGCAGATGCCGCCGATGAAAAACGCACCTACGAAACCTACTACAACTTTTCTGGCCGCGTAGACCGTTTACAACCCCACCAAATTCTCGCCATCAACCGTGGCGAAAAAGAAAACATCCTGCGCGTTCGGGTCGAAGTCGTGGAAAAGGACTGGCGTCCCGCCGTCGAAGCCGAATTTCAGGAAGACATTCTCTCCCCCTTCAGCGACGAAATGACCATCGCCATTCAAGACGCCGCCGACCGGCTGCTGCTCCCCGCCATTGAACGTGATGCGCGCCGCGCCCTCAGCGAAAAAGCCGATGGACACGCCATCAACGTTTTTGCCGACAACCTGCACGCCCTGCTGAACACGCCGCCGCTGGCCGGGCAAACCGTCCTCGGCCTCGACCCCGGATTCCGCACTGGTTGCAAATTCGCCGTCGTTGACCCCACTGGAAAATTGCTTGATACCGGCGCCATCTACCCGCACGAACCCAAAAACGACTGGCAGGGCGCGCTCCGCATTCTTCAAACCAGCATCATTCGGCACAGCGTCAGCCTCATTACCATCGGCAACGGCACCGCCTCACGCGAAACCGAAAAGCTCGTCGCCGAACTGGTAAAGATGGTGGATGGGGCGGTAGGGGCGCAACATGTTGCGCCCCTACCGCCCGTCAAATATCTGATCGTCAACGAAGCGGGCGCATCCGTTTACAGCGCCAGCCCGCTCGCCCGCGCCGAATTTCCCAACCTGGACGTCACCATCCGCGGCGCAGTTTCTATCGCCCGCCGCGCCCAAGATCCAATGGCTGAACTGGTCAAAATTGACCCCAAATCTATCGGCGTCGGCCTGTACCAGCATGACGTAGACCAAACCGCCCTCAGCCACGCCCTGGATGGCGTCATCGAACGCGCCGTCAACACTGTCGGCGTAGATGCCAACACCGCCAGCGCCGCTTTGCTCATGCACGTCGCCGGAGTCGGCCCCAAACTTGCCACCGGAATCGTCACCTACCGCGACGCCAACGGCGCCTTCAAAGCCCGCGCCGACCTGCACAACGTCTCTGGACTCGGGCCAAAGGCCTTCGAACAATGCGCGGGATTTTTAAGGATAAGAAATGGCAGTGACCCGCTCGACAGTAGCGCCATTCACCCGGAAAGTTACCTTGCTACCCGGCAAGTGCTGGAACGCGCCGGGCTGAAACCTGATTCTCCGCTTGACGAGCGTAAACCCGCTCTGGACGCACTGCTTGCCAAAACCCCGCCCGAAAAGCTCGCCGTTGAATTAGGCTGTGGCCGGCCAACGTTGAAAGACATCCTCGAGCAACTCGTGCGCCCCGGGCGCGACCCACGCTTTGACGCCCCCCCGCCCATCTTACGTTCTGATGTGCTAAAAACCGAAGACCTGGCCCCCGGCATGGAATTAAAAGGCACTGTTCGCAACGTTGTAGATTTTGGCGCGTTTATAGACATCGGCGTTAAACAAGACGGTCTGCTCCACAAAAGCCAAATTCCCTTCGGCACCGTGTTCAAAGTTAGTGACATCATTGACGTAGAAATTCTCAAAATCGAAACCGAGCGCGGGCGCATCAGCCTGGGTTGGGTGAAAAAATAATTTTCTCATGCTAAAAGCCTGGGGATTTTTTGCGTTTAAGCCATCGCGCAACATTCAAAAACCTGGTGATATAATCCGACAACTTCAAACATATATCTTCGCCCAAGCAATCAGCGCGGGGGACCCAGCGACTTCTGGGGTGAATCTGGGTTATACCAGTAGGGTCATACTTTTGGAACCCGAACTCGTCAGCTAACCCCGTCGGCGTGCCAAAAGCCCTGCATCAGGGCTTTTACTTTTTGAAACAGCGTACCGCGACTTTCAAGTCGCAAACCAGCGACATAAATGTCGCGTTATACAAAATTAGAGGAACCGCTTATGCCCGCTCTCTTTCAAAAAATCTTCAAAACCGGTCTCGTCACCGAGCCGCTCGCGCCCGATGACGCGGAAATCATCCAACTGGTTCATCAGGTGGACGAGAAAACCAAACGCCTGCTCGGACGCGCCCTCGCCATCCGCGAAGTGGACGCGGGCTCGTGCAACGGCTGCGAAGTCGAAATCACCGCGCTGGGCAGCCCCGTTTACGACAGCGAACGCTTCGGGATTCACTTCGTCGCTTCGCCGCGCCACGCGGATATGCTGTTGGTGACGGGACCCGTGACTCGCAACATGAAAATTCCGCTCCGCAAAACCTACGAAGCCACGCCCGACCCCAAACTGGTCGTCGCCGTTGGAGACTGCGCCAAAACCTGCGGCGTGTTCAAAGGCAGTTACGCCGTGGCTGGCAGCGTCGGCGATATTTTGCCTGTGGATGTCTACGTCCCTGGCTGTCCGCCCGAACCCGCCGACATCCTGCGCGGAATTTTGGCGGCGCTGGACAGAATGCCGAAAAAATAAGGTAGCGCAAATCTCCGATTTGCGCGGCAAACCAAAGATTTGCCCCACTCCTACAAATCTCCTATGCAAACTCTCTTCCTTCTCATGTTCTCCGCCTACGCCTTCGGCGTGGTCAGCGCCCTGCTCGGCGGGCAAAGCCGCCTGGGGCGGAATCTGGTTGCGCTTGGGGCGGCGCTTGGCGCAGGCGCAGGATTCGCGCTCGGCGTCAGCGTTCTCGTTTCGGGCGCGCCGTTTGCGCTCTCCATCCCGCAACTGCTTCCACTGGCGGGCGGGCTGGCGCTTCGATTAGATTCGCTCGGCGCGTTCTTTTTGATTCTGATTGGCATCGGCGCGGTCCCCGCCGCGATTTACGGCGCGGGCTACTCGGAAGCCTACGCCGATGGCAAAGCCTCGCTGCCGCTGCTCGGCGCGGCGCTGAATTTGTTTTTGCTGACGATGAGTCTCGTGACCTTTGCCGATAACGCGCTGACCTTTTTGCTGATGTGGGAAGGCATGTCGCTGACTTCGTATTTTCTGGTCGTGACCGAAGCGCAGGAAGATGGCGTGGTCGGCGCGGGCGTCTGGTATGTGGCGATGACGCACGTTGGGCTGGTTCTCCTGCTCGGCGCGTTCATCCTTTTTATGAACGGCGCTTCGGGCGCTTTTGCCGATTTGCGCGCGGGCGCGGCTTCGCTTTCTCCGCTGACGCGCAGTCTCGTTTTCCTGCTGGCTTTTCTCGGCTTCGGTTCAAAGGCGGGCATCGTGCCGCTGCACGTCTGGCTGCCGATGGCGCATCCCGCCGCGCCGAGTCACGTTTCGGCGCTGATGTCGGGCGTGATGATTAAGATGGGCGTCTATGGCATTCTGCGCGTCGGGCTGGATTTGCTCGGCGGCGGACCCGCCTGGTGGGGCGGAATCATTCTCAGCGTGGGGGCGCTTTCCGCCATTCTGGGGATTTTGTACGCGCTGATGCAAACCGATTTGAAAAAACTGCTGGCGTACTCCAGCGTGGAAAATATCGGCATTATTTTGATTGGCATCGGCGCGGGCTTCATCTTTCACAGTTACGGGCTGATGACGCTCGCCGCGCTTGGTTTCATCGGCGGGCTGTATCATGCGCTCAATCACGCCAGTTTCAAGGGGCTGCTCTTTCTCGGCGCGGGGTCGGTCTTGCACGCCACACACACCCGCGACATGGAAATGATGGGCGGGCTGATTAAGAAAATGCCCTACACGGCGTTTTTCTTTCTGGTCGGCGCGGCTGCCATTTCTGCCCTGCCGCCGCTGAACGGTTTCGCTTCAGAGTGGTTGATTCTGCAATCGCTGTTGGGCGGGTTTTCGATTTCAGCGCCTGGCATCCGCGTCCTGCTGCCCGTCGCCGTCGGCATGTTGGCGCTGACCAGCGGGTTGGCTGCGGCGGGATTCGTCAAAGCCTTCGGTATCACCTTCCTGGCGCTGCCACGCTCCGCCGCCGCAGAACACGCCCACGAAGCGCCGCTTTCGATGAAGGTCGGCATGGGCATTTTGGCGCTGACCTGCTTCGGGCTGGGGCTGGCGCCCTTCGCCATCGTCCCCGTTATCGGCGGGGCGCTGAACGGAATCGGCGGTCTGCCTGATACCCGCGCGGCGTTCACCTTGAATGTCTCGCTCCAAACGCCCGCGGGGTTCGGTCAGATGTCGTCCACGCTGATTCTGCTCGGCTTGCTGGCGCTTTTTGCGCTGATTCCGCTGGTGATGAAAATTTTGCGCGTCAACCCAAAATTGCGCGTCAGCGACTCGTGGGGCTGCGGGCGCGTCGGTCAAACCCCGCGCATGGAATATACCGCCACGTCATTTGCCGAACCGCTGCGGCGCGTCTTCTCGGAACTGTACCGCCCGACCAAAGAAGTGACGATTGACTTCAACCCTGAGTCAAAATATTTTGTGCAGTCCATCGATTACAAAAGCGACATCCGTCCCTGGTTTGAAGAATTTTTATACGAGCCGCTGTTGCAAAAAGTGCGCGGCTGGAGCCGACAGGTGCGCCAACTGCAATCGGGTTCGCTGCATGGCTATCTTGCCTATCTTTTCATCGCGCTGGGCTTGCTGTTGGTCAGCGCATTATTATGGACAGGCAAGTAAAGGTTCATCACATGCCCATCGGCTATAAAAGACCTCATGGCTTGCTGCTTCTTGGATTTCGATTACCCATTTGGTTGTATCATTTTCGTCTTGGCTGGCTTTATGTAAAATCAACTTTAGAAACTATATTCAAAGGAGTCTTTTATGGATAAAACAACCGAATCTCAATCTGGTGTTCCGCCCATGCTTCGCGTTCTCGCAAACGAAGACCAGTTCGGAGAGCATCGTGGTCTCGGCGTCAGCGCAATTACTTTCAAAGTAACGCCTAAAGACAACAACGGCATTTTCATTATCGAAAACACATTCCATGAAAAAGGAGGTCCCGCCAAACACCTGCACTACGACCAAGATGAATGGTTTTATGCTGTTGAAGGCGAATTCATTCTCGAAGTCGGTCAGGAGCAGTTCAAACTAAAACCTGGCGACTCGGCGCTTGCCCCTCGAAAGATTCCCCATGTGTGGGCATATACAGGCGGCGGTCTTGGCAGAATGTTAATTGCCTTTATGCCAGCAGGGAAAATGGAAGCCTTTTTTCGAGAAGTTACCAAAGCAAATGCTATGCCGCCTCAAGACCCTAAATTATGGCGTTCGCATGGCATGGAGTTACTTGGACCACCTTTGAAAGTGTAGTTACATCGTATTTTGACAGGTTAAGTTTTTGGTTCTTGCCAAAGATAAAAGCCTGTAAAATAGTTTTATAAGTTCAGTGTTAGTGTCTTTTTCAGGCAGTGAGTCTAGCGCAACAAAACGCCAGCCAACAAATCGCATGCAAAACAAACTTCGCAAGAAGAAACCCGCCCCTCCTAAATTTCAGAACGCCCTCGTGCGCTCTGAAATTCAAGAGTACCTGGATGTCAGGCAGCAGCGCCGCTGGATATTTCCGCGCGCCGCGCTGGTTGGCGCATCGGCGGGACTTCTTGCCCTCCTTTTTCGCGCGGCGTTGACAGGCGCGGACGCGCTCAGAAATGGAATGCTTGAATGGTCGCAAAGGTTTCCAGCCTGGGGTTGGATTTTCCCTGTCATGTTGACTATGCTCGGCGCAGGCGTTTCGGTGGCGATGACCCGCCGTTACGCGCCCGAAGCCAGCGGAAGCGGCATCCCACACTTGGAAGCCGTCCTGCAACGCTTCCGTAAATTGGAATGGAAGCATGTCCTGCCCGTAAAATTTTTCGGCGGTATTCTGGCAATCGGCAGCGGATTGGTGCTCGGACGCGAAGGGCCCACTGTGCAGATGGGCGGCGCAGTCGGTGACGCCATCTCGCGCTGGCTCAAAGTCTCGGAGCGCGAACGTCTCACTTTGATTTCTGCGGGCGCAGGCGCTGGACTCGCTGCTGCGTTCAATGCGCCGCTCTCTGGCTTGGTCTTTGTGCTGGAAGAAGTGCGCCGCGACTTTCAACCGATTGTCTTCGGCGCGGCATTTGTGGCGGCGGCAATCGCCGACATCATCGCGCGGATTGGCTCTGGGCAATTCCCGATTTTCGCCATGCCAAGTTATCCCGTCCCGCCGTTGACCGCCTTGCCCATCTTTGCCTTGCTCGGAATCGCGGCGGGTTTGTTGGGCGTGGTCTTCAATCGCGGCTTGATGTTCACGATTGAAACGTATGCTCGTATCCCCAATCGCTTGATGATTCCCGCCGCCGCGTTGACAGGCGGCTTGATTGGGCTGGTCGGTTGGTTCTCGCCGCTGATGATTGGCAGCGGACATACCTTAGCCGAGTCCGCGCTCAAAGGCGAGTTGCTTCTCAGCGCTATTCCGCTTTTCTTTGTCATTCGTTTCTTGCTGACCGCCACCAGTTATAGCACAGGCGCGCCTGGCGGAATTTTTGCGCCGTTGCTTGTGCTGGGCGCGTTGATCGGTTTGGCGATTGGGCAAATCGCGCACAACTTCCTGCCTGCTGTTGTGCCAATTCCCGCCGTCTTTGCAGTCGTTGGCATGGCGGCATATTTCACTGCCATCGTCCGCGCCCCGCTGACAGGCATCATGCTCATCGTTGAAATGACGGGCAATTATTCGCAAATGCTGCCGCTCTTGGTCAGTTGTTTCTGCGCCTATGCGGTGGCTGAACTGCTCAAGGATTTGCCGATTTACGAAGCCCTGCTCGAACGCGATTTGCGGCGCGGCGGCGATGGCGCGCTTTTGAAACAGCCGATGGTCGTGGATTTCACGATTCAGCCCGACGCCCCGTTTGCGGGTCTCGAAGTCCGCGAGTTGGGGTTGCCCGCTGGCTGTATTCTTGTCCGCTGTTCAGATGGCAAGCGCGAATGGGTTCCGAAAGCCAACACGCATCTGGCGCCGCACACGCGCATCACGGCAGTCATCGCGCCTGAGGCTTCCGCCAGTCTTGAAATTTTGCGGCGCGGCTGCGCTTCGCTGGATAAACCATGATGAGCAACTTATTTTTTATAATGCTATTTTTCTTTGGATTCGGCGCGCTGACCGCGCTGATTTTCCCGCGTGGACTCCCCGCCCGCGCCCTGCCCGCCATCGGAGCGGGCATCGGCTCTGGCGCTGGATTCGCTTTGGGCGTTTCGCACTTATTCATCCTTCATCCTTCATCATTCATCCTTTCTTCTTTCCTGCCGCTGACAGGCTTCGCCCTGCGCCTTGATGGACTCGGCGCATTCTTCCTGATTGTGATTGGACTGGTTGGCGTGTCCGCATCCATCTACGGCTTTGGCTATTCCGCAGCGTATGAAGGTCGCTACTCGCTGCGCGTGATGGGCGTCATGCTCAACATCTTGTTGCTGACGCTCAACCTGCAAGTAATGGCGGATAACGCCCTGACCTTTTTGATTTTGTGGGAAGCCATGTCACTCTCCGCCTACTGGCTCGTGCTGACCGAAAGCGACCAGCCAGGCACAGTCCGCGCCGCGAGTTGGTATCTCGCCATGACGCACGCGGGGTTCGCCGCGCTGGTGGCGATGTTCTTCCTGCTCTCTGGCGGCGAGTTGACCACTTCGTTTGCGGACATGCGCTCCACTTCGGCATTGCTTTCCCCGCTGACTCGTGACGCAATTTTCCTGCTGGCGTTATTCGGCTTCGGCGCAAAGGCAGGCATCGTGCCGCTGCACATCTGGCTGCCGATGGCGCATCCCGTTGCGCCGAGTCATGTCTCCGCGCTGATGTCGGGCGTGGTGATTAAGATGGGCATCTACGGCATCGTGCGCGTCGCGCTGGATTTGCTCGGCGGCGGTCCCGTTTGGTGGGGCGGAATTATTCTCGGTGTGGGCGCGGTCTCGGCGCTGCTCGGCGTTTTGTACGCGCTGATGGAACACGACCTGAAACGCCTGCTGGCGTATCACTCGGTAGAAAACATCGGCATCATTTTAATTGGCGTCGGCGCGGGATTAATCTTCCACAGTTACGGCATGATGACGCTCGCCGCGCTCGGTTTCATCGGCGGGCTGTATCACACGATTAATCACGCCAGTTTCAAAGGCTTGTTGTTTCTCGGCGCGGGTTCGGTCTTGCACGCCACAGGCACGCGCAACATGGAAGAGATGGGCGGGCTGATTAAGAAAATGCCCTACACGGCGCTTTTCTTTTTGATTGGCGCCGCCGCCATCTCCGCCTTGCCGCCGCTGAATGGATTTGCATCCGAGTGGCTGGTCTTTCAAGCATTGCTTGGCGGATTCAACCTGCCCGTGCCAGAAGTCGCCCTGATTATGCCCGTCGCGGTCGGCATGTTGGCACTCACCAGCGGACTGGCGGCGGCGTGTTTTGTCAAAGCCTTTGGCATCACCTTTTTGGCGCTGCCGCGCTCGCACGAAGCGGAACACGCCCACGAGTCGCCGCTGTCCATGCGGATTGGGATGGGCCTTCTCGCGCTGGCTTGCATCGGGCTGGGACTCGCGCCCTTCGTTGTCGTCCCAGTTATCGGCGGAGTCCTGAACGGGTTGGGCGGTCTGCCTGATACGCGCGCCGCGTTCACATCCAATCTTTCGCTGCAAACGCCCGCCGCCTTCGGTCAGATGTCCAGCACGCTGGTCATGCTCGGCTTGCTGATTTTGCTGGCGGTCATTCCGCTGGTGATGAAAATTCTGCGAGTCAACAAAAATTTGCGCGTCAGCGACACATGGGGCTGTGGGCGCGTGGGACAAACCCCGCGCATGGAATACACCGCCACCTCGTTTGCCGAACCGCTGCGCCGCGTCTTCGCGGAACTCTACCGTCCGTCCAAAGAATTGACGATTGACTTTCACCCCGACTCAAAATACTTTGTGCAGTCCATCGAGTACAAGAGCGAAATCACGCCGCTGTTCGAGCGTCTGCTGTACGACCCGTTCCTGCGGCTGGTGCAATCCACCGCGCGTCAGGTGCGGAAGTTGCAGGCGGGTTCGCTGCATTTGTATCTGGCGTATGTCACGGTGATTTTGATTCTTTTGCTGTTGGCGGCGAGATGGTTTTAACCCTCACCCTAGCCCTCTCCCGATGGGAGAGGGAACACCCCCCTTCCCCCATCGGGGGAAGGGCTGGGGATGAGGGCGCACAAGGAGAAATGTCATGAAAAAAGAACTGATTCTCGACCTCTTCCAAAAATTTGAAAACGCCTGCTATCTCTATCATCAGATGGAATGTTGGAGCGCGCGCGATTTGCAGGAAGTGCTGGGCTATACCGAATGGCGTAACTTTCTGAAGGTTGTGGACAAAGCCAAACTCGCCTGTGAGAACACAGGCGTTGATGTTTCAGATCATTTTGTTGAAGTCAACAAAATGATCGAGATTGGCAAAGGCGGACAAAGGGAAGTAGATGACTTTGCCCTGACGCGCTACGCCTGCTACCTGATCGCGCAAAACGGCGATCCGTCCAAAAACGAGATTGCGTTTGCTCAAACTTATTTTGCCGTGCAAACCCGCAGGCAGGAAGTTATCGAGCAACGCCTGCTGGATGTAGACCGCGTCTCCGCGCGCGAGAAACTTTCCAAGTCGGAAAAGAAATTGTCGGGCATTATCTACGAGCGTGGCGTGGACGACCAGGGCTTTGCCATCATTCGCTCCAGGGGCGATCAGGCTCTCTTTGGCGGGTATGCCACGTTCGAGATGAAGAAGAAATTGGCAGTCCCAGAAAATAGGCCGTTGGCAGATTTCCTGCCTACCTTAACCATCAAAGCCAAGGATTTCGCCACTGAATTGACCAGCCACAATGTCATTGAAAAAGACTTGTCGGGCGAGAACCAAATTTCCAATGAGCATGTCGAAAACAATCAGGCTGTGCGGCGAATGTTGATCGAGCGCGGCGTCAAACCTGAAGCCTTGCCGCCCGCCGAAGATGTCAAAAAGTTACAGCGCAAATTGGTCAAGGATGAAAAGAACTTGCTCAAAGATGTTAGGAAGAAGAAGTGAACATAGACGGGTAAACAGGTAAACACGTGAACACGAACCTGTATACTTGTATACCTGTGTACTTGTGTACTTGAAAGACGCAACACTGGAGATTTTTTCTATGACTGGTTATCTACTCGAATTTTCACAAGCCTTGCTCGCGCTACTGCTGGCTCCCATGCTGGCGGGTTTTGTCCGTTGGGTGAAAGCCCGTTTGCAAAATCGGCGCGGCGCTCCCATCTGGCAGCCTTACTTTGAACTCGCCAAATTATTCGGCAAGGATGTGGTCATGTCGAACAACGCCTCGTGGCTGTTCCGCGTCGCGCCCTACATCGTCTTTGCCAGCGCGCTCGCAGTGACCTTCCTCATCCCGCTGATCGCCGCGCCCCTGCCCTTCGACAACATCGGCGACTTGCTGGTGGTCGTCTACCTGCTCTTGCTGGGGACGTTCTTCCTCGCGCTCGCGGGACTGGATACTGGCACTGCTTTCGGCGGGATGGGTTCCAGCCGCGAGATGACCGTCGCCGCAATCGCCGAGCCGACGATTGCCCTCTCGATTTTTAGCCTCGCGTTGGGTGCGGGTTCCACCAATCTCAGCCACATCGTTGTCGCCACGTTGACCAATCCTGGCGTGGCGCTCAGTCCTGGTCACCTGCTGGCATTCGCCGCCATCTTCATCGTCTCGCTGGCGGAGACAGGCCGCCTGCCCGTGGACAATCCCTCCACGCATTTGGAATTGACCATGATCCACGAAGCGATGATTTTGGAATACTCAGGCCGCTATCTTGCGTTGATCGAATGGGCGTCGTGGTTGAAGTTGACCATCTTCTTTGCACTGCTGGCGAATCTGTTCGTGCCGTGGGGATTGGCAACGGCGCTGACTCCTGCCGCGCTTGCGATTGCAGTCGTGACGCTGATTCTTAAACTTGCAATTCTCGGCGTGGTTGTGGCGGTCGTTGAAACGCGCATCGCCAAACTGCGCCTCTTCCGCGTACCTGAATTGCTGGGCATGTCGTTTGTGCTGGCATTGCTGGCGGTCACGTCTTCATTCCTGCTAAAGTAATAATAGACCTCCGAGTTCTTAAAGAACTCGGAGGTCTGGAAGATAAATTATGGATACCCTTTTCTCTCAACTCTCCACCCTCGGCTCCAGTGTAATCTTGCTGTTCGGCATTACGCTGCTCTGGCGCAAAAGCCTGCGCGCCTACACGGACGCCTTTCGATGGCAGTCTGCCGCGCTGACGGTGATGTTCCTCATCATCGGCTACTTTGGCAACGACCCCGAACTGTATGTGGTCGCCGTTTTCCTCTTCATTCTCAAAGTTCTCATCCTGCCGCGTTATTTGGAGCGCATGGAACAACGCTTCGGCGACCAGCGCGAGTCACAGCCGTACGTCAACATTGTCACCTCGCTGATGTTGTCAGGCTTGCTCGTCCTGCTGGCGTACGTGGTCACGCGTCCGCTGGTGCTGGTCAGCGACCTGCCCACGCGCGGCGGACTTCCGCTGGCGATGGGACTGATCTTCGTCGGCTTGTTCGTGGTCATCACGCGCAAAAAGGCGCTGACCCAGATCGTCGGCTTTCTGGTGATGGAAAATGGCATCGCCCTGCTCGCCGTCCTCGGCACGTTCGGCATCCCGATCATCGTCGAATTGGGCGTCTTCCTCGACGTGCTGATGGGCTTCCTCGTCATGCAGGTTTTTGTCTATCACATTCACAGCACATTTGAATCCATTGACGTGGATCAGATGAACAAACTCAAACACTAAGAGACCCTCTATGACTTTCTTCCTCCTGATTTTTCCTCCCCTGCTCGCCGCGCTGATTGCGACTCTTGTCCGACCGTACCGCGCCTTCGTCGGCTGGATCGGCGCGTGGCTGTCGCTGATCTCGCTCGGCGCGGCGCTGACAATTGCCGCGCAAGTCGTCAACGGACAAACCCCGCTCTGGGGATTCAAAATCGAATACCTCAACCTCGAAGATGTTTTGCGCGCCGACAGTCTCTCCGCCCTGATCATGGTCTGTGTGGCGGGCGTCGCATCGCTGGCATTATTTCTCAGCCCAGGTCTTGGGCGGCAACAAATCACGAATCCACATTGGGGCGAACTGGCTTACGCCCCCAATCAACTGCGGCGCTATCACGTTTTCATCAACCTGTTCATCGCCGCCATGCTGATGGCGGTCTCCGCCAACAACGTCGGCGTGATGTGGATCACCATCGAAGCCACCACCGTTTTCTCGGCGTTCATTATTCCGCTCAAACTCAACCGCGCCTCCATCGAAGCCTCGTGGAAATATATCCTCATTTGCTCGGTGGGAATTGCGCTGGCATTCGTCGGCACGGTACTGGGCTACTTCGATTTTGTCACGCTTTCGGGACGCGCGGAGAATGCCCTCAACTGGACAGTGCTTCTCGCAACCGCGCCCACCCTGCATCCCGAAGTGATGCGGCTGGCTTTCGTCTTCCTGCTGATCGGCTACGGCACGAAGGCGGGCATCGCGCCGATGCACACCTGGAAGCCTGACGCCTACGGCGAGTCGCCCGCCCCGCTGACGGCGTTGATGGCGTCTTCATTATTTGCGGTGGCGATGTACGCGCTTCTGCGCTGGAAAGCGGTTGCGGATGCGACCCTGGGCGCGGGCTACACGGACAGTTTGTTCATCGCGCTCGGTCTGCTCTCGCTGACGATTGCCGCGTTCAGCGTGGTGCTGGCGACGGACTACAAACGCATGTTTGCTTATTCGAGCATCGAACACACGGGCTTGATGTGTCTCGGCTTTGCGCTCGGTCCGCTGGGAACATTTGCCGCGCTGTTGCATCTCGTCAATCACACCGCCGCCAAATCGCTGATGTTTTTTCTGGTGGACAACATCGAACATAAATACCGCTCGCCGCTGATCGAACGCACGCGCGGCTTGTTGAAAACCATGCCGTGGACGGGCGCGATCTTCGCCTTCGGGCTGATGACGCTCATCGGACTCCCGCCAGGCGGAATCTTCATCACCGAGTTCGCGCTCTTCCGCGCGGGCTTCGCGCTCCACCATCCCTGGCTGATGGGCGCGGCGCTGGCTTTGCTGGCGGTGGTCTTTGTCTCGTTCATCAATCATCTCAACAAAATGTTGTACGGCGTTCCCGCCGCAGACGACATCAACATGGAACGCCCCGTTGAAAAATTCTCCTGGCGGCTGGCGCTGCTGCTGATTCCTGTCGCGCTGCTGGTCACGCTCGGCTTGACTCTGCCCGCTCCGCTGGCGACACTGATCAATCAAAGTGTGGCGATTCTTTCAAAACCATAATGTAGACAGGTAAACACGTACACAAGTAAACATGTCTACCTGTATACGTGTGTACCTGACTACCTGACTACCTGACCACTGGACTAACCAACTATGACAAAATTTACCCAACTTCAATCCGCGCTCACAAAAAATTTTCAGGAACTCATCAGCAATGTTCATATTTTGCGCGGCAACGAACTCCACTTTCAAATTGCGCGCGGCTGTGCGCTCAAACTGGCGCAGATTCTCAATGCCGATTTCAACGCTGAACTGCGGCTGATGGTTGCGAATGACCGCCGCGCCGACAAAGGCGTGTTCGAGATTCACTATCTCTTCGTCAATGACAAAGAAAATTGGTACGCGCACGCTACCAAAGACCTTTCGCACGACGACCCGACCATTGATTCGATGGCGACCTTTTATTATCCCGCCTCACGCTTCGAGCGCGAAATCCATGACCTGTTCGGCATCGGAGCCATTGACCACCCCGACACGCGCCCGCTGGTGAGCCATGCCTTCTGGCCCAAAGATTATTTCCCGCTTCGCAAAGATTCCATCGTCCCTGAAAAATTTAACGACGATGGTACGCCGTTTGAGTTCATGCCCGTCGGCGGCGAAGGCGTGTATGAAATTCCAGTCGGACCCGTTCACGCGGGCATCATCGAGCCTGGACATTTCCGCTTCAGTGTGGTCGGCGAGACCGTGATTGATTTGAAGATTCGTTTATATTTCACGCACAAAGGCACGGAAAAACTCTTTGAAGGACGCGCTCCCGCCGACGGCGTAGAACTCGCCGAGCGCATCTCTGGCGACACCACCATCGGTCATTCGCTGGCGTATTGTCAGGCAGTCGAGTCACTGGCGGGCTGTGAAGTCCCCGCCCGCGCAAAATATCTGCGCGTCATCCTTTTGGAAATGGAACGCCTCTACAATCACATCGCGGACTTCGGCGCGATATGCAACGACACGGGCTTCGCCGCCGCGCATTCGCACTGCTTCCGCATCCGCGAGCGGCTTCTGCGCTTGAACAAACGCCTGACGGGCAACCGTCTCCTTCGGGGCGGAATCATCCTCGGCGGAGTCGGACGCGATTTTCCATCCGATTTGAATCTCGCCGCCGAACTGGATTCAATCCTCGCCGACTTCAACGAAATCGTCGAAATCAGTCTCAACAACACCATGCTGACCGACCGTCTGGATGGCGCGGGCTATCTCACCACCAAGACCGCCACCGATCACGGCGTTCTCGGCTATGTGGCGCGCGCTTCGGGCATTGACGTGGATGTGCGCCGTGACCATCCCTTTGCCGCGTATTCGTCACTTAATTTCAATGTTGCTAAATCTGTAAAGGGCGATGTCCACGCCCGCGCCCAAATCCGCGTGGACGAAGCGAGTGAATCCGTGAGCATCATCAAGCAAGCGTTGACGCAACTTCCTCAGGGCGAGTTGGTTGCGCCGCTGGGAAAACTCCCCGCCTGGGAACCCGCGTTCGGCATGGTCGAAGGCTGGCGCGGCGCGATCCTCCATTGGGTGATGGCAGACGATAATGGAAAACTGTATCGCGTGAAAGTCAAAGACCCATCGTTCGTCAACTGGCCCGCGCTGTCGTTTGCCTTGCTGAAAAATATCGTGCCAGATTTTCCGCTGGTCAACAAATCGTTCAACCAATCGTATTCGGGCAACGATTTATGAGTTTGCGGTTGTACAAAATTTGGTCGTTCAAAGAGCAAAAATCTTAACGCGAATTTTTTTTGCGTCATTCGCGTTGAAAGGGTTTGTCTTATTGCACAGAGTCACACATGAGCCAAAAATTTACGACAATTTCTGACGAGCAGAATTTTCATCCAAATGTTGCCGAAGCGGGGTAATAAGAATTTGCGGTTGTTCTGCGTGGACGTTATGCCCACAGCCCGGCACAATAACGTGATGGGCTGTGGGCATTTTTGCCGCCATCTGGCGCGTCACCTGAACATATTTTTTATCTTGTTCGCCCGCAATCAACAAAACCGGAAAATCCAGCGCGGGCAGACAGTTCCAGAGCGGCGCTTGCAGGCCGGGGCTGAGGGCGCGGATGACTTTTGCCATCTGGCGCGGGTCATTTTGCACGGCAGCTTTTTTGAGCGCGGCGCGCAGCGCCGGGCGGGCTTGCAGGCTGGCGAAGAGCGGCATGGCGTACCAGCTTTCGAGGAAGGCGGGCAGGCCCTCGCGCAGCAGCAGTTCGGCGCGGGCCGAATCTTCTTCCAGCCGCCGGGCGCGCTCGCAGGCCTCGGGGATGCCGGGGCTGGTCGATTCCAGCGTCAGAGTCAGAATCCGCTGCGGGTAACGGCAGGCAAAATTCAGCGCGGCGCGCCCGCCGAGCGAATAGCCGGCGAGATGAATTTTCGGCGCGGAGAAAGTTTCCAGCAGGCGCAAAAGCCAGTCGTTCACAATCTCAAAATCGAGTGAGGCCTCCAGCGGCCAGGGATTTTCGCCGTGCCCCGGCAGGTCGGGCAGGATGCAAAAATAGAGGCGGCTGAGGCGGCAGGCCACCTGGCGCCAGCTGGCGCGGCTGCCGAGGAAGCCGTGCAAAAAAACGAGCGGCGGGTTTTGCGGGCTGCCGAGAGTGTTCACCATCAGGCCAGGGAGCGCCCGAGCGCGGCGGAGAGCTGGCGCATTTCGTTGACGAAGGCGGGCAGGTCGCTCAGCGGCAGGGATTGGTCGCCGTCGGAGAGCGCGGCGGCGGGGTTGGGGTGAACTTCGACGATTAATCCGTCGGCTCCGGCGGCGAGCGCGGCGCGCGAGGCGGCGGGGACCAAATCGGCGCGGCCTGTGGCGTGGCTTGGGTCGGCAAAAATCGGGAAGGGCGTGTTTTGTTTGATGTGGGCGATGGCGGTCACGTCCAGCACGTTGCGGGTGGACGGGTCAAAACTGCGGATGCCGCGCTCGCACAGGATGATTTTCTGGTTGCCGCGCGAGGCGATGTGTTCGGCTGCCGCCAGCCATTCGGCGATGGTGGACATGAATCCGCGTTTGAGCAGCACCGGTTTGGGCTGTTCACCTGCCGCCCACAGCAGCGGAAAATGCTGCATGTTGCGGCTGCCAATCTGAATGATGTCGCTGTATTCGGCCACCAGCGGCAGTTGCTCCACGCCAAGCGCTTCCGAAATGACCAGCAGGCCAAATTCATCGGCGGCCTGACGTAAAATTTTCAGCCCTGCCAGCCCCAGCCCCTGAAAGGAATTGGGCGAGGTGCGCGGTTTGAACGCTCCGCCGCGCAAAACGGAAAGCCCCTGCGCGCGCACGGCCTGGGCGACAGCGCGGGTTTGCTCGTAACTTTCGACGGAGCAGGGGCCAGCCATCAGCAAAAGCGTGTTGCCGCCAACCTGGACGGTTTCGGAAAGAGAAATGGGAGAAGTTGTCATCATTTTTTTTCTGTGGAGCAAATCTCTGATTTGCCGCGCAAGTCAGAGACTTGCGCCTCGTCACCGCGACAGAAATATCGCGGCGCATTCGGCGCGTTTGAGTTTGCCAGAGGCGGTGTGCGGCAGGGAGTCGAGAAAATAGATCTGGCGCGGAAGCTTGTACCCGGCCATTTTCCCGCGCAGAAAGTCCAGCAGGGTTTTTGGGTCACACGCTGCGCGCGTGATCACGGCGGCGGCGACCGTCTGCCCCCATTCGTGGTCGGGCAGGCCGAAGACGCAGGCCTCGCGCACGGCGGGATGCGTCATCAGCGCGCGTTCCACTTCGTCGGGGTAAACGTTTTCGCCGCCGCTGATGATTAAATCGCTGCGCCGGGTGAAAACCCACAGGTCGCCGTCCGCGTCCAGCGCGCCAATATCGCCGGTGAAAAACCTGCCGTTGAGCGGCGGCTGGCTCAGATAGCCGCGCATCAGCGCCGGGCCGCGGATGACAATTTCACCGGTTTCTCCGGCGGGCAGCGCCTTGCCGCGCGCGTCCACAATCTGCACCTCGACGCCGGGCAGCGGCGCACCCGCGCAGCCCGGTTTGCGGCGCGCGGTTTCTGGCAGGGCGGTGGAAACTTGCGAGCAGGCTTCCGTCAGCCCGTAGGTGGTGGCGACTGGCAGATTGAGCGCAAAGGCTTTTTGGAGCAGTTCCGGCGCGGCGGCGGCCCCGCCCAGCAGGATGAGGCGCAGCGAGGTCGGAATCGCGCGCTCGAGGTGTGGCATCAGCCGGTAGAGCATGGTCGGCACGAGCGAAACCAGTCCCGCCGAATGCTGCTTCAGCAGCCGATGGGTTTCCTGCGGCTCGAAGCGTTCCTGCAAAATGACCGTCAGCCCGTCGAAGCAGGCGCGGAATAAAATGGACATGCCGCCGACGTGATAGAGCGGCAGGCAGAGCAGCCAGCGCTCACCGGGGCGCGTCTCCAGCCGCTGCGAGGAAGCCCGCGCCGCCGCCTGGTGATTTTCCAGCGTCAGCAGTGCGCCTTTCGGCTGGCCGGTTGTGCCGGAGGTGAAAATGATGGTGGCCGGTTGGCGGCTGGCGGTGGCCGGTTGGCGGCTGGCGGTGAACGGAAAGTTAAAAGGTTGGGCAATGACGATTTTGCACCCGGCGGCGCGGAGCTGCCAGTCGCGCTCGGCGTCTGTCAGGCGGCGGTTGAGCGGGACGAGCGTCAGCCCAAGGCGCAGCGCGGCGTGAATCAGCGCTACAAAAAAAGGCGAATTTTCCAGCGCGGCACCCAGCCGGTCGCCGGAAATCAGCCCGCGCCCGGCCAGCGCGGCGCACAAGCCATTCACCTGTCGGTTGAGTTCGGCATAGGTCCACTGCCCGCCCTCGAACAGCAGGGCGGGCAATTCGGGGGATTGCGCGGCGCGGACGGAAAGAAACGGCATCTTACGGCAGCCAGGGATATTTTTTGAAATCCGGCTTGCGTTTTTCGTTGTAGGCGTTGCGGCCTTCCTGGCCTTCTTCGCTCATGTAAAAGAGCATGGTGGCATTGCCCGCCAATTCTTGCAGCCCGGCCTGCCCGTCGAGTTCGGCGTTGAAAGCGGATTTGAGATTGCGGATGGCGAGCGGGCTGTGCTGGAGAATTTCCTGCGCCCAGGCCGCGCCTTCCGCTTCGAGTTGTTCCACCGGCACGACGGCGTTGACCAGCCCCATTTCCAGCGCCTCGCAGGCATTGTATTGGCGGCAGAGATACCAGATTTCACGCGCTTTTTTCTGCCCGACCAGCCGCGCCAAATACGAGGCGCCGAATCCGCCGTCAAAAGAGCCGACTTTGGGGCCGGTTTGCCCGAAGATGGCGTTTTCGGCGGCGATGGTCAAATCGCTGATGATGTGCAGCACATGCCCGCCGCCGATGGCGTAGCCCGCCACCAGCGCGATGACCGGCTTGGGCATACTGCGGATGATGCGCTGCAACTTCAGCACATTCAGGCGCGGCACGCCGTCTGCGCCAACGTAGCCCGCTGCGCCGCGCACTTTCTGGTCGCCGCCCGAACAAAAGGCGTATTTGCCATCCGCCGCCGGGCCGTTGCCAGTGAGCAGGATAACGCCCACGCGCGAGTCTTCCCAGGCGTTTTCAAAGGCATCAATCATTTCCTGAATGGTTTCCGGGCGGAAGGCGTTGCGCACGTCGGGGCGGTTGAAGGCAATCCGCGCCATGCCTTCGGCTTTATGGTAGGTGATGTCTTGATAGTGTTTGACTTCAATCCAGTTGGTCATCAGAATCTCCAGAGAAAATTTCAGGTGGTCACTTCAATCAGCGCCGCGCCGTGTTGGGCCAGCGCCGATTGAAGCGCGGCGGCGAGTGTCGCCCGGTCAACATGTTGGTAGGGCAGGTTGTACAACTGGGCCGCGTGTTCAAAGGTCAGCCCATGCGGCGCGCGAAAAAGCTCAGTGAAGGGCGGCTCATACGTGGCAATCGGCAGACGCGCAAAAATTCCGCCGCCGTTGTTGTTGATGATGACGATGGTGGCGCGAATGCCGCAGCGTGAAAAAGCCAGCAGCCCGTTCATGTCGTGATAAAACGACAAATCGCCGGTGACAAACACCAGCCCCGGCAGATGCGCCGCCGCGCCCAGTGCGCTCGAAAGCGTGCCGTCAATGCCGCTCGCGCCGCGATTGGCGAAAACCGTCAGCGATTTTTGCATGGGGCGGCAGAACTGGTCGAGATGGCGCACCGGCAGACTGTTGGCGATAAACAGCGCGCCGCCCGCTGGTAGCTGCTCCAAAATAGCGGGCAGAATCCCGCCCTCGAAGGCCGGGTCGGCGCACAGCCGCGCGGCCTTTTCCCAGGCGGATTCTTCCAGCGCGTGCCATTCCGTCAGCCAGGCAGTTTCCACCGGCGTGGCAGATTTTTCCAGCAGTGCCTGCACCGCCAGCAGCGGCTCGGCCCACAGCGCATGCGTCACGCGGAACAGGTCGTCGCGCCAGCGTTTGATTTCTGAAATGTGAATTTGCGGCACATCCTCCCAACGGTCGAGGGACGCCGCCAGCCGCGCGCTGACCGGCACGTCGCCGAAGCGCAGAATTAACTGCGGGCGCGGCGCATTTTCATCCAAAAAATGTTCGTAGCCGCCCAAAACCGTTTCGTTGACGTGCGCCCCAAAACGCAGACCCGAAAGCGCGTCCGCCAAAAGCGGGTATCCGGCGCGGGCGGCGAAAGCGCTCAGCGCGGCGGGAAACTCTCCGCCGGGGCAGCGCGGCCCGGCGATGATCAGTCCGCGCGGGGCGGCGGCCACGGCGCGGACGAGAAAATCCACCTGCGCGGCGTCCGGTGTCAGCCGCGGGCTGGAAAACGTTACCCGCGCGGGAGCGGCTGCCAGCGCGGCGGAATCCAGCCAGGCAGGCGCATCCCCCGCCACTTCCTGCGCTTCGAGCGGCTTGCGGAACTGAAAATTGACCTGCACCGCGCCCGGCAGCGGCGAAAGGCAGGTTTCGTAGGCGCGCGCCGCCAAACTTTGCCAGGCGCGCAGCGCGTGCCGCGAAAAATTGGCCTCCGGCGGCGGCGCGTCCACAAACCAGCGCACCTGATCGCCGTAAAGTTTCACCTGGTCAATCGTCTGGTTGGCGCCGCTTTCGCGCAGTTCCGCCGGGCGGTCGGCGGTGAGAACCAGCAGCGGAACTTCGCCATAGTTGGCCTCGACAATGGCCGGAAAGAAATTGGCCGCCGCTGTGCCAGACGTGCAAACCAGCGCGACCGGTTTGCCGCTGGCGCGCGCCAGTCCCAGCGCAAAATAGGCGGCGGAACGCTCGTCGCTGTGAACGTAAATGCGGATGCCGCTTTCGGCAAAGGCCAGCGCCAGCGGCGTGGAGCGCGAACCGGGCGCAATGCAGACCGCTTTCAGCCCCAGTTTTTTCAACTCGTCCACGAAAATCCCGGCCCAGAGCGTGTTGCGATTGGCTGTGTTCATGCCGTCACCGCCTGCAGCGCGTCCAGCAGAAAGCGCATTTTCAACCCGGTTTCGTCCCATTCCTTTTGCGGCTCCGAATCGGCCACAATCCCCGCGCCGCCAAACAGGGTTGCGCCGTTTTCATCGAACAACCCCGAGCGAATCGCCACTGCAAAATCGCCGTCGCCCGCGGCGTTTACCCAGCCAAGCGGGGCGGCGTACCAGCCGCGCTCAAAACCTTCCGCCGCGCGGATAAATTTCAGCGCCGCCGCGCCCGGCACGCCGCCGACAGCGGGCGTGGGGTGCAGAGCTTGCACAATGCTCAAGGCGCTTTGCCCGGCGCGCAATTTTCCGGCGATGCCGGTCTGCAAATGTTGAATGTTGGGCAGGCGCAGCAAGCGCGGCGTGGCGTCAAACGTCAATTGCTCGGCCAGCGGCAGCATTTTGGCGCGGATTTCATCCAGCACAAAGGTTTGCTCGCGGTTATCTTTGGCCGAGGCCAGCAGCGCCGCGCCCAAGGCGGCGTCCTCTTCCGCCGCCGCCCCGCGCCGGATGGAACCGGCCACGGCGGCGGTCACAAATTTTGCGCCCGTCACCGACACCAGCCGCTCCGGCGTCGTCCCGGCAAAAGCCGCGCCGTGTAAAAACTCAAACAAAAAGCGAAAACAAGCCGGGCAGGTCTCGCCCAAATGCGCCAGCAGCGCGGGGACATCCACCGCGCCGCCCGCCGCCCGTCCGGGGCGCGCCAGCACCACCTTTTGCAATGCGTCCGCATCAATCTGCGCGATGGCGCGGCGCAACAGGTCTTCCCAATCGGTGCGTGAAGTTTCTTCAAAGGAAAAATCGGGCGCAGGCGGCGGGGAAAAGGAAGCGGCGCGCAGGCGGCGCAGAAAGGAATCCGCCTCCAGCCGTAAGCGCTGCGCGGCGTCTGCAAGCGATTCGCCCGCCGCTGCCGGTTGATTCAGCGCAAAAAACGTTTCCCCGCCCAGGCGCGTCAGCGTGTAGCGCGGCAAAATCAGCGCCGCCGCCGGGAAGGACTCCCATTCGCCGGGGCGCATGTTGGAAAAAAATGAGCCGCCCGCCAGCGCTACCGGCTGCGGCAGCGACTCTGCCGGGTTGAGCAATCTGACCTGGCTGAAAAAATTTTCCAGTTCTGCGCCGAGGGCGGCAAAACGGTTTTCGCCTGCGCCGAATGTTTGCGCGGCAATTCCCAGCCCGGCAATCGCCCGTGACGATTGGCTGCTTTCAAAATAAAAGCGCGGCATTCCCGCGCCAAAACGCAGAAAATCGGTCAGCGGCAGCGGCGGGCAGGGCAGGGTGTAATTGATGATACGAGTCAAAACAATACTCCTGACGAATAAGCGCGATTTTTGGGGGCAAGTCGGCGGACTCGTCCTTTTTTATTCTTGCGCAGTGATTGTTACGCTGCCGACAGTGGAATTGTCCTGTTGCTCGCCGGCATGACGGCTGTGTGCCGCATAAAAACGTTCTGGGTCAGCCAGGTAGGCCTCCAGACAAAAACTGGTGCAAAAATAAACAGGTTTCCCCGCGCGCAGGGCGTGGGGAAAATTTTCTGCCGCAACGGTCATGGCGCGCCCGCACACCAGATGCCAATTTTCGCTCATGCGGCCTCGTGTCGGGAGGCTTCCCAGGCTTTCACCTGCTCCAGCAGGCCGTCCAGCGGGCGCAACTCAGCCATCGGCACCGAGAAGTTTTTGATTTGCGTTTTGCTATACTGGAAAACACGGCTACCGGCGTAAATTGGGCTGGCCTTGTGGCGGAATTCTTCGCGGCTGATGTAGCCGGTCAGAAAAATATCCATGCCATAGACCCAGATGTTACCCCAGTCTGACGGAGCAATCAGGTAAATTTCATTGCGCGCCGGGCTTTGCAGGCCCACTCGCGCATCAGCAATGGCATCCACATGCAGGTATGCCAGGTTGAAAAAATTATGTTGAACGAAGACGCGTGTTTTAGGCGGCAGGTCAATTTTTTCGGTAACAAATTCGCGGGTTCCATCCTGCCCGCCCAATTCCACCGTTACCGGCACGGAACACTCACTTTTGAGCGCCAGCCGCCCCAGCGAATTCCAAACGGATGGGCGGCTCCACGTCTGCGTCAACGGATGTATCAAATAAATTGGTTGCCCGGCCTGCGCCGCCTTGACAATCTCTTCCTGTGAGTTGGTCGTCAGCCCCAGCAAGAAGGCGAACAGGTACAGGTCGCTTTCGCGGTGTGTTACGGAGATAAACTGGTCTTCCGGCACCAGCGCCGGGGCGGGTAACAAGAGCCCCGGGTTGTGGCGCACCGCCGAAATCTGCTGGCGCTTCGAGAGAATGAATGTCTTCAGGTCGCAACGATGCCCCCCCAAAGCGACATCGTAGCGGTCAGGTTGGGTAAAAGGTGTCGCCCCGCGTACATCAAAGGGAATTTCTCTTTCTGACAACATGCGCCGCAAGGCTAATTCCACCGCCACCCCGCCCACAATCCGCCGCAGGCGCGAGTAGAGCGAGCCGCCCATGCGGTCGTAGGTATACTGCAACGAGCGCACCGCGTAATCAATGCCACCCTGCGTCAAATCGGGGGTAAAAGGCAGGTGAATAAAGTCTTCGGGGCTGTTCATTAACAACTCTCGTGGTTTTCGTTGCGGAACTGCAAGCAGTAGTGATGAAACGTGTTACTGACCCAGGCGCTGTTCATGCCGAACGGTGCCAGGCGTTGATTGTCCTGACACCAAATTTTCTCATCCTTCAGTGTGTAAATCTGGCCCAACTCGCGCGCCAAATCCCAGGCCAGCGGGTAAATTTTGCCGCCTTTTTTGATGTTTTTGACGATGATGGTCAGGTAGGCCTTTTCACGCAAAAGCGGCTTCAAATCGGTGTAAATTTGCACCAACTGCGCCAAAAACGCTTCATAATCATGCACGTTACCCAAATCGGCAGGATCATCGCTGTAAACGACATCCAGCGTTTGCGACTCGCGCCGTTTTTTTTGAGTTTGCGCTCCTTTGGCGTGGAGCATGTCCCAGTAGGGCGGAGAAGTGAGCAGGTAATCCACTGGTGGAATGGAAAATTGCGTGGCGTTGGCGGCGTTGCCCTCGAAGAGAATCGCTGCCGGATCTGGGGTTACCGTCAAGGCGGCGGCTTCCTGGCTGATAATTTCGCGCGCAATGGCCGCGTAGCGCGGATTCAACTCAATGCCGTAAGAATTTCTTCCCGCGCGCAATGCCGCAACCAGCGTCGAGCCAGTTCCCGCCATCGGGTCGAATACCGTTTGGCCGGGTTTGGTAAAAAATTCCACAAATTCCTGCGCCAGCGTCTCTGGAAATTTGGCCGGATGCGTCAGCGCATCTTTTTTTCGCGGCGGCGGGTTATGCACGAACCACGATTTTTGGAATTTCAGCCAGCGTTTGGGCTCAAGTTCATTCAATTTGTTGGTAGACAACGCCGCCGCCTTTTGAAAGGAGTTAGAATTTGCGTAATATCAGGTTAAGGAGCCAAAAATTTCAGGCTTGCGATGCTTTGTTCGATCATGGGCAGAAGCGTCGGATATTCTTCGGGGGCCAGGCTGTACGTCACCGTCCAGAAATTCATTCCATCTTTGAGCGTGTAAGCGACGTTGGTACTTTCGCTGGTCCCCATGCGATACTGATAGGTCAGCCGGCGCGCCTCGTAACCCAAAATGGTCATGGGTTTGTGTTCGTTGATGGTGATGGAGGCTACCGAAGAATTTTCCAGCGTCAGACGGATGTACTCCCCCAGCGCCATCTCTTGCCCAACCGGATCATATTGCACGGCGACAGTTGAGATGATGATGGAATTATCCATATTTTTATCCACCATCCACAGCGAGTACGTTGGACCAGAAGATTGCATGACGGTAACGATATTGGCGAAGTATTGTCCCAGCGCCTTGACCTCAGCGATGGTGTTGGCGCGCCCCGAAAGCATATCGCCGCCGGCGAAGTTCTCTGGCAGCCAGAGCGAAACCTGGCTGTTGGAGAACTCTTTCCACCCGGCTGGCGCCACAAAGGCAGTTGGCGCCGGGGTTGGGCTGGATTCAGGCGTGGGCGTTTCAGCGGGAAGAACGCTAGTTTCAACCGGTGAACTGGCCGTGAGGGGCAGCTCAGGCACGGCATTGGCGCTCATGTTGGAAAAAATGAGCCAACCCACCACGCACAGTGAAGCAAGCGCCAAAAAGCCCAGCCCGGCCAGAATACCGATTTGTGCATTTGTCATGCCCAAAATACGTCCAGGTTGTTTCGCCATTTTGTTGTTTCCTTACCGTTCTGGCGACAGTTTATCGCTGGCTTCATCCAACGCCTGCACCTGTGCGGGTGTTAGCCGCCAACCTGCCGCCCCCGCGTTGATTTCGGCCTGGTGAACATTCTTTGCGCCGGGAATGGGCAACGCGCCCTTGCAGATGAGCCAATTCAGCGCCACTTGCGCCGCACTTTTTGAGCCATGTTCCTGGCCGATGTTGGTCAGTAGGCGCGTGAGGGGCTGGATTTCCTTCAGCATGCCGGCGTAGCGTCCGCCGCGCACGCCTGGCGGCGGGTTTTCCTGTGAATATTTGCCGGTCAGCAAGCCCATTGCCAGCGGCGAGTACGCAATCAGCCGAATGCCGAGTTCCTGACAGCGCGCCAACAAACCGTTTTTCTCCGCGTTGCGGTTAAGAAGGTGATATTCCACCTGATTGGACGCCAGCGGAATATCGTATTTTGCCAGCGTGGTACAGGCGCGTTGCATTTGATTTTTGTTGTAGTTGGAAACGCCAACGGCGCGCGCCAACCCTATGCGATGCGCGGCGGCCAGGCCATCCACGTAGCGCTCAATCGGCACGAGCGGGCTGGGCCAGTGAATTTGGTACAGGTCAACCTGTTCCCGCCCCAAACGTTCCAGGCTGGCCTTGAGCGCCTGCACCACACTTTTTTGAGTCAGCCGCCAGGGAAGCGGAAAAAACTTGGTTGCCACGATGACGGGTTGGTCGGTGTTTTTGATAAACTGTCCCAGCAAACGCTCGGATCGTCCGTTGCCATAAATTTCAGCGGTATCTACAAAATGAACGCCATTTTCCAACGCGATGCGGAAGCCTTGCTCAATATCAGCGTCGCTGTAGCCCTTGCCGTAGTTCCAAACGACCCGGTCGCCCCAGGACCAGGCGCCCAGGCCGATTTCGGTGTCGTGTAAAAATTGAATTGATGCGGGAATTTCTCCCATAGGCTTTTCTCCTGTTTCCGGCGAAATTGTATCATAGCGCAATGCGGCGCATTTCCACGGAGATTCCCAAAGAACCCCAAAAGCGTGTAAAATTCGGCCAGCCTATCCTGATGATTGGAACTGAGTGGCCGCGAACTTCTCCCGTATGTGAGGCGTTGGCGCTCCCTGAGTTCCGGGGAGATTTCCTGTGTTGCCCGTGTTGAATGAAACGCAAAAAGCTGAAAGCCCCGCCGACCTGGCGGCGCGTCTCGCTCTGCCCTTTGACGACCTGCGCCTGCTTACCCGCGCGTTGACGCATAGTTCCTACATTAACGAACATTCCAGCGTCATCGAAGATAACGAGCGCCTCGAATTTCTTGGCGATGCCGTATTGGATTTTCTGGTAGGCGCGTGGGTCTACCAGCATTATCCCGAAATGCGCGAGGGCGGCATGACGCGCATGCGCTCGGCGCTGGTGCGTACCGAAAGCCTGGCTGCCTTTGCCCGGCAATTAAATCTTGGCCCGGCCATGCGCCTGGGACGCGGTGAACTCAATAGCGGCGGACGCGAGCGTGAATTATTGCTGTGTTGTACCTTTGAAGCCCTGGTCGGTGCACTGTACCAACACAAAGGCTTGGATGCCGCCCGCGCTTTTGCCATGCCCTTGCTGAAACCCGCCGCTGAATATATTTTTAATCAGATGAACACCCTTGACCCGAAATCTGGCTTGCAAGAGTGGTCGCAAGCCAACGGACGCGGCATTCCGCGCTACGAAACCAGCGCCGCCGAAGGCCCCGAACACGCCAAAATCTTTGAGGTAAAAGTCTACCTGCAAGATGAATGTCTTGGCGTTGGTACTGGCCCATCCAAACACGCCGCCCAACAATCCGCCGCACAAAATGCGCTGGAAAAGATGGTGAGCAGTAATTAGTAATCAGTTGTCAGCTGTCGGTTACTGTTCACTGGTTACTGTTCACTGTTCACTGATAACTGCTCACTTTTCACTGCTTCCTGACCACTGATTACTAATCCCATGCCCCTGCGCCTAAAATCCCTCGAACTACACGGTTACAAAACCTTCGCCTCGCGCACCTTATTTGAATTTGCCGAAGGCATTACCGCTATTGTCGGGCCAAACGGCTCTGGCAAATCCAACATTGCCGATTCCCTGCGCTGGGTACTGGGCGAACAATCTCACAGCCTGTTACGCGCCAAAAAAACGGAAGACATGATTTTTTCCGGTTCGGAACATCGTCCGCGCGCCGGCATGGCCTCCGTCACCATCACCTTCGATAACTCCGCCGGCTGGCTTCCCATTGATTTCAGCGAAGTCGCCGTCACCCGCCGCGCCTACCGCGATGGCCGCAACGAATACCTGCTCAACGGCCAAAGCGTGCGCCTTAAAGACCTGAACGAACTGCTGGCGCAATCTGGCCTGTCCGAGCGCACCTACACCATCCTCGGCCAGGGCATGGTGGATGCTTCGCTGGCGCTTAAAGCCGACGAGCGCCGCCGCCTGTTTGAAGAAGCCGCCGGAATCGGCTTGTACCGTTCGCGCCGCGAAGAAGCCCTGCGCCGCCTCGAAAATACCCAGCGCAATCTGGAGCGCGTCCTCGACATTTTGGCCGAACTCGAGCCGCGCCTGCGCCTGCTCGAAAAACAAACCAAACGCGCGCAAGAATATGCGCAGGTACAGGCCGACCTGCGCGTAGTTCTGCGCGAGTGGTACGGCTATCACTGGCACAGCGCCCAAAGGAATTTGGCTGAAGTGCGCGAAGTCGCTCACGAGCAGGAGCGCCGCCTGCTCGAAGCCCGTCAGCAATACCAACAACTCAGCCAGGGATTTAACCTCACCCGCGCGCGTCTGCTCGAACTGCGCGGGCAGCTCAACGAGTGGCGCCGCCAGCTGGCTGAAGTACATACCCGCCGCGAAGCCATCAGCCGCAGTCTGGCCGTGCTGGAAGAACGCCGCCGCGCCCTGACCGACAGCCGTCAAAACGCGCTAGCCGAACAACAACGCCTGACCGACGAGGAGCGCGCCGCCCGTGAGCGTCTGGCCGAAGCTGAAAAAGACCTGGAACGCATCCAGACCGAGGCCGCTGAAGCCAAAACCCAGGAAACCGACGCCAAAGCCGCCCTGACTGCCCGCCAGATTGAACGCGCCAAAGCCGAACAACGGTTAAACACCGCCCGGCAAGAACTTAATCAGCTCAACGCCCGCCGCGCTCAGGTGCAGGCGCGGCAGAATGAACTCAAAGGGCGCACGGACTCTCAGCGCCAAAAGCTCAAACAGATTGACATCGTCATCGCTACTGCCGAACAAAGCGCCAGCGACACCGAAAAACATCATCACGCCGCCCAAAAAAGCAGAACCGATGCTGAAGCCCGTTTGCAGACGGCGGAAACTGCCCTGCAAACCGCCCGCCAACAACTCCACGAACTCGAAAATACTCGCCGCGCCCGTCAAGACGAGCGCAACGCCAAACAAACCGAACAAGCCCGCGCCAAAGCCCAGTTTGACGTGCTGGATAAAGCCGAAGCCTCGCTGACCGGCTACGCCGAGGGCGCGCGCGCCCTGCTTCAGGCCAAGCTGAACGGCGCCCAGGGCGCGCTCTCCGCCCGGCTGGAAGTTCCCGCCGCCTATGAAACTGCCCTCGCCGCCGCGCTGGGCGAAGCGCTGGAAGCCGTCGTCTTTGACCCAGCCAGCGTAGAAGATGCCCTGTCCTTTGTCGAGCAAAAATCAGCCGGGCGCGCGTTGCTGCTGCCCCTGCAGGCCACTCCCGCCGCGCAGGCCGAAGCGCTTTCCCTGGCAAGCGGCCTTTTGGGCCGCGCAGCAGACTTCGTCCAATGCCCCGCTGAACTGCGCCCCGCCGTGCAGGCCGTGCTGGCGCAGACCATCCTGGTGGAAGACCGCACCGCCGCCCGCCGCCTGCGGGCAGAATTTCCCGCCGCGCGTCTGGTGACGTTGAAAGGCGAAGTTTTCCGCCCGGATGGCCTGATTCAAGCCGGACGCGAGACGCGCGCCGCCACGCTGGGACGCACCCGCGAAAAACGTGAACTGACCGAATCCCTGACTGCCGCCAACGCCACGCTCGAAGCGATGTATACGACCCTGAACACTCTCACCGCCGAAGTTGCCGCCACCCAAAAAGAGATTTCCACCCGCGAAGCGACCCTGACCGAAGCGCGTAAACATCTCAATGAAGCGGTCAACGCCGAAAGCCAGGCCAACCTGGCCGCCGAAAGCGCCCGCCGTCAGCACGATTTTCAATCCGACCAAAAAGAGACTCTCAAAATTGAATTGGCGCAATCGGAAAAAGATTCAAGCCGCGCCGAAGCCGAGTTGGACGAACTGGAAGGCCGCCTGGAAGAAGCGCATGAGAAGGTGCGCGGCCTGAACGGTGAGTTAGCCGCGTTGGCGCTGGATGAGTTGCAGGCGCAGGTGACCTACTGGGGCGCGCGCGTGCAGGTCTCGGAACGCACCGTTAATGATGGCCGCGCCCGCCAAAACGAACGCAAACTGGCGCTGGACGGCATTCTGACGCGCCAGGCCGCCGCCCGCCGCCGCGTCGAAGAAGTGGACGCCGCCCAAGCGCAGTTACAGCGTGAGAAGACCGCCCTGTTGACCCAGGAAACTGACCTGCAAACCCAAATTGAAACCTTGCGGACGCAAATTGAACCCGCTGACGCCGCCCTAAACGAGGCCGAAAAACAGGAAACCGACCTGCAAGCCCAGGAAGCCGAAGCGCAAAAATCGTTGGCAATGGTGGAGCGCTTCAACTCACAGGCGCAAATTGACCTGAACCGCAAACAGGAAGCCCTCGAAGCCCTGCGCCGCCGCATCGAAGAAGATTTTGGTCTGGTGCAATTTGACTATCACGCCGATGTCTCTGGCCCGGTGCCGTTGCCGCTGGGCGAGATGGTCGAACAGCTGCCGGTCATCACCAGCCTTGCGCCCGATTTGGAGGAAAGCCTGAATCAAAAGCGCGCCCAACTGCGGCGCATGGGCGCCGTCAATTTGGAGGCGCAACAGGAATTTGAATCGGTGCGCGAGCGCTACGATTTTATGACCAGCCAGGTCGCCGACCTGAAACAAGCCGAGAGCGACCTGCGCCAGGTGATTGCTGAATTGGACGAACTGACCAAAAAAGAATTTTTCAAAACCTTTGAAGCGGTTTCGGTTGAATTTAAACAGATTTTTACCCGCTTGTTCGGCGGCGGCTCTGCTCGCCTGGCACTGACCGACCCCGATAATCTAACCGAAACCGGCATTGATATCGAAGCGCGCTTACCAGGACGCCGTGAGCAGGGGCTGGCCTTGCTTTCGGGCGGCGAACGCTCACTGACAGCCATTTCGCTGGTGTTTGCCCTGCTGAAAGTTTCGCCCACCCCGGTTTGCGTCATGGATGAAGTGGATGCAATGCTTGACGAAGCCAACGTTGGTCGCTTCCGCGACCTGCTGGTAGATTTAGGCAAACAAACCCAATTCGTCGTCGTCACCCACAACCGCAACACCGTCCAAGCGGCGGATGTGATTTACGGTATCACCAAAGGCCGCGATACCGCCAGCCAGGTCATCAGCCTGAAACTGGACGAACTGAGCGACGAAATGCTGGGCAATCGCGGATAAAGACAACAAAAAAGGTAACTGCTCAGCCATCCTTGTTTCGCAGGGCTGAAGCCGCCTGCTCAGTACGTGGAAGCCCTTCGGGCTGGCGCAACCAGTCCGTTTTAGCGGATTTTCATGAACTGAGGCAGGATTTTAGTCCAACGAAACGCTGCGGCTGAGCAGCTAACAAAAAAGAGCAGGGGAACCTGCTCTTTTTGCTCCTTCTTGATGAGGCGACGATGGGATTCGGACCCATGATGAGGGTTTTGCAGACCCTTGCCTTACCACTTGGCGACGTCGCCATAAAAATACTTGCCGATTGGGGATTGAAGAGCGGCGACTGCCGCGACAATCAACAATCTTCAACCTTCAATCAGCAAGTTGCAGAGCGGGCGATGGGATTCGAACCCACGACCTTCTCCTTGGCAAGGAGACGTACTACCACTGTACTACGCCCGCAGTTTCGGCCTTTTTTGCACTGACCGAGAGTGCCGAGAGACAGAATCGAACTGACGACACCGCGATTTTCAGTCGCGTGCTCTACCAACTGAGCTATCTCGGCAAACACTATCTTATTTATTAAGCGTGCGTGATTTTACTCGCACTTCCAGAGATTGTCAACAAAGAATTACCTTGAAAAGCGGGTGACTTTTCAATAGCCTTCCGAAAAGTTGACCTCATACCGCAAAACATCCCCGGCCTGGTAGCGGCGATAATTTTCAATGAACAACTGGGCAATCTCGCGCGGAAAGCTGGGGGCGGAAGTGTGAAAGGTAAGCAGAAGATTTTTTGCATTCCACAACGGGCTCTGCGCCGGGAGCGGCTCTTGCCCGGTGACATCCAGCACCGCGCCGGATAAGGCTCCCGTTTCGAGGGCGCGCATCAGCGCCGATTCGTCCACCGCGCTGCCGCGTCCAACGTTGACGAAAACCGCCCGCGCGGGCAGCGCCGCCAGCAACTCAGCATTCACAGTTTGTTGCGTTTGGGGCGTATTGGGCAAGACCGAGACAAGATAATCCAACTCGCTGGCAAATTCTGTCAGATGTGCTTGTAGCGGCGGGTGAAAATAGCGCTCTATCTCTTTTTCGGCTTCACTGGCGCGGGTGTAGCCGAAAACGGTCATACCAAAAAAATGCGCCGTGCGCGCCACTGCCGCGCCGATGGAGCCAACCCCCAACAGGCCGAGGCGCTTGCTGCACAGTGTCCCGGTCAGGCTGGCGTCCCAGCGTTGTTTCCGTTGGGCTTGCTCGCGCTCGAAGATTTTGCGCTCGCGCGCCAACAGGTAGCCGAAAACATACTCGCTCATCAGCCCGCCAAAAACGCCGCGGGCATTGGTGAGAGTGTAGTCGCGGCGAAGTGCCGGGTCGAGCAGGGGTTCAATTCCGGCCCACGTCGCCTGCGCCCACTTCAGGCGCGGCAGAGTGGGCAAGGCCCTGCACAGTAAGGTCGGTTCTCCCAGCGCGATTTCTGCGCTACCAGCGGCAGAGTCGCCAGGGAGCAGAATCTGCAAGCTCGGCAGGTGCGCGGCTTCCACCTCTTGCTGGTAGGTTTCGGCATATTTGGAGAGAATCAGCAAACTGGTCATAACTGAATTTTACTCTGTTTAGGGCTTGCTTTTGTCGGTGTTTTTTTGGTACGATAGGGCAGGAGAAAACCCATGACAAAGACCCTTTTAGCCGTATTAGCCCACCCTGACGATGAATCATTCGGCATGGGTGGAACACTGGCGTTATATGCCAGCCGTGGCTATGATGTGTACCTGGTTTGCGCAACACGTGGCGAGGTTGGCACGGTGGACGCCCATTTTCTGGAGGGTTTCAACTCAATTGGCGAGTTGCGTGAGAGCGAGCTGCGCTGCGCCGCACATCATCTCGGTCTGAAGGAAGTTTTCTTTCTCGACTACCATGATTCCGGTATGACGGTTTCGAACGACCCGCAGGCGCAAATTAACGCTCCGCTGGATGAAGTCGCCGGGCGGGTGCTAAAAATTATGCGCCAGGTACAGCCGCAAGTGGTGCTGACGTTTGACCCGATTGGCGGCTACCGTCACCCAGACCACATTCACATTCACAAGGCGACGGTGATGGCGGTGGAGCAGGCTGTGCAAGAGGGCGTTGGCCCGGCGCGGCTGTATTTTCATACCATTCCGCGCGGATTTTTGCGCTTTGGTGTGCGGCTAATTCGACTGTTTGGCGGCAACCCGGCCAAGTGGGGACGCAACAAGGACATTGACCTGGCTTCGCTGGCAAATGTGGAGTTTCCCACGCACGCGCGCGTGGATTACACAGCGGTTTCAGAGAGGAAGACGCTGGCGAGCGTCTGTCACGCATCGCAAGGCGGAAGTCAGATGCGCAGTGGGCTGATTGGCTGGCTGTTTCGCCTGTTTGGCGAGGCCGATACATTTATGCAGGCTTATCCGCCTGTGACGGGAAATCCACCGGTTTGCAGGGATTTGTTTGAGGAAGTGTAGGCGCACCCATAATTGCTGATATAAGGTCAGCGTTGTCGCATGGATAAATTTTTAATCATCTCGGCTGGTGCAATTCTCGGCGCAAATGCCCGCTACTGGCTGGGCGGCTGGGCGGCAGAGAAATTCGGCGCGGCCTTTCCTTACGGTACGCTCATTATCAACGTGACCGGCAGTCTGGTGTTGGGCTTTTTTATGACGCTGATTACCGAACGGTTTATCGTCGATCCGCGCTGGCGTTTGTTTGTAGCGATTGGTTTTTTAGGCGCTTACACTACATTTTCAACATACACATACGAAAGCGCAAACTTGATTTTAACCGGGCAAATCTGGGCTGGCGTATTGGACCTACTCGGAAGCAGTGTTTTGGGCGTGGTTGCTGTCACAACAGGCATTTTACTTGGGCGGGTGTTCTAAAGGCGCTGTAAATATGACTCTAAAATTAAACCAAAATGCACAATTGCTTACCATCTACATTGGCGAAAATGACCGCTGGCGCGGTAAGCAGTTGTATGTTGCCATTTTAGAAACGCTCAAGGCCGAAGGGCTGGCAGGCGCAACCGTGATTCGCGGCGTGGCAGGCTTTGGTGCACATTCACGCATTCACACAGCGGCAATTTTGCGCCTTTCGGAAGATTTACCGCTTTGCATTCAAGTGGTGGACGTGCCCGAAAAAATTGCCCATGCCATTGACCTGGTTGCGCCAATGGTACGCGAAGGGCTGGTGACGGTGGAAAACATTCAGGTCATCCGCTACACTCACCGCTATCTCAATCCCTTACCCGCTGACCGTTCTGTGGAAGAAGTGATGACCCGCGAAGTGGTGACGCTTTCTCCTGAAATGCCAGTTGCCGAAGCCTGGCAAAAAATGTTTGCAACCTTGCTGAAAGCCTTGCCTGTGGTAGACAAAACCGGTGCGGTAGTTGGGATGTTGACCGATGAAGATTTGCTCGAAAAAGTGGGCATTCCACAACGACTTTCAGTGGCGCAGAGATTGGATTCGACCTTGCTGGATGAAGAATCTTCCCGCTTTCAGGCTTCGCCGTTGACGGTGGAGAAGGTCATGTCCAAACCGGCCATCACGGTACGGGCGCAAGATTCGCTTGGCATGGCAGCGGCGCGCATGGCAAAAGCAGGCATCAAACGCCTTCCGGTGGTAAATCAAAATGGAAAAATCGTTGGCATGCTTTCGCGGATAGATATTTTGCGATTGGTGGCTGAAAAAACGACCAAAAAGGTTACGGCTCCCCTGGGTGTAGCAAAAAGTGTGCGCGATGTCATGTCTCCCATCATTCCGGCGGTACGATATGATGATGACCTGGCGGCCATCGTGGATACTTTTTTGGAAAGTGGTTCGCACCGAGTGATTGTGACCGATGCTAGTGGCAAGGCAATCGGGCTGATTAGCGACTCGGATGTAGTAGCGCGCATCCAGCCGGAACATCAGCGTAACGTACTGGCAGCGCTGATGGGAAAAGCCTCCTTGCCCCCCAGCGATGTGACCGCTGAGAATCTCATGTCGCCTGGGGTGCTTTCAGCCAAACCCGAAACGCCACTGGTAGAGGCCGCCAGGATGATGATGAGCCCTAAACGCAAGTGGTTGGTGGTGGTGGATGAAAATGATCATCCGCTTGGGCTGGTGGACAGGCATATTCTTCTGCTGGCAATGACTTCCGGGTAGTAGAATCCCAACTCGTCTAGGCCGGGCACAGCGTGCTCTTTACCCCCTGCCACCTGGTCGTCGAACTCCTGCGTGCCACACACCTGCCATGCCGAACTGTGTACCAGAGCGCCGCTCCCGGCAACGTATAAGGCATAGCCGTCAAGATTGCGTTCGGCCAGGATATTTTGAACCGCTTCTACTGCCGCAGATGTCATCGAAACGGTAAAGGTGCCTATTTCTTGCAACATGGGGGTCTCCTTTGAAATAAAATTTAGCCGCTGCTATCAGGATTGATTTGCTTTGTCAATTGAAAAACGAAGGCTCGTTAGAAATTAGCGTGGAATCCCCAGATGGGGACGGAGCGACAGGGGAAAAGTGAGCAAAAAGGGCGAGTTTACCGATTATCAGCGAAAGCGCGAAAGATACAATGATTTGCCAGCGTTGCGGCAAGATCATACGGGAATTTCATGGCTACGTTGGTAAACCATTCTCTGGTATAATCCTGAATAGTCAAAATTGACTATTCAGGATTATACCCATGGAAAAGAAATTGCTATTGCTTGGTATCTTGCGCCGCCAGGAAATGCACGGCTACCAATTGAGCGAATTTATTGACAACAATCTCTCGCTTTGTACTGACCTGAAAAAACCGACCGCCTACTACCTGCTTGATCAGATGGCGCGCGAAGGCTGGATTTCTGCTGAAACAACCCAGGAAGGCAACCGTCCGCCGCGCCGGGTTTACCAACTCACCCCGGCGGGCGAAGCCACCTTTCAGCGGCTTTTGCGTGAGCAACTAGCGCAATACAGCCCAATTAATTTCCCCGGCGATGTCAGCCTGGCTTTTCTCGACGGGCTTCCAGCGCAAGAAACGCTGAACTTGCTTGCAGAGCAACGCGCCGCTCTGCTCACCCGGCTGGAAGAAATCAGCGCCATTCACGCTCATACAGGCAGCCTGAGTCTGGTTTTTCTGCACCAAACGCATCACTTGCAAGCCGAACTGGGCTGGCTGGATGAAGTCATATCTGGCTTGCAAACCCAATCATCTGTTCATCAGGCCGAAGCCTGAACTAAACAAGGAGTTTTATGACTACTTTACTGACTTTCCATTCGATTGTGCGCTGGCTGGTGATTCTCGCCGCCGTGACCGCCGTTGTTAAACTTGCATTTGGCTGGGCGCAAAAACAACCTTTCGATAAACTCGCCAGCGCGCTGACAGCGGTTTTCAGCGGGCTAATGGATACCCAACTGTTGCTGGGATTGCTTTTCTTCATCATAAGCGGCGCATCCATCCCCGGCGGATTTGGCCTGCGCTACCGCTGGGAACATCTGACGCTGATGCTGTTTGCCGTCATCGTTGGGCATTTACCAGCAATGTGGAAAAAACAACCCGACGAACTGCGCTATCGCAACACGCTTTTGGCTATTCTCGGTGCGCTGGTGCTAGTCGCCATGGGCGTTTCACTGTTACCCGGCAACCGCTGGCTGCAAATCAGCGGTTTGTTCTAAACACCCCGCGCAGTTTTAAAATCGCAAAATACCCAGAAAGAAATGTGTATGACTGAGTCAACCGTTTCTGAAAAACTTGATTTTAAGAAAATGACCCCCGTGCTGGTGATTGTACTGGTAGACCTGTTGGGGTTGTCCATCATCATTCCGCTTATGCCGCTCTACGCGGCGCGTTACGGCGCAGACGCTTTTATGATTGGTCTGTTGGGCGCAACCTATCCGTTGATGCAGTTCATCGGCGCGCCGATGTTGGGCCGCCTTTCCGACCGGATTGGCCGTCGCCCGGTACTACTCGTCAGCCAGTTGGGAACGTTTGCAGGGTTTCTTCTGCTCGGCCTGGCGAACAGCCTGCCGCTTCTGTTTCTCTCGCGCATCATTGACGGTCTTTCGGGCGCGAATATCGCCACCGCACAAGCCGTCGTGGCCGATATTACCAACGAGAAGACGCGCACTCAGGGGCTGGGGCTTATCGGCGCGGCGTTTGGCATCGGCTTCATTCTTGGTCCGATTATCGCCTTTTCGGTGTTGCTTGCCAGTGGACAAAATTATCAGGCTGTGGCTTTTACCGCTGCGTTTTTCTCCCTGCTTTCGATTATTCTGACCTTTTTCTGGCTGCCTGAAACGCGCGAGTTGGGAATTGGCAAAGCGCCGCGCAAGTCGCCGTTTAGTTTTCAGGCTATGTTTCAGGCACTCGGTCGTCCGACGATTGGCCTGTTGTTGATTTTGCTGTTTGCCCAGCAAGTGGCTTTTGGCGGTTACGAGCAGATGTTCTCGCTGTTTACCCTCAACCGCCTTGGCATGGGTGCGCGCGATACCAGCAGTTTGTTTGTGCTGGCAGGTTTGTTCATTGTGGTAGTGCAAGGCGGGTTAATTGGGCGCTGGAGCAAACAAAATGGTGACCGTTGGCTGGTGATGTTGGGGCTTTCCACCCTGGCAATTGGCCTGATTCTGACTGCCACCACGCCGCAAATTCCGGTTCCCTGGTACAGCAAGGCAGCCATCTCTGCCGAAGTGAGCGGCAAGGCCGCCACCCAAACCATTCAGGTCAGCCTGCCGGAAGAAACCGGAAAAGGCTGGCTTGGAATAGTCTGGATTTTGATTGCCAGTTTTCCGGCGGTACTGGGCGGCGGGGTTTTGCAACCGGCTATCAATAGCCTGATTACCAAATCCGTGTCTAAAGATGAAATTGGAGGCATTTTGGGCGTTTCTTCCGGGTTTTTGAGCGCTGCCAACGCAATTGCGCCGTTGTTTTATGGGGCACTTTTTCAGTGGTTTGGCGCGCCTGTGCCGTTTCTGGCGGGCGGCGCGATTCTGGCGGTTTTGTGGCTGCTGGCGACGCGCATGATCAAAGCGCCAGCGCCAACGGCATAACGGCGAATAAAAAGAAGGGCGCAACCTTGCGGGTCGCGCCTTCATTTTCATTCGCCAAATACGCGGCGGTACAAATCTGATTCGAGCAGGTGGTTGGGGTCAGTGCGGTGTTTGAGCGCCTTGAAGCGTTCGACAGTTTCCGCGCCCAGGTAACGGCGGGCAGTTTCCGGCGAAGTTTCGCTGTTTTTGGCAAAGTAAAAGCGTCCGCCCGCTTCGAGCACAATTTTGTCAAAATCTTGCAGCATAGCCGAAAGTTTGGCGCGGTTGCCGCGGGTGATTTTGAAATCGAGCGCCAGCGAAAAACCGTCCACGGCATGGCTGAGCAAAAACTTATCGGGGCGGTGACGCTTGGTGACGCCGAGGTAGGACGGCAGGCCGCGTTTCTGGCTGATGGTGAGAATTTCCGTCCAGGCGGCGAGCGCGGTTTCTTTGGGCAGAAAACTCTGGTACTGAATCAGGCCGCCGCGCCCGTAGGAAAGTTCCCAGTCGGGGACGTAATCCAGCAAAAAGTGGAAGGCGGCGTGCGCCTGACGCTGTTCGCCGCGGCGCAGGCTGGCGACATATTTGGCGGTGTTGACCAGCCAGACGCCCGGGTTAATCATGAAGGTCGCCATGAAATAATGCAGCAAATTTTTGGGAACCAGACCAAAAAACTTGGCAGGCAGCGTTTGGTAGGCAACCTGCAGAGTTTTCTGCGCTTCGGGGTCGTCGCCCGCCGCTAAATAATCGGCGGCGTGAATTTGTCCGCGCCCCAGGCTCTTGCCGCCAGCGGTCGAATCCAGCCAGCCGACGATGTAGTCGTGCTGCGGCGCGCCTTCCATCAGCGCGGCGAGTTGCTCCTGCAGGTTGTGGACGGGGAAGGCATGGACGTTCAGCAGGCCGGAATACATCTGCTTCATCTGCAGGGTGATGGAGGTGAACACGCCCAACATGCCCAGGCCCGAAATCATGCTGTAAAACAAATCGCCGTTTTTGGTGGGCAAGCAGGTGATTTCGGCGCCGGTCGGCAGCCGGGCGGTAAATTCCAGCACATGCTCGCCGATTGTGCCTTTTTTGAAGTTGTTTTTGCCGTGAATGTTGGCGCCCAGGCAGCCGCCCAGGGTGGTGAACATCGTCCCCGAAACAACAGGCGGCCACCAGCCATCTGGCAGAACGTGCTGCCAGAGCTGTTGCAACGTCACGCCCGGCTCGGCGGTGACGATTCCGGTTTCTGGATTCCACGCCAGGATGCGATTCATCGCCTGCAGGCTGACGACAATGCCGCCGCCATTGAGCGCCGCGTCGTTGTAGGAGCGTCCCGCCCCGCGCAGGGTGACGGTTTGCCCGCTTTTTTTGGCCTGCCGGAAGAGTTCGGCCAGTTCTTCGGTGTTGACGGGTTGATATAGGTGAGATTGCGCCTGTAGCGAGTGACCGAAATTCTCCAGCGTGGTGAGCCGCTCCAAGGAAAGGGTTGAATTTGTCATTTTTGCCTGCGAGGTTAGAACGTCATGCGGCGGAAAATAAAAGAGGGGATGTGGCGAATGATGTGCATCAACAGCCCCCACTGCGCCGGAATGTAGGCGGTTTGGCGGCGGGCGCGCATTGCCTGCCAGATGTCCTCGGCGGCCTGTTCGGCGGAAATCACCATCGGCGTGCGCGGCGAATTTTTAATCATATCGGTTGCCACAAACCCGGGCTTGATGGTCAGCACGTTAACGCCATAGCGGGTCAGCCGGTTGCGCAAGGCTTCGAGATAGGTGTGCAGGGCGGCCTTCGAGGCGTTGTAGGCGGGCGCGCCCACCCGGCCCCGGTCACCGGCGACTGAACCCATACCAACAATCTGGCCGCGCTTCAGCGCCTGAAAGTAGGCCGCCGCCGGGTTGAGCCAGGCCAGCGCGCCCAGATAATTGACGCGCGTCATTTCCAGGTCTTTTTCGGCGTCAAACTCCTTCAGCCCAACCGGCAGCAGCGCGCCGCTGTTATAGATAAAAACATCCAGACCGCCCAGGTCTTGCGTCAGCTGCGCAAAGAGCGCCGCGGCAGACTCCACTTCGCGCACGTCGTGCCGATAGGCGCGGGCGTGCACTTCCCCCGCTTCGGCGTTGATGGCGGCGCACAGGTTTTCGAGCATTTCCTCGCGCCGGGCGACCAGCGCCAGCGAGTACCCCTCATGCGCCAAGCGGCGCGCCAGCGCGGCGCCGATACCGCTGGATGCGCCCAGTAAAATTGCCCGTTTGCGCGGACGCAACGGGGAGGCAGAAGCAAATTTTTTATCAGTCATAAGAACTCCGTGTAATCTGGCACAAGTGTGAATTTATTTTAGCACACTCCAGCAGGGCATCCATCGTATAATAGCAGCATCATGAGTTCATCACTAGAAAATTGGTTGGAAACTTTCCGCGCCAGGCTGGAAGAAGCCAACTTTTCCGCCAGCGAGAAAGAATCCCTGACGGAACTTTTCCACACCCTGCTCGAATCGGTGGAAACGCTTCAGCCGGGGACGGTTGCGGATAGTGCGGAGATTCTCAGTGCGCGCCTGTTTTCGCACCGCAATCTGATTGCTCTGATTCGTCAGCAGAGCGCCGAATTGGATGCCTTCAAACGCATCGCCTACAACTTGACCAGCAACCTGGAACTGCAAGCGGTGCTGGATACCGTTGTCAGCGAAGCCACGCGTTTAATCAAAGGCGCTCACAACGCCCATATCTACCTTTATCAAGACGGACAACTCACGTTTGGCGCATCGCTCAGTATGGACGGCGTAAAAAATCAGGAATACAACGTTCCGCGTCAAAATGGCTTGACTTATCAAGTTGCGCGCCTCGGCCAAATGGTGATAATTGAAGACATGCGTCGTCACCCGCTTTATCGAAATTTTTCCACCAACGCGCACATGGCAGGGTCTATTCTGGGTTTGCCGCTGAAGAGCGGCGAAACGGTGATCGGGGTGATGAACTTGTCGCGTGAACAGCAGGGCGCTTTTAAGCCCGCCGAGTTGCGCCTGCTTCAAATGCTCGCCGATCAGGCCACTCTCGCCATCCTCAACGCGCGTATGCACGAAGCGCTTGCCATGCAGGCGCTCAGCGACACGCTCACCGGCTTGCCCAACCGCCGCGCCCTTGATCGGCGGCTGGAGGGGGAAGTCAGCCGCGCCACGCGCTACGGACGTACCTTCGCCGTGTTGATGATGGATTTGGACGGCTTCAAGGCCATCAACGACACCTGGGGACACGCCGTTGGCGACCAGGTTCTGCACGATGTCGCCCGCTTTCTGGCGGCCAGCGCCCGCGCCAGCGACTTTTTGGCGCGCTATGGCGGCGACGAATTGACCATGATTTTGCCCGAAGCCAGCCGCAACGGCGCCGTCGAAATCGCCACCAACATTCAGACGCGCTTCGCCAATTTTGGCTTTACCCTGCCGGATGGCAGCAACACCCGCCTCGGCATTTCTGGCGGCATCGCCGTCTACCCCACCCACGCCCACACCGCCTCCGATTTGTTGCGCGCCGCCGATGAAGCCTTGTACAGCGCCAAACGTCACGCGCGCGGTACGTTTGTGGTTGCCAAAGGGTTTACCGGCGAACTGCAAATGCCTGGGCTGAAAAATCCTGCGTAAATTTGCGCTACGCCCATCATTTGACCAGGTTAAATTAAAACCACCCATGCCAACCCTCACCCAAAGCCTGCCCGCCAACGATTTGGGATTTTTGCGCATCGTCGCCGCGCTGTGGGGCATCGAACTGAGCGCCGCCGACCCGGCAGAAGCCGCCGTCGAACTGGCCGAAACCCTGTGCGACGCCCAACTGCTCGAAGAAATCGTCTCCACCCTGCCCGAAGACGGCCAAAACGCCCTGGGCGCGCTGGTCGACGCGGGCGGACGCCTGCCCTGGGTGGTCTTCACCCGCCGCTTTGGCGCCGTGCGCGAAATGGGCGCCGCCAAACGCGACCGCGAACAACCCCACGAACGCCCCAACTCTCCCGCTGAACTGCTTTGGTACCGCGCCCTGCTCGCCAAAGCCTTCTTCGACACCGAAAAAGGCCCGCAGGAATTTGCCTACATCCCCGACGATTTGCGCGCGGCGCTGAAATTTATCGGATTTGCCGAAACGAAAATGCCCGCCAACGAAGAAGATTCTCCCGCAGAAACGGAAGTTCTGCCAGAAATGTCCCGCGCCAGCACGCCCCCGCTGAAACCGGTTCTGCTACCGAGGGCCGCACCCGCCCCCGAACCGGGCAACACTCTTGCGTCGGAAAACGTTGCCAAAAGCCCCTCCGCTCCCGAAAAGATGCCCGCTTCCGCGCCGCAGGGCGAAATTCTGGGCCGGCCCGCCTCCCCCGGCGAAAAATTTCATCCTCTGCCGCCGTTTGAGCGCCTGCTCGATGACGCCACCACCCTGCTGGCGGCGCTGCGCCTGGGGCTGGAGCCGCCCGAAATGCCGGTCCCAACGCCGATTTTGACGGCTTTTCTCGAAGCGGCGGAGATTTTGCAAAACGGCCAGCCGTGCCCCACAGCGGTCAAAACCTTTTTGGAACTGCCGCGCCCTGCGGCGCTGGCGCTGTTGGAAAAATCATGGCGAGCCAGCGCAACCTTTAATGAACTGCGCCTGCTGCCCGGCTTGATTTTTGAAGGCGGCTGGACAAATGACACTTTGGCGGCGCGTAACTTCATCCTGCCGCTGGTTGAGGCGCTCCCCGCCGGGCAGTGGTGGAGTTTGGGCGCGTTTGTGCGCGAGTTCAAAACCCGCTACGCTGATTTTCAGCGCCCGGTTGCCGGTGATTATGACTCCTGGTTCATCAAACGCGCCGCAGACGGTCTTTACCTGCGTGGTTTTGAGCAGTGGGAAAACGTGGAAGGCGCGCTGATACGGTTTCTCGTCGGTGGAGTGTTGTTCTGGCTGGGGCGGGTGGAAGTGGCCGAGCCGGACGGGTTTCGGGTTGTCAGCCCGGCGCAAGCCAACCTGCCTGCTTCAGCCGTCACGCCAAAACTAAAAATCAGTTCCGACGGACGCATCAGCGCACCGCGCCCGGCCCCGCGCGCGGCGCGCTATCAAATTGCGCGGTTTTGCGCCTGGGACGATGAAAAAAACGGCGACTACCGCTACCACGTCAGCGCGGCCTCGCTCAAACGCGCGGCAGAGCAGGGATTAAAAATCAGCCAACTGCTGGGCCTGCTGGCAAAACATTCGGGCGGGCAGGTGCCGCCAGTTTTTGTCAAAATGCTGCAGCGCTGGGAAATGAACGGCATCGAAACCCGGGTGGAGACGCTCACCGTTTTACGAGTCAGCAAGCCCGCCGTGCTGGAAGAATTGCGCCGCTCAAAAGCGGGGCGCTTTCTGGGCGAAATTCTCGGCCCAACAACGGTCAAAATTCCCGGCGAGGCCATCCCACAAGTGCTGGCGGCGCTGGCCGAATTGGGGCTGCTGGCCGAGGTGGAGCAGATGTAATTTGTCATACAAAAAAAGTGACGGGATTTTGAAATCGAAGTCACTATAATTCGCAGGCGGCAAAAGCGCCGCGTCACAACTTCCTATTTCCAGGAGAAACCATGTCGAAAACAGATTGGATTGCACAAGAGCTGGATGGTCTGAAGCAAGCCGGGCTGTATAACCGCATCCGCACCATCGCCTCGCCGCAAGGAGCGTGGCTGACAGTGGACGGCAAACGCGCGCTGAATTTCTGCTCCAACAATTATCTGGGGCTGGCAAATCATCCGCAGATTGTGGCGGCGGCAGTGGCGGCGACCAAAACGCACGGCGTCGGGCCCGGCGCGGTGCGCTCAATTGCCGGGACGATGGATTTACACGTGGAACTGGAGCAGCGCCTGGCCAGGTTCAAAGGCGTCGAAGCGGCCATCACCTTTCAGAGCGGGTTCGCGGCCAACCTGGCCACCATTCCAGCGCTGGTCGGCAAGGAAGATGTCATTTTCTCCGACCGGCTCAATCACGCCAGCATCATTGATGGCTGCCGCCTGTCTGGCGCAAAAATCATCGCCTACGAACACAACGACCCCAAATCGCTGGAAGAGCAGATAAAAGCCAACCTCAGCCAGTTTCGCCGCGGGCTGGTGGTGACGGATGGCGTCTTCAGCATGGATGGCGATATTGCCCCGCTCCCGGCGCTGTACGAGGTGACAAAAAAATATGACGTTCTGCTGATGGTGGATGACGCCCACGGCGAGGGCGTGCTCGGCAAAGGCGGGCGCGGCATCGTGGACCATTTTGGCCTGCACGGCAAAGTGGATGTGGAAGTTGGCACGCTCTCGAAGGCCTTTGGCGTCGTCGGCGGAGTCGTGGCCGGTTCCTCCGTCATCGTCGAATGGCTGCGTCAGCGCGGACGGCCTTTCCTGTTCTCCTCGGCCATGACCGCGCCGGATGCGGCGGCCTGCCTGGCGGCGGTGGATTTGCTGGAAGAATCCACCCAGCTGGTGGATAAGCTGTGGGAAAACGGGCGCTACTTCAAAGCCGGGATGCAAAAACTGGGCTTCAACACCGGCGCCAGCGAAACCCCCATCACCCCGGTCATGTTGGGCGAAGCGCCGCTGGCGCAGCAATTTAGCCGCGACTTGTTTGACGAGGGCGTTTTTGCCATGTCCATCGGCTACCCAACGGTGCCGCAGGGCAAAGCCCGCATCCGCGTCATGATTTCCGCCGCCCACGAAAAAGCCGACCTCGACCAGGGGCTGGCGGCCTTTGCCAAAGTCGGCAAAAAGTTGGGCGTGGTGAACTAAACGATGAATGCAGAATGACGAATGCGGAATAAAAAAAGAGGAAAGATGGCAAATGCCCCTTTCCTCTTTTTCATCTTCTCCTTCTCTCTTTATCTCCTTCTCTCTTTCTCCCTCTTGCCCCTACTTTATTTCATACGTCAGCGTGACCGTCACCGTCAGTTGCATGGTGCCGGGGTTAATCGGCACAGCCGAAGCCGCCGCCACCCCGCCGCCGCCCATGCCGCGCGCGTCAAAAACCGGCGAGGGGACGCTATCGTAGGAGGAAATCGTCTGCAAATTGCCGAGCGTCACGCCCGCCGCCGCGGCCAATTCCTCGGCCTGTTTTTTGGCGGCGTCCACCGCAGCCTTGCGCGCATCCGACATGGCCTGGGTTTTATCGGCCACATCAAATTGAATATTGTTGATATTGTTCGCGCCAGCCTGCACCGCCTGGTCGAGCAGTTTGCCCAGTCCGGCCAGGTCGCGCACCGTCACATAGACGGTGTTATCCACCGCATAGGTCGTCTGCCCGGTCGGCTGACCGTCCGGCCCATATTGCGGCGCAGAATAAATCGAGAAGTTGGTTGTGCGAATATCTTCCGCCGCCACGCCCGTTTGCTGGATGGCGTTCACCAGCGTTTCGGTTTTGGCGCTGTTTTGCGCAACCGCCTCCGCCGCCGCCAGCGATTCGGTGTGGACGCCGATGTAGATGTAAGCAATATCCGGCGTCAGAGTCGCCAGCCCGGCGCCCGTCACCGTAATCGAACGGGTCGCGGGCGTCGCGCCGCCCGCAGCAACCGTCGGTGCGCAGGCGCCCAGGGTCAGCGCGGCAAGAACAAGCACAATCAAAATCGTTTTGGTTTTCATTTTTTTCTCCTTCGTTTGAATACTACTCAAACGCCGCGCCCGCCAAAAAGTTCCCGGATGGGGTAAAATGTAACAAATGTTCTACTCTGCTGGACTCCAACGTCTCCTGACGTTGGAGATTGGGAAATTTTGGACTCCGCGCCCATGACGATTAACTTTCAACAAATCTACACCCAGCTGCGTCAAATTGGCGCAAACGCCTCGGCGCAAAAAAAGACGCTGGAAGAACGCCGCGCCCTGGCGCTGCGCCTGCTGAACGAGCGCGCCGCCGACCTGGACGCCCTGCGCGAAAAAGTCGAAACCGCCCGTGCCGCAGACGCCAGCCTGCGTTGCGCCCTGCCCCTAACCGAGCCGCTCGACTTTCACGCCCCGCCGCCCGCCGCGCCGCTGACCGGCGTGATTTTGGCCGCCGACGGCTCACAAATCGTCCCCAGCCGCCACAAAGCCGCCCAATACTCGCTGATTAACGTCGGCGTCATCGCCCTGCAGGTAGACAGCGCCCAGGCCCCCGAAATCTTCATCGAAAGCGACCTGCGCTACGACGACGAAGACCTGCCCAGCGAAAGCCAGATTGCTCTGCGGCGCGACCTGGCGGAACGCCGTAACCTGCTCGAAGCGGCAGAACGCTACCCCGGCCAAAAAATCTCACTCACCGACGGCCAGCTCGAACTGTGGGGCGCCGGCGATGACGGCGAGGCCCGCCGCGAATTTGAAAAAAGCCTGCAGGATTATCTACGCGCCCTGCAAACTTTCCACCAAAAAGAAATTGTCAGCGCCGGATACATTGATAAACCCGCCGCCAGCTGGCTGATGCGCCTGCTGGAAGTGCTGACTCTCAGCCCGGACGAACTGCCCGACCTGAAGAATCATCACCCGCTGCGCGGCGTCAGCGATGTTTGGCTGATGGGGCGCAGCCTGGGCGCGGGAGAACGCTCCGCCGTTTCCGCCTTCCAGGCGCGTTCCGCCGAAAAATATACCGGCGACATCGCCCTGCATTTCTTCTATATCAACGTCGGAGACGCGCGTCACCCGGCGATTGCCCGCGTGGACATTCCGCGCTGGGTGGCGCAAGACGCCGCCCGGCTGAATCAACTGCACCTGGCGCTGGTGACGCAAAGCCGTCTGATGGGCGCGCGGCCTTTCCCGTACCTGCTGCACCGCGCCCACGAAATCGCCGTGGTCAGCCAGCAGGAAACCGCGCAGGTGGACCAACTGCTGGAACTGACGCTACGCCAAAACAACGGCGAGCTGGACGAAATTTCGGGCAAACAATCGGCCAAAGAACTGCCAAAAAGGAAATAACCATGCCAACCTACGAAATCGGACGATTATTGCGCGCCGGCACCACCGGCTTTGTGGCCGGATGCGCCGTCTCTCAATTTGACGCGCCCACCTTTGGCGCACTGGTGCGCGCCCCGCTCGGCGGCGGCTATCAGGTTTATGGCCTGATTTACGACATCCACATTGAAGACGACGGGCTGGTACGTCAGCTGGTCACCGCGGGCAACATCAGCGCCGAAGTGATGCGCGACAACCGCGAGCGGCGAATTGTGCCGGTCGAAATGTCGGTGCTGACGGTGGGCTACGAGCAAAACGAACAGATTTTCCACCTGCTGCCGCCGCGCCCGCCGCTCAGCCTGGATGTGATTTACAGCTGTGACGCGGCAGAAGTCACACGCTTCGCCAGTGCCGGGCGCTTTGGCTACTTCCGCCACATTTTGCGCGCGCAAGACGCCCCGATTGGCGAATTGCTGGCGGCGCATTTGCAGCAGACCGGGCAAACGAACCCCGCCTGGCGCGAGGCGGCCACCCGCGAAATCATCACCCTGCTGCGCGACGACTACCCGGCGCTGATGGGCGTCCTCGGCGCGCTGGGCGACATTGCGTAAAATGTAGCGCGACATTCATGTCGCAGAGTCTGGGACGCGGAGTAAACGGAATTGCGCGGAGCCTTTCAGTATCCAGGCGCGAGATAAATCTTGCGTTACGGTGTCAGCCGTGCCTTTTTCAGCGGGCTGGAAGCCCGGCCTCAGCCCAACCAAGTCCGCTTAAGCGGACTTTTACGATGAAATCAGGCCGGACTTCAGTCCGCGCCGCGTGCCGCGACATTTATGTCGCAGGGTTTGGGGACACAGAATTTCTACATCCTCCGCAAAACAAAGCCCGCTTAAACGGGCTTTTACGACGAAATCAGCCCGGACATTCGTCCGCCGAAACAGGAGTAATCAGGTATCACGGATTACTTGTGATAATAATCACAAGTAATCCGTTGCATTTTAGGGTAAGATGAGCGCCGAAAGAGAAAAGCCGCATGACCTTTTTGACTGAAAAAATGTTCGTCCTATTCGCCATTCTGACGCTCGGCGCCGGGCTGGGACAACTCAGCTGGCGCGGAATTTCGCTCGGCAGCGCGGGCGTACTGTTCGTGGCGCTGATTGTCGGCCATTTCGGCGGCAGCGTGCCCAAAGAAGTGATGGATTTGGGGCTGCTGCTGTTTGTCTACGCCGTCGGGCTGACGGCTGGCCCCAGTTTTTTTCGCACCTTTCGGCGGCGCGGAATGCAGTACGTCGTCATCGCGGCGGCGACCGTCGTCAGTGGGGCGCTGCTGACAGCGCTGGCGGCGCTCACGCTGCATCTCCCCGCCGCGCTGGCCGCCGGACTTTACGCCGGAGCGCTGACCTGTACGCCCGCCCTGGCCGCTGCGCTGGATGTTTTACAGCGCATGCTGCCCGAAAGCGCCGCGCTGGCCTCGGTTGGCTACGGCGTCGCCTACCCCTTCAGCATGATTGGCATGGTACTGCTGGTGCAATTTTTGCCGCGCCTGCTGCGCCGCCCGGTCAAAATGGAAGAACAAAAATGGCTGGAAGAAAAAACGCGCGAGGACCCCGGCCTGGCCGCGCGCCAGTTTATCGTCAGCAACCCCAATTGCGAGGGGCGCAGCGTGGCCGAAATTCACCCGCGGCGGCTGGCGCAGGTCAATCTTTCGCGCATCAAACACGGCGAACAAGTCACCGCAGTACTGCCCGAAACCATTCTGCATTTGGGCGATGTCGTCATGGCGGTTGGCGCGCCGGAAGAACTGGACAAACTTCGCCTGGTGCTGGGCGAGGAAACTTGGGCCCGCATGGATGTCAACGCCGAAGTGATGAACGCCGACGTGGACGTACTGGACGCATCACTGACCGGTAAAACCCTGGCACAAATGCGCGTTTGGGAACAATTTACACTGGTCATCACCCGCATCCGCCGCCAGGGGTTGGAAATTGCGCCCAACGGCAGCGTCACCCTGGAAATGGGCGACAACATCCGCGTGGTAGGCGAGAAAAACGCCGTGCAGGCGTTTGCGCGCCGCGCGCAAGGTTCACCGCGCAAAGCCAGTGAAACCAGCATGTTGCCCTACCTGGCCGGTCTCCTGGCCGGAATCGGCCTGGGGCTGATTCCGATTCCGCTGGGAAACGGCGTCAGCGTCAAGCTGGGCATGGCGGGCGGCGCATTTTTGACCAGCCTGCTGGTGGGACATTTCGGCAAAATTGGCCCCTTCCGCCTGTATGTGCCGCTCGGCGCGAAAAATCTCTCGCGCGAGTTGGGGCTGATGCTTTTTCTGGCAGGCGCGGGCGCCAACGCCGGGGCGCATCTGATGGATGTGCTGCAAGACCGGGGCTGGATACTGCTGTTGACAGGCGCGGTCATCACCGTCTTTTCGGCGCTGACCGGGCTGTGGGTGATGATGCGCTTCTATCGCATGAACCTGCTCTCCGCTATGGGTGCGCTGACCGCCTCGATGACCAATCCCCCGGCGCTGGCCGCCGCCAGCAACCAAACCGAAACCGACCTGCCCGCCATCGCCTACGCCAGTGCCTACCCGGTGGCGCTGATTTTCAAAATTCTGCTGGCGCAGGCGCTTGTGGAAATTTTGCTGCGGCTGCAAATTTAAAGCCACTGCAAAAAACTCTATCTGCTACTGCTCCAGAGATGAACACTCAACGCGAATAGGCCAATGCCACGAATTTTCTTTATTTTCTCGCGAAATTCGTGCTATTCGTGTAATAAATGGTGGGCCATTTATTACCATGTCCGTAGAGAAACTGTGGCGTACCTGTCAAAGCGCGACATAAATGTCGCGTTACCGAAAAAACCATAAAAATAGCAGTTGCCAGGATGAGGGGGGCATCCTGGCAACTGCTGGTTTCAATACTACTCGATTGTCTGACAAAGCGCAAGCCCTGAAAATTAAAAAATCATTAGAGTTTGTGCCCTGGGCGGGAATCGAACCCACGTCTAAGCCTTAGGAGTGCTTTGTTCTATCCACTGAACTACCGGGGCGCGGCAAAAATTATAGCATCGTTGAACATTCGCGCCAAGTGCTTGCGCACGTCTCTTCAAGTTAGTATACTGTGTGGGATGCTCTGCGGACACTGAACAATATCCTGTCAGAGTAATAAAAACTTTCGACTCCAAGCAAACCGTGCTCTCCCAGAGGTGTTTTAGCGATGAATCCTGAAAAAATTGGCCGGTACGAAATCAAATCCGAATTGGGGCGCGGCGGCATGGCAACGGTTTATCAGGCCTATGACCCACGCTTCGAGCGCGACGTGGCGGTCAAAGTCTTGCCGCACGAGATGCTGCACGACCCACAGTTTCGGATTCGCTTTGAGCGCGAAGCCAAAACAATTGCCCTGCTCGAACATCCCGCGATTGTACCGGTTTACGATGTCGGCGAAGAAGACGGACAACCCTATTTTGTGATGCGTTTTATGAACGGTGGCGACCTGGCCGGGCGCATCAAACAGGGGCCGCTTTCCATTGCCGAAAGTGCGCATCTGATTGAAAAAATTGCCCCGGCGCTGGATGAAGCCCACGCCAAGGGAATTATTCACCGCGATTTGAAACCGGCCAATATCCTCTTTGACCCCAACGGCGAACCCTATATTTCTGACTTTGGCATCGCCAAGATGGCCCAATCTTCTGGCACAACCGTCACCGGCGGAGCCATCATCGGCACACCCGCCTATATGAGCCCTGAACAGGGTCAGGGTGAAAAAGTGGACGGACGCAGCGATATTTACGCACTGGGCGTCATCGTTTACGAAATGCTGACCGGGCGTCAGCCTTATGTGGCCGACACCCCCATGGCAGTTGTGGTCAAACACATCACCGAGCCAGTGCCGCACATTTTGGATGTTAACCCCAACCTGCCGATTGGCCTGGAAAAAATTATCGAAACGGCGATGGCGAAAAAACGCGAGGAGCGTTTTGCCAGCGCGCGCGAATTTTCCGCCGCGCTCAGCGCTCTCGCCCGCGGAGAAGCGCCATCGTTTGTCCCTGCGGCGGGCGGCACCGAAAAGATGCTGCCAAAAACCGTGCAGGCTACGCCCACCCTTGCTCACATCAAAAGACCGGCGGGCAGCCTACCGGGCTGGCTTTTCCCCGCGCTGACATTGATTTTTGCGTTTTTTTTGATCGGCGCAGGCATTTTCGCTTTTTCCAGCGGTATTTTCCGCCCAGCGCCAAGCCCCACGCTCCCGCCGGCAGCGACGCCTGTTCCAGCGACGGCAACATCGCTCCCAGCCGCCACCAACACACCCGCAGCGCTCATTCCGCCCAGTGTTGAACCGCCCACACCGACGGCTTCCGCAACCGTTCCGACAGGGATAGCAATCGGCGGCGCAGATCAGGTCGCTTTCATCGCCAACAACGAAATTTGGCTGATGAAACTGGATGGCTCCGATTTGCAGGTGCTGACCAACAATCAGGAGCCAAAGACCGCCTTGCAATGGATGCCAGACGGCAGGACGCTGGCTTTTATCAGCGGCACCAACATCAACACGGTTGAAGCAGATACCGGACGTTTTGATACCATTGTTTCGTTCCCATTTGCCCAATTTCTCGATGCTTTCCGCATTTCACCCGCAGGCAAACAAGTTGCCATTTCTCTTAACAAGGAAATGTACATTGTGCCGCTCGACCTGGAAACGCTCCGTCAGGCGCGCGGTAAGGATAGCCTGATTGCGATGAAAGGTTGCGTGCCATACAAGGGCGGCACACGCTCTGCCGACGCCGCGCGCGATTTTCGCTGGGGAGCTGAGACGTTGATTTCGTGGGTTGCGCCCAAACTCTTCGAGGGCAAATCAGTTGAACTTATTCAGGTGATGGATATTTCAAGCTGCAATCCCGACACCCTGCGCGTAATTGATGATTTTCCCGGCACGCGTTTTCGCCCGGATGGTTACATGAGCAATCCGGCCATTCCAGATTTTGACTGGGACGGCGACAAACTCTTTTTGATGAACACCGCCATCCGCAACGAGGGCTGGGGCGACCTGTACACCTACAATATGGATTTACGCAAAGCCAACAAAGTCAACCCAATTGACGGAAAATGCTGCTACCGCGATGCGCGCTGGAGCCCCGATAAAAGCCACATCTTCTTTGCATTTCAAGATTTTAACCTGGGCGCGCAAACCGTCACACAGTTTTACTACATTCCGGTCAACGCCCTCAACAGTAATGCCGAATTTTCGCCCATTCCCCTGCCGGAAGCCTTTTTTAAGAACCTCAAAGAAGCGCCGCAGCCCGCCCTGCACCTGGTGTCGCCATGAAAAGAATCGCCTTCTCTTTTTTTGCCTGGATTGCCCGTCTGCTGCCCCTGCCCATCAAGCAGGGGTTTTATCGCTTTCCGCCGCTGGCGCGTTTCCTGCGCGGAGCGCTCAACGCCTCAGTAGCGAGCGGGCTGACGGTGGCGGAAGTCTCTGGCGGCGATTTGCGCGGCTGGAAAATTCTTATCAACCTGAAAACTGAAAAAAGCCGCTGGCTGGGAACCTACGAACCCGAACTGCAAGCCGCCTTGCGTGAATTTCTGCGCCCCGGTCAAACGGTTTACGACGTGGGCGCCAACATCGGCTACATCAGCCTGCTGATGGCGCGCGCCGTCGGCCCTGGCGGACAGGTATTCGCCTTTGAGCCGCTCCCCGCCAACGTGGAGCGCATTCGTCAGAACATTGCCATTAACCAATTGCAGAATGTGCAACTCATCCCCGCCGCTGTCACCGACCAAACCGGCGAAGTGATTTTTTATGTTCACGACTCGGTCGGCATGGGCAAAGCCGCTGGTTCTGCCGGGCGGCGCGCCCAAACCTACCGCGCCGAAATTCGCGTGGCGGCGCTCTCGCTGGACGAATTTGTTTTTACACAGGGCAACCCGCCGCCGCAGGCCGTCAAGATGGACATCGAAGGCGGCGAAGTGCTGGCTTTACCCGGCATGAAGCGCGTGCTGGAAACCTATCATCCGCTGATGTTGCTCGAACTGCATGGCCCCGAATCAGAGCAGGCTGCCTGGCAAAGCCTTACTGCCGCTGGTTACCGGCTATCAGCCATGCAAAGCGGCTATGCACCCATCACCACCCCTGCCGACCTGGGCTGGAAGGCATACTTGATTGCCCGGCATGACTGATTCCTTTCCCGGTCGTCTCGGCCTGATTCAGCGGGTTGTGCCGCTTTACCGCGCGCCATTTTTTGAAACTCTTGCAACGCATTGCGCGGGCGGGCTGTATCTTTTCGCGGGCGACCCGTTGCGCGGCGAGGGCATTGACCCGGCGCAAAACCTTCAGCAAGCCCATCTTGCCCGCGCAGAAAATCTCAATCTATTCAGCCCAGCCTCACCGTTTTACCTATGCTATCAGCGCGGCCTCCTGGTCTGGCTGGAGGCCGCCAACCCCGATGCGCTGATTGTCGAGGCCAACCCGCGTTACCTTTCCAGCCCGGTGGCGGTGCGATGGATGCGCGCCCGCCGCCGGCCAGTTTTAGGCTGGGGCTTGGGCCCGCCTGCCGGGCCTTGGGGCTTTGTGCGCAACCTGGATGGCGTGATTGCTTACTCCGCGCGCGGCGCAGCGCGTTATGTGGCTGGCGGGATGGATGCGAAGCAAGTCTTTTGCGCGCCGAATGCGGCCTCGCCCGCCCCAGCCCGGCCCCTGCCGAAAAGGAAATCGCCGCTGGAGGCGGTTCCAGCGGCTGACGAAACGGAATCCGCACCCCGGCTGGTGATTCTCTATGTCGGGCGCATTCAGCCGCGCAAACGGATTCCCGCGCTTCTCGCGGCTTGCGCCGCTTTACCGGCCCATCTTCAGCCGCGCTTGGTGATTGTGGGCGAGGGCGCGGAACGCGAATCGCTGGCAGCACTGGCGCGGAAAACCTATCCGCTGGCAGTCTTCACCGGCGCACTGCGCGGCCAAGCGTTGGCCGAACAGTTCCGCGCCGCCGATTTGTTTGTTTTGCCAGGCACGGGCGGGCTGGCAGTGCAGGAAGCGATGAGTTACGGCCTGCCGGTGATTGTGGCGCAAGGCGATGGCACGCAAGACGACCTGGTGCGCCCTGCCAATGGCTGGCAAGTTACGCCGAACGACGACGCTTCCCTGCGCGAGACGTTACACGAGGCGTTGAGCGACCTGGCGCGTTTACAACGCATGGGCGCAGAATCGTATCGAATTGTGCGCGATGAAATCAATTTGGAGCAAATGGCGCAAAAATTTGTGCAAGCGCTGTTGGCTGTACAAAGTAAAGGATGACCTATGGAACTCGGCCTTGTCCGTAAAATTGATATTGACCAGGAAATGCAACAGGCATATCTCGATTATGCCATGTCCACCATTGTAGCGCGAGCCTTGCCCGATGCCCGCGACGGGCTGAAACCGGTTCATCGCCGTATTTTGTACGCCATGTATGACATGGGAATTCGCGCTGACAGCGCCTACAAAAAGTCAGCCAGGATTGTGGGCGAGGTGCTGGGTAAATATCACCCGCACGGCGATTCGTCCGTGTACGAGGCAATGGCGCGCATGGCGCAGGATTTTTCGCTGCGGACGCTGCTGGTGGACGGTCAGGGTAACTTTGGCTCCATTGACGGCGACCCGCCCGCGGCGATGCGCTATACCGAGGCGCGCCTGACAGCCGCCGCGGTGGATATGCTCACCGACCTGAATAAAAACACCGTCGCATTTGGCCCAAACTTTGACGACACACTGACTGAGCCGCTGGTACTGCCATCGGCCATCCCCAACCTGTTGGTGAATGGCGCAACCGGCATCGCCGTGGGCATGGCGACCAGCATTCCACCGCACAACCTGGGCGAGGTGGTGGATGCGCTGATCTACATGCTCCAAAACTGGGAGAAACTGGACGATATTGACCTGGAACATTTGATGCAGTTTATTCAGGGACCAGATTTTCCCACGGGCGGCGTCATTATTCAGGAAGCGGGCGTGGAAGGCGGCGACGCGGCGCGAGGCATCGAAGCGGCCTATGGCTCAGGGCGCGGCAAAGTCACCATTCAGGCGCAGGTGCATGTTGAGGAGATGGAACGCGGAAAAAGCCGCATTCTGGTCACTGAACTGCCCTACATGGTCAACAAATCCAGCCTGATTGAGCGCATTGCCGAACTGGCGCGCGACGGCCATCTGGAAGGTCTCTCCGATTTGCGCGACGAATCTGACCGGCACGGAATGCGAATTGTGATTGAACTGAGCAAAAACATTGAGCCAGAAAAGGTGCTGACCGAACTTTATAGACGCACGCCGATGCAGACAACGTTCAGCATTATTTTGCTGGCGCTGGTGGATGGTGAACCGCGCATGTTGACGCTGAAACAGGCGCTGAAGGTGTTTGTGGAGCATCGGCTGACAGTCATTCAGCGCCGCGCCGAGTTTGATTTGGAAAAAGCGCGGGCGCGGGCGCATATTCTGGAAGGCTATTTGATTGCCCTGAAAAACCTGGATGAAATCATTGAACTGATAAAAAAATCATCCGACGTGGAAAATGCGCGCGAGCGCCTGATGAAACGCTACAAGCTAAGCGAATTGCAGGCCAATGCTATTTTGGAGATGCAGCTACGCCGCCTGGCCGCATTGGAGCGCAAAAAAATTGAAACTGAATACAAAGAAATTCAGGCGCTCATCAAAGAGTTGGAGACTCTGCTCAAATCGCCTGCCCGGCTGCGGCAGGTGGTCAGCGACGAACTGCTCAAGGTCAAGGCAGCCTATGCTGACAAACGCCGCACACACATCGTCAATTTACAGGAGGGCAAGGAAAAGAAACACTTCCTGACCTCGTCGCAATTATTGCCCGATCAGGTCGTGTGGGTCGCGCTGAACTCGGATGGGCTGCTCTCACGCACACGCGACGAGAAAGCCCCGCGCCCAAGCGGCACCGACGCCCCAAAACTATTGGCGCGCGCCAACTCAACCGATACGCTCTACCTCGTTTCGGAGCGCGGGGTGACGGCAGCTGTGGCGGTGCATACGCTGCCAGAAGCGGAAAAATTATCAGATGGCGCACCTTTTCATAAAATCTGCGCGTTGAAGGCGGATGAACGCCCGGTGGCGCTCTTTGTTTTGCCTGCGAAACGTTCAACCCTGCCCGAAGATGTTTGCGTACTGACGGTGACGCGCGGCGGAATGTTGAAGAAATCGCTGATCGGCGAGTTGCCCGGCCCGGCGGCGCAGACGTTTGCGGTGTGCAAAGTAAACGATGGCGATACGCTCGGCTGGGTGGCGCTGACGGACGGCAAGCGAGAGCTGCTGCTGGCAACGGCGCTCGGTTTTGGGATTCGCTTCTCCGAAGAAGATATTCGCCCGATGGGATTGGTGGCGGCAGGGGTAAACGGCATCAAATTGGGCATCGGCGACCAGGTGACAGGCGCGGAAGTCATCACCAGCGCGGGAGCGGATGTTTTTCTGCTCGGCTCAGACGGCAAGGCCAAACGGGTGGCGCTGAAAGAATTTCCAGCACAGGGACGTTATGGCAAGGGCGTCATCGCCTGGGAACTGCCCCTGGGCGTGACCCTGGCCGGGTTGGCGATGGGAAAGCCCAACAACACCCTCACAATTCACCTGCGCAAAGCCGCCGCCCGGCAGGCTCGTCTCGACGAGGCCGGGTTAAAAAAGCGTGCTACGATGCGCGGTGATGCGGTGGTAGATGTCAAACCAGGCGACAGCGTCATCGGCATAACCGACGCCTGGATGCTGGAGCGGTTTGTATCGCCAGAAGAACGGATAAAAACAGTCAGCGCAGCACGAGCGGATAAAAAGACAGAGCAGTTGGAGTTGCTGCCTGCCAAGTCGAAAAAAACAAAATCCAAAACCGAAACGACAAAGCCATCTGCCAGGGCAACAAAATCTTCAGCCGCGAATAAGACGAAGGGGAAGAACAGTCCACCCAAAAAATAATGCGCCAATGATTACCAAAAAGGAAGCCGGTCGTATGACCGGCTTCCTTTTGTTCGTCGAAAACAGCAATGACTCCACTGCAAAAAGGGTAGCCACCCCTCCTCAAATTGGCAAAAATTTAATATAATCAGGGCATGTTCAGAAAAAACACCAAACACCAACAACCCGCATTGATCAGCGCCGCCAGCGAACTGCCA
>Ga0210041_1000075_pt1 | contig 109830 bp, 82 predicted proteins | sample CryGeymeta201503_FD_183973 | JGI IMG/M metagenome (GOLD analysis project Ga0210041, IMG submission 183973) | Groundwater microbial communities from Crystal Geyser aquifers in Utah, USA - Crystal Geyser metaG 2015-03 (SPAdes) (version 2) | ecosystem: Environmental > Aquatic > Deep subsurface >... | reverse complement strand
GCTTCTTTAACTTCTTGTGATTGAGCCATTTGCATTGCTTCTGCGACTGCTCTTTCTTCTGCGTCTTTTTTCATGATCATTTCTCTTGCATTTGCTAGAGAGTCCTCGCGCATTTTATTTTTCTTATTGATTTCTTCTTGTGATGGTCCGCAAGCATACATCAATCCAAATCCTGCAAGAAGTAAAGTATATCTGATAAATGCTGATTTCATAAGTCGTTAAGTTTTAGGTGATTAGTAAACGTTCTTTTTTTCTTTTGATCAATTAATCCTAATCGAATAGTTTACATATAAAACGGGAAATTTCTAAAGAAAAGATTGCTACTATGAAAATTATTCTTCATTCTAGCATAACCATTCTACCAAATGGGGTTATCTGCAAACCAATTGGCAATTTCATATTTTTTGTTAAGGAAAAAACCGACTATAATGACATGCTACATTAGTACTAGATTTAATTCTCTAAGTTGAACTTCAAGAATCTCAATTAATTTAACGTTGTTCGTCTTTCTTACATTTTACTTGGTTTTCTGATTTTTTGGGGATTTAAAGCATAAGAAGTGATATTTACTTTTTTTCAAATAAAGATACGTTCTGAGTTAAGATTACTATTCATAAGTCATATAATATCTATAATTTATATTTAATAAATTTACTATAAAGCTTAATCCGAAAAGTAGTTTTCAGCAATATAATCGACGAATTCGCACGATTGGGATAGGTTCATACCGACATAGTCGATATTTTGAAGTAGGCTTGCTATTTATTAATCTATTTTTTTACCAAAGCTTGAGTTTAGAATCGTCAATTTAAATCGATTTTGAGCAAATTGAATCTTATCTAGTACCTGAGCCAGATTCATTGTTAAATCAAATGAGGTGATTTTGGGGGGGCCGATTACTTAAGAATTAAAAAAATGAGTACACTCCGAAAAGTTGTGTTTAGCAAAATATTCGACGGATTCTTTGTTTTTAGAGGGGTGTAAATCGACAGAATCGACTTTTTGGAGTGTACTCAAAAAATGTATTTAGTCTAATATGTGGAATACATTTATTTGAAAACATTGAATAAATGTTGGGGTCTGTACTAAACGCAGACTAATTTAATTTTTTTTCTTTGGGAATTATTTTTACGTCTGATTTGAAAAAAAAGCAGTTCTATAATGACTGCTTAAAAATCCCATTATGGTTTAATCATCGTTTACCTTAAAAATGATACTACCTAAAAATAATATAAATGAGCGTACTCCGAAAAGTAGTTTTTAACAAGATATTCGTCGAATTTAAGGGATTTGGAAGGGTGTAATCCGCAAAAATCGACTTTTCAGAGTTGACTCATAAATTGAAGCTGTTAACTCACTCCAAAAAATAATTTTAATAAAATAATTGGCGATTTGACATGATTTGAATGGGTAAAAAATGACAAGATAGATTTTTTGGACTGATCTCAAATTTGAATATGCCTATTATAAATTTCAAACGAGTGTTATTTTATTCTAAATAACTCAAATTCGGACTTCGTATCTATAAAAAAGGCAGTGGTTTTCGCAAAAAAACGGTCGTCCCGTGCCCTGTCACGATTCGAAGACTCACGAAGTGCTATCTCTGTCCAATATCTTTTTAAGCAACAATCACTTTTTTTTGAATACATTGGTTCTTAAGCTGAGATGCTGGATCGAAGCCCAGCATGACCAACTAATAGATAAGAACTAAGCTCAATAGGTTACGAACTAGTTCTTGTTTTCATTAATAATGCTACATAAAATCGTTAACTATGTAATTCACGTTACAAAAAGTCAAAGTCCGAATTTGAGTTAATAATTTGAAAAAAAAATTAGGCAGCGCTCTTATGAACTGCCTAAAAAATCCATCTAGGGTAAGCTATTTTAAAAAATCATTTGAAAAATGAGATTGCCCAAATGAGCTAGAAAATTTATTTTCTGATATTGATCTAAAACTCAATCAATGCAAATAACCATTTTTTCAAATGCTCTACTTGGAATAAGAGTAAAATCCTTGTCCTGATTTATCTCCCAATTTACCCGCATCGACCATTTTTACCAATAATGGACAAGGTCTGTATTTTGAATCTTTAAATCCATCATACAATACATTTAAAATGGCAAGACACACATCAAGTCCAATGAAATCAGCTAAACGCAGAGGTCCCATTGGATGCGCCATTCCCATTTTCATAACATCATCAACGGCTTGGGGAGTTGCTACGCCTTCGTAAACAGCAAAAATAGCTTCATTTATCATTGGCATTAAAACACGATTGGAAACAAAACCTGGAAAATCATTTACTTCAACTGGTGTTTTACCGAGTTTTTTTGATGTTTTCATTATGAGTTCTGTTACTTCATCAGAAGTTTCTAAGCCACGAACTACTTCAACCAATTTCATCATTGGAACGGGATTGAAAAAGTGCATTCCAATAACTTGTTTTGGCCTTTTTGTAAAACCAGCAATTTTAGTAATTGAAATAGATGAAGTATTGCTAGCAAGAATTGTTTCAGGTTTGGTTAATTCATCTAATTTTTGAAATATTGATTTTTTCAATTCCAAATTTTCGTTAACAGCTTCTACTACTAAATCAGCGTTTACTACTCCTTCTTCAATAGATAAAAAGCCTTTAATTCTCCCAAAAGTTGCATCCATTTCATCTTGTGATATTTTTTCTTTGCTAACCATTCTATTCAAATTTTTAGTGATGGTAGCTATCGCTCTTGTCAAAAATTCTTGTTTTGTTTCAATGAGATTTAAGGTAAATCCATTTTGTGCAAACACATGGGCAATACCATTCCCCATTGTTCCACCGCCAATTACAGCAACTGTTGAAATATTCATAAATAGTTATTTATTGATTAAAAAAACGCTTTCATGCTAAGTTACGGAGTGTTTATAAAGTTTACAACGAATTGAATTTAAGATATTAGAGTAATTTAATTTTTATCTAAATAACCTATTCTTTACATTGAGAATGATGAAAAAACATCTACTCATATTACTACTTACTATTGTCTATCTTACTACAACTACGGAGTTTAAGCAGTTTCTTAAACTCCCTGTTTTGGTAAAGCATTATATAGAGCACAATCTGAGTTCAGAGCAAGTTGGGGTTATAGATTATATTTTAATTCATTATTCTGAAGAATTAGTTAATGACGGCGATTCAGATCGAGATATGCAGTTGCCTTTTAAAGATTCGTCACATACCATTACTAAAACACTCACTACTACAACGCCTATAGTTTCTTTACAACTAAAACCCGTTACTGAAACGGTTACAGATGAAAAAATTACTGTTTTGAATAAAACTGGAACTTTAAAAGGGTATTTTGGTAAAATTTGGAATCTGCCAAAATTACTTATCTCTTAATTTTATTTAGGAGTGCCTATCGTTTATTAACGATAAAATTTCTCTCCTTTTTTTGTAAGAATAATCACTTGAATAGATCTTTTGATGGTGATTACTCATGCTTTCAAATCACAATAACATAAAAATGTGATATACTTTTTTATGTTAAATTCGCATTTTGTATTGTATATAAAAGATTTATTGAAGATTAAGCAATTGTATTTATTGTTTTGAAAAATTGAATTCTATTCAATAATGATTAAATCTCTTTAAAGACTTATTTGGCGAATTTGATTAGAATCTACTTCTCAAATTAGATTCAATTCACTCCGATTTTTTTTAATTAATTAAATAATGAAAACTTACATTTGGTCTTTACCCATCCGCATTTTTCACTGGCTTTTCGCTTTCGGATTTGCCATAGCTTATATACTAGGTGAAAATGAAATTTCATTGAATTTCCATTATGCACTTGGCGTTGCCGTTGGAATTCTCGCTACTTTTAGAATCCTTTTCGGATTTTTTGGCCCTAAATATGCTCATTTTAGCGATTTTCCTGTTTCGATTCCTAAGATCATGGATTATCTGATAAACTTAAATATGAGAATGAATCGTTATTATGGACACAACCCTTTAGCAGCGCTAGCCATGCTTGGAATGCTCATTTTTGCAGTTTTAACATCGTTTTCTGGCTTAGCCATGTATTTAAGCGAAATTGGATATTTTGCATTCGATGGTGAAATATTTGAAGAATTTCACGAAGTTTCAGCAAACATCATCCTTATTTTAGTAATTGCCCACCTTTTAGGTCTCCTCTTAGATTTTGTTGTTCATAATTCTGATGGAACATTATTATCAATGATTAGTGGATATAAAAACGGAAAATCGGAAGAAACAAAACTAAACAAATCTCATAGTGTTTTTGCATTATTTGCTTTATTGTTGGCTGCATACGGATCATTTTTGGCGTATCAATTTGCCCCAATTGATGATGAAAATGGCGATAAAACAGAGCAGCATGATAATAAATATTCTGATGATGACGACGACGACGATTAATCTTATATGAAGTCAAAATTAAATACATTCGTAATTCTTGCTCTTTGGTTTATTCTAGCTGTAATACCCGTTTATTTCAGCTACGATTACCTAACAACACCTTTACATGAAAGACCCTATCATGATGATTATGAATGGATGAAACCCTCTGGAATTCTCAGTCATGGACTGGGAATTCTTGGGAGTTTATTAATGATAATTGGTGTAACAACGTATTCATCAAGGAAACGAATTAAGGTTTTTCACAACACAGGAAGATTAAGTAACTGGCTATTATTTCATATTTTTTTGTGTACTTTAGGACCATATTATGTTACTCTTCACACTACATTTATTGTAAAGGGCATTGTTTCGATTTCTTATTGGAGCATGATGATTGTAGTTGCAAGCGGTGTTTTTGGGCGTTATTTATATAATAGAATTCCGAAGACTTCAAATGGAGTATTTACTAGTGTGTATGAAATTGAACGTGATATTAAAGCTTTACGGACTACGTTATCATCCTATATTGAAGAACATGCTTTGAAGCTAGCCGACTTTCCTCAAATTGAACAAATTTCAACAGCCCTATTTTTCTCTATAAAATGGCGTTTTTCAAGAAAAAAAATTCTCTCAATTTGCACAACTTCCATTAAACCTAATCTACAAAATAGTGATAGATCAAAAATTCTTGGTAAACTCAACAAATTCATTCAGCTTCAAGTTAATTTGAGTCTTCGAAAACCATTTCAGACTTATTTTAATTATTGGCACATTTTCCATTTACCCTTAGCGGCATTAATGTTCATCATCATGTTTTTCCACATTGGTGTTGCCATTGTTTTTGGTTACACATGGATTTTTTCAACAAATTAGATTTTATGTTATTGAGCAAACCCAAACTCGCATTACTTAGTATTCTTTTAGTTATTGCAGTATTTGTCTGGAGAATGTATCAAACAGATGAAACACTTGTTCGTGTGAATAACAAAGATTGGCCTTCAGAGATTAACACTTCAGTTACTCCAAGTGCCGATAATGTTCATCCGAATTTTTTAAAACGAGCTGCTGATTTAGAAACCTATTTAGTAAAAAATCCAACAGATACAACACATATTGCCATGTTAGCAAGATTGTATCAAGATGGACATAAACCTGAAAAAGCGGTCATTTATTTTGAACAACTTCTATCCTTACAGACTCAAAATCCTCAGCATTGGCTTGATTTAATTACTGTTTACGGAACATTATCTCAATGGGAAAAAGCCGAATATACCTGTGTTCAAATGTTGAAATACTTCCCAAATCATCTTTCTGCTAAATATAATCTTGGGGCTATTTATGCTAATCAAAATAAGCTTTTAGAGGCAAAGAAAATTTGGTACGAAGTCATTGAAAGTCAATCAGATGAACATGTAATTCACCTTGCTCGGCAAGGAATCGAAGCCATTAATAAGATGTAAGATGAGTATACGAAGTACACCTTTATTACTTTTACTCTTATTATTATCTGAACTCGTTCAAGCACAGTTGATTTCACCAGGAAAATTGATTTCTGGTCATCAAAAATTAGAAGGGATTACAAATTGTACGAATTGCCACGAATTGGGTAAAAAAGGAATTGATAATGTAAAATGTCTTGATTGCCACACGCCTATAAAACAATCTCAAAATCAAATAATCGGGTTTCATAGTCAAAAAGAAGTTATTGAAAAATCGTGTTCATCTTGTCATAAAGATCATTTTGGAATTCAATTTGATGCCATTCGTTTCGACTCAACAAAATTTGATCACAAAAAAACAAGCTTTCCTCTTTTAGGTAAACACATTGATGCAAATTGCGCTTCTTGTCACAAATCGGAATATATTAAAGATTCTGTACTTTTAGCGTTCAATAAAAAATATGATATTAGTCTATCTAATTCGGGTTTTATTGGTTTGAAAACAGATTGTGAAAGTTGTCATAACGTTGATTCCCCTCACTTAAATCAATTTATTGAGAATAGTTGTTCTAGTTGTCATAACGAAAAAGATTGGAAAGATGTAAGCTCTTTTGATCACAAAAATACCAATTTCCCTTTATTGGGAAAACACCTTGATGTGACTTGTGTGTCTTGTCACAAACCTTTTCCTGATAAACCTAAAGTCAATCAATATGCAGGTCTTGAGTTTGCAAGCTGTGTGAATTGCCATGAAGATGTTCACGAAAAACGTTTAGGAACTGATTGTCAAACATGCCACCGCGAAAAATCATTTCACTTATTTACTGATTTTCCAGAAAAAACCTTCAATCATAAAGAAACAGGATTTGAACTTATCGGTTCGCATTTTAAAACTGAATGTAAAAGTTGCCATAATCCATCTGATAAAAAAGATGCTGTTCTATATTCGATGAATTATAAAATAGAAACGCTTAATTACACGTATCCGCATCCGATTTCAGCAAGTTGTGAAAGTTGTCATATTGATATTCATAAAGGCATATTTAAAACTGAAAAAGGAATTTCAGAATACTGCACAAATTGTCACACCCAAGCAGTTTGGCAACCTTCAATTTTTAGCATTGAAGCCCATCAAACTAAAGTTAAATTTGCTCTAACGGGATCACATATTGCAACACCCTGTTTTACTTGTCATGCTAAAGGAACAGGAAAACACGATTTTCCGATTTTTAGATTTTCCTCAATTGACTGCGAAAGTTGCCACAACGAAGATAATCCGCATGGATCTGAATTAATAGATAAAATAAGTGGCAAGACTATTTGTGACAACTGCCACGGAACCGAAAATTGGAAAGCAGAATCGTTCAATCACGATAAAACAGATTTTCCATTAGCAGGAAGACATAAAATTATTTCTTGTTCTGATTGTCATAAATCCGAGAATAATACGGAATTGATTAAGCGCTCTTTTGTCATTTCTGAATTTGAATGTGAAAGTTGTCACAAAAAAGATGATCCTCATCATGGGCAATTTAAGACATCAAACATTGGAACCGATTGTCAACTTTGCCATGACAATCAAGCATTTACAATTTCTTCCTTTGACCATGAATTAACTCGTTTTTCTTTAAAAGGCGCACATGAAGACTTGAATTGTTCAAGTTGCCACAAAAATGAACTTTCAACGGATGGTACTTCTTTTATCCGATTTGTTCCTCTTTCAAACTCTTGTTCATCTTGCCATGCATCCATTAAAAACTAGTTTTAATCTTCTTTTTTTACTGTCTTTTTGCAACTGGCTCGGTTTATCAGCTCAGATTGTGGGAAATGATAATCCTCATGGAAACCTTATTAAAGGCATAAATTGTTCGAATTGTCATACTTCTATAGCATGGATTCCCCTTAAAGATACCCTTCAGTTTAATCATAATAAGGCTACGAAATTTCAATTAATTGGGAAACATGGAAGTGTTAGCTGCCAAAGTTGCCATGTAAGTTTAGTTTTTTCTGAACCTCACGCTTTGAATGAAAATTGTACGGTTTGCCACACCGATGTGCATCAAGGAAAATTAGGAACGGATTGTCAGTTGTGTCATAATCAACAATCTTTTTCTCAAATTGAAGCATTTGCTATTCATGCAAGAACAAGTTTCCCACTTACTGGCGCACATATTCAAACTCAGTGTAGTAGCTGTCATCAAAATCAGCAGAATGGACATTTCACTACTTTAGAAACTGATTGTTATTCCTGCCATAAAAAAGAATATGAAAATACAACTACTAAAGCGCTTGATCACACAGTACTAGGATATTCTACAGATTGTAAACAATGTCATAACACAATGGGCTGGGCAAATGATAATTTTGATCATATTACAAGCACTGGTTTTCCATTGATTGGCGCACATAGTGCTATAAGATGTAAAGATTGCCATTCTATTCCTACAATGGAATTAAAACATATTCCTAATGGACCAGATGATTGTTATTCTTGTCATAGTTCAGATTATGAACATGAACACGGTGGAAGTTCAACTCCTACTACTTGTTTAGTGTGTCATAATCAAAATACTTGGGATGATACCGATTTTAGCCATGAACGAGTCGCAAATGGATTTGAATTACTAGGAGCGCACTCCTCCATAGATTGTCAATCTTGTCACATTATTCCAAGTTATCAAACAATATTCACTTCAACCAATCAAAACGATTGTTTTTCCTGCCATAAAGTAGATTATGATAGAGAACATACTGGCACTGGATTCCCATTAACATGTACAACCTGTCATTCTGAGAAACGATGGTCTGGAGCAAGTTTTGCAGATCATGACTCAAAGTACTTTCCAATTTATTCGGGAGAACACCGAAATGTTTGGGGAACAAATTGTCAAACATGCCACACAAATCCTTCTGATTTTAAACTATTCTCTTGTACCGATTGTCATGAACACAACAAAACGGATATGGATAAAGAACATCGTGGAGAATCAGATTATCAATATTTGAGTACTGCTTGTTATTCTTGCCATCCGAAAGGAACGGAAGATGATTGAAATTCGACTTTCTTTAAATCATTTTGCGACTTTAAAGAATCTTGTAAATAATAAAATGAACTTCCAAATTAATAAAGCTTATGAATTTTCAATTTTACAACTTAAGATTTCTGTACCATGCTTTGGTAAACTATTGCATTCATTGACTGGCAAATCATTATTTTTTATTTTTTTCATAAGTTATTTTTTAACAAATACTAATGAAGTATTATTTGCACAAAACGTCGTATTAGACGAAACGGTTTTGCAATCAAAAGTTCTCTATTTCAACGGTAATCAAGTTTATATTAATAGTGGAACAAGTCAATTAATTGCAAATGGCGATACCTTGTGGATTGAAGCTCAAGCCTTGCAACGATTCGCTTATTTAGTGATTCAAGCTTCTTCAAAACGTAGTTTAATTCAACCAATTTCTGAACCTTTAAACCTTACAATTGGAAACGATATTCGAATTTATCTTGTGCCAAAATCAAGTTTAGAAGAACAAAAAGAAGTTCAGAAAAAACGCAGTTCACTTTTTGATTTACCTACAAATACATCTTCTTCTTTAGCAAAATCATCGTCGCCGATAATATCTGGGAGATATATGATTGGATTAAATGCAATGGGAAGTCGCACACAATGGAACGAACATATAAAAGATGCCGTTTATCGTTTCAGTGCAGAACCTTCTGCATCGTTTGTATTTAGAGCTTCTCGACTTCCTGGGAATTGGGATGTTTCAATAAATTCACGCTTAGATTATCGCTATAACTCAAGAATGAGCTTAACTCCTGCTACTCAACTAAGACTCTATGAATTTCAAGCGGAAAAGAAATTTACAGCTATCCCTTTACGACTTCAATTAGGTCGATTTTATAATCGATATGATTCATTTTCAGGATTTTGGGATGGATTATTACTAGAAACAGGAAATTCATTTTATGGCGCAGGTCTTATCGCAGGAAGTGAACCGGTTCGTAGTTCTGAATTTAGTTCCATCAACCAACCGAAAGTTTCTGCTTTTACTCATTTGAAATGGAATGTTGGTGAGTTTAAAAGTAATTCTGAAATTTCATTGACTCAAGTTAAATCTTCGTTTGGGTCTGTGCATCGTTATGCAGGATTTCAGCAATATTTCAATTGGAATAAAACACGCGTATCGATTTCTGGTCAAATTGATAAAAACACGATGGGTTCCAATTGGAGATTCTCGAACTTTTCCACAACGATTCGACAAACCATTTTTTCAAAAATTGATCTATCAGCTAGATATTCAAGACGCGAACCTTTAAGAATTTGGCAACCCATTGTTTTTGGAACGGCTAATGAACAAATTGGGGCAGGTTTTACCGTTCGTCAATCTGGTTTTTATTGGGGAAATGAGGTGTATCTGATGTATTTAGCTGGTAAAAATACAGCTAAATCCATCAATTCGTGGGCACAAATTCCCAATCGAACACCATGGAATTTAGATTTTCAATTATCAAATCAATTATGGTTTGGCGAATCGTCATTTGCTATATCTACTCAATTACAAACGAGCAAAAATTGGCGTTTTTCTTGGTTAAGTGGAGGCTATCAACTTAATTACAGTAATTATTTTGATTCAGTAACTAACACTCACGGTTTATTTGTACAATGGCAAAAAAAACTGACAACACTTGGTCAATTTACGCTACGATATTCTGTTGATGCTGGATTACTAATGATTCGTAGTGGATTAACCTTTAGCATTTGGAAAAGTTTTTAAACCCTTGATAATTTTTACTTTATGGATGATACATTTATAATTTTATTAATTGCATTTTTTCTTTTTTTAATTCTTGTAATCCCTTTTTTACAAAGACGAAAAAAAAAGGAAAAATATATTAAAGAAGCTGACTTAAACTCATTAAAATATGGACTAAAAGAACCCGTTTCCTTGCATCCAGTTGTCGATTTGGATCGATGTATTGGCTCTGGAGGTTGCATTGAAGCTTGCCCAGAAAAAGATGTTTTGGGAATTCATACTGGACAAGCTATCACAGTAAGTCCTGCACGATGTATTGGTCACGGTTTGTGCGAACGATCTTGCCCTGTTAATGCAATAACACTCGTCTTCGGTTCTGAAAAACGTGGTGTCGATATTCCAAGAATTAGAGAAAACTTTGAGACCAATATATCTGGAATTTTTATAATTGGAGAATTAGGTGGCATGGGTTTAATTAAAAATGCGTTCGAACAAGGAAAACAATGTATCGAGTTAATGAGAAAAGAATTAACTCCTTCAACTGATTCCAACATTTATGATGTTATTATAGTTGGATGTGGACCTGCAGGATTATCTGCTGCAATTACAGCTAAACATCATGGACTAAACAATTTAGTATTAGAGCGTGAATCAATAGGAGGAACCGTTAGGTATTACCCAAGAAAAAAAGTTGTTATGACTCGACCTGTAGAAATCCCTGGTTATGGGAAATTCAAAAAACGTGAGTTATTAAAAGAAGAATTAATCGAACTGTGGGAAGAACTTGTACAACATTTTTCCCTTTTTATAAAAACTGGAATTAATGTTTCAAAAGTTTCCAAAAATGGGACTGGATTGTTCAAAATTGAAACTGAAAATGAAATTTTTGAAGCTAAAAAAGTAATTTTAGCAATAGGAAGACGAGGAACACCGAGAAAATTAGGGATTTATGGTGAGGATTTGCCAAACGTATCCTATTCACTTCGTGAGCCCGATCATTTCGAAAACATGATTGTTTCAGTAATAGGCGGTGGGGACTCAGCTATTGAAGCAGCAATTGCTCTTGCTGATCAGACAGGAAATACAGTTAGACTTATTTATCGAAGCTCGAAATTTTCACGCTTAAAACCTCAAAATTTAGAGACTATTACAACATATCAAAATGAGCAAAAAATTGAAATCTTGTTAAAGTCACAAGTAACTGAAAATAGTCTTACTCATATTAAAATTTTATCCTCAGAAACCAATACAGAACAAGAGCTACCTAACGATTATCTATTTATTTTTGCAGGAGGAATACTACCAACTGCATTCCTTAATGAAATTGGAATTGAGATTGACACAAAATTTGGTAACAAGTGAAACCTAATTTGTAATGCGAAATGATAACACAAATTCAGATTTATTGTTCAATTCAGAAAATAGAATGTAAGTTTAGTTCCCTTTTATATCCTAAGAATTTGACCGCTATTCGGTAAAAACTACTTTTCGTAGTAAACTCAACTTTAAAATTTAGAATAAATTTTAACATACAATCACAAGAATAATATCAACTCTAGCATTTAAATTCTTTATGTAACATTTAATCTCAAATTCGGACTTCGTTTCTAAACAAACATCACTGGTTTTTGCAAAAAAAATATCCCATGCCCCGACACGATTCGAAGAACCACGAAGTGCTATCTCGGTTAACTATCTTTTTACGCCATAAGCAGTTCTTTTGTATAGGTTAAGTTCTTAGGCTGATATGCTAGGTCGAAGCCCAGCATGACCAAATAACGTATGTGAAATAAGAACTATATTTTGCAAATAGCTTATTGTTTTTATTTATCTATTTGTAAAATTGAAACTTTTTAAAAAAATAATAAACTTTACAAAAGGTCTAAGTCCGAATTTGAGCGAAATGAATCCATCTAAAAGGCTATCAAATCAAATTAAATTAAAGCTTCGATAGTTGAAAGATTCGTTACCATTTTCAGGAATTGAGTTCAACCTATCTCAATAGCCCAAATTCAAATTTTTACATCTTGTTCAACCAGTTACTTCATATTTTAAGTTCATTATATTATTGTTTTTGAATAAATATAAATTTAATGAATACTCTAACTTCTTTAACAAGTCCGTCTCAATTAAAACAGATTCAGATATTGCAGATAGCAATTACGGCTGGTCCTGCAATTGCATTCTTTACCGCAATAGTAATGTACCTTTCCGCTTCGGGAATTACGGATATGATTACTAATAAATCCCTATTATTAATCAGTTTAACAGCGGCTCATTTTGCTGTTTTAGGCTTATTATTTCCAATTAGTATCGTTTTACCTGTTCGTTTTTTATCACGATTTAAGAAAACGCGTGGCGATATTGCCTCTGGTAAATTAGTAATTGCTGCTCATAATATTCGACTCATTTTAATGGTCATACCTGCTTTTATGGGTTTATCTATTGTAATTTTAGCTATTTCAAAAGGTGTTTTATATGAAGAGCCATTGTATTGGGCAAATGTCGCTTCTTTTTTTATTCTATGTGCTCAAACTTTTCTTCAGTTTCCGACGCATAAACGACTTGAACAGTGGTATGGAAGCAGTTTTTCTTAGTGCTAAATTGTCTATTAGTTAAATTTAAATTATTTAGTGTCTATTGATCTAGAACTAGTTTTTTGTTCATATTTTTCTTGTTCCATTTACTAATTTGGGTTATGTTAATTAATTACCCTTGTTAGAGATAAGAATTATTAACGTAATTTTAATCAAAACCCAAAATGAACAATAGAGAACTTCATTTGACTTCGAAATGCAATCTCGAATTTAACACCTAATTTTGTATGGATAGCAATTTATAATTTTTTCAAATTATTTTGTGGTACCATACGACTACGGTAGTGGGTTAAGCCCAGAATTATAAAATTTATTTCTTAGCTCTATCGCAGTTAACTATTTCTCAACTCAAAAACGAATTTATAATATATGCTTGTATGCTTAAATTTCTTTTTATTCTCCTTTTAGGAATATGTTCCATTTTAACTTCATCCGCACAAAATCAAAATCCTAATTATGATGCTAAATTAGCTCAAAAATTGAACGCCGATGATTATGGGATGAAATCATTCTTTTTCGTGATTTTGAAATCTGGTGCAAATCCACCTGAACTATCTAAAATAGTAAAAGACAGTTTAATGACAGGTCATTTGAATAATATTGGAGAATTGGCTAAATCTGGGAAATTAGTAGTTGCTGGACCGTTTGGAAAAAATGAACTTACCTATCGTGGTTTATTTATTCTAAACACTTCATCTTTAGATGATGCTAAACAAATTATCGCATCAGATCCTGCAATAAAATCAGGAATTTTTGATGTTGAATTATTGCCTTGGTATGGCTCAGCTGCTCTTGGTGAATATCTCCCCTCTTCAGATAAAATCTGGAAAATTAAACCTTGAAATGCCCCCTTAATGAACACCTAAAATAAACACGATTCAAATTAATTTAGATTCACTTTTTTTAACTCTTCATTCACATCTCAATCTAACAGACTCATTTCAAACTATTCAGATTGAAATTTATGAGTTGTTTATTACTAACTTACTTTAGTTAAGAACTTATTTTTATAATGGCTTTACGCAAGGTTAAATAAAGTCAATACTCTCTTTTTTCCTATTTATTTTGCTTATTATTCATCTATTGGAAAAGGCATCTAATCTCAGTGTTAAACAAGCTAAGATTAGATTAGATTCATATTTAATTGTTTTGTTATAAACATGCGCATTATCTACTTTATGAAAAATTTTCTGCTCATTTTATTGTTTTCACTTAGTAATTTTTATCCATTAAGAGCTCAATTTGCTAGTTTACTTGAGTTGAAGCAAGCAGTAGATTCAATGCTTCAACTCAATAAACAAGCGGCCTTAGATACCTCAGCAATTAACAAGATTAATAAACTCTCTATTGATTATCGTTACAAATTCCCTGATTCATCTATGTATTATGCCAAAATCGCTTATCAAGAATCTTCAAAAATTGAATACGAAGTAGGGCTAATTCAAGCACTTTATTCCCAGGCGGGGGTTTTATTAATAAAAGGCGATTATTTAGAAGCTATTACACTTTCATTGGATGGTTTAAAAAAAGCTGAAAATAGTGAAAACGATTTTCTAATTGGTTCAGGTTTTCACATGCAAGCCATTCTTTATCAGCAGTTAAAAAACGACACTTTATCTATTCAAAATTTAAAAAAAGCTAGCACTTATTTTAAAAAAGGCGGATTTACCGCACTCTTACTTAATATTTACAATAATTTAGGAGTAGTTTATTATAATTTAGAAAATTATGAATTAGCCAAAGAGAATTATTTATTAGCCATGGAAATTGCTAGATCTCAGACTAATAAATTGGGACAAGCCATAATCTACAACAACCTTGCATGGATAAATATAAAAACACAAAAATTCACAAAGGAAACATCACTATATCTTGACTCTGCAACTACACTTAATAAAGAAATGAAAGTAGCTCAACTTAATGCATGGATTTATCAAGGAAGAAGTGAAATTTATTTACAAAAAGGAGATTTAGATAAGGCTGAAAAATTTGCACAAGAAGCACTTGAATTTGCTATTTCAGTAAATAGTAAAGAAAAACGGCGCGATATACGAGAGACGCTTAGTAGAATTTATGAAGTAAAAAGAGATGGGATGAAAGCATATAATGAGTTCAAGATTTACAAAGAGTTATCAGAAAAATTAAATAATGAACTCACCGAAAAAAAAGCACTTATGCTTCAACTAAATTATGAGTTCGAAAAGAAAGAATTAGAAATTCGAAATGAGCAGAAAGAAAAAGAGAACTTTCTAAACCAAGAACTCAGCTTTCAAAAACAAATCATTTTTGCTGCATTCGCAAGTTTAATCTTATTCTCATTGATAACCGTTTACATTTTGAAAAGTAGAAAAGCTATTATCAAGACGAATCATCTTCTTAGAGACACAAAAAATGAAATGCAAAAACAACATGATATTTTAGAAGAATCCAATAATAGTAAAAACAAATTATTCTCCATTATTTCACATGATTTACGAGGTCCAATGGGAAGTACATGGATTATGTTGGAAGAAGTAAAAAGGATGATTGAAGTTAAAAGTTATGAAGAGGCGCAACTTTTTCTAGATTTAGCAACGAACTCATCCAAAAACTCTTATGAATTACTTGAAAACTTACTTCATTGGGCTCGCACTCAACTTGAAGCAGCCAATGTATGCCCCGAATCATTTGATCCACATGAAATTATTGATGATGGCTTAAAAGTGTTACAAAACAGTTTAATTTCTAAAGAAATTCAAGTAGGCTTGAACATTGAAACGCAAAAAAAGGTTTGGGCTGACAAAGAAATGATGAGGATTGTAATTAGAAATTTGTTGTCTAACGCTATAAAATACACCCCCAAACAAGGTTCGCTCCGAATTAATGTTTCTGAAAAAAATAACACCATTTGTATTTCTATTAAAGATTCAGGTATTGGAATTTCTGCTGATAGACTAAATAAATTATTTAATTTTACTGAAAATAAAAGTACACGCGGAACTGATGGCGAAATTGGAACCGGTTTAGGTTTGGTACTCAGTAAGGAATTGGTTCAACTTAACCAAGGAAGTTTATCAATTACTAGTGAAATAAATAAGGGAACGCAAATCGATATTTCACTACCTTTAACAGTATAATAAGATAACATTACCATCAAAAAAACGTTCTTTGTCAGTTTAAGTATCTTTTTTAGCCTCATTATTTCTAAATTTTCCTTAATGCTCTAGAAAATAAAATCGAAACTGACAAGCCCATTCAATTACAAAAATTCTTCTATTCAAATAAAGGTAAAACATGAAAACTATTGGTCTAATCGGTGGAATGAGTTGGGAATCCACTCAAGAATATTATCGTTTGTTAAATCAAGGCGTATGTGAACGACTCGGCGGTCTTCATTCAGCTAAAATTTTAATGTATTCAGTCGATTTTCAAGAATTGGAAACCTTGCAGCATCAAAATAAGTGGGATGAAGCTATTCAAATGATGGTTGAAATTGCTCAAAAATTGGAACTCGCTGGAGCTGAATTAATGGTAATAGGTTCAAATACCATGCACCTTACTGCTGATTCCGTTCAAAAAACTATTTCAATTCCGCTTGTACATATTGCCGATGCAACGGCCGAGTACTTAAAAAAAAGGGGCTGTAATAATGCAGGATTGTTAGGCACAAAATTCACGATGGAAAAAGAGTTTTACAGAGAAAGAATGAAGCAACTCTTTGATATTTCAATCCTTACACCAAATAATAATGATAGAGATTTTGTGCATAAAGTGATTTATGATGAATTATGTTTGGGAACTATTATACCATCATCAAAACAAGAATATTTGCGAATTATAGATGATTTAATAAAATCGGGTGCAGATTCAATAATCGCAGGTTGTACTGAGGTTCCATTACTCATTAAAAAAGAAGATTTACCCTTACCATACGCTGATTCGACTGAAATTCATGTATCAAAAATATTAGATCTCGCTTGTTAGAATCGTACATTTTTGAGTAAATTCATAAATTTTACTCAACTTTCGGACTTGAACCTTTTGTAAAATTTATTTTAAAAAAAAAGGTTGAGCGTACTCCAAAAAGTTGTTTCTAGCAATATCTTCGTCGAATTCGTAGTATTTGAAAGGGTGCAACCAGAATGAATCGACTTTTTGGAGTGGACACATAGAATCAGATTTTTGACTTAGCTAACTTTCAACAACCTAGAAACATTTTACGCTTTTTTACTAAATTAATCGGGAATGTGACTAAAATAAATGGCTTTAATAAAAGTCTTATAATCATATTTTTGTAGTGCCAAAATTGAGTTCTATTGCCAACATACACGTAATTTCTTTTATTAGTGAGTTGAAAATGCAAAACCCATGCGTATTTAACGACATGGACACAAAGCATTTAATGATAAAATGTTTGATTTATTAAGTTTGGAATTGAGCTTTAAAATAAATTTAAAATACTTCTTGTAAAAGATTAAAGAGTCCATTATCTTATAATAACAAAGATTACATCTCATATCAAAATGAGATGCAACTATACTGATATATAACCAAATTAAAACTAAAATTTCGAGGCATATTATGAAGTTTAAAATTACTTTTGCACTTCTTCTTACAATTATTATACTCGCAAGTTGTACAAACAAAGACGATGTAAATCAATTTGATGAAGATTATAAAAAGGCGGATGCGGCTCAGGGTGGCATCTTGTACGACAAGTTTTGGGCTCAAGAAGCTAACTATGATCAAACAAGTCCAAATATTGCTAAAGTTTCAGCTAAGGCAGATTTTTTCCGATGTAAACAATGCCATGGTTGGGACTTAATGGGAAATACAGGTTCTTACATAAGTAGAGGACCAAAAACATCTAGACCTAACATTGCAGCTATGAATCTTTTTACTCTTGCTAAAAATAAAACTGCTGAAGAGATTTATGATGGTATGGTTCGTAAAACAGAAAGAAGAAGTTTAAGTTACGATTTAACTCAGTATGATCCTTCTACAAATAAAACTGAAGGCGATAAAATGCCAGATTATACAGAATTGCTTACAGATGCTGAAATCATGAATCTTGTAAAATTCATAAAAGAGGGCGCAATAGATGTAAGTGAATTATATGATGCAACATATACTGGAACATATCCTACTGGGTCTTCTACATTTTCAAATGTTGGTAAAAATGGAAACCCTGCTAATGGTAAAACATTTTTTGCTGCAAATTGTGCTGTTTGCCATGGCGATAATGGCACCACTCTAACTATGGAAGGTATGTCTGTTGGTCAATTCACTCGTAAAAAACCAAACGAAGTACAACATAAAGTAAAATACGGTCAGTTAGGTTCACCAATGGTTGGAGAGTTTAATATTTCGCTTGAGCAAATGAAAGATTTGTATAAAGCACTATCCAATGAAACTGATTTTCCTGATGCTACTGTAACACCCAATTAAAAAAAATATGTGCCGAATAAAACTATTCGGCACATTTTTTTTAATATTTTGTACCTCTTATGTTCCTCATCTTAAAAAAGACTATCTATGAATTTTTCACGAATAAAAAATATTTCACTAAGCCTATTAATAGTATTTATTGTTTCATCTTGTTACTATAATGAAGAGTTACCTGTTGAACCTGAAATAGAAATTGGAGAAGTGAGTTTTAGTGGAAAAATCATTCCCATTTTTAATCAAACATGTAACTCTTCTAGCTGTCACGGTGGTGGAGTAAATCCAAATTTATCATCTACCAATGCGTATCGTTCCTTAATTGATGGAAACTATATTAATCTCAGCTATCCAGAACAAAGTGAATTATATTTGTGGATGACAGGTAATAAGAAATTACCAATGCCCGTAAGTGGGCCCAACCCTACAAATAATGCTTACGTTCTTGAGTGGATTAAACAAGGCGCTATTAATAATTAACACAAAGAATTTATAATGAAAAAAATAATCGTATTACTTCTTTTAATAGTAAGTATTGGATCTTTATTTAGTTCAATCCTTGCTCAAGATGCAAAAAAAGATATTAAACTAGAGGAAGGTGAAGAACTTCAAGAGTTAAGCATACGTAGTCGTGGTTTACAACGTGTTGGAAATACATTTGAGAGTATTTGGCTAATTGATAATCAGACTGTAATTGTTCCATTTAAAGGAACATTAGAAATGGATATTCAACATAGATTTGGAACTATTAATAATGGATATGATGATTTATGGGGGTTTTATGCACCTTCTAATATCAGAATTGGTTTTGGCTACGTCCCTATTAATAACTTAATGCTTGGATTTGGCTTAACTAAAGAAAGAATGCTGTGGGATTTTAATGCAAAATATGCACTGCTAAACGAAAAAAAAGGTTCTCCAATTAGCCTAAGCTACTTTGTTAATGTTGCAGTAGATACACGTAAAAGCATCACGTTTGCAAATAAAGCTGATAGATACAGTTATTTTCACCAACTTATGGTTGCAAAAAAACTAACACGTGATTTTTCATTACAAACATCCGTAAATCTTTCCCATTTCAATGTTGTGGAAGCAATTGAAGAAAGTGATGGTTCAAAATCTGGACTTATGAAAAATGATCATATTTCATTAAGCCTATTAGGTAGATATAAAATATCTGATGCAACAGCATTTATTGCCAATTACGATCAACCAATTACAAAGCATCCAAAAAACAATCCAAATCCTAATTTAAGTATTGGCTTTGAAATTGCTACTCCCCTGCACTCATTTCAAGTTTTCGTAGGAAATTACAAGTGGATGGTGCCTCAGTATTCTAATGTATTCAATTCAAATGATTATAAAGAATCTCAATTTTTAATTGGTTTTAACATCACTCGTTTAATTGACACTAAATTCGAAAGTCTAAGTGAAATGCTATTCAATATAAAAAAGAAAAAGTAAATTTTCTTTATTTCCTTTTCTATATTTTTCATTCTATTTATTCGACTTCTTTTTCATGCTAATATTTTGAAAAGTTTCTCTATTTAAGGATAAAATCAATGAACTATATTTTATAAAAATAAATTATAGTTCATTTTTTATATAAACCGCTATCATCCTATTCGACTAATTTCTCTAAGTTTATTTATATCAATAATATAAATATCTTTGTCAAGTAATTGAATCACTTTATCTTTTTCAAATTGCTTTAGCGTTTTTACTGCACTTTCCGTTGAAATTCCAGCAAATTCAGCCAAATCTTTCCGACTTATCCATTCAAAAATATGTTTTTGCGTTTTTTTTATTTCATTCAAATAGAGCAAAACATCTGCAATTCTTCCGTTTATTTGTTTGAAAGCCAATCCCTTAAGCGAATCCAGTAAGCCTGTTTGTAAATCACATTGTTTCTTAAATAAGTTGTAAGAAAAGGTAGCGTTACTTTGGACAATTTCAGAAAGAGCACTTTTTTCGATTAGATAAGCGTGTAAATCATGTAAAGCAATGGCAGAATACAAAAAGGTTTGTTTTGAAAAAATTGCGGAAAGTCCAACAAAATCTCCCGGCTGAATAATAGTCAGATTGTAATTTTTCCCCATTTCATATTCCACAAATTGTCGCGCCCACCCGTCAACAACAAATAATACATACGAGGCAAATGAGCCTTGTTTGGTTATAGTCTCCCCTTTTCTAAACTCTACCATTGCTTTTGCAGACTGCACAAACTCTATCTCAGTAGTAGATAAAGCCTGAAAACATGGCATATTTATATCACAAAGAAAAGCGGAATCGTCTGGATTTATTGATTTCATGCTTAAAATTACAAATAGGAAAAGACTAAAGATAATGGACTGAGCCGTGTTTAGCGAATCAATCTATATCAATAAAAAAGTTGTTGCATTTCAATTTCTATCCTGTTTTATTAAGACTCCCAACACTTTTATTCGGTGTTAATCTGAGGTACCTTTTTCTCAGATAAAAAAATCACCAATCATTTAAAAAAACAATTATGTTATACACAAATTTAAATCACATTGAATCAGCAAGCCAACATGCAAAAATTTTAGCCGAAAACGAAAATGTAATGGTCATTTGTGGACGTATGGGTCCAATGTGTATTCCAGTTTATGGAATTGCTGAAGAATTAGAAGAAGAATATACAAATGTGAAATTTTTCGATATGGAATTTGATAATCCTGAAGCGCATGTAATTCGCAATTTACCCGAAGTTCGTGGTTTTATGGGGATTCCTTTCACTATCTATTATAAAAAAGGAAAAGTTGTTAAAGCAACGTCAAGTATTCAGTCTATGCAACAAGTACGTAGCATTCTCGACGAAAAATTTTCAAAAGCTATTGAAGCCTAATTTGTATGCATTCTATTCATTATGATACCATAATCTTGGGTGGCGGACCGGCAGGCTTAACTGCCGGCATCTATTTATCACGAGCAAGAATCAAAACCCTAATTTTAAACGAAGGCACAATTGGTGGTCAATTAGTATTGACGCATGAAATTGCAAACTATCCTGGCGTTGAACATATTTCAGGATATCAACTTTCTTCTATTATGCGAAAACAAGGCAAAGAATTTGGTTGTGATATAAAAGCCAATTTGACGATTAATTCGGTTGATTTTTCGGCAGAACCTAAACAAGTTCATTTATCAGATGGGCGCATTTTTACTAGTGATTCCATCATTATTGCAACAGGTGGACGTTCAAGAACACTTGGCGTTTCCGGTGAAACTGAACTTAAAGGAAAAGGCATTTCCTATTGCGCAACTTGCGATGGTGACTTCTTTACAGATAAAGAAATAATTGTAGTTGGCGGTGGAAATTCGGCACTCGAAGAGGCTGTTTCTCTAACAAAATATGCATCAAAAGTAACAATCGTTCATCAATTCGATCACTTTCAAGCTTTTGAACATGCCATAAAAGAAGCACAAAATCATCCAAAAATTGAGTTCATAATGGAGTCAACCATCGCTGAATTTTTTGGTGAAGAAAAATTGCAAGCCGTTGATATTAAACACATTCCTAGTGGAACCCTTGAACGAAAATCAATTGATGGCGTTTTTGTTTTTATCGGTTACATTCCAAATACAGAATGGTTAACGGATGAAATTACACTTAATAATCGTGGCGAAATTATCGTTAATGCCGATTTACAAACTTCTGTTGAAGGTGTTTTTGCAGCAGGCGACAGTATTGCAAAAAAATACAGACAAGTTACAACCGCAGTCGCTGATGGAACAATTGCAGCATTAGCTACATCAGATTACTTACACAAAAAGAAAACTTCTACTAAACAAGAATTAGTAAGTCATTGATTTTATTGCTTTATTATCGATACAATTTGTGTGTATTTATAAAGTACAATTCTAAAAGTATAATTTAGCTTGAATATTATTAACAACAAGCTTACTCTTTAAAGTAGCTTTCAGCTAACTAATCGACGTTTTCACATTACTAGAATGGGTAAAAACCGAAAAATAGACATTTTGAAGTAGTTCAATGAATAAATACTAAGATTTAAGCACATTTTTTAGATAAACCCTAAATCTAAATTAGCTAAAGAACAAATAATTTTAAGAGAATCAATTTAATTCAAAAAACTAAACTAATTCTCTTAAATCATTTAAGCCATTGGAATGGGTCCACGAAAATTCATCGGAAACTCTGGCCGATCTTTAGCATTTATTGCACCAAACTGATCTTCATATTTTTTAACATTTTCTTGTAAAGCTGTCATTAATCGTTTTGCATGGTCTGGTGTTAAAACTAAACGTTTTACGACCCTAGCTTTTGGAACACCAGGCATAACTGCAATAAAATCAAAAACAAACTCAGATGGAGAGTGAGTAATCATGGCTAAATTCGAGTAGGTTCCATTTGCTTCGGTATCGGATAATTCAATTTCTAAAGGTTTTTGGTTCGGATCTTGTTGTTTCATTTTTGCGTTCTTTTAGTTGAAATTTCTTGTTCTAAAATAGAGATATAATCTATGTTAATTTTGAAATTCCCTGTTTATTTAAATCATTTTTATCGTTTTCATTGAATAATAAATTTTGCCAATCGAATTTATATCCAATTGAGCGCTATTTATAAATAGAATTATGAGATGAACTTAGATTTTAATCTTCTAAAACAGATATTGCGTTAATTAAATCACTTTTTGTAAGAATTTGATATTCCCCATTTGTCAATTTCACTAAAACAGCAGGTACTTGTTTTGACATGAGTTTCGAGATTTTATCAAGTTGCATATCGGAGGTTACAATTGGAAATGAATCTCCCATAACACTAGAAACAGTTTTGTTTTTTGCTGAGGGATCCGTTATCAACATATTTAAGATTAAACTTTCATTAATGCTTCCAACTTGTTCGCCTTGGTCAAAAACTGGGACTTGAGAAATATCATTCATGCGCATCATTTCAATGGCATCTTGAACGGTATCGTTAGGCTTTAGCGTGGCTAATCTTCCATCTGATTTTCTAAGTTCCATAATTTCATTTGCACGCAAAGAGGTAGAATCGTCCATATATCCATTTTGGCGCATCCATTCATCATTATAAATCTTTGATATATAACGTGTTCCACTGTCTGGAAGAATAATTACCATTACATCTCGTTCCGTTAATTTATGCTGTTTCGCATATTCTAATCCGCCCCAAACTGCAGCGCCACAAGAACCACCTACAAACAAACCTTCTTTTTTAGCTAAGGCACGAGTAACTAAAAATGCCTCTTTATCAGGGCATGGAATTACAGCATCCACATAATCAAAGTTCATATTTTTAGGTAATATGTCTTCTCCTATTCCTTCAACAACATAAGGAGCTACTTGTGATTTGTCATATTCGCGAGTTTTAAAATAAGAGGTATAAATTGACCCAACAGAATCAATTCCTATCACTTTAACATCAGGATTTTGAGATTTCAAATATTTTGCCGTTCCTGTTACCGTTCCTCCTGTTCCCATTCCAGCTACGAAATGTGTGACTTTCCCTTCTGTTTGAGTCCAAATTTCTGGGCCAGTTGTTAACTCATGTGCTTTCGCATTTCCAGGGTGATCATATTGATTCGGATAATACGAACTTGGTATTTCTTCTGATAAGCGTTTTGCCACCGAGTAATAGGAACGTGGGTCTTCGGGTTCAACATTTGTTGGACAAATTCTAACTTCTGCACCTAAAGCACGAAGTAAATTTACTTTTTCCATGCTTTGTTTATCTGTAGTAGTGAAAATACAATTATACCCTTTAACGATTGCGGCCAAGGCTAATCCCATTCCTGTATTTCCAGATGTACCTTCAATAATAGTTCCACCAGGACGCAATTTGCCCTCTTTTTCAGCGTCTTCAACCATTTGTACTGCTATTCTATCTTTAATGCTATGCCCAGGATTGAAATATTCTACTTTAACTAAAACTGTTGCTTTTATATCCTTTGCTAGATGATTTAATCGAATGAGTGGTGTATTTCCTATTGTGTCTAAAATTGAGTTATGCCACATATCTTTATGTTATCAGTTCATTTTAATTTATTTTTCGCCTTCGAATATAAGAAATAGGTTAATTGTTTTCTGTCAATTCCGATTTATTGATGATTTAAATCCATTCCATGTTCAAAAAAATGCCTTCATTTTACTTCTTTAGTTTCATTTTTATGCTTGTTAGCTTTCCCTTACAAGCTCAGAAAGTTTATTTAAATAGGATTGACTCCATTCGAGTTAAATTATTCGATACGAATTCTATTGATAAAATAAGTATTACGGCTTACCATGAACCTATACAATTGCAGTTAGATTTTAAATACCCAATTACTTTAAATTCAGATGAATCTGCTTTAATCATGTTTTCAAATTCTGTTTTCACGCTAAAATTATTTAATCGTGAATTAAGTGCTCGTAAAATATCCGTCATTAGTAGTAAAAAAGGGTTAATCCAAACTTCAGCTGGAAAATTAGAGAAACGTTATTATCATGGAAAACTAGATTTCAATCCAATAACAGGTTTAAAGCCTATAAATACTATTGCATTAGAAGACTACATTGCAAGTGTTGTTGGCAGCGAAATGAACTTTACTAATGTTGAAGCCTTGAAAGTACAGGCTGTTATTTCCCGAACCTATGCTCTTTGGAATTTGGGAACAATAAAAAATACAGAATATGATTTAAGTGATCATACTTTAAATCAAGTTTACAATGGGGAACTCATTGAAAAGCCATGGTTTAGAGAAGCAGCGGAGGAAACCCTTTCAGAAGTAGCTTTGTTTAGCAATAAACTCATTCTTGCCGTTTTTTCAAGCACCTGTGGTGGTCATACATGTAATAATGAATCGGTATGGTCTGGGCAAGCGTTACCCTATTTAAGAGGAAATCCTGACAATGATGCCTGTAAAAGTTCCCCGCATTTTCGTTGGCGATTTAGTATTGAAAATTCAGAATGGAGTGCTTGGTTACAAAAAACATTCCATAAATTAGGTAGCGAAATACACGTTTTCCAGCGATCGGAAGATAATCGAGTTAAAACGCTTCAATTTGATGATTTATCAAAACCTTTAAAAGCCAATGATTTCAGATTAAAAGTTTTGCAGTCATTTGGAACCCGTTCATTAAAAAGCACTCTATTTGTAATTACAAACACCGCTGATAGCGTAATTTTTATGGGAAGAGGAATGGGGCATGGAGTTGGATTATGCCAATGGGGTGCATTAGGCCTCGCTGAAGATGATTGGACATACAAAGATATCCTGCGTTTTTATTATAGAGGCATAGAAATAAAACCTGTATATTTCGACTCAGATCGAACATTTCTCGAATTAGCAAACTAATATGTTTTTAAAACAAGTACGACCAAAAGATTACGAATGTGGCTATAATTTAGACTTAATGATTCAAGCTTTACCTAGAATTGTTGACGAACAAGAACGAATTGTTTACGCAAAACGAATTGTAGGTTTAATTAAACAAAGTCATATAAATTGGGTTGAGCCAGATGGGCAAAGTGAAGAAGCTTGGAAACACTTTTTTGATTTAGCAGATTTTGATCCTAAAGATTATGGAATACAAAATCCATTTGAAATTGGCGCTTACGACGATGCTCGTTAAGTAAATTATGCATATTGGCTCCATAGATTTAGGCGATAAGCCTATAGTTTTAGCCCCAATGGAAGATGTTAGCGATCATCCTTTTCGTTTAATGTGCAAGCGAAAAGGTGCTTCCGTAGTTTATACCGAATTCATTAGTTCAGAAGCCTTAATAAGAGAGGCTGAAAAGTCATTTCATAAAATGACTTTTATAGAGGAAGAACGACCATTTGGAATTCAAATTTTTGGTGGCCGTGAAGAAGCCATGTTTGGTGCAGCACAAATTGCCGTCGATGCAAAACCTGATATTATTGATATAAATTTTGGTTGTCCTGTTTTTAAAGTTGTGAACAAAAACGCTGGAGCAGCATGTTTACGCGATTTAGGGATGATGGAAAGAATGGCTGCTACTGTTATTGATGCGGCTGGTGATATACCAGTTACAGTGAAAACTAGATTAGGCTGGGACGACAATTCCATTAAAATCCAAGAAGTAGGTTTAATGCTACAAAAATTAGGAGTAAAAGCACTAACCGTTCATGCTAGAACAAGAGCTCAAGCTTATCAAGGTTCAGCACATTGGGAATATTTGAAATTATTGAAAGAAACGCCCGGACTTCATATTCCAATTATTGGCAATGGTGATGTGACTTCACCTCAAGAAGTTAAACGAATGTTTGATGAAACTGGTGTTGATGGTGTTATGATTGGAAGAGCGGCAATTGGGAATCCTTGGATATTTGAACAATCTCGCAATTATTTAGTAACTGGCGAGCTTTTGGATGAACCCACTTTTACTGAACGTTTAGAGATGTGCGGTGATCAACTAAAAGCATCTGTGAATCATCATGGAGAACGCTTTGGGGTAATTATGATGAAAAAACATTACGGAAATTATCTAAAAGGAATTCGCAATAGTAAACATATTCGTATAGCATTAATGGAACCTAATGAAATGAATCCCATTTTAGATTTACTTGAAACGTTCAAAATTGAACTGTTAGAACTTCAAGATTAGCACATTTTTTAAAGGCAAAAATTACTATTATCTTCTAATAAAAGTCTATTTTAGCTTAATTATTTTACTTTATCGTCAAAAAATGATTACATTAAGATATAATCATCTGATATAAAGGAGGCTATATGTCAACATTAAAAATTTTGGTACCTATCGATTTTTCAGAATTATCGCTGAAAGCTTTAGACGTTGCAGCATCCATAACAAAGATTATTCCGGATGTGCAAATAACACCTTATCACGCATATATTCCAGTTGCCGATATTGATGGTTTATATTATATGGGAATGGGAATAGGAAGTCAGGTAAATTTTGCAGAAGTAGAACCCGCAATAATAGATCGATTAGAACAGGTAAGTTTAGAAAAAATTGATGCCTCATTTTTGCAAAAATCGATTGTAAGTGTCGGAAATGCACCTCAAGCTATTACTGAAGAAGCAAAAAACTTCGATTTAGTAATCATGAGTACTCATGGCCGAACAGGATTTAGTAGATTTATTCTAGGTTCGGTCTCGGAAAAAGTTCTTAGAATTGCACATACCCCAATTATGATTGTTGAACAAGAATCAGTTATTGAACCATTAGGAAAAATTCTTGTAACAACTGATTTTTCTGAAAATTCGTATGCAGCATTTCCATGGGTTCATCTTTTTGCAAAAGCAAGTGGAGCTAGAGTTGATTTTGTTCACATCATAAAATATGATGAATTTAAAAATATGAATACGGCTCAGACCTTTGCCTCATTACGAAAAGACCGAATGGAAAAGTTAGTTGATGAATATTTTAAAGATATAAAACATCAAATAAAACCTGAAGTTTTGCTAACAAGCGAGTCGCCTCATGAGTCTATTTTTAATCTTCATTTTACTAGGAAATATAACATGATTTGCATGGCAACAATTGGAAGAACTGGCCTGAAATATTTAACCCTAGGTAGTACAACCGCAAATGTTGTTAGAACGGTTGGAGCACCAGTTCTAAGCATAAATCCATTAAAAAACAGTCCTGAAGAAACTGAATAAATAGAATTAGCACATGAACTATCTATTTTAATTTTTCTTTGATTTCTCCTAAACGCTTTTGGGAGAACTTTTAGGCTAAGAATTTGCTTCGTTAGTATAAAATCGTAAAATTGTAAGACGTTTCAGGAAATTAAGAACCCTAATCAACAACATTTTAAAAAGTAAATTTTTATTGTGTTGCTAATGTTTTTAAGTGAATTTACACATTAGCGCATAATTAAATCTTTTTTTAGAATTATTTTGAGAAAAAGATTCCTTGAGTTCAATCATAAATTCAATATTTATTTTTTTCTACGTTTCAAAATTCCTGTGTTTACTTTTATCTTACCGAAAACTGCATTTCAGTGAACTCAAATTTTTAGAATTTTAATTTAATCCCAAATTGGGATGTGAACCAGTGCTGTTTAAGGTTAAATGTTGGATTCGATCCATAATCAGCTGTGGAATAGAGAAATTGATTACTAGTACTTCCCCGATAACTTAGGCCAATATTAAACTCAAAACGTTCAGATAAGTCTATTACGCTTCCTAAGTTAATTATAAATCTATCTGAGTTTGAATCTGTTCTGTAATTGGGTAAATAGGCAACACCAGCTTGAGTTTTAACATTCCCAAATCGATATCCAATTCCGGAACTTACATTCAATACATCTTTAAATTGATTTTGAATTTCTCGATTTAAATCATTTTCTTCGTAAAATAAATCAGAAGTATAAGAAAAGCGAAGACCATTATAGTTTCGATATTCAAGTGTTAAGCCTAAATCAAGACCATGTAAATCAACAACAGAAACACCAGCTTGTAATATTGATGGATTCTCTATACGATATTTGAACTCACCTTCAAGACGATATGGAAAATCATCGGATGGCTCAAAACCATCATCATACCTTGTAAAGACTCGGTATGAATAATCTTCGTTCACTTCCAAATCATAAGCTGATTGATAACTTAAGCCGAGATTTAAGAAATCCGTTGCTTTATACAATAATCCCAATTTCGCATAAACTCCGGCCATTTCAGCTCTTACATTTTCAGTTACTAAAATCGAAGCAACGTCTAATTGAAGCGCTGAATAATCGTTATTTAAATCTTCTTCTAAAATAATTCTTCCATAACTATACGTTCCAACTGGAATCCCTACGGTAAATCCAACAAAGAAATTCTTTTGAAATTCAGTTGCACCATTTAAAATAAATTCACCCATGCTACCAGTCTGATCTTGTTGTACAAACTGATTTATTCCACTGAAATTTGAAAATCGAAGAATAGATTGTAAATCAGATGAAGGACTTCCAACAGAATCAATTGCATAACCATTATATCCTGCAAGTCTTATATTTGGATCTCTAGTTGATGCCAAAAAATCAGATATTGAATTCACGTTATTTTTTCCATCAGCCATGAAGTTATCACTGAAATCTGCACTTTGTACATAACCTGCACTAAAAACTAAACTTCCTTGTGTAGTTGGAACTTTAAACACCATATTTAAGGTTGACAAATTAAACTCAGATTCACTTCTTACTGTATTATTACCAAGATAATCGGAAGTACTTCTTCCAAAAACACCATTCATTGCAAGTCCAACAGAACCATTCTTTGCTAATGCAGTGGTCGCAGGATTGAAAATTACAGAACTGTAATCCATACTATGTAAAGCCATTGAGCCTGCGGAATTAAATGTAAAGCCAATACCGTAACTATTTGAATCGAAATAGCGAGCTGCATCTGCACTTCCTTGGCCTTTAACACGCGTATTAAAAAATACACATAGCAGAATTAGGACTACAATCTGAAGTCTCATAATGAACCTTTATCTATTGATGATCTGTTTATTAGTTTCTTTTTCTCGAAGAACGAGCTTTTGTCTCGCTAGGTTTTGATTTAGTTGAACTAGTTGATTTCGTTGCTGTTGAACTTGACCGTGTATGTACTTTTACAGATTGAGATTTGCTTGAATGACTAGTTTTTGTACTAACACTCGATGAAGAACCGCTAGATGCGATTCCAGAACTTGATGGCTGCGAACTTACATCTTTTCCATATCCACTTGGAATAATAATAGCTTTTCGATTTGAGAAATCATTGATAAGTGTTGCGCTATTATCTCCAGTTCTACTTGGTCTTGCAGAGCCACCAGATGAGCTACCACTTTTATTACCACCAGAGGAAGACCCACCTGAAGAACTACCATTTGATGGTTTATATTTATTTTGGCTACCACTTCTACTTGGACGAACAGGTACTTTAATTTTTCCATTACTATTTTTCCCAGAGTTACCACTTGTTTTCGCAACACCAGAACTTCTACCTGATACTCGAACAGGTGATTGAATATCGTTTCCAAAGGTTCTGGGACCATAAGACCAGCGTGATTTTCCATCCCTTTGGTTATTTCCATTAACAACTATAATTACATTGTTATTTCTGCCCCAATAAGGATTTCCCCAGCCATTATTCCAACAACAGATACCGCCAAAATTATTCCATCTAGAAAAACCGAATTGGTAATAGCTCAAACCCCAACCTGCATAATAACCATAATAAGGATCCCATAAACAGGAATCATAAAATGCACCATTCCAATATGAATCTGACCAATAAAAACGATTATAATAAGGACTCCAACGATTTGCGACGTTCCAATCTACAAATGCATTTGCGCCTCTATCAAAACCGTCTTCGAAACCTTCTTGATATATCTGTTCACCATCAACAAACTCACCTTCATTTTCATCATACTCTTGAGAATAGTTTTGTTGATTATTCGTACGAGGCCTAGGTTTCAAATAATCACTATTATCGATAGGTTGAACAATTTTAACTTGTGTGTAACAACCGGATAATACTAAAAGGATTAAAAATAATGGTAGTGATTTCATAATGGTTACCGGTTTAATTCAAATTTCCTTAGTAAACTACGCTTCTAAATAGTAACATTCAATCGCATTTTAATGTTAGCCAATCTCACCTCTTAATGATTTTGCAATTACTTCGGCTTTAGAATTAACGTGAAGTTTTTTATAAATATTTCTAATATGAGCTCTAACAGTATCTAAAGAAATGGTCATTCTGTCTGCTATCATTTTATAGCTTAAACCATCAACGAGACCAATTACTATTTCTTGTTCTCTCATTGTAAGTTCCGAATCTTGGTTTGAATTTATTTTTTCGGCGCTTTTCTGTTGCTTATTAATTTCAGTTGATGAATTGGGTTGCATCGCAAAATAACCTATTACTTTTCGAGCAATTTGAGGAGACATAACGGAACCTCCATTTAGTACAACCTCTATTGATTCTTTAATTTCCTGTAGTGAAGTGTGTTTTAATAAATACCCCGATGCACCTGCACATAAAGAATCAAATATTCTATGTGAGTCATGGTAAACAGTTAGCATAATTATTTCGACAGAAGGAAAATTAGATTTTATTAATTTCATTCCTTCAATACCATTCATTCCTGGCAAATCAATATCCATCAACACTACATCAGGTAAATGTTGTTGTTTTAAATCTGCCAAAAAAGGTTCAACAGCATCATAAACTTGCGTGCAAGCATAATTTTCTTGTTTTGCAATGAATTTTTGAATCAGTGTTCTAATTGTTGTGTTATCTTCTACGATAGCAATCTTTTTCATAAATGAAATCCTTTTACTTGAATCATTAAACCATTTTTACTTTCAAATGAAAGTTTACCACCAAGTCGAGTTGCTCTTTCTTTAATGTTCTTTAAACCATGACCCGTTTTTTTGGTCAAGTTTTCTAAACCGATTCCATTATCTGAAATCAATAGTGAATACAAGCCATTTTCAAAGATTAGGTCTATTGATATTAAATCTGCTTGAGCATATTTTATTGTGTTATTAATGGCTTCTTTACAAATTAAATAGACATTTTGTCGCAAATCTGAGTGAATTTTTTTTTCAGATTGAATACCTGTAAAATGGTAATTCACAATTATTTCTTTTTTAGATGCCATTTTATTTGCATAATCTTGAATTCTATCAGTTAAATCGCCCAAAGTATCATTTCTTGCATCGATTGACCAAACAATATCATCCATGGTAGTTACCACTTTTCTGCTTTGTTCTGCTAATTCTTGTAAAGTAACTTTGCTGTCTTCATCTGCTGTCATTGCTTGTATAAAATCGGCTTGCAAGGCAATTTCTGTTAGAGAAGCACCAATATCATCATGTAAATCACTTGCAATTCGTACTCTAATTCTCTCGGTCTCTACCATTTTTGAAATTCTAATATTGTTTAGAACTAGATAAGCAATACTTAATACAATACTTGCCATTAGAAATAAAAACCAAGATGATCTCCAAAATGGTGGCAAAACATGAATCATTTGTGATATTTGTTTTGATTCAACACCATTGTTATCAATAGCTTTTACCTGAAATTCATATTCTCCTTCTGTTAAACCTGCATATCGAATTTTTGATTGGTACGTATTTTGCCACCCTATATCAACTCCTTTTAATCTGTATTTATATTGCATTGTTGATGCATCAATGTAACTCAAGGCTGCAAATGAAATACTAAAATAATTGTCTTTAAAGGGTAATTCTATAATTTTTCTAGATTCAATTGTTTTTCCAGTGACTTCAATTTCTTCAAAATAAAGAGGGATTCTATTTTTCTTATCTTGTATAAATTTTGGTTTAAAACGAGTTAATCCGTTTACAGTACCAAGCCAAAAATAATTTTCTGAATCAATATAAATTGATCCTTTATTTAGTTCATCATTAACCAAGCCCATTGTTGATGTATATAATTTCCTATGCGGATTTTTCTCATCAAGCTTTATTTGAACCAAACCTTTATTTGTCCCAACCCACAAATATCCATTGAATTCTCTAATTAAATAAGATGCTTGAGGTTCTCCTCTAAATTCAAAATCAATGTGTTCAATTTGCCCATCTAAACTAATTTTTGAAATGCCTTGATAATGAGTAAACCAAACTGAACCATCATCTGTCTCAATCATATCTAATATAACTTGATTTACTAATCCATTTTGCAAGGTAAAATTGAGAAACTCTCCTTTTCTCAGAATACTTAACCCGTTCGTTGTTCCAATAAATAAATCGCCATTAGTGTGTTTTAATAAGACTCTTGTTGAATTACTTACTAAGCCGTTATCAACTGTAAATTGTTTTATTTGATTCTTTTCTAAATGGAAAATGCCTTCATCTTCCGTTGCAAACCACCAATTTGAATCATTTTCTTGCAATAAAAAACGATATTTCAATTTAGGTAAGAGTTGAATAGTTTCTGTATTAGCTGGAGTTAAATTTTCATTTAAACTTACGATTCCATGTCTTGTCCCTACCCAAATTTTATGATCTATGCTTTCTACTATATGATAAATTTTATCATCAGGTAAGTGACCCGATTTCATTGAAATATTTTTAATTTTTTTTGATTTAGCAATAAGATCGATTCCACCGCCATAGGTTCCAATCCAAACTTTCTCTTTAGAATCTTTAAAGACAGACGATACAACAGAGTTACTCAAGCCATCATCAGTTGTCCAATTAACAAATTTTTCGCCTAAAAACTGAACAGCTCCACTACCATAACTTGCTAGCCAAATTGTTCCTTCAAAATCTTCATAAGTAGTATAAAAATAAGATGCTTCCAAACCATTTTGAGTTCCAAATGCCTCGAATTTGTTATTCTCCCAAACCGCAATTCCATTTTCTGTTGTTACCCAAACCCGTTGCTGATCATCAAGAAATAAATTTGTTATTTTGTTATCTGGTAAATTATCGGTAGTTCGATAGGCTTTAACACGATACAATGGTTTGTCAAATTTAAATTCTGTGATGCCATCACGTGTACCAGCCCAAATTGTTTGATTATCAATTTGTAACAAGCTTCTTACTTTATTGTCAGTAAGTCCTTGTTTGTCCTGTATTATTTTAAACCCAGAGCCATTAAAAATATTGATTCCGTTCCGAGTACCTATCCAAATAGCACCATTTTCTAAAAAAAGAATAGATCGAACCGAATCCGAACTTAAACCGTTATCGACATTCCATCTATCAAAAATATCACCATTATAGATCCAAATTCCGTCGCCTTCAGTTCCAATCCAAACTGAACCATCTTTTGCAAAGGCAACTGTATTTACGGGGGCATTTAATAAGGAATCAGTTCCTTCAAAAATAACAAACTTATCATTTAATCGAAGTGTAAGCCCTTTTGAAGTTCCTATCCAAAGTGTCCCAAATGCATCTTTTTGCAAACAAGTAATTTCATTCGAAGATAGTCCATGATGCTTATAATAAGCTTCATTTTTTTTACCGTCATACTTATTTAGTCCATATTCTGTTCCAAACCATAAATAACCATTGTTATCCTGAAGGATTGCTTTAACCACAGACTGCGAAAGTCCATTATCCAAAGAAATCATTTTTGTTGGAATAGTTTGCCCAAAAGCGGATATAACTAACCCAATTGTAAAGGCAAAATAAAAAAAAAGCCTATGTTTAATCATAAGCTTAAAATAAGTAATCCCAAAGCAATAAGAGAGTTAAAAAACTGCGCTAGCAATTCAAGCGTAATATTTCATGTAGTATGTTAAATATGAATTTACTCTTGCAATTAGAGTAAGTGTTTCTTCATAAGGTGGATACCCTCGATGTTGAATTATAGAACCAGGTCCAGCATTCCATGCAGCTATTATAAGCGCTAAATTACCATTATAATTAGAGTTGTACTTATCAATTAAATAGGTGCAAATTAAAATATTAATAGCAGGATCCATTAAATCGGACTCTTTTAAATTTTTCAATCTACGTTCATCGACATGTTTGAAATCATAAGCCATTTTTACTAATTCTCTCGCCGCTGTTCTGCCTGTTTCTATTGTAATTTGGGATAATCCTATGGCGTTTCTGTTAGATACTGCTTTGGGATCAGCAGCAGATTCTGCACTTATTAAAGCCCTTAAAAAATTTGCATTTACTTTGTAACCCGCTCTAGAGAATGAAAGAGATGAGAAATAGCGAATATACTCTTCATAGTTTCTAAGTTTCAACTGAGTGGAATTGGGCGGAACTTCATGTGAATGTTTTCTAAGGTAATTATCCAATAAATTTGTTTTTTTTCTCTGATAAGAAGGTTGAGCAGCAACAAAAGATCCTGACAAAAGTGTCAAGATTAAAAAAATGAATCCTATCTTAGTTAAGAAAAAGGTATATTTTTTCATATTTCTGAAGATATTTCCTCGTTAAACATTCGTTTTACAAATGAAGTTCAGATTAAACATATCAAAAAGAACTCAATCTTGCACTAACATGCTACGCCTAAGTTATCGATTTTTTACTTTTTTATTATTTACGCAGATTTTATGCCAAACTTCCTGGGCACAGCAAGTTTCTTTATTTACCAAATTCACTCCTGCTGTTTATGATTCGGTTCAGTTTAATCCTGATGCTTTTGCAATTGGAGATGTTAATGGTGATGGCTATGAAGATTTAATATTAAAAGAATCTGGCAAATTTCCAATTGTATTTTATTTTTCGCTTCATAGCACAAGCAATAGTAATCCTGAAGGAATAGGTGAATGGAATTTTGATTTAGATACCTTGAGTACTATTGAGGGTGATTTTAGAATACCTAGAGATACCATTCCAGTTACAGTAAATGCCTTAGGACCCATTCAGATTTTAGATGGCAAAAACACAGGAAATAATGAAATCTATTTTCATTATAATGTTTATGACAGGCCTGCCCTTTCCTATAAATTCGATCCCGTTGATGGAGATGTTAATACAAAAATCAAACAGACTACTAATCCAGCAGGTTTCGCCTTAACTAGAAACGGTTCCTTAACTTGGACCTATAGTGATTTTAATTACGATGGATTATTAGATGCGATACAAGGACTTCAGGTTAACAAAACAGCTCAAAATTTTCTTTTTTATAATGTTTTTAACCAAAACAATAGTTCTTATCAGAGAAATACCACCTCTGATGTTGTATTAAATTACGGAAGAACAGTTGGTTTATATAGTTTCGATTTTAATAACGATGGATACACAGATGTTTGGGAAATTAATGCCAATTATTCCGGAATCACAGCGCTTCAAGATTTTCTTTACGTTGGTGATGGCACCGATCTTAAATGGAATTCTACTTCTATTCTAAATAGTCAAACAGCTTCAATTGGTGCAGCAATTGGTGATTATGACAATGACGGAGATCTCGATATTTATCAACTTATCGGGGGTACTTTAAGCGCAAATTATCTTTATCAAAATAATGGAAATTTTGATTTTCAACGAGTTCAGAATAATTTAACACGCGATTTATTAGATTCTCGATCCGCAATGTGGGGTGATTTCAATAATGATGGATTCTTAGATTTGGTAATTGCGGAATACAATGGAACGGGAAATACAGGTGCTTACCCAAACTTATTTATAAACAACGGACCAAATGAAGATGGAACATACACCTTTACTAAAAGAATATTTTCTTCATTTTCAGAGCTCAATTCACAAGGAAATTGGAATAATGTTAGTTTTGTTGATGTTGATCTTGATGGTGACTTAGACATTTTTTTAACAGGAAAACATAAATTAGAACCTGTTCAACTATTTAGAAATAAACTTATTCAAACTAATGAGATTTTAGAATCTCAAAAACAATGGGTTGGTTTCGACCTAATTTCAACAAATTCTTTTACTAAAACCGCATTTAATGCAAAATTAACAGTAAAAGCTACCATAAACGGAGTTCAACAAACGCTTTATAAAGAACTGCAGCTATTTCATGGTTTTCTAGCTCAGCAAAGTAAACTTATTCATTTTGGTTTAGGAGATGCCACTTCATTTCAATTAGAAATTATTTGGCCTAGTGGGTACAAACAAAATCTTTCCTTTGCAAAAAATACGTTAAATAAATATCACACGTTAACAGAACCTGTTGCATCAAGATTATCAATAAGTTCAGTTCAACCCTATTCCCTAACAGCGAATTTAGAAGAATCTAGAATTGATACACTACTGTTTCAAAATATTGGACAGGCAACCTTAACTATTTCATCAGTATCAGCAAAAGCATCTTATTTCAAAATAAAATCGTTTACAAAAAATATTGCACCCAATACACAAGGACTTATCGTTTTAGAAACCTTATCACTTAATAGTGCTGATATTGGAATTAAAAACGATACGCTTCTTATTCAATCAAATAATCTTTCTGGAACATCACGATTTGTGATACAAACTGAAATAGTCTCTCGCCCCGCCCGTTTTAGTAAAATTACTGATGAAATAAATGCGCCTTTTTTAAATGAATTTGGAAGTTGGCAATACCTCTATGCAGGCCAGTTTAATCAACATATTGATACAGACTTGCTCCTTCTTCCTTTACAAAGCAATTCCGAATTATATTACCAAGCAGATAGTGTTTTCAGTAAAAATGATTCTGATTTAATGAATACGATGGGATTACAAAGTAAACACAGTACAATTGGAGATGTAAATCATGATGGCTTACATGATGTCTTATTTGTTAATGAAGGCGCATCTAATGTTCTTTTGGTCTCGGAAGGTAATTCTTATGTAAAGAAAACTATTTCTGCATTCGCAACACCAAAAATTTCTCGATATGCTCAAATGCATGATATTGATGGAAATGGTTATTTAGATTTAATTATTGCAAATAATAGCAGTCAAAAAAATCAGATTATTTTGAATTATTCTGGTACCACATTTTTGGAAGTATCCAAGTCTGATGATGATTTTACAGGTGTCTCTGGATTTTCAAATTTCATTCGAATTGTTGATCTAAATTCCGATGGTTTGGATGATATTCTTGTGGCCGAAACAGATAATCCATTTGGAAATAAAATAATTTATTATCAACAAACAGAGCCTTTAGTATTTAAAAAAAATACCCTTAGTGGCATTACAACAATAAATTTTACGGCTAATGGTATTCATGTTTTTGATAAAGATAATGATAGCGACCCTGATATTTTACTTATTAGCTCTATTAATACGGTTGCTTCTATTTTATTTGAAAACAATGGGAATGGTTTCCAAAAAGTGAATGAAGATGTATTTGAAGCAATTAAAGGCACACCTGGCGATGTTTTAATTACTGATTTTAATATGGATGGGTATCTTGATATTTATTTTTCCGAAACAGATTTTACAGCATCGAATAAACTACTACAATCGGCAGGTGGTTCAGATTACGTAATTATAAAATCTGGCGAGTTAGTTCAATCTGAGAATAAAGCAAGCTATGGGGCAACAATTTTTGATTTTAATAAAGATGCAAAACCTGACTTTTTAATCGCTAATTATTTTGGAGAAATTGAGTTATATCAAAATGATTTAACCGAATACAACCGAGTTGCAATTATACCTTATTCCGTCTACAAAAATGGGAAACAATCTGTCCGACCTGGAACGAAAGTTGAAATTCGAGCTTTTTTTGAGGGCAAGAATCAGCGAATAAGTCAAACTATTGGAACCCAATCACTTTATTCAGAGACCTTGCAAGCCGTTTGGTTTGGATTAGGAGATGCCGAAACTGCTGAATACAAAATTACAATTCCTGGTCTAGAAAAAGTTTTTACTGGTAATTTAAGTATCATTAACGATTATGAAATTATAGAGTTAACAGAAGTATCAGTTGATGAACTTAATCCAATTGAATTACCCAAGAATTTTGTTGTTTCTGATGTTTTCCCCAATCCTTTTAATCCTACAACTTCTTTTAATTTAGAATTACCCCAATCAGGAGCCGTATTTATTGAAGTTTTTAACAGTATTGGGAAGCGGATTTCTTCTACTAAACTTGAACTCGCCGCAGGTTACTACACACACAACGTACAATTATCTCAGAATAGTTCTGGAATCTATTTTGTGAGAGTTACTTTTAAAAATGAAATTTTTACAAAAAAAATGCTTTTAATCAAATAATCATAAACTATTATTAATAAATAAGATAAGATTATTTTTTCTACCAACTTCAAGAAACTTTTTTTGCATTAGCACCTAGTTATCTTGACTAAGAATTAGAATTGACTATTTTAGGGAAATCGTTTGTAAGTTCATTTACGATAAAGTGCTGTTTTTACATATCTATTAAAGATTGACCTAGGATTACAAAATCAACCAAATCTTTCTTTATTGATACAGCATTGAATTTGATTTTGAAACGATATTTAAGATATTTGTGAATTGACTGATGTATCAATTCAAATAAACATTGCTTTTGAACAAATAAAACAGGTATTGTAAGCCCTGTGTAAAAGTACCAAATTCAGATTCATGACAATACCGATAATTATTACGATTAGTATTCTCTTGCTTTTAGCGTATGTATTTGATATTACATCTTCTAAAACAAAAGTTCCTTCTGTAATTCTGCTACTATTCTTAGGTTGGGTTGTAAAGCAGGTTTCTTTTATTTTTTCGATTGTAGTACCCGACTTAGCGCCTATTTTGCCATTTCTTGGTGCTATTGGTCTTATTCTTATCGTTTTAGAAGGCTCACTTGAATTAGAATTCAATAAATCAAAGCTCAACTATATTGGGAAATCATCGATAATTGCTCTAATTCCTATGTTAATATTCAGTTTTAGCTTAGCAGTTGCATTTATGTTTTGGGGGAATGTTGGTTTCAAAATTGGTCTTGCCAATGCTATTCCATTTGCCATTGTTAGTAGCGCTATTGCCATTTCTAGTGCTCAAAATCTATTACCGAAAAACAAAGAGTTTATAACTTATGAAAGTAGTTTATCAGATATTTTTGGAGTTATTTTATTTAATTTCATCACATTAAATGACAACATTGGAACGCAATCTTTTGGGTTTTTCATTCTTGAATTAATTCTCATTCTTATTGTTACTTTCATTACTACGTTGGGTCTTGCTTTTCTACTAAGCAAAATAAAACATCATGTTAAGTATGTTCCCATTATTTTAATCATTGTTTTAATTTATGCCATTTCTGAAGTCTATCATCTTCCCGCTTTAATTTTCATTTTACTTTTTGGATTATTCCTTGGAAACTTAGATGAGCTCAGAAAAAATCCTTTTATTTATCAATTACGTCCTGGTGTACTCGACCGTGAAGTTAGAAAATTTAAAGAGTTAACTGGTGAAATTGCATTCTTAATTCGCTCTTTATTCTTTTTATTATTTGGTTATTTAATTGAGACTTCTGAGTTAATGAATTCCTCAACCATACTTTGGGCTGTTGCCATCTCAGTTGGTATTTTTTCTTTGCGCTTCCTTTTTTTAACTTTTTTCAAACTACCCTTGAGACCTTTATTATTTATGGCACCTCGTGGTTTAATAACCATCTTATTATTCCTTTCCATTCCATTTGCACAACAAATTGAAATTGCGAATAAATCACTCATCATTCAAGTTATTTTAATTACTGCGGGAATTATGATGGCAGGTCTTATAACTCACAAAAAGAAGGATTCTGAAATTAATACTAATGATGATTCTTACTCAATGCTTTAATTCAAAATCATGAAAACAACACTTTCTATAATCTGTTTATATAGTCTCATTTTTCTCTCAGCTTGTAATTCAGGTAATGATTCGAAGAAAAATTCATCCGCTCTTAATGTTGATTCTCTAATTAAAAATATTCAAGTTTTATCTGCTGATGATTTTGAAGGAAGAAAACCATTTACTAACGGAGAAGTTAAAACCATTACTTTTTTGCAAGATCAATTTAAAACAGTTGGACTTGAACCAGGGAATGGTGAGTCTTATTTGCAAGATGTTCCTTTAGTTAACATTTTGGCAACTGCCGAAAAAACGATGACTATTGAATCAAAAAAAGGCAAGTTTACACTAAATTCTTATGATGATTACATTATATGGACCGATAAAACAGACGAGATTATTTCTTTAAACAAATGTGAACTTGTTTTTGCTGGCTATGGAGTTGTGGCTCCAGAACATAATTGGAATGATTATGAAGGATTAGATGTTAAAGGAAAAGTAGTTTTAGTAATGGTTAACGACCCTGGGTTTTGGGTGGACGACTCAACTCTCTTTAAAGGAAATGAGATGACCTATTACGGACGTTGGACGTATAAATTTGAAGAAGCGGCAAGGCAAGGTGCTAAAGGTTGTCTAATTATACATAACACCCGAGCCGCTAGTTATCCCTTCTTAGTTCAACAAAATAGCTTTAATACGTCTCGTTTAATTCTTGATAAACGTGATTCAAACATACCAAATGCAGATGTAATCGGTTGGGTTCCTGAACATATTGCCAATAAATTATTTGAAGTTGCAGGGTATGATTCTACACTTCTTGTTAAAGCAAATAAACGAGGATTTAAAGCAATACCACTCGGCTTACAACTTTCCACAAAAATGAACATTCAATCCACCTATAATAAATCCTATAATGTAATGGGGAAAATTACAGGAAGTAAATATCCTGCTGAAGTTATCATTTATACGGCCCATTGGGATCACTTAGGAATTGGAAATCCTGATGAAACAGGTGATAAAATTCACAATGGTGCATTGGATAATGCAACGGGAACGGCAGCCTTAATAGAATTAGCAAGAGCTTTTAAAGCAATGTATCCTAAACCCGAAAGAACAATTGTACTTTTAGCTGTAACTGCTGAAGAACAAGGCTTACTAGGTTCTCAATATTATGCTGAAAATCCTGTTTACCCTGCGAATAAAACGCTAGCTAATATCAATATTGATGGATTGAATCAGTTTGAGCCGACTAATGACATGATTATTATTGGTGAAGGTCAATCTGATTTAGAAGAACTTTTAAAATCTGTTCTAGAAAATAACAGTCGTTCAATTGCATTTGATGAACATAAAGAAGCAGGTTATTATTATCGCTCTGATCACTTCAATTTTGCTAAAATTGGAATTCCAGCTTTATACACAGAAACGGGTATTGATGTTATTGGAAAAGGAAGAGAGTTCGGCAAGAAATTACAAAAAGAGTACACAGACAACCATTATCATCGCCCATCTGACGAGTTTGATGCTGCAACTTGGACAATGAATGGTGGGATGCAAGATTTACACTCACTTTTCGAAGTAGGTGTTAAGATTGCAAATTCAAAAGAATGGCCAAAATGGCATGATGGGTCTGAATTTAAAGCAATAAGAGAAGCATCAAACTAATATTATATAAACGAAGTGTACCTAATTGGTTCGAGACTTCAGTCTTTTACCAATTAGGCCATTTAGAGATTTTAATCTCTTGTTAATTCTTTTTACATAGCAGCCACTTCTTCAAACAAAGCATCATATTTCCCAATCATTACAGACCAATCTAAGTGTCGATTAATTCCTTGAAGCGTAGATTTGGGTAGCGCCCTATTTTCACCCGATAATATACTTTTCAAAATTTTGAATAAGTGATCTTCATCATTATACATCGTTGCAGCATGCAAAAGTGGCTCGTGCAGAGTTTTTGGGATTAATTCAGGGTAAATTAGACCATTAGGAACGATTGGATGACAGCCGGCATAAATGGCTTCCATTATGGCAACGGAATAAAACTCATAGGTTGATGTTGAAACAACTAAATCAGCTTTATGCAACAGTTTGCAATAGGTTGAAATATCATCAACAAAACCGAAATGAATGATTCTTCTTCCGTAGCGACTCCATGCTTTTTCGAATTCAACGGGTTTATCGTGACGATTATCTCCTGCTAAAATCAGTTCAAAAACAAAACCTGCATCATCTAAACGGTTCATCATTCTAAAAAATTTAGCAGGATCTTTATCTTCTGTCCAACGCTGATTCCATAAAATAACTGGAAGTTTATTACTTTTTCTTGTGTCTGGATGTGGATCAAAGTGCTTTAAAAATATTCCTGGATGTAACACTCTGCTCTTCTTTTGAATTTTATCAATGTGATCTTTTGGTTTGTAATCCGGAAACTGACGCAAAAAATCGGGTAGGGCCTGAAAAAAAGTATCCATGTGAAATTTCGAAGAAAACACCACTTGATCTGCTACTAAAGCACTTAGATAATTGATGTAACTGTAGGTTAATTCTCGTTTTTGCCCAGCCGAAACAGGTTCTGTCAACTGATTTTCGTGCATATACAAAATTACAGGTGTATTCGCAAAACGAGGATTTGTTAAAGCCAAAAAAGCAGTTAGATTAGTTGCACTCGATGCAAAAATGACACAAACATGTTCTTCGTGTTGAAGCGAATATTCGGCCATTGTAACACCTCCACCCATCATTCGCCAACGTAAATGTCGGTCAGGCATGGTAATAGGAATTATTTTATGTGAAGAATGTGTACTTATTCCATTAATAAAGTGCTTGCGCGAACCACCTAAATAAGGTTCTAAAACTAAAATATTAAGCGACATGTATGGCTGATTATTTTTAATTTAATGACTCAAGTTACAGTAAAACCGAGAACTATTTTAAGGAAAAAAACGATAGCATCAATTGAAATGAATCGATTTTCCTTGCTCACTTAAATTCACAAAATATTTTTCCGTTTTTTAATCCACAAATCAATCTTGCTCAATTAAATACGAAACATACTCTTTTAACTTCGAGCCAAGGTAATAAGGTAAATTCATTAAGGTAAATGGTTTTCCTGCCGGAGTTTGCTGTTGTTCGATTGAAAACTTGCCAGCATAAATTCTAATTGCGAAACTATGATCACAAGTATCTATAAATTGATGTAAGGATCTAAGCTTTCCAATCGGTCCAGACTTTATTTCAACAGGAATGGCAATACCTTTAAATGGATAAATTAAATCAACTTCTGCATCGGATTGTGTTTTATCTCGAACCCAAAATACAGGCTGATATTTTGTATCATTCTCAGAACAAATCAATTCTTGCTGAATAATCTGAGGTATTATTGCCCCTTTAAATGCTGAACTAAAATCACTAATGGATAATAATTGAGCTTGAATTTGCAACGAATAATTAATTAAGCCAACATCCAAAAATTGCATTCTTGGTGATTTATTAAAATTTCTTCGAATTGGTAAATCTGTTTCTGTTGTTGGATAAATAAGTTGTACTAAACCTGCATCTTCCAAATTTCGAAACGCTTTTTTCACTTCCCTTGATCGATAATTCGAACCTCCAAAATTTTGTAGTTTTACTCGTTGATCAACAAACATAGAAGCCGAACTTATGACATGTTTAATCACTCGCTGCAATGTGTCATTCATAGCATATTTTGAAACATCATTTATATAACCGGTCCAAATACCTTCATATAACGAGATTAGAGAAGTAATACTTTGCTTTTTTGCATATTCATTTACAATTTCAGGCATACCTCCTACGATTACATATTCATGAAATAATCGGATTAATATAGGATGTGCAACATCTTGGATTGGAGTTACCCTAAGCGAATCAATTAATACTTTTTTATTTAACGCTTCTAAAAATTCTTCAAAAGTAAAAGGATTTAAATAGAGGTATTGAACTCTACCAACTGGAAAACTACTTACATCTTTTAGTGCAAATTCTAATAAAGAGCCTGCTGCAATAACATGTAATTCTGGGAAATCTTCATAAAAATATCGTAATAACTTGATTGCTTTTGGCTGTTCTTGTATTTCATCAATAAATAGCAATACGTTACTGAAGTCTGAAATAAGTACGTTTTTAGTCAATTGAATGGCTTCCAAAATGACTTTAACAGTATCATAATTCTCAAAAAATGATCTGTCTTCTGGTTTTTCTAAATTAAGATAAATGAAATGAGAGTACGATTTTCCGAACTCTTTAACTAGTGTTGTTTACCCAACCTGCCTTGCACCTCTGATAATTAAAGGCTTACGTGTATAAGAATTCTTCCAAGTTACTAATTTTTCAAACGCTAAACGATTTACCATATATACATTTGTTACATAACAAGGGCAAATTAAAGCAAATCTTGTTCGAAAACAAGGGCATTTTTAATCAAATCTTGTCGCAAAACAAGGGCAAACTACAAAAATCCAAAAACAAATCAAAAAGAATCATCAATCTTAGGAACTCAAATTCGGACTTCGTTACTATAAAAAAGGCAGTAGTTTTCGCAAAGAAACGGTCATCCCGTGCCCTGACACGATTCGAAGAACCACGAAGTGCTATCTCTGTCCAATATCATTTTACGCAACAATCACTTTTTCTTTGAATAGATTGGTTCTTAGGCTGAGATGCTGGGTCGAAGCCCAGCATGACCATATAACATCTCTATGAACTTAGCTCATTATGATGTGAATAAGCTCTTGTTTTCATTAATTATGCTACATAAAACCGTTAACAAAATAATTCACTTTACAAAATGTCAAAGTCCGAAAGTTGAGCTTAGGAAACTAAATTCAACCATTCTTTAACCAAACCAAAATCGCCAATAATAAAACCTAACCCATAAAAAACAAGATCCAGTCCCAAACCCTGACTACTGACTCCCTTTCACCTATTTTCACCCAAACTTCAATCGTATCTCATCTAAAGAAATATAACGTAATGTCGGTTTCCCTTTCGGATCAATCATTGGCTGATCACACGCAAATAATTCATCAATTAATTTTTCCATTTCTAGTTGTGATAACTTCTTTCCTCTTGGAATTGCGGTTCTCTTTGCTAAAGCTAAAGCAACTTTCTCTTTCGGATTTAATCTTCTGTCAGAACGCATTTCGTGTACATCGTGAATCAAATCTAATAGTACATCACTTTCTTCCCCAACTCGAACCTCAGTTGGAACTCCAGAAATGATAGCAGAAAATCCCGATAATAATTGAACAGAAAATCCTAAGTGAATTAATTGCGGCAATAACTCTTGAACTAATTGGAAATCAGTTGCTGAAAATTGAATTTGTTGAGGAAATAACAATTGCTGCGAACTTGGCAAACCTGATTCTATTGAACTTAAAGACCGATCATATAAAATGCGACAATGCGCTAGATGCTGATCAATTAGACACATTCCTGTTAATGTTTGGCTCACAATAAACTGATCGTGTAATTGCCAAAAACCTCTATCTCGGTTATAATCTGGTTTTGAATTGATGTTTTTTGAATCAAAATGCTGAATTTCATCTCGTTTTTCAGGATTAAATAAGGTATTTCCTAAATCGTAATCGGATTGTTGAGGTTGATTTATTCGAGATGAAAACTGCATCATTCGTTTTGAATCATCACCACTTCCCGAATAATTTGGGTTACGAGTAAATTCTTGATAGGTATAAGCACTCGTTTTGGGCTGAACAAAAGACAAATCCGTTGACAACGTATCTTTTTCAATAAAATCAGAAGAATCTATAGAAATGGCGAAACGTTCATTTAAGGCTTTTCGAATTACGGAACGGGTAAAACTAATTACACTTTTTTCGTCTTCAAACTTTACTTCTAATTTTGAAGGATGGACATTCACATCAATTTCTGAGGAATCAATCTCAAAAAACAACGCATAAAATGGATATTCGCTCGGATTTACTAAAGGTTTATACACATCACCAACTATAAATTGAATATAACGATGAGAAAAAGGACGACCGTTTACAAACAAAAACTGCTCACCACGATGCTTTTTAGTTAATTTCGGATCAATTAAATATCCCGATAAACTAATGTATGTTGTACGCTCCGAAAAAGGAATCAAACTTGCTTTATAAGCTTTTCCGAAAAGCGCCGTTATCCGTTCTTCCTTAGATTGAACAGGTAGACGATAAATTTCGTTGTTATCTGAGAAAACTTCAAAAGCTATATCGGGATTAGCCAAAGATGCTTGCTGAATTGTAGTTAGAATATGTCGAAATTCAGTTGAGTCCGTTTTTAAAAATGAACGGCGTGCAGGAACATTATAAAATAAATTTCGCACACAAATAGAAGTTCCACGTTCAAACGCACAAGGTTGAAATACTTTTTGTTCTCCTCCCCAAATTTCAAATTCGTATGCTAATTCGTCATCATCATTTTTTGTTTTTAATGAAACTTGCGAAATAGCTGCAATAGAAGCCATCGCTTCTCCACGAAAACCCAAAGACTGAATATGAAAAAGATCATCAACGGTTTCGATTTTTGAAGTGGCATGGCGTTCGAAACACAAAGGAATATCTTCTTTTGCCATTCCTGAACCATTATCGTGCACTTGCAACAAGGTTCGCCCAGCATTCTCAACTCGAATACTAATTTTAGTAGCACCCGCATCAATCGCATTATCCAATAACTCTTTGATTACGGATCCTGGACGCTGAACAACTTCACCTGCGGCAATTTTATTATGAATTTCAGGCGGTAATTTTCGAATAAGTTTACCTGTTTGCACGAATATCTGTCAATTATTTACGAAAATGAATGATTTATTCTTCTTAAAACGGAATGAAGCTAAGTTAAGGTGATTAATTTGAGTGTTCAAGTAATCAAAAACAGCCGAATAATTTCCTTATAAATTTTCTACTCAAATAGTACCTGATTAGAAGAAACTGAGCTTAAAACGCAACTAAAATATAAAGAATAGCACACAGAATAAGTATGTACATCACAATCGAACGACCTAGACCTCTGCGCTGTTTTCGTTCAAATTGAATGTTATAGTTTCTTTTTTTCTTCTCTTCTTCCTCAGGATTCCAATACCGTGGGATATATTCAAATGTCTTATGACGAGGAGTTTTACCAATAGGAGCAATTTTCATGGTTGAAAAATAATGGTTTCACTCATTCAACACAACATTAAAGGCTAGCTTTTGCCGATGAAAAAGTGGATCTATTTTTTTTCTGAATGTAAGAACAATAATTTCTATCTAAGAAGATATTGCAAATTATTCATTTTTCTCAGCTTAGCAATTTCCATAAACAAGGGATTATTCTCATCGTTATCTAGTTTTTTAAACATTTTTTCGTAAGTACTTTTTGAATGTGCTAAAGACAAAATATTAGAAAGAAATTCCTTTTCAAATTTCTCAATGTTAGATTTTACCTCGTGATAGAACCCTGCACGTTTAATTATTATTTGTCCACAAAGTCGAACACGCTCTTTATCAGATTCAAGTGAATAATAAAATTGAAGTAAAAAAGTTAAGTCCTCATACTTAGAAACTCCAAATTTAAAATATGAATGACGATTTTTTTGGAAATTTGCCAATTCATAGTGAATAATAAAACCTCTAAACAATGACCGAATTTTATGAACTTCTTCCTTAGTAAGATCTGGTAAAATTTCTGATGCAAACTGTTTAATTGATAAATTGCCTTTAACAGCTGTATTAACAAGGAGTTTAGATACTGTTTCATATTCCTCATATTTGAGAAAAAATTGAAGCATTTGTCTCTTATTTTTTGCGACTTGGAGTTCAATTTGCTGCTTATCTCTATGGTAAATGGTACTATAATAAACATGAAAATAATTCCAAGTTATTCGTTTTAATTTCGCTGAACCTAAGTGAGCCAATGCTTTTTGCTCTGCTTCTTTAGAAAAATGATACATTTCTAATAAAAGAATAATCGCATTTTCTAATTCGTTTAATGTTAAACTCTGTGGATCATTATCTAAAATCCATTCAGCTAATTGAGCCATTTCAAATCTGTCATAGTTTGAATTAGCAGCTATTATTTTTGAAAAAATAACTTTATTAATTGCATGCCAACGAGTTTCATCTATTTTTCTGAATTTCAAGTATTCAACAGTGCAATAAATGATTAGTTCTTTAAATGGATAGATTACCTCGAGATAAACTTCTAGTTGATTTAATTGCAAACAGAGCTTACGAAATTCATTTAAGAAATAGGTGATGTCTAAGCTTCTTTCATAATTCACCTTATGCTGTAAATGGATTTGAATTGCTATTTTAAAATGCTCAAGTAAATCTTTTTCGTATTCTGTTCCATCAAAAAAGCTTATCAACTTCACATATAATTTTGCCTCTGATTCAGTATGAATATGAGGAGATAAAATGCTCAGCATATCATTCACAACCGAATCTCGTTGCATTGGCATCATTTTACTTAAACACACAGCTAGGTGATTTAAGATTGCTTGAAAAAATAAAATCCCCATATTTTCACTAACATAATTAATATTCATTTGCAATGGAAAATCTGAGACAGTTGACCTAGAAAAATTCCATTTTGAATCCTTATCTAATTTTTTCCAATGATGAAATACGGCAAGTGAAAGTAAAATGGACTCTCTATAATGTTGATTCAATAATTCTTCTAAAGCACTTTTTAGAAGTTTGTTATACGTTTTTTGCATCTTATTGTAGTCAGCTGAAACTATTTTTCTACGTTGACCAAGAATACCTTTTAAACTTAAATCGAGTGATGAAATATAACTTTCTAGTGAGTTTTCATTAATGACATACGAGAATTCTGAAATAAACTCAGCCATAAAACTAGGATGTTTCAGAGCTGACTTTTTTAAATAACTCATTATTTTTTCAATAGATACAGACTCTATAATCTGATCTAAACGTTGTTTATCAGTTAACCGTTTTGTTTGCTTTGCACACATTTTGAAGGAATTCTTTATCTAATTTTTTAAAAAGTTAAAGGTATTAAATTTATCATGAATATGATAAGTGAGTCCAAATCAATTAAACTATTTATTTGCCGAACCGCATTTTTAGGTTTAGGTCAACTAGTTAAAGTAATCCGTTTAGAAAACCTCCCATTTATTGCCTTTTACAACTTATTCAACTTGTAACAATAATTTAGCATGTTGAAAGTGAAATACTTACTACTTTAATTAACACTATGTTCGAATAAGATTTCATCATCAACTACTTTTAATAAATCGGCTTAATGAGATTCTCCCATCTTTTATCTATGATTTTTCTTTTAGTTGTAAATTACTCTCTTTTTGCGCAAACATCTCCTCAATTCTCACAGAATCCGGGCTATTATACTTCCAGTTTTGAATTGCAACTTATTGCAGGCGAAGGAGATGAAATTTATTACACCTTAAATGGTGATACTCCAAATGAGTCATCAAGAAAATACATATCTGCTCTTACCTTAACTGACAGAAGCACTGATTCTCATTCTTATTCTCCTTGGGTTGCGGCAACGGGATCGATTCAATTAATTACTGTGATTCGTGCTCGATCAAAAAACGGAGACGCTTGGAGTGAGACCACATCAGGCACATTTATCATTCATCCCGATGGAAAAAATCGTTATCATATTCCTATGGTTTCCTTAATTACTGACTCTTTAAATCTGTTTGATTACAATACTGGAATTTATGTGTTAGGAAAGTATTTTGATGAATGGAAAGCTAATAATCCAAGCGCTTCTGAAGGTTTAGGAACTCCTGCGAATTACACACAACGCGGCGACGAATGGGAACGACCTGCACATTTCGAATTTTTTAATCAACATGGCGAGCTTGGTGTCTCTCAACCTATTGGAATTCGAATTCATGGTGGTGGTTCACGTTCTTTTCAACAAAAATCGTTTCGTTTGTATGCTCGAAGCGAATACGGGAAATCTAAACTTCGTTATCTTTTTTTTTTAGATCAGGATTTAGACGAATATAAACGTCTTCAACTCCGAAATTCTGGTCAAGATTGGATGAAATCGGCTTTAAGAGATGGATTTATGCAAACACTTGTGAGACATCTTCCTTTTGAAACCATGGCTTTTCGTCAAAATTTGTTGTTTTTGAATGGGGAGTTTTGGGGAATCGCAAATATTCGTGAACGCTACGATGAAGATTATCTAAGTATTAAATTCGATGTTGAGGATACTAAAATTGATTATTTATCAGGAAATGCGAGCATCGAAGATGGTTCAAAAACTCATTATATCAATATGTTGAATTACATTCGTACTAATGGCTTATCTAATCAACAACACTACAAATACATCAATACACAAATGGATGTTCAGAGTTTTATCAATTATACACTTTCCAATATTTATTTCAATAATCGAGATTGGCCGCATAATAATATTGATTATTGGCGCTATCAAACGGCTTATGATTCAACCGCAGGTCCTGGAAGAGATGGCCGTTGGAGATGGATGATGTTCGACAACGACTTTGGCTTTGCATGGACAGACATTCATACTGAAAGCAAATATCAGGGTCATGTTACCCAAAACTATTTACAAGAAGCAACGCGCGCTGATCATTGGAGTTCATTTTTACTCTTCGAATTATTGAAAAATCAAGATTTTAAAGCCGAATTTATCAATACGTATCGTGATTTAATGAATACAGCTTTTGCGAAACCTCGAGTTCTTGCCGTTTTAGATTCGGTGAAAAATGTAATTGCACCATACGTTAAAGAACACATCGACCGTTGGGGAAATTCGGATCATAGATGGAGTATGCCTCATGATTATGCCGAGTGGGAAACAAATATAAATTTTATGGCTCGCTTTTCAAACGAACGTGAAACCTATATGAATCAATACTTTAGAGATCAGTTTTCGCTCGACTCCTTATACACACTTGAAGTTAGTGTGGGTGATCCAAGTATGGGATTCATTCGTATAAACAATACCGATATTAAATCAGGAACACCGAATGTAGCTGCTATTCAATATCCTGAATTGTGGACTGGCGATTATTTTAAGAATCAACCCATTACAGTGAAAGCAGTTGCAAAAGAAGGTTATCGTTTTTCACATTGGGAAAATCATAATACAGGAGAATCAAGTTTGACTGTAACAGATGCCACAGCGCCAATTGTAGCCTATTTTGAGCCTGAAACTGTTTCTGTTGCAGATCAAAACTCAGAGATTCCTAATCAAACGGAGCTTTTTGCGAATTATCCTAATCCATTTAATCCTAGCACAACGATTTCGTTTCAGCTTGCCGAAAATTTAAGTGTAAAATTCAGTTTATTCAACATTCAAGGGCAAGAACTTAAAACTCTTTTTTCAGGAAATCTTAAAGCTGGTAGACATTCTTTAAACATCACATTAGCCCAATATGCTACAGGCATGTATATGTATCGTCTTGAAACTCCGAAAGAAACTCTTTCTGGTAAAATGATGCTAGTGAAGTAATAATCTGAGTTCGTGGTAAGGATTCTTAGTGAAATTTGATACTATTTACAAACTATGCAATTTCGGTTCTCCCTCCACTAATATGTTAAAAATAGAATTTTAAAGTCAAGGTATTTACCTTTATGTGTGAGAACATTCCCTATACTTATTTACTTATTTACTTATTTACTTATTAAAATAGTTTAAAAATGAATTGCAAAGTACTAACATAAAAAGTTCTAAGAATAAGGACGTTTATGGAAATGGGTAAAGAATACTGGTAAACAGACTAGATAGAATATATTTCTATGCGTTTAACCATGAAGAAATGATCTTAAAATTAGTGGAAAAAGTGATATCACAGAAAAAAGCGAATCAGGTATTCATACAATTTGAAACATTTACCAACACTAAGACAAAGTACGTTTTGGACTGAGAAAACAGAAGCAGAGTTTTATCATGAGTATTATTTTTGATAAATATCTCAAGTAATTAATAGTAATACTTTTGTTTTGGGTATAAAATGTGCGTAATTTGCAGAAATATTTCAAATATTGAAAAAATATGATTGTCGAATTTAGTGTAAAGAACTTCAGGTCTATATCTGATTTACAAACGATTAGTTTTGTAGCTTCTAATTTAAAAAGTTCTGTTGATAATGAATTTGTTGACTCCAAAAATATAGTTCCATATAATGGAATGAACATATTGAAAACTGTTGGTATATATGGAGCTAATGCTAGTGGCAAAAGTAATATCATTAAAGCATTTGAGTATTTTCGGGATGCGGTTTCTGAATTGCCAAGTCCTGAATCAAGACTTGAAAAGTTAACACAACCTTTTTTATTTCAAGATAAAACAGAATACTCTGAATCATTCTTTCAAATTGTACTTTTTGTGCAAGGGAAAAAAATTCGTTATGGGTTTACTGTAAAAAAAAACCAAGAGGATGTAAATAATTCAAAACATAGTAGAGAAATAATTACTTCGGAATGGTTGTTTGGTCCCAAAAATGTAAATCAAGGGAAATTATTTACTAGGAAATATTTAGACATTGATAAATCTAGTCTACCGAATAGTGAAAGAATTCCCCCTTTGGAATACGATCATACTTTATTTCTTACACATGCAGCATCTTATAATAAGGATGATATTTGTGCAAATATTAGATTAGCTATTTCCGGCTACATAACCTCAAAACTTAGTTCTGACGTTGATTATTATCGTTTTCACTCAATGCGAATTATTGATAATAAAGAACTTAAACCGAAATTTTTAGATTTTTTAAAATCTTTTGGGTTAAACTACAAAGATATTTACTTAAAAAAAGATTCAGAAAATGAAAAATATCAACAGATTCCACTAGAAAGGTTATTCTTAACAAAAGCGTCTTGTAATAATGATAATGTAAATATCACATTAAATATGCAAGAGCATGAGTCTGAGGGAACAAAAAAACTATTTAATATTGCAGGTTTGATACTTCATGCATTTACGATAGAAATAAATGGATTAATTATTATTGATGAAATTGATAGTAATTTTCATCCATCGTTACTAATAAAACTTATTAATATTTTTAATAATTCTAATATAAATAAATCAAACGTACAATTATTGTTCACAAGTCATGATACGAACTTAATGGATCCTAAAATAATGCGAAGAGATCAGTTTTACTTTGCGGAAATACAAGATAATGAGAGTACAAAGTTTTATTCATTAGCAGAATTGAAGGGAATTAGAAATGATGCTAATTTCGCAAAACAGTACTTAGCTGGTTCTTATGGTGGTAATCCTATTCTTTCAGATTACAAAAATGATTTTAAAGTTGAAGACTATGGAACCTTGGGAAATTAAAGAAGACGATACCAGAAAAGTTGATACTCAAAGAGTATTCATCATTTTTTGTGAAGATAGTGCTATTGAACCAGCTTATTTTAATATGTTTAAACATGAAGGAATTAGATTATCAACTCATGGCAATACAAAACAACATCACGCACAAGTTGATCATACTACGGAGTTTTTTAGTGATAAAGATTTATTAGAAATCAAAAATGGAAAAGAGGTTTTAAAAATTGACGATGGTACTCAAGTATGGTGTGTATTTGACAGGGATAAAGAACCAAATGATAGAAAAGACAATGCTTTTAATGACTCTATACAAAACGCAAATGAAAAAGGAATACAGACTGCTTGGAGTAATGATGATTTTGAATTATGGGTATTACTTCATTTTGAAGATATTGATCCTAATGACACGGATTACTCAAACAGAACTAAATATTATGAACGCTTAACTGATATTCTAAAACAACAGTATCCTAACGAAGCAAAATTTCAACATGCAAATTTTGATTACTATAAAACAATGAAATCAAAGAAGAATTTCATATACTACACTTATCTAAAAATGAAAGATAATATTGAAATTGCAATAACGAGAGCTGAAAAACTAGAAAGTCATCACAATACTCCAAATTCTCAACCACCACATTTACAGTGCCCTTGTACAAGGGTTCATCATTTAGTGAAAGAATTAAGAAAATAGTAACCTAAGAATTTAGTTAAAGATGCCATTTATATAGGTAAAAACAGCCACTATTTTGAGTTCTGTAATCATTAAAACTAGTTATTATAGTTTTATTCTAATAATTTTTTTGGAAGAACTATTTCCTTATTAATAGCAAGTGTTTCCATATAGTTGTTTATTTCTTCAAAATCTGCTCTATTTTGCATCAATGCCCATTTTGATTTTAGAACCTTTACATCATGTTCCTCAATGTAGGGCGCCAAAACATTTAACCTTTGATTAAATGAAGTATTAAGTTGTAAATCTGCATATGCACTGAATATCAAATGTATTGCAGTCATTATAATTAATATATTTATTATCCAACTTACCCTAATTGACCATTTGAGACGAGTTTTTATTTTATCTAATTTGTTTTCAATATTTTCTAATTCGGTTTTTATTTTATTTATGTCGTTAGATTTTTCATGTCTCCTTTTTATTAAGGATTTATTCAGTTTAGAATATTTTTCAGAAGAATAAATAGATAGATAGTCCAATTAAGATAAATGTGATAATTATCAAAAAAAAAGAGAAACTCATTAAGTCAAGCCAGTTTCGTTGACCAAATGCTGCATTCTTATAAATATTATTCACAAAAAAGTCTAATGTGTAAAATGAGATACGTTTTAATAAATTCCATATAAAAGTCATTAAAGGTTGAATGAACACCATAAAGAATACCGAAGACAAGATGCTTATTAAAACATTTTTTTTTAATCTTTATCAAAAAGGAAATTCATATCTATCTAGTTTTTATTAATATTCTTGAAGTAATTAATAGAATAATAGTGAAGTTAGTCAAGGCTAACATAATTATCACTTCTAAATTAAAGTAATATAAATGAACTGGAGCCTTCTAAAAACCTCAAAAAAGAAATTTGAAACCTTAATTATTCGATATAGAGACGATTTTTTTATCAAAGTTTCAGTTTTTATGAGGCTACTAAAATAATTGCATTGATATTACTCTTAAGGAACAATTCTTAAAGTAATTTATTAAAGATATAGGCATCTTATGTCTTACTCATTGCTTAGATAGGAGTTTATTATGAAAACTATGTTGACCCTTCTTTTTGTACTTTTTGGGGCAAATGCAACAGCTCAATTCACGGTAAAATCAATTTCACCCACTTCTCAAGCTACAGGTGTTGCTCTAACGACACAAATTCAAATTGAGTTTAGTACTCTTATTGAGACAGATTCGCTTTTTACTAATGACAGTGAGGTATTTCTACTTTTTCCTATGGATTCTGTAGAGGTTGTACAAGGCTCGTTTTCTTAAACAGAAACAGCCACAACGATAACTCTTGACGTGAAATTAACGGCAGATACTGAATTTAATCTTGTTGTATTCAATGTAAAGAGTAAAACCGGAGAATATCTTGATAAAATGTACGTCAATCGTTTTACTACCAGAACAACTTTTGAAGGTTACGAACTTTCAGGTTCAGCTGTCAAACGCAGCCTTTTCTCTATTTTTAATTCAAGTGGAAATGTAAATAAATCTAAACTCTCTTTAAACAAGAAAACTACGACATGGTTAAAGGTGAATGAAAATGGGCTTCCAACTCATGAAATATTAGAACTTGAAGATCTTGATTTAAGCTATAATCTAATTTTGTTGACAACAAGTAGACCTGTTGAATTTGATAATTTTGGTGATGAGAATTCTACAAGTCAGAATAATGAGGAAAGTAATGATGGACCACCAGCAGGGATTGTAAATATCGCTCAATTTGAGCCAGATTACACTTTTAGCTTTGAAAATGTGAAAAACGGAGATTATTACATCATCACGTATTTATTTACTCACGTTTATAATGAAGATAGTGATACCTATCAATTTCAACCTTTTGCTTTGGGGCTTTATGAGCCCGATGGTGATTTAGAGCCAGGAATAATCAACGTAGAAGATGCGAATGTTTCAGATGTTGAAATTAGTCTAATCAATATGGACTTCAATTTTGAGCCATTAAGGTTTAATGAAGCTTATGCAATTGTTCGTCCTTTATTAGACGAACTTTTTGTGAATTATCGAATACTAGCAGCAATTACAGAAGATTATATTTACAATCAAGAAGACGAAGAATATGTCCCTGCAAAATTAAAAATGAATCTTACTTTAGCAACTAATACGATTTTACCAACAGGAACCTCTTTCGATTGGATGTTCGCTTTTTATGTACCTGATAGTAATATGGTTTATATGGGAATGCTAACTCCACTAGGATTACTATATTTCGACGCAGATGTTGATTCAGCAACGTTTAACAGGATCGATGAAATAGGATCATTACCAGAATTTTTCCAAAATATGCCAGATTTTGCTCAGCCTGAAGCCGGTTATGTACTTGGAACAGATAAAATTGTCTTTGAAGATAGAGATGTTACTACCGATAAAATGCCTTTTGAACTTATCGGCCCAACTTGGGGAATTTCATTTGATTATTATTATTATAACACCGAAGTAAACAAAGAGGAAAGAAATAATTTATTTGTCGTCATTGACATTGAAACTGGAAACGTTCTCTTTGCAGATAATATTCATAACGTCTCAACGGAGTCGATTTCAGAATTTCCACACTTTAGTTTGTATCAAAACTACCCAAATCCATTTAATCCAAGTACTAAGATTCAATATGTTTTACCAATTGCAAGTACTGTTACTCTGACCGCCTACAACATGCTTGGACAACAAATCGCGATTTTGGTAAATCAACAAAAATCGGCTGGAACGTATTCTGAATCGTTTAATGCTACGAATCTTTCATCAGGTATTTATTTCTATACTCTAAAAGCAGGAACGTTTTCAGAGACAAAAAAAATGATACTGATTAAATGATGCAATTGTTACAAATAGATTCTCATTGAACTTATAATAATTATTGATCTAAATAAAGCCTTCTAACTTAACCGTTTGTAAGGCTTTTTTATTGTTAATATGTTTTCCAAGCTTTTTATTCCATACGAATCTGTCATTAAATAATATATTATCAATAATATAGAACATTTATTTCAAACTGTTGAAAAATCGCTCAATGATTCGTGTTAGACTATTTTCTTCAAATTCACATACGAGAACCACCCCTATTTCTGTTCAGAAACCACTTTCCTTCGGTATTTGTTCGGGTTTCCTTCGGCAAAGCTAAAAAGTATGAGTATAAATCATTGCATCACAAGACCTTGTAAATTCTTCATTTTTTCTGATCGAAGAATAGTCGTACTAAACTCGAATTAGATACAGACCTGATTGCAAGTTGACCTGAAAAAAACTAGCAACATTACCCTTTAAAGACTAATTCGCCTGCATTTCTTGGTGTATTACTGTCAAAAATGTAAATAATTAGATATAGCTTTTAATATTTGTAAAACACCCCATTATTACATGAAATTTTGGAGATTCGCTGTGTAAATAATTCATCTACTAATTAATCCTAATTTTCATGCATAACGTTTTTGATACACGATCATTCGAAATAATTTCAATCGGTTCTGGTCCAATTAATCTTACTAAAACTATTGATGCTGAACTACAACGTTATAGTAAAAGTGCTTATTACCTCTATTGGGATCAATCTTTTGCACAAGCCTATTTATATAAAAGAGATAATGAATTCAGTTTCTGGGATACAATCATGGGTGTAGCAACACATAATGAGCTCTGGGATATGTATGCTCCAAGACTAATGGAAATGCTTAATCATGTGAGACAATGAGAGAATCCCATATTCATTTTTGCAAATCTGCCAGGTGAGCTAGCTCAACATATTTTAATAAAGCTTATAGACTTATTAAAATCAAATAATAAAAAAGTCCTTGTATTGACTCAACGACCTTTACTATGTGAAGGAAAAAAGAGAAAGGAAGCCGCAGAAAAGATGTTAAAGGAATTACAAGATTCAGGAGTAAGTATTTTGCTAAATGATTTTACTTTAGATTTATTGCACGATGAGGAGTTATCAATTCCAGATGTATTCTACAACAATGATTTCATACTAAAACAAGCTTTTTATTCCATTAACAATCTGATGGTGTAATCTTTTAATCATCCTGAAGCAAAGGAATCTCTTTTATCTTTCCTCGAAAAACAAGAATTGATACTATTCGGATATGGGATTGCTACGACTATACATCAGCTCGAAAGTGCCATAAAAAGTGCAAATGAACAGATAATGGATAAACTGAAGCAATATCATCAAGAAGCAGAAATTGAAGCGTACACAACAATCATCTCCTATATCTCTATCAATCCAGAAAGTTATTTGGCTGAAAATAAAGGCCTGATTGATGAACTTATCCCCACTACTAATCTAGTTATTGTGACAAAAAATTGCTGTTTGGTAGGTGAAAATATATCTGTTCGATTGCTTGCTAGAGTGAGATTGAATTAGAATAAATTGTAAATACACATAATTAATTAATACATTAAAACTTTAATCTCTAAAAATAACATTTATGAAAAGAACTATTGATTCAAACCTTCTAGACCAATTTCTTAAAACAGATCTTTGGATAGAATAGTTAAAGAAAGACTGTTTTCAAAAAGAAATATTATTTACAATAAGAGAAAATGAAATTAGACTTTACCATAAAGGTCGTCTCTTATTTTCTTATTCAAATCGAGGATTTAAAACAAATCTTAAATTTGCATCGGTTATCGAAAAAAAAGACGACAATTATATTCATGAGAGTGAGCTTAAAAATTATAAACTCCACACAGAATTTCTACCTAACTATGATAGAATTAAAGAGAATTGTCTTAATTATTCAGAGAAAGAAGCTTCTAATGTAGCATCTTTCTCTGAACGTTACTCTTATTTATCAGATTCCAATATAGTTGTTTTAGACATCGAACCCTCATTAAAGTCATTAAATGAAGATAATAATCAAGATAGAATTGATTTAGTACTATTGAATAAAGAAACATCCACTATCAAATTTGTAGAAGCTAAACATTATTCAAACAAACAAATTACTCCAAAAGGAGCTAAACTAACAGAAGTTCTTAACCAAATAAAGAGGTATCAAGAACAGGTTCATAATACAAGTGAAGAAATATTAGAAATATATGCGACCTATATTGAAGAAATATTAAATAGAACGTTTAACATAAACCTTCCTAAACCAACAAAAGTAGATCCTAAAGTAACACTATTAATCTTTGGATTTGACTCAGATCAAAAAAAAGGTAATCTCAAAAATATTAAGCAAAAAATTAGTGATCATGGGATCTTTGTTTATGCAAAAGGAGATATTTCCTAGCCGTTCGACTTATTACAGTTGTGGGGTTGAGTAATACCCATTCAATTAATAATCTACAATAGCTCTCAAGAAAATAGTGGCTCAAACGTCGAAGTCTTCACCAACGCAACCCGAATTCTCGTTGATTCGGGTTGCCCTTATTAAATAGTTATAAGGACTTTAAAGATAATAATCCGTTTGAAGCCCTTTTCTTTTATCCTTTCAACGGAATCTTCCTTAAAGGTGGCTAATTGAATTTCCGTTTGGCAAAAAATCATCTCAATAGATTGAATATCCCCTACTGCAACTCCTCAGCTTGTTCTTATTCTTCTTTGTTGTCGATTGTTAGAGAATACATTCAGTAATGGGTAATATTTTTCAGGAATCCTATATGAAAAAGCAATTCGGCTAGCAATGTTAGTTTAAGAACTACCCTGAGTTCGGGATAAGGATTATCACAATAATTTTAATTAAAACCCAGAAAAACAATGGATAACCTCATTTGGCTTAGTAAGGCAAACTAGAATTTACCCCCAAATTAAACAGAGATTGCACTTCGTGGTTCTTCGAATCGGGTCAAGCCCGGAATAACGATTTTTTTCACTGTTTTTATATTCATTTCTTATCCGGAAATCAATTTAATAGAAGAATGAAACGAAAACAATACTTTTATATCTCTAAAAAAAATTTAGCAGAATGACTCATTCTGACTAATTCGCCTGCGTTTCTTGGTGTTTTAAGACCAAATATGTAAACAATTAGAAATAGCTTTTAATATTTGTAAAACACCCCATTTTTATATGAATTTTTGGAGATTCGCTGTGTATATAATTCATCTACTAATTAATCCTAATTTTTCATGCCTAACTTTTTTGATACACGATTATTCGAAATAATTTCAATCGGTTCTGGTCCAATTAAAACTACTAAAACTATTGATGCTGAACTATGTCGATATAGTAAAAGTGCTTATTACCTCTATTGGAATTTAAGTATTGCTCAAGCCTATTTACATAAAACAGAAAATGAATTCAGTTTCTTTACATTCATAGGTAGAGCAACACTTAATGAACTCTGGGATATGAATGCTCTAAGACTAATAGAATCAATTGATAATAGATCCAATTTTCTAAAAGGAACTGCCGAGTATAGAAGTAAGAGAATAATAGAGGTCCCCATTTTCATTTTTGTATATCTGCCAGGTGTGCTAGCTCAACATATTTTAATAAAGCTTATAGACTTATTAAAGTCAAATAATAAAAAAGTTCTTGTTTTTACTCAACGCCCCATGAGAATTGAAGCAAAAAAGAGACATGAAGCCGCAGAAAAGATGTTTAAGGAATTACAAGATTCAGGTGTAAGTATTGTCCTCAATGATTTTCCTTTAGATGAGTTTATTCCTGATAATATATTCGTTCATCAAGCTTTTAATAACAATGATAACATTATAATGGAATCATTTTATGCAATTTATAAGCTGATGGAATTTTACTTTTTTCATCCTGAAGTAGAAAATTTTCTTTTATCATTTTTCGAAAAACAAGAATTGTTACTATTCGGGTATTCAATTGCTACCAATGTGAATCAACTCATTAGCGCTGTAGTAAGTGCAAAAGAGCAGATATCGAATAAACTGAAACGGATACATCGTAACGAAGAAGCAGAAATTGAAGCCTACACTACAATTATCTCCTATTACAACTGCAATCCGGAACATTATTTGGCTGAACATAAAAAACAATTACAGGAGCTAATTCCGCCCTCGAATACCGTTATTTCAATTGTAGATTCCAAATTAGCAGGGAAAACCTATCAGTTCGATTGCTTGCTAGAGTGAAATTGAATTAGAAAACTCTATTAAAGAAATATCTTTAATTATTTAAAAAACATCAAATCATAAATGTTATTACTTTTCAAAAAAACAGATCTCTTGGTTTAAGAATACAGTAACTCTCTTTTGAACTGCATCTCTTTTACTTTCAAGGATTTAGGGAATTATAAATTAAAATTAAAAATAGAATTACTATGGAAAAATATATATCACAAACACTAGTCAAAAACTTTAAACAAACTGAACTTTGGCAAAATAAATTAAAAGATGACTGCAAAAATGGAGATGTCTTTTTGGCAATTAGAAACAACAAAATTGAACTTTACTACAAAGGTGGTCTCCTATTTGAGTATTCAAACGATTGTTTTAAAACACATCACAAGTATGCCTCTGTTATCAGAGAATCAAAAGGAAAATATATTTCAGAATCTGACTTATCGCAGCTTAGATTAATTTCAGATTTTATTAGTGGATATGATAGAATTAAAGAAAACTGCTCAATGTATGCTAAAAAAGAAGCAAAAGAAATTTCAAAAATAACAAAGAACTATTCCTATTTATCTGATCATAATGTTATTGTTCTTGACATTGAAGCTTCTTTTGAAGGGTTAACGAATGAAAAGAAACAAGATAGAGTTGACATCATAGTATTCAATAAAGAAACAGCAGCCTTAAAATTCGTTGAAGCAAAATTATTCTCTAATCAAGAATTAAAATCGACTAATGAACCACGAGTAATAAATCAACTACAGAATTATAACGAACAAATAGCTAATTCTGGAGATATGATTTTAAAGGAATACGAATCTCATGTTAATCTTTTAAATACTTTATTCGGATTAGAGCTGCCAAAGCCAGAAAAAATTGAACCAAAAACTGAATTGTTAATTTTTTCATTTGATGATGATCAAAGAAAAGGACGTGTCAACGATATTGTCACATCAATTCAGAGTAAAGGGTTTGAAGTTTATTCTATTGGGAATGCTGAGAATTTGACTATTAACAACCTTTGGAGGTAAAACTCATGCAATTCATAATCCACAAAGGCTCTCAAGAAATTGGCGGTTCATGCGTAGAAGTCTTCACCAAATCAACCCGAATTCTCGTTGATTTTGGGATGCCCTTATTAGATATTCATAACGACTTTGAAGATAAGAATCCGTTTGAAACCCTTCCAATAACGGACTTAGTTCAGCAAGTTCGGTTGCCAAACATTAAAGGCTTGTATAACGATGATCAAAATGCTATTGATGGTATTTTAATTTCTCATGCTCATCCCGATCATTATGGTTTAATTGCTTTTGCAAGAAATGAAATACCATTCTATTCCGGTGAAGCAACCCACGAAATAATCGAATTGAGTCAAATCTGCAAAACAGGTAAATCCTTACCGAAAACGTTCCATTATTTCACGGCAGAAGAACCGTTCTCCATTGGTGATATTACCATAACCCCATATTTGATGGATCATTCAGCTTTTGATGCCTATGCTTTTTTAATTGAAGCTGATGGGAAACGGATATTTTATTCTGGAGACTTTCGCGGACATGGACGAAAAAAAGCACTTTTTACTCGATTGATTAAAACTCCACCAAAAGATGTTGATTATTTATTAATGGAAGGAACAACAATCGGTAGAGTAAAAAAAGATATTCCTAGTGAACAAGACATTGAATTTGACCTTGTTCAAGTTTTCAAAGAAAGAAAAGGCTTGAATGTTCTGTTAACCTCCACAAAAAATATTGATCGACTAGTATCCATTTACAAAGCTTGTAAACGATCTGGAAAAATCATGGTTATTGATCCCTATACAGCATTGATATTAAAACGATTAAATAAATATGCTCAATTACCTTTCACTTCTACTGAATATCCCTTGATTAAAGTGTATTTCGCTACTTATATAAGCTCACAAATAAGAACAGGGTTTGGTGACGATGAATTCTTTTCATTAAGTAATTTCAAGATTTCACGAGATGAAATCCTTCAAAATCACCTTAATTGTGTACTGCTTATAAAAACATCTATGGCGTATGATTTATCCAAATTTCAATACTATGAACTGGCTACTTGTATCTACTCATTGTGGAGTGGTTATAAGAAAAAAGCCGTATTAGCGAATTTAATACGTAATTTACAAATCACTGGATTTGCACTAAAGGAAATTCATACAAGTGGTCATGCCTCAATTAGTGCTTTAAACTGTTTAGCTCAGGCTATTCCACCAAAGTTTTTAGTTCCGATACATACTGAAAAACCAAAATCCTATCGACAATTGTTTCAAGGTGTTCGAATTAAAGAAATAAAGGACAGGGAAACCATTACCATCGAGTAAGCTTTTTAGAGCTAATAAAGAGGATATAAATGCACTTTAAGTACAATAGTTATACAAGCCGCTCAACCCTTTTTCGAAGCATCTATTCGTGAAAATAGTGGATGAAGTGCCAAGATTCAGAACAAGCATGAAGATTGTTCTGAACTTAGGCACTACTCTTCGAAAAAATCTAGATAGAACACTAAGTAAGGTTTACCTTTTACTTGTTATGCTTTAATTGCACTCTTAATAGGGATAATAAACTTTGGAGATTTTGTAATTAATATCAACGAATTGTAAACATTAAAAAAAAGCCCAAAAACTGATGAAAATTTTTCGATTCGCTGTATATAGATTAACTGATAATTAAACTTTTTTTTTATGTCTGAACACTACACAAGAGAACATTATGACATTATATCAATCGTTTCAAGAATGATGCGAACTGCAAAAAAAATAGAATCCGATATTCGAAAATTTAGTAAACCCAACATCTATTTTTTTCATGATATCGCATTCGCTATTGGCACTTTAGGAAATCAAGTAGATAAAACATTCAATTTTCATGATTCCTTATGGGGTAATGTCTCTTATAATGAAATTTGGGAGATGTGTTTGCCTAGTTTAAAAGATCGACTTGAGCAAAAAACAACTTCAGTAGTATATAATCCTGTTATTACAGAATGTCCTGTTTTTATTTTCGCTAGTTGCCATGAAATTGTATGGAAGGGCGGGATAGCAAACTTGCATTGGCTAACAAATCAGATATTGTTGAAGATGATTGATTTGCTACATTCCCTTAATAAACATCCAGTTATTTTTTTCCAAAGACCAACTGCCTTCTCTAAAAGTGATGGTTATGAGAAATCAGGCGACTTACTTAGTCAATTACTTGACACTAGAGTAAGTTTAGTTATAAACGATTTACCATTCGCAAATGAAGTCCCTAAAGAAAAAAGCTGGTGTGAACTCTTTGAAGAAAATGAGTCTTCGATATTCCAATCTTTTGATGCCTTAGATAAACTTATGGAATTTTGCTTTTATGAACCGGGTTCAACGAAAGACCTTTTGTCATTTTTACATCAACAAGAAATTTTATTTTTGGGATTTGCAATAGCACCAACAATTTATGATATAAAACAAGCCTTTGAACTAGCAAAAAGTCAACTTGCTACAAAATTGAATCATTATCCGAAAGCTGTAATTGAATCATATAAAATCGTAATTGGTTATAGCTCTTTAAATCCGAAAAGTTATTTAACTCAAAACTCGAATATTTTTTTAGATGTATTTTCAAAACCATACACGAATATTATCATTAAAAATGAATATGTAACTGGTGAACAAGTTTCAATTCAATTACTGGCGAAAGTATCTACATTACTAAATGGGATACCGAAAAACCAAAGTAATCAAACGGTAACAACATGAAGCTAACCATCATGTTCTAAAACCTAATCTTAATCATATCTCTTAGAATTATGAAACGTAAACCCACACTCTCAGCTATATATAAAATTGGAACTTATAAATCCCTTGATAGCCAACTAGCAGAATACTTTCATATTGATCCAATGAAGGAATACATTGGTCGGACCATTTATTTAGTCAAGAATCCTAAAGACCATGATACCATCTATTTTGCTTCTTTTCAAAACAATACTAGTATTTCTGCTGGTATTATTCAAAGTATAGATACACTCAAAATGATTAACTTACAAAACATCAGCCTGATACTCTCGACTTATCCACATCAGGATATACATTTGCAATCCTGTCCAATAATAAATGAACACTTGGATTCCTTTTTAAGTGAAACAAACGGCTGGTTAGTGTACACACATCAATTAGAGTTTTTGTACATGATGGCAACTCAAAAAAATCATGAAGAAGCAACAGAATTCCGAAAAAAATTCAACAGCAAGAATGCTACATTCTTAAATACAATACCCGATTATCCCCTATTTGGCACAACTTTGAATACAATTATTGCTGAACGATTGATTCATCCATCAAAAACAGTAGTGCGACCTCAATATGCTTTGGGCTATAAACTTTTTGAGTATTTGAGTGAATGATCTTGAATGTAAAATTCTAAATTGAATTTTGATTTGGGATTTCATTCATTGTGTTTGATTGGAGTTTGCGTTTTATACTAATGCACTCAAAGTAGAAAAAGGGTTTATCTTCGAGCGTATATCAGACATATTCACATCTGTAAATTCCGAGCCATAATCTATTTAATCAAAATGAGCTTGGGAGTCGTTCAATAAGATTTAACGCATTTTGTTCAATTTTTGAAAAAGCGAACCACTTTTTTCCAAGATCTTTCAAGGAAGCACCAATGTGAAAAATCTCGTTATCATCTAAAATAAGGAATCGGTCGTGAGCATCGGCAAAATGCACACATTGAATTGGATCATATTGCTGATTGTGCTTTTCAATATCTTGTCGAAGAATTTGAGAAATTTTCTTAGTGTAAATAACAGCCGAAACACCTAATTGTCTCTTAGAAAGTTGAACAAGAACAGAGTCATCCACATAATTATCAATGAGTTTTATGCTTTTTTTTGCTGATCGAATGAGGTCAGCGATAAATGTGTATGCATCAAAAATTTGCCCATTAAAGAAAATCCATTGTTTCGGTTTATAACCAGATAATTCAAGTGCTTGTAATACTTTTTCAAATGTTTTACCATGTTCGGCAACGGTAACTTCAATTCTATCTAAGCGTTGTAAAAGACCACCATACTCTCCAATCATTTTGCGCATTTCCACAAACGCTTGAATAATTTGAATACTCACTTTAACCGCTGTGGGACTTCGCAAAACGGCAGACAACATAGATACACCTTGTTCGGTGAATGCATAAGGAGCATAACGAACACCACCTCGATTATTATTATTAAATAAACTACCGTTTGAGGTCACAATTTGTGACCTCAAACGGTCAAATTCATCAGACGATAACTAAAATCGAAAACTTTCAGGAAAACGATCGCTATTTCTTAAAACAGCCTGATTCAAAACCTTAGTTTCAACACCATACATCATGGCCAAGTCTTTATCTAACATAACTTGAGTACCGCGAATGGTACAAATTAGATTTCGAATACCTTTTTCAGGTAAAAGTTGAGATAAATTATCCATGCTGTGGTCCTGTACATAAGTTGGAAATTACAACTTGAGATTTATGGTATAATAAATAGGAAAAGATATTCAACATATAAGAAATACCTAAAGTGATTATAGTCATTTTGAAATTGGATTTTTTAGAGAAAATAGTATAACGTTTTGAATAGAAAACACTCATTAGTAAGTAATGAAAATTGAAGAACTTTGGATGAGTTCTATTGTAAGCGTTAAATGTGACTTCCATAAATTTACTCAAACGAGATGCAAATTAACTATTATATTTTTGGATAGTAGAAATTAAGTAGTTTTAATTATGTGGAACGACCAACAAATTTAACCCCGATGTATTTCCATTTTAATAACTTGAATAAAACCAATTAAGTGAACATTAGTAATTTCTGAATGCTATACAACTTCTTTTGAGTTTGATAGTAACTCATATTCCTTATTTAAGGTCGCTTCATCCAATTTAAAGTGACTCGCAATTCTGCTGATAAAACGTTTAGGCATACTTTTTTGTAGTTCAATATTTTCGAAACATAGCTTTTGCCATATCCAGAAATTTCGACTAAATCCTTTGGTTTTAATTGATGCTGCTCCATCATATAATTCACGATTTGAACGGGATTCATTTCCATGTAATTCGCATGTTTTTTGTCCCTGATTTCAATAAGTACCGATACTAATTTATGATGTTCTATACTATTTTGATCACTTAAGCCATTTTCTACTAATTGCTCCAATTTTTCACAATAGGCAAAATATTGTTCATCTGATTCTATTACCGTGTATTCGAGTTTGTTCATTTCTTTACTCCTAAAAGGTTGCTATGGTATATTGAAAATTCTTTTCGCACAATGCATCGTATTCGGCGTGAGTGCCAATCCACTTAATAAAAAGAGTACATGTGTTTATTTCTTCATTAAAATACGTACTACAAATTAGGCGGTGATTCTTTCCAGCAATGTTTAAAATCACCCGTTTTAACCGAAATTAAAAAACCGATGATTACACTTAGAGAGCAATTAAACCTGGATTGATTTCGGTAGAAATTCGGAACAATTTCGGAAATCATTTATAAGAGTATCTGTCAAAAACTGGAAATAACAGTAGAGTAAATAGCAAAGGAATTCGGTTTTATAGCTCGTACGATTGAAAACTATCTCGTTAAACTGAAAAAGAACGGTTTATTTAGCGAAAATGGTCCCATTTTCCTATTACTGCTTCTTCCCTTCTTAATCCTGCATATCGTAATAATGCAATTATTGGCTTGAACCAAACCATATCCCATCGTTTACGATAATTACGATTTTCCAATTGCTCACTCTTGAACTCGTCAAACACAGAGAAATTAATTCTATTTCAATAGCACTTGTCATTTATTGAATAATGTATATAATACAAAGAAGCCTTGCAAGTCTATGACTTACAAGGCTTTACACTGTGTACCGCTGACCGGACTCGAACCGGTACGGAAGTTAAGTTCCATTGGATTTTAAGTCCAACGTGTCTACCAATTCCACCACAGCGGCACTTTTTTGTAGACGCAAAATATACGACAGGTTTTTTCGCATATCAATAGTTTGTCATTAGAATTTGTGTTTATTTGAGTATTTCTTTTTGAACGATTTTCCTACTTCTTATTTATCAACAACTTAGACTATTTAATTTTTTAAAAATTCCTGCCACTTTTTTTGATATCAATTCTCTTCAATTCATTTGACTAATAATGAATTTCAAGTGAATCATTTATTCATTAAACTGAGATAATAATTTTCTATCTAGAATCCTCTTTAATAAGTCTGAATTATCGGTTTTCTTTCATTCAAATCGATTTAAATCGCTTGTTATAACACTGAAATCTACGTCTAAATGTAAATTCATCAATGATTAAATTAATTTATTTTCGTTTTGACGTTCAAAACCTCTCATACAATAGACCAACATTCTAAGTTCAATATAATTAATATTTTGTATAAGTATATTCAATCATTTTGCAGAAACCCAAATTTATCATAATTGATTTTAATTTATCAAAAACCCTTCTTTCAATTTTGGCAAATACCATTTCTTCATAATTCCATTGACAATTGTTTCAGTACCTAAATCATTTGGATGATTATCAGGCCATAGACTCACTTTTTTTATATCCCCTTGAGAGACTGATTCAAGGTTAACACTTAAATCAATAAATGGTATTGATTCTAGACTCAATAAAGAATCTAATTTCGGGTAAATTGAAAACGTCCGCGGATTGGAAATAGAATCGGGTTTGTAACCTGTACTAATTACACTAAATCCAATATTATTAGTCTCGCATAGCTCTTTCATTTCTTTCATAATTCTTAAAAAAAGATTTTTTGAATAAGGATTTTCAGGATAAAGTTCTGCATCTTGTGGCCATATAAACTTTGGGTTTGTATTTATATTTTCAAAATCATCATAAAAGAATAGGTGATTCCACATTAATGAACTTAAAGGTGCATATAATCTAACATTTCTTTCTAACCATTCGTGCCACCATGTCGAATGTATTAAATGATACCAGAAATAAGGCAAAAATCTCTTTGTTACAAAAAGCGAATCTTCTTTTAGAACAAATAAATTTTTAATTACCATTCTGTCTATATCGTCAAAATTAAATAGTATAATGGCTTCGTCAGGTTTTTGCTTTTTTAGAAATGATTTCAAATGCCAAAAATGTTCTGCCGTTCCGCTTCCACCAACGCCACCGTTTATAAATTTTATTGATGATGGTGTTTTCATATTTAATTTATGTGTAATCGTTAGGGAATCTTCTAAAAACAAGCCAAATAGAAATGAATCTCCCATCATAAAAACTGTTTTTGCAGAATCAGATTTTGGTTCAATTTTTGTTATTCGGTTTCCATTTTCATCAAATTGATAATACATTGACCCATCATAAGTTGGTCCTAGTGCATGAAAATTACTTCGGTTTTTCATAAAACCATGTTCATCCAATTCAAGCCATGTTTGATAGCGTTGTACTCCTAAATATTCTAAAACAAACTCAGAAATAATGACACCAATCATTATTGAAAAAACAAGAGTTACTACAGTAAATAATATTTTTTTTTGATTACTTAACATGAAAATGCAAATCATTTGTAGGTTTCAATCAACAGAAAAGTATATTTCTGAATTTTTTTCCAAACCAAGAATAATTAATTGCTTCTCTTATTTAGATATTTGGGTTGATCCCATTGCTTTACTATTTCGTTTGAAATACACTTAGTTCCAAAAGCATTTGTATGGCTATCTGGCCAAAACGTTATTTTTTTAATATCACCATTTGAAACTGAATTCAATTCTTGTCATAAATCAACAAAGGTCACTTTTTCTTGTTTCATTAACGAATCTAGTTTAGGAAATACTCTGAAAGAATGTGGACTTTCCAATTAATCGGGTTTATAACCTGTTGTAATTACTGTAAAACCAATTCCTCGCTTAGAACAAGTTTGTTGCATTTCCTTGATTAATTTCATCCAAGTTTTTATTGGATAAGGATTATCAGGATATAATTCAGCGAATTGTGGCCATGCAAACATTGGCTTAGTCTCAACATGTTTGTAATCATCGTAAAAAAAAACATTTTTACACATCATATAACTTATTCAATCAAAAAACGACTCTGTTTTTCCAACCAAGAATATATGGTTGATAAGAAAATAAATAAAAAAATTATTAGGCTCAAATCGTTGAAATTCAACTAATGAATCATTTTTATAATAAAAAAGATCTTACCAGTAGTTCTATCAATATCATCTTAATTCAATAATACGATTACCTCTTCGGGTTCATGGTTTACTAAATATAATTTTAAATGCCAAACGTGATCTGCTGTTCCACTTCGTGCAACTGCACCATTTGCAAAACGAATTTTATCGTTGAGTGTACCCCGAAAAGTAGTTCTTAGCAAACTATTCGTCGAATTGGTGGGATTTGGAAGGGTATAAACCGAAAAGTCGACTTTTTGGAGTGGACTCATCGTTTGTTTTTTCATTTAAATTTTGAACAATCGTTAGAGAATCTTTTAAATACAAACTAAAAATAAACGAGTCGCTCAACATAAAAACTGGTTTTGAAGAGTCTGATTTTGTTTTATTCCAGTTACTCGATTACCGTATTCATCCAAATGGCAAAGACTTGGCTCTTCAAACGTGTGACTATAAGCATCAAACGATTTCTTATTCCTCATAACACCTCGTTCGTCCATTTCTAGCTAAGTCTTAAATTTCTTTAGATTTAATACAGCCAATATTCCTTCTGCTAATAAAAGACCAATGAAAGACGACAATAAAATAATAATACTGATTTAAAAACTTTTTTTCTTTAGTGAGCATGAGTTTTGAATCGCTTGAGTATTAACAAAGACTTTAAAGTAAGTATATTTATGAAAATGATGCAAAGACAAAAACATACGGAACTTATTCGAGCTGAGGCCATTCGTTTGGGATTTGACGCCTGTGGTTTTGCTAAAGCTCGCCAATTAGATTCCCAAGCTCGTAAACTTGAAGAGTGGTTACTCGGGCAAAAACACGGAACTATGCAATGGATGGAAAATCATTTTGATAAACGCATCGATCCTACTAAATTGGTTCCTGATTCTAAAACGATAATTAGTGTTTTATGTAATTATCGCAATTCAAAAGCTGATGAAGAACATCAACGAATAGCTATTCCTAAAATTTCGAAATATGCTTTAGGCGATGATTATCACGATGTTTTAAAACGCAAATTAGTTCAGCTTTTTGAGTTTACTAAGAATCTTTTAGGATCTCTTGAAGGACGTGTTTTCACCGATTCTGCACCGGTTTTAGATAAAGCTTGGGCTGTTGAATCTGGCTTAGGCTGGGTTGGCAAAAATAGTAATGTGCTGAATAAAAACTTGGGGAGTTTTTTCTTTATTGGTGAAATGATAATCGATGCTGAATTGACTTACGATTCCCCAACAACCGATCATTGCGGTACTTGCACTCGTTGTATTGATGCTTGCCCAACTCAAGCTATTTATGAACCTATGAGAGTCGATGCCACAAAATGTATATCCTATTTAACTATTGAATTTCGCGATCAAATTCCAAATGAATTTCATTCAAAAATGGGAGAATGGATGTATGGTTGTGATATTTGCCAAGATGTCTGCCCTTGGAATCGAAAAGCACCATTAGGAAAAAATGCTGAATTTACAGCAAGAGAATCTTTGTTAAATAGAGACCAAGATTTTTGGAATGAATTGGATATGCCAAAGTTTCAAGAGTTATTTAGAAAATCTGCTGTAAAACGAACCAAGTTTGATGGGTTAAAACGTAATATTTCTGTTGTTACAAGCAATTTAACTAGTGGGCTAAAATAAATTAACGATTCTTTTTTTGTAAGTATTTTAAACTTAAGGTTTGATGATTCTTTCATTTTTACCGAAGACATCTTTTTGACCACTTCTTTAATCAAGCCTCAACATTCGGACTTCGTTTCAAAATAAACTTCACTGGTTTTTGCAAAAAAAGGTCTTCCCATGCCCCGACACGATTCGAAGAAACACGAAGTGCTATCTAAGTTTACTATCTTTTTACGTAATAAGCAGTTCTTTTGAATAGGTTAAGTTCTAAGTCTGAGGTACTGGGTCGGAACTCAGCATGAACTCAGCATAACGAAATAACGTATAATAAATAATAACAAAACTTTTCAAATAGGTTATTGTTTTTATTTATCGATTTGTAAAATTGAACCTTTTTTTAAAATAGTAAACTTTACAAATGGTCTAAGTCCGAATTTGAGTCAAGCCTAATAACTCTGAAAGATAAATCTCTTATTTTTTATATTAATAATATTTATAATGTCTTGAGACTTTATTTCAAAGTGAAATTTTCGATTTTTTAGATACATAACTCTGAGTCCACTCCAGAAAGTCGACTTTTCGGTTTTTACCCATTCAAATCGTGTGAAATTGCTGGTTATTTTGCTGAAAACTACTTTTCAGAGTAAGCCAACTCTTAATTCTTAAATCTATATTGAAATCCCCCCCCATCCCCCTTTTTTGTTCATATTTATCAATCACTTAGTTAATCGGAAAAATAGGGGGTTTATTAACTTCTTTTCTCCTTAACTTCTTGACTTCTTGACTTCTTGACTCCTTGACTCCTCGACTCCTCGACTCAAAGACTCCTCGACTCCTTGACTCCTTGACTCCTCGACTCCTTGACTCTAACTTCTTAATTAACCTGCGATAAGGCAAAATAAAATAGATTTACCCCAAATTGTAAGGCTCTTTTTCGCAATGCTTTCGGCGTATCGTGAATTTCAGGATCAGCCCATCCATCACTTGGATTCGATTCATAAGTATAATACACGACCATTTTTCCATTTTTAAAAAGTGCAAATCCCTGTGGAGCTTTTCCATCATGTTCATGTACTTTTGGAACACCCTTGGGAAAAGAATAAGGAACTTTGTACATCGTATGATTAAAGGGCAATTCAATTAATTTTTCGTTCGGAAACACTCTTTTGATTAATTCACGAAATGAAACATCTAAACCATAATCATCATCAGCGTAAAGAAAACCTCCGCTGTTTAAATAATTTCGCAAGTTTTCAATTTCTGGCTCATTTGCTTCAATTATCCCATGTCCAGTTATAAATGCAAAAGGATAATTCAAGAGTTCTGTAGAACCTAATTCTACATCAACATATCTCTGATTGAGTAAAATCGGTAAATGTTCGTTTGCATAACGAATTACATTTCTTAAAGCAGAAGGATCATTGTACCAATCACCACCGCCACGATATTTAATTCGTGCTATTTCGATACTTGCTTCTTGAGCGTTCACATTTATTACAAAAAGTGACAAAAAAAAGACTAAATAAAGCAATGATTTAATGCGCATCCTTTATATTCCGATATATCAGCGTGGGAGGGTTTAAATTCATGCGAAAATATACACTTTTGGTTGGTTTCGATAACATGAATTCTCACGTTTTAATCAATATCCCTATTTGTTTACTATGAAAAACATCTATTTATTACTTTTTGGTTTACTTTTAACGAGTCCGACTTTTGCTCAAAAAAGTATGATTGAGCGTTTTGAACCCATGAATTGGTGGACAGACATGCACGATCATACTTTACAAATTTTGGTCTATGGAAAAGATATTGGCTCCTATTCTGCATCAACTAATTATCCTGGTTTTAAAATCACAAAAACGATTCAAGTTGAATCTCAAAATTATCTTTTTATTTATGCTGAACTTAGCAAAGATATTAAAGCAGGTAACGTTTCTATAAATTTAAAAATTGGAAAGAAAAAATCATCTTTCGATTACGAATTAAAAGCCCGTAAAAAACCGATTGGTCAGCAGGGATTTGATGCTTCTGATGTAATTTATTTAATGATGCCCGATCGTTTTGCCAATGGCGACCCTTCAAATGATAACATTAAAGGGATGTTAGAAGGAACAAACCGTTCCAAACCAAACGGGAGACACGGCGGCGATTTAAAAGGCGTAAGCGATAATATTAATTATATTAAAGACTTAGGAATGACAGCTATTTGGTTCACTCCTATTTTTGAAAATGATATGAAACCAGAATATGGTGCTTATCATGGTTATGCGGCAACGGACATGTATAAAGTTGATCGTCGATTTGGTACAAATGATGAATTCAAAAGTTTAATTCAAAAAGTTCATTCCAATGATATGAAAGTGATTATGGACATGATTCACAATCATATTGGCGACCAACATTGGTGGATGAAAGACTTACCATCTAAAGATTGGTTAAATGATAAAGATATCTATGGAACAACCAATTATAGGGGCTCTATTGCTTCCGATCCTTATAAATCAGACGCTGATTATGATAAATTAACCAAAGCATGGTTTGTAAGTGAAATGCCAGATTTAAATCAAAAAAATGAGTTATTAGCCGATTATCTGATTCAAAATACGATATGGTGGATCGAAGAATTCGAAATTGACGGCATAAGAATGGATACGTATGTTTATCCTGATAAAGATTATATGGCACGTTGGGCAAAAGAAGTAATGCAAGCTTATCCAACGTTCAATATTGTTGGCGAAGCTTGGGTTAATACGGTGGCTCATGAAGCATATTGGCAAGAAAATTTTAAAGGTGCACATGATAATTACAATAGTTTTCTACCAAGTGTAACCGATTTTCAAACCGAATACGCTTTAGTTAATGCATTCAATGAACCATTTGGTTGGAAATCAGGTTTAATGCAGATTTATTATACTTTGAGCCAAGATCATGTTTATAATGATCCAATGAAAGCGGTTATTTTTCTAGATAATCACGATTTAACTCGATATTTCAATCAAATTGGCCAAAACAAAGATCATTTTAAAATGGCTTATTCTCTACTGATGACTTTGCGTGGAATTCCACAAGTTTATTATGGTACAGAATTATTGTTTGGGGAAACGGGCGATAAAGGTGATGGAAGTAAACGGCCAGATATGCCTGGAGGTTGGAAAGAAGATGCTCGATCTATATTTACAGCAGAAGGAAGAACTGAATTTGAAAATGAAACCTACAATTTTGTTAAATCTATAACAACTTGGAGAAAAACTCGCACTTCAATACATGAAGGCAAAACAAAACACTTTGTACCTGAAAATAATGTGTATGTATATTTCCGATATACAGATTCAGAAACAACCATGATTATTGTGAATCTTCAAGAGAAAGATGTAGAGATTCAACCAAATCGTTACAAAGAAGTCTTAAACAAATTTAAAACTGGAAAACTTGTGTTTGGCAACACAACACTTGATGTAACTAAAACTTTTACAGTTAAAGCCAAAACTACAAGTATTCTCGAGCTGAATTGATTTAATATTAAAATTTCACAATGTTAAAAGGGTTTGCTACGGTAATCCTTTTTTTTGTAAGCTAATTTAGTAATCTAAGTATATAATTTAACTCTCGTATTTCGTTTCTAAGCATACTTCACTGCTTGTTGCAAAATAAAGGTCATCCCGCACACCGACACGATTCGAAGAAGCACGAAGCGCTATCTCTGTCCAATTTTTTTTTAGACCATAAGCTAGTTTTTTGATTAGGTTAAGTTCTAAAACTGAGATGCTAGATCGGGGTCCAGTATGACGAAATGACGTATGTGAAATAAGAACTATATATTGCGCATAACTTATTTTTTTTATTTTTTTTGCAAAATTGAACCTTTGAGTCTGCTCCGTTTAGTCGATATTTTTATATTTCACCTTGCCAAATCCTACGAATTCGACGAATAGTTTACAAAAACTACTTTTTGGAGTACACTCACCTTTTTAAAACTTAATAAACTTTACAAAAGGTTCAAGTCCGAATTTGAGTATATTAATTGTTTAGTGACACGATTTTCATTAATGTGTTATTTTTTTGATTCGGTTAAAATTTGTGAAATTTTCAGATAGTTATACATCTCGTTTATATTTTTTCTACTTATTAGCTTTAATGCTATTTCAAAGAAGTTATGCTCAAGAAAAATATGCGGATATACCATTTACGGTTGCTGAGGAACTTTATATAATTGATAAAGAGTACTTTACCATGGTTGTAGATCCTCGTTGGATGCCAATTGAATCAATAAATGAAAAAAAAGAGCATATTGGTATTGCCGCTGATTTTATAAAATTAATTGAAGAAAAAGGGGGAATAGAAATTCGGCTCATTCCAACAACATCATGGTCTCAAACGGTTGAATTTGCCCAAAACAGGAAAGCAGATTTAATTTCAGTTGCTTCTGAAACTGAGGATCGTAAAAAATATTGGAATTTCACAAAAACACTTATTCAGCTGCAAACTGCACTTGCAACTAAAGAAAATACGCCACCTTTTTCATCATTAGAATCTATTATTGACAAACCTTTAGGAATAATGAGAGGTTACTCTCATGTTGAATTATTATCTAAAAAATATCCCAACATAAATTTAGTACAGATAGACAGTTATGAAGAAGGATTTCAAAAAGTATTAAGTGATGAATTATATGGAGTTATAGGAAATATTGCTGCACTTGGCTATTACATACAGCAGGAGAAAATAAATACCTTAAAAATCGCAGGTAGAGTTTCAGAAGATAATTTCTTAAAAGTGGCTGTAAGAAATGACGATCCACTCATTTTATCTGTTTTTAATAAAATTATAGCATCAATTACTGAACAAGAAAAACAAGAGATATTAAATAAATGGCTGAGTGTTCGTTATGATCATACCACAGATTATAGTTTATATTTAAAAACGTTTATTGCCGTTTTTGGTTTTTTCCTTTTATTTCTCTTTTGGTTTATAAAAATTAGATTATTGAATCAGAAATTAACAATAGCCAATGCACAGTTATCAGATTTAAATAAACAAAAGGATTATTTTTTTTCCGTAATTGGTCACGATTTAAGAAATCCATTAACACCCATAATTGGATTTAGCCATTTATTAGTCACAGATTCTCATTCAATGACCGTTGAAGAAATAAAAAAATATTCGACTGTTATACATACAAAGAGCAATTCCATATTAGAAATTCTAAATCAAATTGTAGATTGGGCCCGATCTGAACTCAACCATAGTACAATCACAAAAAAAGAAACAAACTTACATCAACTTGTTGAACAGACTTCCAGAATTTTCAGTGAAACGGCTACAAAGAAAGATATTACGATTAAGAATTTAATTTCTGAGAATACAATTATCACAACAGATGAAACCATTTTATCAGCTATTTTGAGAAATTTGATCAATAACTCACTAAAATTTTCTGAAATGGGAAGCTCCGTTTTGGTTTCATTTACTAGTGCACCTGATTCAAAAATGAAGCTAACAGTCGAAGACTTTGGAATTGGGATGTCAGATGAAATAATCACAAATATATTTCAACTTAACCCATTTCAATCTAGAGAAGGAACTAATAAAGAAAAGGGAACAGGTTTAGGACTCCTAATTTGTAAACAATTTTCCAAATCTATTCACTGCGATTTAATTATTACAAGCGAAATCAACAAAGGAACAAAAGTAAGTTTAATCTTCCCAAATGAATAAAATTGTGAACTTATTTTCTTGAACCCACTTCAGAAAGTCGATTTTTTCGGCTTGCTCCCTTCCAAATCCTATGAATTCACCGAATATTTTACTTAAAACAATTTTTCAGTTTGCTCATTATTCAAACTAAAATAAATTCGTACCAAACACTCCGATAAACAATTTGTCCATTCTGATTTCCTCTTTAAAAATTGGCTAATCTAGTCTGATTTTAAAAAAATTATGACGACCTTCAGTACCATGAAATACTATCATGGCCAAATATTGAACTATTTTCGAGAATTAACTTCGCCATACTTTTGGTATTTCTTTTCTCTTCGCTGCACATTGAGAGTGTCATTAATTACGAACACACTACGAAATAAATTGAGAATTCTCCTATTTTTTGAGTTTAATGGTAATTTTTTTGATCTATACCTTATTTGAAACTCAGATTATTATTGCATTAGAAACACAGCATAACTCTCTAAAATCTGTTAATCAAGAACTGTGATTATTAATAAATTTTCTATTCTTTTTAACCCATTTTGATTTATATCAATTTTAGATTACAAAAAGTACATCACTAAACTTTAAGTTTTCTTTCTTTAAGTAGTAGGTGAATAATCCTCATCTTTACAGAACAATACTACTATTCAATATTCCATTAAATTAACTTAATACGTTTCATTACTCTCTTATTTGATCTATCTTTTCGATGTTTGTTGAGATTCATGCCTTTTATAGTTACTACTTGAAGATTACACACTTATACTATAATTTACTCTTTCTCATTTCTTTTGATTTGATATTTCCATCTATAAATGTTGTTGGACAAGTCAAATTAATTGACTTTGCGCTTACTCCTCAAGACAGTGTTTGGCTACAAAAGAAAAATTTCACCCTACGCTTTGGTATAAATCCCTATTGGCCTCCAATTGATTATTTAAATGAGGATGGCAAACATGATGGTTTAAATGCAGAATACATAAAACTTTTTTCAGAAATTACTGGAATTAACATTGAATATGTAGTTCATGAAACATGGAGTCAGCATCTCTCAAGTATTAAAAACCGAGAAATTGATTTTATTGGTGCTATAAATTACACTCCTGAACGAGATGAATATCTTTTATTTACGACATCTTATCTTGAAATACCCAATTTCTTTATTTCAACCACTACTTTTGCTAAAAAAAAGAACAAGGACTTAAGCACCGCTACATTTGCAGTTGTTAGTGATTACGCATATTTAAGTGATTTAAAAAAAAATTACCCCAATGCTTCGTTTATTTATTTTAACAAAGATATTAGTGCATTAATTAACACTTCTTTTGGCATCTCCGATGTTTGCGTATTAGATATGCCTTCAGTCACTTTTTTAATTAACAAATATGGAATTTCAAATCTTGTTGCTTTGAGCGATGCTAATTTACCTTGGCAGATTCGTATGGCTGTTACAAAATCAGAACCTCAATTACAATCTATTTTAAATCGCTTTTTGGCTTCAATAAGTCCAGATTCAAAAATATATTTACATGACAAATATTTAAGTAAGCTTACACTAAATGAAAATACAACCATCAGGAATATTCTTTATTTCATTTTATTTGCTCTTGCTACCACTTTCATCATCTTATCTATAACGTTTATTTATAATAGTCGATTAAAAACACAAATAGCTGAAAAAACAAAAGAGCTAAAAGAAACCAACGATAGATACAGTTTAACCATTTCTGCAACTTTTGACAGTATTTTTGATTTAGATCTCATACAAAAAACCATTTGTTTTGAAACCGGTTTTTTTAAACTCTTCGAATTCGAATCTAAACGTAAATCATTTCCACTATCCGATTGGAAAAAAATTATAATTCCCGAAGATCAAGAAGAAGTAAAATTTCGATATGCTTCACTTTCTGAAAATAAAATTGAAAACTGGAATTGTAAATTTAGGATTCGTACACAAAACAATTCTATTAAATGGCTTTCACTAAATGGAATTGTCACTTATTCAGAACAAGGAACTCCTGTTCGAATTTTTGGAGCTATTAAAGACATAAGCGATTCAGCTATAATTCAACAGGAACTTGATGCTGAAAAGAAAAACAATGAAGCTCTAATAAATAACACGTCCGATTTAATATGGAGTGTTTCAAAAGACTTGAAATTAATTGCATCAAATCGTCAATTTCAACTTGCTATTCATGCTTATATTGGTTCCACATTAGAATCTGGTGAATCTGTTGAACCCTTATTCAAAGTGTTACCAATTGAGGAAAAAAAGATTTGGATTAAAAATTTCAAAAGAGCTTTTGAGGGTGATGGTTTTAAGACAGAAGTGTGTATTCCTGGTAAAGAAGCAATTCCTCATCAATATGCAGAATTAAGCTTTAATCCGATTTTTGAAAATAATTCTGTTCAATCAATAGCTTTACATTTACATGATATTACCGAAAAAACTATTCATTTAAATGAGATTGAAGAACAAAATAATCTTCTAAAAGAGGTAACTTGGATGCAATCTCATATAGTTAGAGCGCCATTATCAAGACTTCTAACAATTATTGAATTAATCAAATCTTATCCAGATAGCCTTAGAGATAAGGAAAAAATTAGCATGTTAACCGAATCTGCACTAGAATTAGATAACATTATCACCGATATTTCTAATAAAGCTGAATCTGTAACAAAAATATCCTCTAAAAGATGAAGACAATTATAGCTGATGATGACAAAACATTATTATTACTTCACTCTACTTTTATTAAACGTTCAGGAATTTGCCCCAATCCATTAAATTGTACAGACGGAAGTTTTGCTATTGAGGCTATCAAATCTACGATTATTTCAGAAGCAATTCTCTTATTTCTTGATTTAAACATGCCAGAAGTAAATGGTTGGGAAGTTCTTGACTTTATTGCTGGAGAATCCTTTCCAAATCCAATTTTTGTAATTATCGTTACTTCTTCGGTTCGGCAAGAAGATCGAAATAAAGCAAAAAATTACGAAGCTGTTATTGAGTTTGTTACCAAACCGATTCAAGCTAGTTTCTTAGCGGAGATTAAAACAAGAGATTTTTTTATCCATAATCAAATCTAAATGTATTCAGCTATCATTTTAAACTATGGAGTTATTCCAGATAAACTAATTTTTCGTTTGTATCTTTCAATATCGTGAAGAATCGCTGAATAGTTATCCTAAATTAACTATTCAGTATATGACAGATTAAATGATACTAACTCTGAAACGGCTATCGAACCATTCAAAATGAAATTGTTTATCATTAACTCAATACCACATTTCAATGTGAGTTCATTATTTATTTTGGAATAGATTTAGACAATTAAGCTATTTCTGATTTTCATTACACAACCTCTATTCATTAAACTGGATAACATATTGATAGTATTCAACATAAATCACTTACCAATAATTTGTTTTTTTTACTCTTCCAAATTAGATCAATCCACTTTTTTCAATACCTTATACTTTTCTTCAAGAAATAATTAAACTAATTTAAATATGTCTGATATAAGAAGAGACGAACTCATTTCTACATTTAGAAGCTCTGTTATTACTAAAAACACGAATAACACTTCCGAATTGGAACTTTTTCAGAATGAAGTTTTAAGACCAATTTTAAAGTTCCAACAACCTGTTCTTATTGCACTTGCAAATAACGAAACATTGCTGCAAAAACAACTTAAAAAGACTTCATCAAGAGAAGATTTTACAATTGTTCTACAATCTTATATTTCAAAAGAAGCAACGTTTAGACATGTTCTCATTGGTTCTGTAATCGGTTTATTTACTGAAATTGAACTTCATTTCTATCTCAAAGAAAAAAAGTCTTGTAACAAGAGAATTCTTACTATGATTAGTAAACGTATTACAGATACTGCTTCAAATTAATCTCTCAAACGTCCTTTTTATTTGTTATTCTACTTTTGAAATCAATGTACAGCTTTGAACAACATCTTCCATTTTGTTTGTTTAAATGTTTTATACTCATTGAATAGCGCTTGTAGAAAGTCTCGTAGAGATTAAAAAGGACTTATTTTTATTGTTTTGAGTCACATCAATCCCTTTAATTCTATTCTATTCTATTCTATTTTTTCGATGAATGAATGAATAACTCATCAATCGATAAACCTTTTTCGTTCAAATAAATTTCATTATGGAATTGATCTAGTTTTTTTAATAAGTAAGACAAGGTTAATTTTTCTGAATCCGATAAATTTCCACTAACAATTGAACTAATTTTACTCATTTCTGGAAGCAAACGAAATATTTCTATTTTCCCTTTTTCAGTAATTTTGACTCGCTTAGATCTCTTGTCTATTTCATCATCAAACTGTTCCAACATCCCATAACGTTGGAGTCTTTTTATTACTTCCATTCCTGATGTTTTTTCCATAACATTTTTCTGAATCAATTCCATTTTTGTCAAACTCGTATATGTTAATAAAACAATAAGATAACTAAAATCATCCGCAGTTTGCAGTTCACTTTTTTGTAGTCCTTTCTTAATATATTGTTTAGCATACTTAAACATTAGTGTCAATAAAACGACCAATTCAGACTCTTGCTGATTACCTGTTTTATTAATTTCTTTGTGTTTGCTACCAGCTATTTCTCGAATGCTAAAGTTCTTTTGTTCATTGCCAGTTAATCCTGAATTTCTCTTTGCAACAATAAAACTTAAAAATTCATCCATGTCCAAATCATTCGTTGTTGAATGTTGACTTTCGAATTCATCAAGATAATCTATTAGCTTTATAAGCAATTTCTTTGACTTCATTTAGAATGATATTGTTCTTTATTTATATATTAAGGTACGAAAAAATACTTTTTAATGAAAATCAACTGTATTTCTAACTATGTCAAATTTAGTTCAGCACTTTCAATATCAACAAAAATTGATTTTGATTTTAACAGTAACAATACTTTTTACAATCGCAACTAATACCCTATTGGCTCAAAATACGGGTGTGATTATGGGAAAAGTAACAGACAATAATACTCAAGAAGCATTAATTGGAGTAAGTGTAATCCTCGAAGGAACTGATCCATTAATTGGAGCAACCTCTGATGTGGATGGCAAATTCAAAATATCTGCTCCAGTTGGTAGCTACAATATCAGCGCCTCTTATGTTGGCTATATTAAAAGTACAAAATTCAATATCGTATTGAATTCTGGTAATGCGTACATGGTCAATTTTGTATTGGTGGAAGATCGTTTTCAATTAGATGAAGTTAAGGTAGTTGCCGATAGACGTGTTTCCATTACAACGTTAGAAACACCTCTTTCCATTCAACGAGTTACTTCGGAAGAAATACGTTCAAACCCAGGTGGAAATTTTGACATCTCACGAGTTATTCAAGCTTTACCTGGTGTTGGTTCAACAGCTGCAATTGGTGGATATCGTAATGATATTATTATTCGCGGTGGCGCTCCAAACGAGAATGTTTATTATTTGGACGGAATTGAAGTTCCTGTTATTAATCACTTTAGTACACAAGGTAGTGCTGGTGGACCACAAGGTATTTTAAACGTTTCGTTTATTGAAGATGTCACTTTATCAACTTCCGCTTTTGACGCACGCTACGATAATGCCTTAGCATCTGTACTTTCATTTAAACAACGTGATGGAAACTCAGACGAATTTCAAGGAAATTTTCGCTTAAGTGCTTCTGAAATTGCCTTAACTACAGAAGGACCTGCTAGAAACAAGACTTCATATATCGCTTCTGTTCGTCGCTCTTATTTACAGTTTCTTTTCGAAGCCATTGACTTACCTATCCGCCCCAATTATTGGGATTTTCAGACAAAAGTGACTCATCAAATTGATCCTCAAACTTCTCTAACATTTATTGGTATTGCAGCTATTGATGAATTTGCTTTTGCTGAACCGAATGAAACTTCTTTAGAAAAAGAATATGTTTTGCGATCTAACCCAAGCATCAATCAATGGAGTTACACTGGCGGAATCTCACTCAAACGACTAGTCGATAAAGGTTATTGGACATTAGCATTGAGTCGCAATGAATTGGATAATCGTTTAGATCAGTTCGAGGACAGACAAATTGGTGATGAGTCGCGCCGTACTTTAAAGGTTAATTCAAGAGAAACTGAAAATAAACTTCGTTTTGAATACAATAAATATCTTGGTAAATGGAATTTATCAACCGGACTTATGTCTCAATATGTTCAGTTTACAAATCTCTTTTATAATCGTTTAAGAAAAGAAATAACTGACAATTCTGGAGTGATTATTCAACCTGCTATTACTTTAAACTATAACACAGACCTCGATTTGTTTCGTTATGGTGTTTTTGCTCAGCTTTCAGGAACTCTTTTAGATAACAAGTTGGGGGTGTCATTTGGAATAAGAACAGATATGAACTCATTTACTACTACAGGAAACAATCCTTTAGAAACGCTTTCACCTCGTCTTTCACTAAGTTACTCTTTGGCAGAAAACTGGAGTTTAAATGCATCTATAGGTCGTTATTATAAAATCCCAATTTATACTACACTTGGGTATCAAGAAAATGGGGAATTCTTAAATAAAGACAATTCCTACATCGGTTCTGATCACTATGTAACTGGTCTTGAATATTTACCAACTAGAGGAACTCGATTTACCCTAGAAGGATTTTGGAAAAATTATTTTGATTATCCTGTAAGTTTAAGAGATGGAATTTCTTTAGCTAATATTGGTGGTGGATTCGGCTCTATTGGAAACGAACGAGTTCTTTCGACAGGTGATGGTAGAGCTTATGGTATAGAGTTTTTATTCCAACAAAAGTTAGTTAAAAATATCTTCACCACGTTTTCTTACACTTTTGTACGAAGCGAATTTTCAGGACTTGATTATGAGTTGATACCATCAAGTTGGGATTCTCGTCATCTAGTTTCGGCCATTTTCGGTTGGAAATTTCTACCAACATGGGAATTAGGAATGAAATTTTTATACGCTGGTGGCGCTCCTCTTACTCCTTTTGATTTAGAAGCATCTCGAAGAAATTACGCTTCTCTAGGAGTCGGAATACTAGATAATACAAGATTGAACTCAGAACGTTTACGTTCATTTAGTCAACTTGACCTTCGAATTGACAAAAAATGGAACTTCAAAAAATGGACATTCGATTTATTTCTTGATGTTAGCAATGCATTAGCAGCAACGAATCCTGCTTACCCCAATTACACTTTTGAACGAACAGCAAATAATTCGGGATTTAAAACTGAAAAAAATGAACCTTTAAAAGCAGATGGTTCAAATGCTTTTCCTGTTATTCTAAACAACGACAATACAACAGTTTTACCAACATTTGGATTTATTATTGAGTTTTAAAAACTACGCATCAAGATAAAAGACAAACTCCCTTTTACGAACAGCTTTATTTAAGGATAGAGATGTGAAGTATGGGGAGTTTGTCATTTTCCTTTGTTGAGAATAGCAATAAAGAGTTCACTCCAAAAAGTTAATTCTTTAGGTTTATACCCTTCCAAATACTACGAATTCGACGAATATTTTGCTAAAAACTACTTTTCGGAGTACGCTCAATAAACAAAAAACCTAATAGTAATAACTTTCTTTTTTGGTTTCTCTAACCTTTCGGAGTCTCTTAATGTGTTCACAATGTAAGTTTATCCATAACTACACATCAAATGTGTTTGCATTCATGTAATAATAGTTTATTACAAAATGGAGGCTAAATGTGTGAAATCAATTTTTTGATATCATTTTTTTTCTTGATTCTTTTTTTTCCAAGTATTACTTAAACGCTAATTAGCAAAAAAAATCACATCCCTTTTACTTTCTTACCAAAATCTTTCATGATGGTTTGAAAAGCATTCCAGCCCGCTGCTCCAAAAACACCGCCACCAGGATGACAAGATGCACTGCTTAAATACAAATTCTTAATTGGTGTTCTATATTCGCTCATTTCTGGTGTTGGTCGAAACATAAACATCTGATTAAAATTCATTTCAACATGCATTACATTTCCCTTCAACATACCATGCTTTCTCTCAATATCTAAGGGAGTTTGTATGTACCAATCAATGAGTTTTCCTCTCATATTGGGTGCATAATCACAAACAACATCATAAATCTTTTGAGCTTCACGTTCTTTAATTTCATCCCAATTTTCACCATTTGATAATTCATACGGATGCCATTGTGCCCAAGCAAATAACGTGTGTCCTCCAGATTTTGCAACATCTACATCAACTTTCGAAAAAGTCATTGCTAATACAGCTGGTTTTTCAGGAGCTTGACGACGTAAAAAATCAGCAATTGCATTATCCATGTATTGCCTTGTTGGACATAATAACTGCAAGCCGTTTGTCACAAATGGATCGTCTGGACAAGAAGAATAAATGGGCAATTCTTCAACCGCACAGCGAATGACCATTCCGAAACCATTTCCAACAGAAATGTTCTCGACTTTTCTAATCATTTGTGCTTCAAGATGTTCTTTACCAACTAAACTCAACATAGTCGTTTGAACATGAGCGTTTGAAACTACTTTTTTTGCAAAATATTCTATTCCATCTACCGTTCGAACGCCTTCTGCATTTCCACTTTTGATGATAATTTTTTCAACAGGCGATTCTGCTATCACTTGTCCGCCATGAGCTTCTAAATAGTTTTTCATGGCTTGAGTAAGCATACCGCTTCCACCTCTAGGGTGCTTAGCGCCACTTTCATGCAACATCGCCTGCCAGCCAACAAAATCACCCGTTGCAGCTTGATCTGGAGTTGGTCCTGATTGTGCTGCCATCCAAAGAAGCGCCGTTTTTAAATAGGGATTTTGAAATTGGCGATCAACAACTTCACCATAACTTCCTAAGATTTTAGTTAATCCATCTAATTGCTCCCCTTTTTTAAACATCGAACCATCTCGCATCTGCCCTTTTGCCATTTCCACAAAAATATTTTTTCCAGATGGTGGTACCATAAATGTTTTTAAAACACCTTTATTGATGCGAGACCAAAATTCAATAAAATCTTTATAATTCTGAACATCTTCGGGTGCAACTGAGGCAATAGACTCTAGCGTTTTATTCAAATCTTTCCAAAAATGAATTACTCCTTTTCCGTTTGGAACAGGAAACGACATAAAAGGATCTAAATCGATATATTCCAATCCATATTTCGTTAACTCTAACGACTCAATGATTCCAGTTTGATGAATCATAATATGAGCCGATGAACCAACATCCATTCGAAAACCTTCCGGATAGTTCTCACTCTGAAACATGGTTTCTGTACAAACTGCGCCACCTATTGTATCTCTTCGCTCTAAAACAAGAACTTTATATCCATTTTTTGCGAGAAAACAAGCTGTAATTAATCCATTATGACCAGAACCAATTACGATAACATCAGCAGATTGCATAAAACTTTGTATTTGATGAATATGAATGTTGAAAGATAGTGCATATAGATCAAAATTATTGTTTGAATCTTACTTCTAAAAACAGGATTCATCATCTTTCAATCAAATAAACTAATACTTTGGTGAATGAGCCAAACTCAAAAGTCGATTTATATTTCGACCTTCTAACTTCAGTGAATTGCCAAATGTTTTGCTGAAAACTACTTTTTGAGGTAAACGCATCACTAGTAATTGAACTAGTAAAGTGTGACAAATGAGAGTACTCTAACATCTTTCATTTTTAGTTTTTGTGCCTTTCTATTCCTAATGAGTCACAAACTATTTTAATGATGTACTCTTTTTAATGCCAGCTCATTGTTGGAGTTTCAACATGAAGTCCACGCCATAAAGTTGATTTTCAGTTTTTACACTTCCAAATCCCTAGAATTCACCCAATATTTTGCTAAAACTACTTCTCAGGGCTAATTAAACAGGGAATGATGAAACCCATTATTGATTTAAGAGCTCAAATCAATTGACTTCATTCCTTCAATTAAAGGTGTATACTAAGCTTTCTACTTATACCTTTTTAAAATTCGGAATAAAAAAAACTTTTAGTATATTAAGACTTAAATATATTAATACATTTATACCTATTTTATTCATTTAGATTTTATTCCTGATTAAATAAACATGTGCTAAACATCTAATTCTCCAATGTATGCAAAAGTTTCTAACTAAAAGCTTATTAGCAGGTTCAATTTTATTGGCCTTAAATTTTATTGGTTTTTATATCAATATGTTTTTTTTCCCCAGTATTGCAGAGCAATATTTTAGCCCAACTTTTGATATGAGCGGTTATAAAGGTATTTTATTTCTTTTACATCCTTTTGTATTGAGCTTTTCTCTTGCTTGGTTTTGGTTAGGTTTTAAAGATCAACTTTCTGGCTCAATTTGGGTAAAAGGACTTGAACTTGGTTTGGTTTATGGCGCAATAGCAGTTTTTCCATCAATGTGGATGATTTTAAGTGCTTTTGATGTGACTCCTGCTCTTGTTATTACATGGTTAATTCATGGAATAATTCAAGGAACTGTTGTTGGTGTAATTTATGCCAAAATAAATCCTTAAAAGATAAATAACCTGAGTTCGGCATTAGACTTTTGGTATTTTGCTTAGTATCCAATAGGGAAACTAATGAAAACACATTCTACTAAAAGTTAGGCTAAAGACCATTTGCAACGATTTAAAAAACAATGACATGTTATCTTGAAATTTACTTCTAATTATGCACTAATTGTATTTCATGGAATCGAATACTTTGAAATCGTTTCTCAGTTCCGATGCAATAATCTGTATTACATTTTGTTTCACAATAATTTAAGTTAATAAGAGATACATTCATCGTTGCAAAGTCAAATGATTTATTCTAACCAGTTTTAAATATCTATTTTATCACTAACTCTGATAAATAGTAAAAGTTTAGTGGACAATCAGTCAATCTGGGTTATCATATTATATTATTTTATTTTCACATTGATTTGATTACGATATGGAATTCAACCCTAAACATAATTGCCCCAATTTACTGGTTGATTTTTAAGTAATAAAAAAGCAATCCAAATGAACTGCTTTTTTCAATTTAACAAAGTGATTTATGCAATATCGAATCGATCGAGCATCATTACTTTATTCCATGTGGCTACAAAGTCATTTACAAACTTTTCGCTACCATCTGCGCAGCCATAAACTTCTGCGATTGCACGTAATTCTGTATTTGATCCAAAAATCAAATCAACACGAGTTGCCATCCATTTTCTGTTTCCAGTTTTACGATCGGTTCCCATAAATGCATTTGAACCAGAATCCAGTGCTTTCCATGATGTTCCGAAATCTAAGAGATTTACGAAGAAATCATTCGTTAATTGACCAGGCTTGTCGGTAAATACGCCATAGTTTGAACCATCATAGTTAGTGTTTAATACACGCATTCCACCAAGTAAAGCGGTCATTTCTGCTGTTGTGAGAGTCATTAACTGCGCTTTATCGATTAGTAATTCTTCTGTCGAAACGGAATATTTATTTTTTGAATAATTTCGGAATCCATCAGCAATGGGTTCTAGTACTGCAAATGAATCAACATCTGTTTGCTCTTGACTTGCATCAGTTCTTCCGGGAGAGTAGGGAACCTCTACTGAATGTCCAGCTTCATTTGCTGCTTTTTCAATAGCTATGCATCCGCCTAATACGATTATATCAGCTAAAGAAACCTTTTTATTTCCACTTTGCGCAGTATTAAAATCTTCTTGAACACGTTCTAATGTGCCTAAAACTGTTGATAATTGGGATGGATTATTAACAGCCCAGAATTTCATTGGCTCTAAACGAATTCGTGCACCATTTGCTCCACCACGTTTATCAGAACCACGGAAGGTTGAAGCCGAAGCCCAAGCGGTCGATACTAATTGAGAAACAGTTAAACCTGAAGCTGAAATACTAGCTTTTAACGCTGCAACATCGTTTACATCAATTAAATCGTGATTAACAGCAGGAACTGGATCTTGCCAAACAAGCACTTCTGAAGGAACCTCTGAGCCTAAATAACGAGAAATCGGCCCCATGTCACGATGTGTTAATTTAAACCAAGCACGTGCGAAAGCATCAGCAAATTGATTTGGATTTTCATAAAAACGACGTGAAATTTTTTCATAGGCTGGATCAACCCGTAATGCTAAATCTGTAGTTAACATCATTGGAGCATGACGTTTTTTTGGATTATGTGCATCAGGTACGCTATTAGCACCAGCTTGCCCTTTTGGCTTCCATTGATGTGCTCCTGCTGGACTTTTTGTTAATTCCCATTCGTAATCAAATAAATTTTCGAAGAAGTTATTACTCCATTGTGTAGGGGTTTTAGTCCAAGCTCCTTCTAGTCCGCTTGAAATAGAATCATCTGCGTTTCCTTTTCCAAAAGTATTTTTCCAACCTAAACCTTGTTCTTCAATAGAAGCAGCAGCTGGTTCACGATCAACATATTTTCCAGGATCTGCAGCACCGTGAGTTTTACCAAATGTGTGTCCACCTGCAATTAAAGCAACGGTTTCTTCATCATTCATAGCCATACGACCAAAAGTCTCACGAATATCTTTTGCTGCTGCAATTGGATCAGGATTTCCGTTTGGTCCTTCTGGATTCACATAAATCAATCCCATTTGAACCGCTGCTAAAGGATTTTCTAAATCACGATCATCAGAATAGCGTTTATCGCCTAACCATTCTGTTTCTGATCCCCAATAAATATCTTGTTCAGGTTCCCAAACGTCTTCACGCCCACCTGCAAAGCCAAACGTTTTAAATCCCATTGACTCTAATGCGCAATTTCCTGCAAGAATCATTAAATCGGCCCATGAGATTTTTTTACCATATTTCTGTTTTACAGGCCATAATAATAAACGAGCTTTATCAAGATTCACATTATCTGGCCAACTATTTAAAGGTGCAAATCGCTGAGTTCCTGAACCTGCACCTCCACGTCCATCATGAATACGATAGGTTCCTGCACTGTGCCATGCCATACGAATGAAAAATGGACCATAATGTCCATAGTCTGCTGGCCACCAATCTTGAGAATCGGTCATTAAATCAAAAATGTCTTTTTTTATTGCTACTAAATCGAGTGAATTGAATTCTTCTGCATAGTTAAAATCTTTATCCATAGGGTTAGACAAAGAGGAATGTTGACGTAGAATGCCAAGATTAAGCTGGTTAGGCCACCAATCACGATTTGAAGCTCCGCGACCTGCACCATGTTTTAACTTATTTCCCGTAAATGGGCACTTACCGTCTGTTGAATGAGAATTATCCATTATACTTATCAATTAAATTATAATTTACAAAGCTAGTATATCCCAAATTAAGCTATAAAGACAATTTGATTTTCGATTTGTTATATAGTTTTTATTGATTGATATGCCGAATTTGATAGGAATAAACGATATTAACCAGAGTACGTGAGAAGAAAGAAAAAAAACCTCCCCCTTTTACCCAAAACTACTATGCTAAAAAAGACGGACGAACTTTAAAAGGGGCAATGGGGATTTCAAGATGAACGTAAAATTTTGTACAGAAAATTAGTGAAATCAACTTCTAAAGGTTTATTAGCACTTAATGCTCATCATTCAATCATCCGACGTGAAACTATAATTTAAATTGATTGAAAACGCAAGAATATCAAACCAGTGTTTTTTAAACTTAACCTTTACTGAGTAAAATGATAGATCTCGTTAAACACTCACAAAACTAACTTTAGAACAAATTGAAAATAATAACCTGAGTTCGGTATAAGGATTAGTACATAGTTTTAATCAAAACAAAGAATAACGAATGGAGAAGGTCATTTGGCTTAAGAAGCACAAGCGGACGCTTGCGCTAGAGCTAAATTTTTACATGTTTTATTTTAATTTCTTATCCCGAACACAGGTAAATAATAATTTAAACTGAGTTCAGCTTTTAAAATTAAAGAAAAATATCAGCTAAAAGTTTCTATCACAAATGCTTACGCAATCTAGCAACTGGCAATCTTGCCTCTTCCCTATACTTCGTAACTGTTCTTCTTGCAATCGGGAATCCACGTTTCTTCATTTCTTCTACTATTTCCTGATCACTTAATGGTTTTAATTTATCTTCTTCAGCAATGATTTTTCCAATCATATCTTTGAGCTCTAGATTGGCTACCATTTTCCCAGATTCCGTCTCCATCTTCTCATTAAAGAAGTATTTTAATTCAAAAACACCAAAAACAGTTTGCACATATTTCCCATTGGTTACTCGAGAAATAGTAGAAATATCCATCCCAATTCGATCAGAAACATCTTTTAAAATCATGGGCTTCATCCCTTCTCCAGATTTGAAAAAATCTGCTTGGAGCGCCACAATGGTCTGCATCACATTCATTAAGGTTTGCTGCCGTTGGCGAATAGAGTCAATAAACCATTTTGCTGAATCAATTTTTGCTTTTATAAAAGTTTGTGTTTCACGAATTTCTGGAACAGTACTTTTCTTGTTTTTTATATCATTCCACATGTCTCTGTAATGTGGTGAAATTCTAAGACTTGGCGCGTTTCTTTGATTCAAGGTAACTAAGAAATCACCTTCTTCTTCTATCCCGGTTTCTTCATTTTCTATTCCTGGAACGTATTTCACATCAAAATCAGGAATTACATAATTGCCCGCTAAACTGTCTGGCGTTTCAACCAAACCCGGACGCGGGTCAAGCTGCCGTACACAACTATAAACAGCTTTTATATCTTCTTCATCACAATGGTACTTTTGAATCAGTTTGGCAAAGTGCTTCTTTTCGAATAAATCCCAATCATTTTTCAAAATTTTATACGCCAAATTTTTGCCATCAATTGAATTTTCAGTAAGCTCTAATTGAATCAATAGACATTCTCTTAAATCTCTTGCAGCTATTCCAGGCGGATCTAAACGTTGAATTTGTTTTAAAACATGCTCAATTTCTTCTTCCATTACCAATTTGGAATAATTGAAAGCAATAGTATCAATAATGGCCTGAATATCACGACGCAAATACCCATCATCGTCTAATGAACCTAAAATCTCAGAAGCGATAATTTCTTCACGCTCATTCAATTTCAATAATTGTACTTGATTTTCGAGTTCTTCTAAAAGCGACTCGTAATAAGGTTTAGGTAAATCTCGAATCTCGTCCAAATCTGGATTTAATGGAGCTTTGTATGATTCTGTTTCATCTGCATGAAGTAATTCATCCCAATCATCATCATCAATTTTACCAATCTCTTCATTGGTCTCGATTTCTTCTAATGGCGACTCCTCTTTCTCATTAGAAGCTTCTTTTTCTTCTTTTTCTCTAGCTAATTCAGGATTAGAATCATCAAATGAATCTTGAAGAGTAATTTGAGATTCATCAAATGAATCCATTTCTTCAAGAACAGGATTTTGCTCCATCTCTTCTTTTATTCGTTGTTCAAGAGCTAGGGTGGGCAGTTGTAATAATTTTATGTACTGAATCTGTTGAGGTGATAATTTCTGACTCAGTGTTTGTTTTTGGCTTAAAAACTGTCCGTGTCGAATCATAAGCTGTACGGTTTTCTAACAAGTTCAACAGTTTGCAAAAAGGTCTCATACCAGGCTTTTCCATATTTACGGATTAATGGAGCACTGATAAAATCAGATAAATAAATTCCTTCTTTTTTACCTCTGTCGCAGGCAGGAGAACAAATACTCGGTACATACTGATAATTGGCATAGTCAATATCTGCTATTCGAGTAATGCGAATGGGGAATAAATGACAAGAAATGGGTTTTTCCCAATAAAATCGGTCTTCTTGATAAGCTTTTTGTATGGCGCAAAGCGCAGTATTTCTCTCATCGTAAACCACAAATACACAAGCTTCTTGGTCTGTACAAGCTAATTCATAAGTTCCACGATCTGATTCAATAATTAACCCATTTTTTTCAACTTCTTCGATTGCTTCAGGTCGTAGCTCATTTTTTAATTGGGCATAAGCTTTCTTTAATACAGGGATTTCTTTTTTTTCTACAGGAGCACCAGCATCTCCTACTACACAGCAAGCGCCTTTACAACGACCTAAATCGCATGCAAACTTAACGGTAGCAATATCATCGGAAAGAATTACATTGTCAATTTGAAACATGCATCAAATTTAATACCAAATGGTCTTTTTGTCTAATTAAATTTTAAAAATTATAAAAATAAATGAGGGAAAGAGAAAATGGCGGATTGCGGATTGCGGATTGCGGATTGCGGATTGCGGATTGCGGAAGTTTAAATCAGAATATTTGATTTAAAAAGAGAGACATATGAAATCTTACTTTTTTTTCTCATCGTTCCTTAATCATTTCTCATTTTTATTCGAAGATATCTCAATTACGATTCATTCACAGTTCTTACTTTTGAAAAAAGGGCAATAACTCATCTCCGGTCGACATGACTCGTTTTTTAATTCAAAATTAAAAATTTCCCCTTAAACCTCTCACCTCTCACCTAAAAAACATACTAAGCAATTTCTTATATTTCTTTTATGAAAAACGCAGCTATTCTATTTTTGCTACTTTCGGTTTCTATTTTAAACCAATGCACCAAACCTGTTGGTCAATATATTGAATTCAATCTCATTCCTGACCAAAACACAACATTTACTATCGAAGAAATTCCTCTCCATTATAAATACAGTCCCAAAATTGTAGATTCTATTTATTACAAAGCTGGGAAAGATAACTATTTTACAAGTAAATCAACTATTCCTAAAATTGTATTTCTAAAATCAAATGATTTTTTCTTCCCAATTTATCTTGATGGAAAATCTGCTTTAAAACTTAGTTATAATCGTACCGCACAAGACAGACCCATTCAAATTGAAGGTTATAAAGGGAATTTTTTAGAAATCTATTACGATTTACTTAAAACTGAAAAACCAATGCGTGAAGCTCTTGCGCGTGAAAAAGCAACGTTTACTAAAGGGGAATCAAACACCTATATCCGCATTTTAGATGATATTCAGAGCAATAGAAAATCTATTCTACCAAAAACTCCCTACGAATTTATGTATTGGGCCTCATTAGGTGAATATTATGTGGCACAAATTGAGAATATCTCAAAGTCAAAAATGAACCAAACAGAAGCAACCAAAAGTCGTGCTCAAATTATTGAATCAGCCGAAAAAGCTGGGTTCTTTAAAATAAAATCTTTGGAGAGTCAACGAGCAGGAATTCGAGATTTCACCAATGCTTGGGCTCATAGTTATGGCATTGCAGACTCAGTTCGGAGAAAAGAAAAAAAAGACTTGTTGATCTATGATGTGAATCGATTAGCCTACCCTATTTTGAATAAACGTCGTGAAGAAGTTGTTCATAGAATTACTGAAGACCGAGCTAGAGCTTATGCCGATTTATTCCTAACTGCTGAACGCCTCGGTGAAGCGCCCTACGATGAAGCACAAAAAGTTGTTTTAAGATTTGTTCAAACCTATTCAGATAATTATCCTGATTATGCCAATTTAATCGCCGACCTTAACGAACAAATCCGTCGTGTTCAACCTGGACAAAAGGCCTTTGATTTCTCCTTTCCTGATATAAATGGAAAACCCGTTTCTATGTCTGATTTCAAAGGAAAGATTGTTTATTTAGATTTTTGGGCAACTTGGTGTTCCCCTTGTTTAGAAGAATTTCTATCTATGAAAAAAGTTTACGCACAGATTGATACTTCAAAAACAGTATTTATAAGTATTGGATTGGATCAGGATAAAGAAGTTTGGGAATCTAGTCTTAACCATTATGATTTAACTTGGATAAATTTATACGGTGGCAAAGAATTTCAAAATGAATTATTTATAAAATATCGCGGTGGTGGTATTCCTTTAACGGTTTTGATTGGCAAAGATGGTAAAATAGAACACTATAATGATGTGAGAGCAAGTTTCAATCTCAAAGACATTATAAGTGATTTAGAATTTTCCTACTAATTTTTATTAAAAAACGGTTTGTAATAATCCAAAAAACTTCAGAACCAAATATCTGTTATTTTTGGTTAGAACTTTCTTTGAAAAATCGTTTTAACCCGAATACACTACATTTCACACAATTTTAAGTGTTCAAAACTGAAATATTAACTTGCTCCTAAAAGTAGTTTTCAGCATAATTGTTGGCAAATTCTTTAGATTTATAAGAGTGAAAACCAAAAATTCGACTTTTTTTTAGTGGGCACAAAATGCAAGCAGCATTTTTCTTCGTACATAAAAAAAACTGTACTTCATCAAGCTGAAAAATAATCAGTTTTTCTGCTTTAATTACCTAGTCATATAAAAAATTAATAATAACCAGAAAGCATGTCAAAAAAAGCAATTCTTTTCACGAGTGTTGGTCGCAGAGTTGAGTGGATAGAACAAGTCAAAAACGCCCTTAATCCAGATATTGCTATAATTACCGCTGATTTAAACGCACAAGCACCAGCGCATTTATTTTCACACAAAGCCGCAGTATTACCTAATGTATTTGAACAAGATTTTGCAGGACGATTATTAGATTTGTGTCAAGCAGAGCAGATTAGCCACGTTTTTCCTCTTATTGATACCGAATTACAAGTTTATGCTTCCATCAAAAAAGAGCTAGCCTTATTTGGCGTTGACATTGTTGTTTCTGAAAGATTAGCTATTGATCTTTGTCGAGATAAATTCAGTTTTGGGATTTTTTTGGAAGAAAAAGGCATTCAAACTCCAAAAATTTTCAGCACAGTCGAAGAATTAGAATCAGGAAAACGCTATTGCTTAAGACCTAGATTTGGAAGCAGAAGTGTTGGAATGAGGCAATTAAATGCTAAAGATGCACAAAAATTAATTAGAAGAAGAGATTCCGTAATCACAGAATGGATTTCAGGAACAGAATATAGTATTGATATTATTGCAGATGGAAAAGGTAAAACTTTGGTCTGCGTTCCAAGAAAACGCATTTTAATTCGTGATGGAGAATCAATAATCGGAGAAACTGTTCAACATGAAGAACTCATTGAACTCTCAAAACAAATTGTTCAATCTATTCATGGTTTATATGGACCACTCTGTTTACAAGCGATTCAAAATGAAGATGGGATTTTTGTAACTGAGTTGAACGCACGTTTTGGTGGCGGAATTACTCTAAGTGAAGCAGCTGGAGCAGGATTTACGGAATGGATTAAATCATTAGTGAATCAAACCCCTTTCCAAGCTCCTAATTGGGAGAATGGCAAAAAAATGTATCGATATTTAAAAGGGATCTATAAGTAAAATTTATTCAAATTCAGACTTCGTGTCTATAAAAAAAGATAGCGGGTTTCGCAAAAAACGGTAATCCCTACTCCGAAACGATTCGATGAACCTCGAAGTACTAACTCAGTCAAAATCTTTTTACGCCATAAGCACTTCTTTTATATAGGTTAAGTTCATAGGCTTAGATGCTGAGTCACTGCCCAGCATGACCAAATAATAGATATGAACTAAGCTCAATAGGTTGCGAACTAGCTCTTGTTTTCATTAATATGCTACATAAAATCGTTAACAAAATCATTCACTTTACAAAATGTCAAAGTCCGAATTTGAGTTAAAGACCTAATTTTTCTCTTAATCTTTCGTACTGACTATCATATAATTTCACATTAATACTAATTAATTCATAACTTTTATCTTCAATCGTTATAGCTATATTATAATCAAGTTCTATTTCTCCTTCAGTTAAACCATCATTATTAAGTTCAAATTCGATTTGCCTATATTGACCAATAATATCTGTGCTATAACTATTTCCGCAATCTGAAGAACCATTTTTTCTGTTACTAAACCATTTTCCATCAATATGAAAAAACTCTTGAATACCACCTATTGTTGCGTCAATTCGTTGAATTTCTAAAAACCGTTTACGGTCATTTACAAGCACCATTTTCCAATAAACATTTCCATTTTTTGCAATCCTCAGAGGATTCTTTTTGAAAATAAGATAGGTTCCTTTATTCATTGGTGTTTCAATTTTCGATTCTTTTTTGTACCAAGCTGAAATCGACTCTGATAAATGACCACCTTCACTCTTTATTTTTAAAAACCACTCTGATTGGGAAATCGTTGTGGACTCTAGTTGAGTCCACGATTCTTTTTCTTTCAACTCCCCCTTATTTTGAGTAAATGAATGTTCAGAAATTAAAAGTAGAAAAATAAATAGTAAAACTTGGTTCATAATTAATTTTAGATTTTACTTTTCCACAATAGGAAAAAACTCTACTTTTTGTTCTCTATTTTTTTCGTTTGCAGCTCCACCAAAAGTATTAATTACATGGTTGATTCCACCACCTTTTCCACTCAAATAAAAGGTGGTCATGTGTTTGAGTTGTACTTTGGGGTTTTCCGGAACTTCTATGGCTCTATCAGCGAAAATAGGGCCTTCTCTGAATGTGTTATAAATTCCTAAACCCCAAGCATTATGTTCTTGAACATGATCTGCAACTTTGTAACTTGCATATCCATTTACATCTCCGTGCTTCCAGTCTTCTTGTGTTGGCGGATCATAAGGCATTTCACTTTGATAAAAATAGGTTCTACCTCGCTCTCCATTCCATAAGGTTTGATATTCGGTAAAATGCTCAACAAAAAGTCCGTAAATCGTTACATCATTGCCATTTACGATGAGTCCATTTTCACCCAAATTCACATCCCATCCTGGACTTTTTACCGCACTTGGACCGTGATCAGCACGCCACAACCAAAAATGATCGGCAATTACATTATTGCTATTTATGATAACACAAGATGTTGCCGTTCCTGCTTTATCTGTTCCAACTCTGCAAAATACATCAAACAAAAACGTTGGGTTTTCTTTGTGAATAGCTTTACTTTTTTCTTCCCCAACTTGAAGTAATACATCTGAACGCATTGGACCTGCATGAAATGTAATTCCTGCCAAACTAACGCCTTCGACATCAGCAATTTTCATGGCTTTTTTTCCTGTTGTTGGAATTATGGATGGTAAACCAATTCCCAAAATCACGGTTCCAGGTTTGTTCACTTCAATGGTTTCCGTCAAATAATATCTTCCTGGTGTAATCAACAAATGTTTCCCATCTTTTAAAGCTTTGTTGATGGATTCGCTGTTATCCACTTCTTCTTTTACGATGTAAACATCTTTGAAATCAATTTCTTTGCCTTTTAGATTTCCTTCTGTCCAATCAGGACCTGAAACTGATGCTCGAAGAGCTGGCACGAAAATCTTGTACTTATCGTTTTTATCCAAAAACAAAAAGGGTTTTTCTCGAATTAAAGGAGTTTCATCGATTGTTGTGAATGGAGGTTTTGGCCATTGTTCAGCTGGAGCATTTTTTACGCCAAGAAAAACCATGTTCCAAACAAAACCATCCCATTTACCAATACTGCTGTTTCTAGTAAAGTATTGCTGCTGTGTTCCCGATGTTATAGTTCCATCAACTACTGAATTTCCTAGAAATCCGCCGCTTGTATATCCATCTTTAGAAAATCCTAAATCTCCTTTAATATGCATTCTTCTCATAGGCGCTGCTTGAGATGTCACCCAAAAGTTTTTCCCACCTTTTGGTACGACCATCATGTTTTCAGCACTTCTCCAAAAGTTAGACAATGCGGTTCTACGAACTTGGCGAGATTCAACCGCACCACGAATAGTAACACCTGAAGGAAGTTTTCCCAGACCTGAAATTTGTGTGTAATATCCTGCATAAACATCCAAATCGTACACTCCTGACTTAAAAAGAAAAGCAACACGATTAGGACCAAACTCTCTTTCTCTATCATCTTGGAAAGTAGATATGCTATCTATTAGAGATTGCATCTGCTCCATTTTCATGGTATCTGAATATACATATACGTTTTTTCCAAAATCTATTTCATTAATAGGAATTGATTTAGGTTGAGAACAAGCTATGGTAATAGCTGCGACAACTAAAGTGGGGATAAATCTTACAGCAAATTTCATAAGAATGGAGATTTAGACGATGATATTACCAGAAATGAAAGCCAAGACTATTGATTAGTTTTTATTCAACTCAATTAAACGCTTTGACTTGTTGCAAAATAAGTATCATGACTTGCTTTCTCAAAATCTTATGATCGATTTCACGAGTATTTACTTCTGTTAATAGAATTCTTTTTTTTCAGAGGATTTATGATAACCTGAGTTCGGGATAAGAAATAAATAATACAACTGGTATAAAAAACTACCGTCATTTGGCTTCGCAGTGCCTTCGGTATCGTTGACACTCTCAAAGCGCCGCAAAGCGAAAAACGGAATCTTTGCCCAATTGGGAGTTAAATTCGAGATTTCATTCTCACCTAATAACCCGAATAACTTTAACCGGACACAATTCAGCAGCTTTTCTATTCGATTCCTCTTCCGCTTCACCCACATCAACTTGAATCATATTCCTTTATTGTTTTCCCCCTAAAAGCACACTTTTCCCATCACGTTTAGACATTTGCCAACGCTGTGGAGCAACTTCACTGCAATAATTACAGCCTATACATTTCTGTCTGTGAAAAAGGATTTTAATCATGGTTTATTCAAATTGACAGTTAACAATTGAAAATTGACAATTATTTTAACTCGACCAAAAACTAGCAATTCATTCAATCTCGTTTTCAAAAGTAGCTTAATTCACCGACTATTTGGCAAAAAAAATTTGCATAAAATAATCCTACATTCTTTTTACTTAAACAGCTTTGTTAATTCATACTTTATTTGTTTTTTTTTAGATTCTGGAATTCTGTTTAAGCGAAATTAAAATTTCTAGTGTTTTAAACTCTTTTAAAACATCCCTAACAGTTTTCGAATTGTCTCATAAGAAATTATATAGCAAGTTCCCCCAAATTTTTCAGAAATGTATCATTTAAAACTACTTAAAAATTATTTTTAAACTAGCTTTTATAATTAGATTAACTCATATATCACTCGGATTGAAACCATATTCGGCTTTAAAGGCTCTTGAGAAATACGAAACACTACGAAACCCAGCAGCATAAGCAATCTCACTAATACTGACCTTCTTTTGTTGTAACAAATTTAATGAAAACTCAAGTCGTTGTTTTTTAATAAACTCTTGTGTTGGTAAGCCCGCTAATTTTTTCATTTTTCGATGTAATGTTGTTCTACTCATATTTAAAACACCTGCCATGTGTTCAACTGAGAAATCAGGATCACTTAAATAAAGTTGAATTCGCTCGATAATCGTTGTTAACTCATTTACTTCCAGATTGTGAGCAGATTCATTGTCATCACGTTTTGCACTCTCTTCTAGATAGAATTTCCTCAAATTGGTAAGCAATTGGTAATGCCCCCAAACTCGTGCTTTAACTATTTCAGGTGAAAATGGTTTTAAAATATAATCGTTCGCACCTGCTTGAAAACCAGTGAGCTCGTTCAAATCGCCGGCTTTTGCAGTGATCAAAAGAATCGGAATATGTTTTAATAACACATTTTCGCGAATCTTTTTTGTGAATTCGAATCCATCCATTCCCGGCATCATTACATCAGATAAAATTAAATCGGGAATTAAGGTATCAAATAATTGTAAAGCATCTTTCGCTTGTGCATATTCTACAAATTGAAATGAATCGGACAGAATCGATTTTATATAATCCCGAATCGCTTCATTATCATCTACGAGTAAAATTAATGGGATGTCTTTCTCGCTTAGAGAAGAAATCGATGTTTCTTTTGAAATAGCTTGATTTAGTGTTTCAACTTGAAGATTTTCTGAGCAGTCTTTCCAAGTTTCCAACAACGATTCTGCATTTTCAATTATGATATATTTTCCTTGTAAAGCTTCTAATGTACCAGGTATATCTAAACTTACCTTCGTTCCCTTTTGTATTTCAGATTGATACGTTAACGAAATTCCATGTAACTCTGAAATGAGATAGACTAAATTCAATCCAATTCCAGAACCCGAATGAGATAATTTTGTAGATTGACCTCTGTAGTATCGTTCAAATATATGGGGCAAATCTTTTTCTGAAATACCTATGCCTGTATCTTCAACGCTTAGAAAAATATTATTTTCGTTACGACAAAGTGTTAGATTAATTTCTCCTTGTAAAGTGTATTTTATTGAATTAGAAACCAAATTAGATATCAGTATTTCTAATTGTTTTTTATCGGCATAGATAACAAATTCAGGGGATTTAAGATCGATATGAATCTGTAATTTTAGCTTTTTTTGCTCAGCTAGAGGATAAAACGAATCACGAATTTTGCTTAATAAAGAACTCAAATCAAAACGTTGAATGTGAAGTTCAAACTCGCCCGTTTCCATTTTTGAAATCGTTAACATATCTTCAATCATAACCTGAAGTCGATCTGAATTTGCAATAATCGCTTCAATATTAGTTGAACTTTTCGAATTCGATTCTGCTAAATCTTGCTGCAATAAAAGTGCAGGGCCTTTAATAAGTGTGAGTGGCGTTCTGAATTCATGACTTATATTAGAATAAAACTTCGTTTTAACTTGATTCACTAGTTCTAATTCACGATTTTTTTTCGCTAACTCCCGAGTTCTAATGTGAATTTGAGATTCTAATTCTACTTGCTTTTTTACGTAATAACTTGTTCTCCAGCGAATTACAAATCCAATTAATAAAAGAAAGCTAAATCCATAGAATAGATATGCCCAAATGGAACGATACCATGGCGGTTGAATAGTAAACGGATAACGAATTACACTTGACTCATTACCAAGCAAATCTTTACCTATTACTTCGAACTGATAGGTTCCCTCCCGAAGTGTTCTGAAATCAGCGTAGGTTTCATCGCTCCAATCGGACCAACGTATCGTTGCTCCCTTTAAACGAAAGCGATACCTATTAAAGGAATTGGGATAAAATGAAATCAGACTCCACTTAAATCGAAGGCTATTCCATTCGTAATCAATTATTTTTGCTGAACTAAATGAACTTTCCCATCCTGAAAACAAACTTGAATCCGGTTCCGCTGAAAGATGTGTAAGTAGCATTAGAGGTTTTTCGAACTTCTTTTCAGAAATAGAATCCTTTTTTACATAAAACAGATTTGATGGAGTAGCGATAAATATGTTTCCAATTTGTGAAACGTGAATAGAAATCAAATTACCAAACGGTTTAATTCTTGCAGCAGGTAAGTTATCCCAAGAAAGGGATTTAGAACGAGGGTTGACTGAAAATTTCCCATCAATTCCTGCGGCTGAAGACGTGTAAATAATCGTGTCTCCTTGATGGACAAAAGGCCAGTATCCAAACGATTTTCCCGCTTTATTGATGCTATGAGAAGTGTCAGCAACGATACTATCTCGATTAACAGACAGTTTGTATAAACCCTTGTTGGTTAAAAAACGAACATCGTTTTCTAAAAAAATGGTAACATTATTTAATTCTGATGGCAATCCACTCTGAGTATCCCAAACCTTATGGGAAGTTATTTTTTGTACTCGATTAGTTGCACGTTCTGTTATCAACTGAAAAAGACCTAAATTGCGAGTGCCCATCCACAAATTCCCAAGTGAATCGTGTGTTAACGTATATGGGGTTAAACTAGTTTTAAATAATTCAGTGTGAGTTGCTTTAGTGTCTGAGATAATGTCGGCACGTTTTAGGGCGTTTGGTGAATCATAATAATAGACTACATCTTCATTTTGGGGTTCTGTAAACATAAATTGAACGAACATATCGTCGGAGAGTTTATGCACCTTTTCTGAGCGAGTAATTATGTACAAACCCTTACTTGTTCCGGCTAATACCCCACGTTTAATTGGTAAAAAGCTAAAAATGGCCACACTATCTAAGTTTTTTTTAAATTGATTATTCTTACCAAGATACAATCCCGATTCAGTTCCCAGTAAAATTAGATCGCCCAAGCTTGAAACGGTACGTATTCCTTTTTCTGGAACACCTTGCGAGGCAACGAATTGACGTAAATCCTTTTTTCGTTCTATAGAAACTAATCCGTTTGGTGTGCTAATCCACAAGGTTCCATTTTTAGCTTCATAAGCAAAGCCGGCAACAGAAGAGGGTAGCAGGTCTGAATCAGAATAGGTTTCGAGAAGGTGCCCTTTTTTATCAAAAATATGAACACCGGCTAAGGAAGTGAAAACGATTGAACCTTCTTGCAAAGCCGAAATACTTAAAATTTCATTTTTGGGTTTATTTATAAAAAAGGTAAAATCGGCTTGTTTTATCCAAATAGAATCTGATGAATAGTGCCACAGTTCGTGCATTTCGGTGTAAAGAAACAACTCATTTTGCAGACTAATTAAACGATTTTCTCCGGCCTTAAATGGAGTTGAAACATGTCGAAGATTGCCAGAAACCGAAAGTTCGAATAAACCGGCTTGAGTGTCGGTTAAATACGTTTTTGAGCCAAAGGTCTGAACATCAAAAAAGGCTCCTTGTGGATTAAGTTCTGTTATGTTGTGTTCTTCTTTGTGATAAATGTAAGCACGCTCCAAAGAAATGAAAACTACGTTTTCTGAATCAGGAAACAGTTCAATATCGTGTAAAAACGGAATTACCTGAGCTGAATCTGAAATTAACGAAGCTAACGATTCAAATGTGTAGGGTTCATTTGAGGTTCGTTTTAAAAACCCTAAAACAGAACTGCTTGATGTGTAGATTCTTCCGTTTTTGTCTGTTGCAAAAGCGGCTGCAACCATATTGAAAGGCAATGGAATAGCATAAGACTGTGTTCCATTTATATGTTGAATACCGATGTTGTCGTTCCCGAATAAAATGCTTCCATACTTGTCTTCCGTTATGGCATAGGCAAATGGGGTGCCTTGGTAATCCGTTCCGTGTTGGTAGATTCGGTGTAATGGGAAATCTGTTGGTAATTCTTGAGCTAACGCACAAGTCACTTTTATAGGGAACAGTAAAAAAAAGGAAAATATTACAACACAAGTTGAAAAAGTAGGAATGGGCTTGTTAGGAAATCTCAAAACGCAACTACATTTAATTAATACAAGTCAAGATAAACAAAAAATGAGTTGAATTAAATAACATGTCGTTTTTTTAATAAGTAATGATTAAGAGAGTAAAATGAAACGTGAGTGAAACAAAATGAAACGTGAGTGAAACAGGCTAATTAGGGTATTCATTTATATTTAAATGTAATCTAGTTCTTTTTTTTACAAGTACATAACACCCTTTTTAGATTTTTATGAGATTAAATTTCCCAATAACCAAACTCATTCATATTTCGGATATTCGATTAAGCTTCGGTTTATTGTTGCTTTTAATGTTCGGTTTTTCACTCGAAATAAAAGCCCAATTTTCGTTGGTTAGCACAAGTTTTCAGGAATTTTCACAGAATAGTAACACGGTTGTATCTCCATCAGTAAATGGTTTTGCATACCGAATAGCATTTAGTCGAGACGCGAACAATAGCCAAATGTTTGTCTCCGCAATTGATCAAACCAACCTAAATGGATCATTGTTTAATTCTGAAAATATTGGAGCTATAAGTACACTTGGCCGAATAAGCGATGCTGCTATTTGGAAATTAGGAAATACTAATCTATTTGCAAGTTTATTCCAGCCGTTAATTTCGAACTCGTTTCCCTATCCTGTGCAGATACACTTAGGTACAACGTTAGTTGCGGCAGAGAATGGGTATTATGCTACAAATGCACCATTGATTATTGACATGACTACCGGTGATTATGCAAACAACCGCGTATTCATAGCGAATGCAGCATCAACAATTTTTGCTACATCAACCATCTCATCCTCATTTAATAATGATGCTTTCGGCCGTGCAATAGCGCTTTCTTTAAATGCATCACATGTAGTAATCGGAGCACCCAGTTTTTTACCTGCGACTTATGGGTCACCTCTACCAAACGTTCCAGGAAAAGTATATGTGTATTCTGGAAATCCTGCCTCTAACAATTACGCCAATTATTTGACATTTACAGGAACCGAAAATGGTGATCGATTTGGATCTGCTGTGGCTATTTCCAAAGATGCCTCACGTATTTTTGTTGGCGCGCCCAATACAGCCAATGGAACGGGAGCTGTTTTTATTTACAATGGTAGTGGGCAGCTAATTACACGCATAGATGGTAGTTCTAGCGGAGAGCAATTTGGCGCTAATCTCCATGTTTCCCACGATGGAACTGTGGTGGCAATTGGAGCTCCAAACAAAAATGGTCGAGGCGCTGTTTCGGTTTATGAAGAGATCTCTGGAACCTACCAATCAAAAGGAACTGAAGTACAAGGCGAGAACAATAATGATGCTTTCGGCACTACGCTAAAACTATCTGCGGATGGCTCCATTTTAGCTGTTACCGCGCCTGGAAATGGTGGAAAAGTAATTTCATTTCGGTTCCGCGATAACTTTTGGACAACCATATCAGTTAATTCTCCTTCTTCAGCAAGTTCGGGATTTGGAATCGATATTGATTTAACCGACGATGGATTAACATTAGCTGTGGCAAGTTCGGCAAACGGACAGTTAGGATTTGTAAGCTTTTATGATTACAAAGAACCCAAACCTGTAATTACGAGTGTATTTCCTAATTCTGGAGCTGAAGGCGCAACGTTTCGTGTCGGAATAAAGGACTTTCCAAATCAGGAACTGTATCTAAAAAGCGTCCATCACCGACATGCAGCCATTATTGACAGCAGTTCTGCGAATTGGTTGTACGCTAGAGTTCCTTCTGGCATAACAAGTGGGAGATATACATTGGAATCTTCTGACGCTCAAAATGCTTACGGAACTATGTTCACCGTGCTTCACAGTGGAGGAAACTTTAGTGAAGCTCCGCAATCAATGGGTTCTTCCGATGGTTCTGACGAAGATTACGCTTCAGTAACCCGATTAATGGAGGCAGAAATAGAGAATTACCGAACAAATTTTCCCACGTCCCTATTGACGACCGGTTCAATGAGCGGATTTTATGACAATAGTTCAAACACATCAATTGGAACCAAACAAAGTACATTCAGAATTACACCCTACAGACAAGCCGCCTATTATGAAAATCGAGTACCCGAGACCAATTTAAACCATCTTGAGGCGATTGCAACGGGTGATATAAATGGAAATGGTACTCTAAATATTGTTTTAGGAGGTAATTTCCTGTGGCTTCTAAACAAACGTCCTTTTTTCTCCACTAATGAATTAAGTGAAGGGTTTTCCTATCCTTTTACGGATAACTTGATTTCAAATACTGTTGGAACGATTGCCGATATTTTTATTGGCAACATTGCCGGAGATGGGGGAAGTCATTTGGTCTATGCCGACCGAGAGCACAATAAAATAGCCTGGATGCGGAATGTTGGAGGCAGTTACATCGGAGAAACCCTTATTGGTGGGGGAGTTTCCGGCGTAAGTTCCATCGCTTTAGTTGACATCAATAACAACAATAGTTTGGATGTATTTTCTGCCTCCCCCGGCGACAACACCCTTGCTTGGTACGAAAATACCCAAGGCGACGGTTCGGCATGGACCAAACACATAATTTCATCAAATCTTACGGGCGTTCAAAAACTGGCCGCAACCGATTTCGATGGCGATGGTTTGGTAGATGTTGCCGTAACTTTACCAAGTCAGCATACACTCGCATGGTTCAAAAATCTGGGGAACGGACAATTTTCTTCGATTAACGTACTAACCACAAGTGCTTGGAATACGCCTGGACTTGTAGCCACCGATTTAAATGGAGATGGTCGCGCTGAAATTGCTGTGGCGCTTCGCGCCGGAGAAGCCAATGGATCGTCGTCGGGCTCTTTTATGTGGTTTCAAAATATTAGTGCAATCTCTGAATCACAGGTTTTTGCAGCTCCGCGAAACTCCCCTTTGGTACTTCCTTTTTCTGTAAATAGCGGAAATGTGACCGGAATTTATGCCATAAACCCAAATGGGGATGGGAAAATGGATATAGCTTTAACCACCGTTGGAGCAAGCCGAATGTATCTTTATTCAAATTCCGACCCCGAACCCTACGTAATTATAGACAATTTCTTCCCAAAATCGGGAAGCGAAGGTACACACCTAACTATAAACGGCGAAGGATTTGGAACTACCACTCAAGGGGTTTCCGTTTCTATAAATGGCGTTGCGCTTCAAATTACTTCCGTAGTGAACACACAAATCAACGCCGTTTTGCCTGCGGGAATTCAGCCGGGTTATCATCAAATTTCGGTAACCAACACAACAAACGGAAAACAGAAATCGAGCATGGGACATTTTAGTTATACTCAGCAATCCGGATTGTTTTCTCCTAAACAACTCCTCGTTTCAGGTTCTCAAAAGCAGATGCTGTTCCGCAAAAATCGTTTATACTATGAATCGGCTTCGGGCGGAATACACATTTTTGAAAATGGACAAAATTCGGTGGTTGTTGCCAACAAAAGTATTTCAGGGAAGATGCTTATACAGGAAAATGTGAATGAGAGACTTTATTTTTGGCCGAGTGATGGAACAACTTCTGAACCTGTCTTTTATGAACTCGACAGTAGTACACTTCCAGCATTTGATAATCCCAATGCTTTTCCTGGAAAAGCATTTACTATAGCAGTGGTTAATCAATTTGGATTTTCCGACGTTATTTTCGCGAATCAAACCTCTTTGATGATGAGACCCTTTGCATCTACAAATGAGACAACAAGTATTGGAGGACTCCCATTTCCAATTTTTGAGCTTTCCCAATTTGGTGAACCCGTAGAAGCACTGGCTTCAGGCGATTTGGATAATGATGGATATGTGGACATTCTTATGCTCGGAAATTCCAAAGTAGCGTGGCTAAAAAATATGGCTGCCACTGGTGGTGGGCTGGTATATCAGGGCAATGTTATTACCGGACTTACGCAAGCAACTGAAATAAAATTGGCCGATTTTACGAAATCGAATCGTTTAGATATCGCCATTCTTGACAAAGGAACGGAACAGATAAAAATCTACTCTAATAATGGAAGTGCCTCATTTTCACAAACACACGTTTTAGACGGAGCTGGCGCTCAGCCATCAATTACAACATTCCTTTTGGCTGATGTGCTTGGAATAGGAAGAAAAGACGTGGTTATAGCTGCCGGAAATTCCGCTTACCTTTATAGAAATTCGAGTACTGGATTTTCTGCGACTCCGGAACTTATCACAACATCAGAAAATCCCATAGTTTACCTAGAATCGGGCGATGCCAACAACGATGGACGAACCGATCTTTTCTTTTCAGGAACCTCCGGAATATATCAAGTTCTAAATACATCGGGCGAGCCTGTAGTTCAACTTCTCCCCGAAAATGGAGTGCAACATCAGCCTTTACGCCCTACATTTTCATGGGATGCCCTTGCGGAAATAGAGACCTATGTATTTCAGGTTTCTGAACATTCAAATTTTAGCTCGCTCGTAATAAATGAAACGATTTCTAACGCAACCTCCTATCAAGTTAGTTCTGATTTAGACTATTTTAAGACCTATTACTGGCGCGTTCGTGGAATAGACAATTCGTATTCTCCCGTATTGCCTATGACTTGGAGTGAAACGAG